>Ga0214923_10007932_pt1 | contig 11438 bp, 9 predicted proteins | sample LL1510_MetaG_FD_177993 | JGI IMG/M metagenome (GOLD analysis project Ga0214923, IMG submission 177993) | Freshwater microbial communities from Lake Lanier, Atlanta, Georgia, United States - LL-1510 | ecosystem: Environmental > Aquatic > Freshwater > Lake | place: USA: Georgia | collected 2015-10-15 | reverse complement strand
AGTCCGTAGCCCAAAAGCTTCCCTTTGATGTGGAGACACCCGGGGAGGTCCAGATTTGGACCCCAGAGGAGGCCAAGAGGCTTTTGGATGAGGCTCTGCCCGAGGAATTGCCCTTTTTTGCCATCGCCATGTTTTCCGGCATTCGCACCTGTGAGATCTGCCGGATGGACTGGTCCCAGGTCCGCCCCCATCCCGATCCGGATGAGTCCCACATCGAGGTAAAAGCCGCCGGATCAAAGAAACAGTTGGGCCGCAGGATTGTGCCAATCCTTCCGGCTTTGGCGGCCTACTTGGAAAAAGCGGGTGTGCCGAAGAGCGGACGGATTGTGCCAAATTCAAATATGATGACCCGGCAGGAGCTATTGGCTCAAAGGGCAGGGTTGGATTGGAAACATAACGGCTGCCGTCACTCCTTTGGCTCTTACCGCATGGCCGATATCAAAAACGTTTATCAGGTGGCTGAGGAGATGGGGAACTCTACGGCTATGGTGAAGAAGCATTATTTCCAAGCAGTCACGAAAGCCGAAGCAGGTAGGTTTTGGGCGATTCGACCAAATCAAGGGAAAAGGGAGTGGGGAACATGTGGAATCAATTCGATTTGTTGAAATAAAAACCCTTAGGCAACTTTTTTTCTTTTGCAGGATGATGTACTAACGGTTTTTGAAAGGGTCTCAGGGTCGTGACGAAGAATATTTTCAGGGATAGTATCTTGAATCAGGAAAGGATCTGCACCATGACAGGCCAAGGTGCTGCCACGGATGAAGTGCATGCGAAACCGGACTTCCGTGAAATCTGCCCGTCCTTTTTCTTTCTGCTGTTCGAGAAGTTGCATGCACATCTCAGCCATCGCATCAAAGTCAGGCAACATTCCTGTGGTCTGATTGCCGGGATCTCCTTCGATCGGAGCTGAACCGATGGAGACGATGCCGATGTCCTCTGGAACTCGGATGCCCGAGGCTTTGGCGGCTTGAACCATAGCCATGGCCCTGCCCAAGGATCCAGCCACCACGGCGGTGGGGCCAAGGTGTTTTGTAGCTTTCAGAATATCCTGAAGATGTGTCGTGACTGAAGGCAAATGGCTGTTGTTCACAACTTGGGACGAACGGATCAATTTCTCGTCTACTTCTAATCCGTTTTCGCGCATGGCTTGGGAATATCCTTGGCGATGAATTTCAGTTTGTCTGGGGTCCGGCTCAATACTGTCTTCAGAAAATAGGACCCGTCGATGGCCATAAAGAATAACTCGAGTGGTTAATTCGTAGTAAGCTTCCAGAATGTCCGCACAAACTTTGGGCGCTCCTGTCTCAAAAGGTGGCAAGAGAAATACGACTGGGATGCTTCCCTCCGTGTCACCAAAACGAATTGGCATTCGCCAAGGCGTCAAAGAGATGATTCCTAGCACATCCTCGCCAAATAATTGGCCACGTCGGTTGATTTCAGACGCGGCGAGGTGAACGGGAAGAACTTTTGTCTCTGGCACGAGGTTGCGTTTTTTGGACGTTTGTAGGATTACATGCTGATACCAGAGTGTGAGGGGATCGTCGGTTTGCTCCGGAGAAATCAGGACACCCACTTTTCCTGAAGCTGAGGAGGATTGTGGATGCCGGGATTTAAGGTACGTACCCCTGTAGCCCAAAGCCTTGACGTAGCCTTCACGCTTCAGGCGGTCATAGGCGGTCTGGATGGTTTTGGTTCCAAAATCGAGCTCTTTCGCGAGTTGGATAACGCCTGGAAGGCGTTCGTTGATTTGCCAACGTCCTAATTCGATTTCGCCAACCAAAATATCATAGAGCTGTTCTGAAAAATTGAGCAGGTGGTGTGGAACCAAATTTTTCCCAAAAAGGGTTCGAGACTTTCCCATTTCCTAAAACTATACACGCGAACAACCTATATACACCCCGAAATAAATCAGGATTGAAACAGGCGTAGCGCCTATTCAAGCAACTGATCTATAGTAATATGCGAAAGATCCTTAGCGCGGAAAGTTGCTTTTTCAAGAGAAGACGCGGAACCAACGGCAAGTACTTTCATGCCTGCGGCCAATCCGGCGTCTACACCTGCCTCTGCATCTTCCACAACCAGACAATTGGTTGGTGGGATAGAAAGTAGTGAGGCTGCCAGCAGGAAAACCTCCGGATCAGGTTTAGATTTTTTGATATTTGTTCCGTCCGCAACAGCTTCGAAGGATTGGATTAAACCTAGCTTATGAAGAATAGGAACGGCATTTTTACTGGAAGAACCGATGGCTACCCGGATGCCTTGCCGTTCAAGGCTTTTCAGAAAATGAAGAACTCCCGGAAGGATGTGTGAGGGGGAGAGGTTCTTTAAAAGATCTCGATAGTATGAATTCTTCCTCTCAGCCATATTGACCTTGGCTTCTGCCGTGTAGCTTTTTCGGCTTTGCTTTAGGATGATCTCAAGCGACTCCATTCGGCTCACCCCCTTGAGTTGCTCATTGTGTTTTTCTGTGAAGGTAATTTCTTCCTCATGGGCCAATCGCTGCCAAGCTTGGAAGTGATATTCGTCCGTTGAAACGATCACCCCGTCGAGATCGAAAATTACGGCCTTAATCATTTCTTTGAACGGCGATGGCTAGGAGTTCTTTTTTTATTCGAGATAGAGATGATTGTTTCGTCGACAAGGGCATGTTTATTTCCACCAATCGCCACATGTGCTGGTCCAATGCCCTCACTACCATCGACCTTGATTGTACAACCGGTGGATGTGGCTCGGATATTAAGGCGGTATCCGCGATAAGAAACCTGCAGTGAAAGAGCCTTCCAAGCCGTAGGCAGATTTGGATTTAAGCTCAGACAGTCTTGTGAATGTAGTCGGGCTCCTAGAAATCCATAAAATACCGTTTGCCAAGTTCCTCCGAGGGCGGCGGCATGGAGACCATCCGATGTCGCGTTCTTCAAATTATCTAGATCCAGTCCTGCAGCCTTCAGAAAGTATTCATAAGCTTGGCGGTGACGACCGATTCTGACGGCTAAGATGGCGTGAGTGTTGTAACTAAGGGAAGAGTAGTGAAGTGTCATGGGTTCGTAAAAATCGTAGGCCTCCCGCAACTGTTCGGTGGTGAAATCTTCCTGCAGAAGAAACATAGCCAAAATAATGTCCGCCTGTTTGACGACTCGATGCGTGTGACGCTTCGCATAGGCCTCCTCTACGCCCAATCCATCGAATTTCATGGGTTTTTTATCCAGCAAAAACTCATCTTGGAGAGGAATCTCAGTGCCGAGGACCTTGGGTATGGAAATGCGTTCTGCAGTCTCACGCCACTGTTCATATTCCTCCGTGTTACAGTTGATGCGTTTTAAAAGAAGCTCAGTCTGCGTTTTATTTTCCTGTCGTGACGCCTGAATCCATCTAGCAGCCAGGCGGAGGTGGTGGCGTGCCATAAGGGAGACGTATCCGTTGTCCCGCCCATGTTTGTCTAATTCGTCTGGTCCGACGGTATTTGGCAGGTGGTATACTCTCTGAGAGTCAGGTTTTAATTTTGAAACCCAAAACCTTGCGCCTTCAATAAGGATCTCCAGCCCTTTTCCTTTCATAAAACTCACATCTCCGGAGGCCCGAACATAGAGGTCGATGGCATACGCAAGATCGGCAGTTTGATGCCAAAGATAATCTCCGATGTTCCATGGACCTTGCTCAGATCCGTCCTGTGAATCGGTCATCCAAGGAAAGCATGCACCCTTAGCCTTTAGGTAGGTGGCGTTCTTGCGGGCACCAGGAAGCGTGTGATAGCGGAAGGAAAGAAGATTTTCCGCTACCTCGGGGTGACTGTGCAGGTATTGAGGCATGAGGAAGATCTCACTGTCCCAGTAGTAGAGGCCGTGGTATCTGTTATATGCATAAGCTCTGGCTGGAATGCTCATCCTGTCGGTGTGAAAGGGGGCCATTTGGAGCATGCTAAATGTCCCATATCGGAGGTAGGCTTGGTCTCGCGAGGGGCCCTTGATTGAAATGTCGCTGCTTTTCCAACGGTGACTCCAAACCTCGGTTGATTCCTGCAAGGCAGATTCATAACCTTCATGGATCGCGTCCCGTGCCACTTCGAGAGCAAGCGGTGTGACTTCGGCAACATCTTCAACGTCCCTTGAACTAGCCAAACTCACGGCCCTTGAGACGGAATTCAGGATTCCCTTACGGAGTTCCAGAGATACCCGCTGGCTCAGAACATTGGGAATATCCGCTGCCGACTTTGCGTCTTGGGTGGCAACAGCAACAACCACGCGATGACCAGTGCCGACCGTTTGCGCCGAGAGCAGTGAGGGGGCGCCTTGGCGATGATCGACTTTGATTTTTTCAAGAAGCTGTTGTCGCAAATGTGGCTTGCTGCGATCCCCGCAGCGGAACATGGTGGGAATGTTTCCGTCGAGTTCATAAGTCAGCGATGCATTGCCGTTCCAATTCATTGGCTTCAAATCGACTCTTTGCATGGCTAGGTGCGGAATCGTGGCGCTAAGAAATCTACGGAATGAAATCTTCGTAACCTTCCCGGAAGGACTTTTCCATTTTAGTTCGCGTACGAGTTCCCCATTTCTCATCGAGAGCCTGCGCCGATACGAAATAATTTCGCCCTGATCGAGTCTTAATGTTTCCCCTCCTAGAACGATCTGGCAGGCAAAGATCTCGGGAAGAGTGATCATGCAAAGCATAGGCCACGGGTAGTTAACCTTGATCTGGGTGACAGCTTGACGGTTGATTTGAGCGAAAACTCCTCCCAAGTATCCTTCACGATGGGAGAGTACGCCTGGGGTAGGCTCTTCGTGGTAACCACGAACACCAAAATAACCATTCGACTGAGTGAAGATGGTCTCGAAGTAAATATTTTTGGATGGATCCCAATTTTCTTGGGTCAAAGTCCATCCGTCCCCTTGGGCATACCAAGGGGACTTACCTTTGCTAGAGGGGTATAATTTCATTTCTTTTTCTCCAGGGTTTTCGGATTTGGGAAAATCTTTCTAATGAAATTAAGAAGAAGCTCATGACCGGGCTTTTGCATGGTTCCATGATCGAATCCCTGGAGTTCATCAATCTCTACGGAAGGGTGTCCTACTAGTTTGAGCATTCTCCAGAAGTAGGCGCTCTCCTCGTAGCGGCCCAACAATTCTTGGTTGCGATCCCCTGTGATGATAAGAATCGGCGGGGCGTCTTTCCGCACATGAAAAAGGGGGGCCATTTCGTCGATGATGGGCTGGGTGTCGCGGATGCCGCGTTCTTCGCGGATAGTGAAGTGGGTGATGCACTGGCCTGAAAAGGGGATAAGTCCAGCAATCTGGTCGGCATCAATTCCTTGGGCTTTCAACCATCGCTTGTCTAACCCAAGCATACTGGTGAGATACCCTCCGGCAGAGTGCCCGCTGACAAAAATTTTCTTTTTTGACCCTCCGTACTTCTCGATATTGGCAAAGGTCCAAGCCACGGCTGAAGCCGCATCCTCGATGTAGGCAGGACATTTCGACTTGGGGCTTAGCCGATAGCCTGCCGCTACCACCGCCAATCCCTGGTTTTTTAACTCTTGGGGGATAAACCTTTCCCCGTTCTTTAATCCTCCTCCGTGAAACCAGACCACCGTGGGGAAGTCTTTGATTCCCTGGGGAACATAGAGATCCAGTAAGCATCGATCCTGCATGTCTGATGAAGGACTCTTCTCTGTACGGTAAAATATCTTTTCCTCAGTCCGATAGGTTGTTTCGCTTTGCCCCAGAACAGAGGTGATGAATAGAACCAGAACAAATACAGAAACTGTTATACGGCGTAACATGAAGGAATCTCAGTGCATGCTGGGCAATGCCTAAAGAGTAGATCGACTTTACGTAAATACGCCCGGCGTTTGAAGGCCCTGAGAGGGCACCGTATCAAGTTTTATGGGCGTGTTTGATGGAATCTGCTCTACCAAGGGGTGGCTTAGTGGAATTGCGGCTTCAATTTTTTTGTTTTATTTTTCTGGATGTCATCGATCGCCGGAAAAAAAAGGGGAGAAATCAGAAGCGAACTCAGTGATTTCTAATCCTACTTCATCCAAAAATGCGGTAGTTCCAAGCTTTGAACCATTCCCATGGGTTCGTTACGAAGCCGAAGATGGCCGAACAACTGGGCAGGTCCGTGGACCGTCCCGGGTTTATTATTCTCCTGAATCGGAATCTTCCGGTCGGAGATATGTCAGGCTCGAATCTGAAGGGCAGTTTGTAGAGTTCACGGCCACTCAATCTGGTGAGGGCTTGGTGGTACGCTACAGCATTCCCGATGCACCCGAAGGAGATGGCCAGGCCGCCACTCTCAGTCTTTACCGGAACGGAAAATATGAAAAAAAAATCCTTCTCACCTCTCGACATGCGTGGAGCTACGGAAACTTTCCTTGGTCCAACGATCCCAAAGAAGGAAAGCCTCATCATTTTTATGATGAGGCTCGATCGAGAGTCGACGAAATCAAAGTCGGCGACACCATTCGTTTGCAAAAAGATGCGAAAGATACCGCGGATTACTATCTGATTGATCTGATTGAACTGGAGAAAGTGCCGCCTCCGTTAACCCAGCCTAGTAATAGTTTATCGATTGAAGAATTCGGGGCAAAAGGGGATGACGAACTAGACGACGCCCCTGCCTTGTTAGAATGCCTTTCGGTAGCCAAATATCAGAACAAGACTGTTTGGATTCCCCGCGGGGACTTTCGACTTGATGGGGAGCGTATTCCTTTGGGTAAGGTTACAGTTCAGGGTGAGGGAATGTGGTATTCCTGTCTGACTGGAAAAACACCCATGTTTGCCGTTAGTGGTGAACCCGTTCTGTTTTCCGATCTGGCCATCATGGGAGATACCAACCACCGGAACGACAGCTCTCCCGACAATGCTTTTGATGGAAATTTTGGAGACGGATCGATCTTTCGTCATCTTTGGATCGAGCACTTGAAATGTGGCTTTTGGACCACCCATGGCACCCGGAATATGCGTGTGGAGGGGTGCAGGCTTCGCAATACGATGGCGGACGGGTTGAACTTTTGTGACGGCACGAGTGACTCCACCGTCGAGTTCTGCCATCTGCGAAACACCGGAGATGATGCCCTGGCCACCTGGTCGCCCGGCCGAGAAAAACAAGGTGCAAATCCTTGTCTTCGAAATGCATTTCTAAACAACCGGATCGAGCTTCCCTGGCATGCGAACGGGCTGGCTATTTACGGGGGAGGGGATCACCGGATCGTGGGTAACACTGTGACGGACACAGTGTTTTCAGGGGGAGGGTTGCTGATAAGCTCCGGTTTCGAATCAATTCCATTTTCAGGAAAAATTCTTGTTGAGGAGAACACCTTCATCCGAACCGGCGGTGAGTGTTATATCGGGGAGCAGGTGGGAGGCCTTTGGATTCACTGTCATCATTCTGACATCGAGGTGCCCGTTCAGATCCGAGGATTATCTTTGATTGATTCCGCTCAATCGGCGATCAGTGTCCATGGCCCTAAAGGAGCCCAAGCTCTGCAACTTGATGATGTCCGAGTGGATGGTCTTGCGCAGGAACCGATTCATATCTTTCCCAAGACCTATGGCAAAATGGAGGTTCGCTCCTTTCCCACAAAAAATGTCGCAACTCAGGATCCGGTACGTAACGAGAGTCCGGGAAAATTCGAAGTTTTAATTCGAAAGTAATACCTCTTGGTTGGGTGCCCTACTTGACTTTACGTAAATAGATCCAAAGAATAGAAATGATTCGCTCGAACGAACCATTTCATGATTTCCCCGGACAAAGTACCGCTGAGAGAGATTGCCGTAAAAGCAGGGGTTACCCGGATGGCGGTCTCCTTGGCTCTGCGTGGAAAACCAGGCGTTTCAGATTCGCTTCGTAGGAAGATTCAAAGAATCTCAAAACTAATGGGGTACACTCCCGACCCCGAAGTCGCTAAACTTTTGTCGCATATTCGGTCTCATTCGCACCCAAAAACCAAGGCCTGTCTCGCTCTTTTGGTTTATGGGGAAAAAAAGGGGGTATGGCGACGCTCTCCCACAGAACGGAAATACATTGAGGGCGCCGAGAAACGCGCGGCCACGTACGGATACAAAATGGAGGAGTTGTGGGTTAATGAGCCCGGCATGTCTGCTCAGCGCTTGGGCAAAGTAATTTGGAGTCGTGGGATCGAAGGAGTGATTATTGCCCCATGGCAGCAATCGGGATTCGGCACAACCCCGCGGCGCTTAGATTTGGATCTTAGTTTATTTTCGGCGGTGGAAATCAGCGAGACGATTGAGGCCCCGGACTTGGATCGTTCGATGCACGACCAGTACACCTCGATGTTGAAGTGCCTAGAAGAGCTTTCGAAACTCGGGTACTGCAGGATGGGTTTGGTCTTGGAAGATTCGATGGATCAGAGAGTTAATGGAAGGTGGACGGCCGCTTATTTATATCATCGTGAAATGAGGGGGGCAGATCAGGCGCTCCGTCCTCTCATTCTTTCTCGTTTTGATCAAAAAGCATTTGATCGGTGGTGTTGCAAGCAGAAGCCGGACGTTGTGATCAGTGTCGATCGCTTCGGCTATCGGCTGATTCAGGGAAGAGGGGGTAGAGTTCCTGAGATGATCGGTTACGCTTCACTGGACTTGGACGGCGATGCGGAGGACGGGGTAAATTTTAGCGGGATTGATCAAAACTCAAGGCAGGTGGGAGAATCTGCTGTGGATCTTTTGGTTACCCTGATTCAACGGGGGCAGAAAGGCGTTCCTGCCCGACCCGTCCGCATGGAGGTTGAGGGGAACTGGAAAACCGGCTCCTCCACTTGTCGGCAAAAAAATTAAACCCAACCTTAATCCCTCGATCGGTGAATATGTGCATTCTACGGAGAGGATCTGCTGGCCAATATTTACGTAAAGTCAAATAAGAGCTTTGACTCCTCGCAATGCTGACGAAATTAGCAGTTCGATGTATTCTGGTTTCATCTGAAATGGCACTGGCAATTCATCACCACACCCTTATATAAGGAAATTATAGCATGAAAAAACTTGTTTCACTCTTTCTCATTTTTGGTTCTGTGTGCTTGCCGTTTCAAGCGGTCTTCGCCGGAGGAACTTATCCTGAATCCTTGAAAGCTGGAGATACGGCCATGAACGGGGGGAATCCGGATCTTGCGCTGCAAGAGTTTGAAGCAGCTGTTGCCCAAGCTGTAGAGGACGGAGAAAAAGCCTTTGCGAGAGCGAAAAAGGCCTATGTTCTGGCGTTTCAGAAAAAGGATTATGCCAAAGCCAGATTGGAATTAGATGAGGTGGTCAAGATTTCCGGCCTTAGTCCTGTGGCTCAGTTGACGGTTCTCCAGACCTTGGCTGAATGTCAAATGAGGGCAGAAAAGAATTATAAGGAGGCCGCTGTAAATCTAGAAAAAGCTTTAGCTTTGCCAGGAATCGATTTTGCTCGCCCGTATCTGAATATGCCTCTTGCCGATTGCTATCGTGAAACGGGTGAATTTCAAAAAGCGTTGGATGCTTGCAAAGCGGTTTTGGATACCAAAGGGGTTTCTCCCCAAACACAGGCTTCCGCCCATTTCAACATGGGCATGACTTACCAGTATGGCTTAATGGATTTTCAAAATGCAAAAAAATCGTATTCTGAAGCCGTCAAATTAAATCCAGGTTTGAAGGGGGAAGCGGATTCTCATACAGCGAAGATGCCTTAACTCCATCGGAGGATTTCTTCAGAAAGATCCTCTTCTTTTTTGTAATAATGCGTCCCGCGGGAATTCGTTTTATTCATTGGGCTTGCCCTCTTTTACTCGGGCTCTCCTCCTGCTCGTCTCAGCCCCCGGAGCCGTTAAATCAATCGACCGCGCAACCGGCGCCAAGACCAGCTGCGGAGGCTAAGACAAATCCTACCCCTTTCTCCGTTGCCCAATTGCGGCAGGGGAAGTCCCTCTTGATGCACTACATGCCTTGGTATGAGTCTCCGCAAGGACGGGGACGGTGGGGAGCACATTGGACAGGGCATGAAAAACAGTGTGATCCGGACAAAAACAACGCGAACGGATTGCCGGATATTTGGTCGCACTATCATCCGCTGATCGGTCCCTACGACTCGGCGGACCCAGATGCCTTGGAGTGCCACCTGCTTCAGATGAAATTGGCGGGGATCGACGGGGTAATAGCCGATTGGTATGGGCCGGTGGCTTTTCATGACTACGGCCCCATTCATCAAGCATCTCAAGCACTTTTTGCTGCCTGTGAAAAGTTCGGGATGAAATTCGTGGCTTGTTTTGAAGATCGGACCATCGAGGTCATGGTGAAAGACGGCGGGCTAACGACCGAGGAGGTGCCGGAGCATCTTCGCAAAGTAATCGACTGGTGTAAGGCGGAATGGTTTTCCAAGCCCCATTACTTCAAGTTGGAGGGAAAGCCTCTCTTAACCAATTTTGGGCCCATCTACGTTCAGGAGAAAGAGGTATGGCAGCAGGCGCTGGGCACTGGACCCGATCGGCCTTCTCTCTATTGCCTACCTCATTTACGCGAAAAAGCTGGTGCTGATGGTGGCTATACTTGGGTTCATTTCGAGGCTTGGCAGGGAAATCCCGAGAGCGCCACGGTAAGGCAAAGGCTCGCGGAAATCTACAACCGCATTTCAACCAATCCTCAGCAGACGATCGTTTCCGCCCCGCCAGGTTTTGATGATATCTACGCCAAAAGCTACGGCCATATCGATTTTCGCAATGGAGACACCCTCAGGGAGTCCCTAGGGGTATGTATGGAAGGACCTTGGTCGGTCGTACAACTGGTGACTTGGAACGATTACGGCGAGGGAACGATGTTTGAGCCCACGCATGAGCAAGGATATCTCGCCCTAGAAATTGTTCAGGAAGCGCGGTGCAAAGAGAGTGGAGGGAAATTTCCTTTCAAGGCTGAAGATCTGCGTCTTCCTGCTCGTCTCTATTCGCTTCGGAAAAAAACGGGGGTCGATTCTGTTAATTTGGACAAGATCTCTCAGCTCTTAAATGAAGGAAATTGCGAGGCAGCGCAAAGGCAGATTGAATCAGTGGAAAATTTAAATCCATAGACTTGCATAACTCGTCGGTATTGGTCTTAAGGATAGCCTGATGAGCCCCTATGCTTGAATTCAGATATGTTTCAATCGTAGATAACAATGATGATCAATATCTTAAAGCGGATTCGGTTTTGCAATACCCTTATATACAATTGTTTGCAACATTGACAAATGAGCTTAAGTGTCTATAGTGTATAGCATGAAGTTCGGTTTGTTTTCCCTGAGGAAAACTTTTTCTTCTCACTTCCGAAATCTGAAATGGTGCGTTGCCTTTTGTATCTTTTTAGTGCCAAAACCATCTCTATATGGGCAATCGATTCTGATGGATTTTGCGCAGACGACCACAACAAGTCCCGATGTGAACGGCAATTATTGGAATAATTACGCGACTAATGGATTCGCCAACTTGGTCACCTCGCAGG
>Ga0214923_10007931_pt1 | contig 11440 bp, 15 predicted proteins | sample LL1510_MetaG_FD_177993 | JGI IMG/M metagenome (GOLD analysis project Ga0214923, IMG submission 177993) | Freshwater microbial communities from Lake Lanier, Atlanta, Georgia, United States - LL-1510 | ecosystem: Environmental > Aquatic > Freshwater > Lake | place: USA: Georgia | collected... | reverse complement strand
CAGCGCCGGCGTGCCCAGATCGGCTGGGCGGGGCGGCGGCACATTATTGGAGGTATATACCGTCGGCGTTCCCAGATCGGCTGGGCGGGGCGGCGGCACATTATTGGAGGTATATACCGGCAGATCATAAGACAGCCGGTCGCGGTTGGTGTTTGCTACGCCCAAATTTGCCGAGCTGCCCGAAAGCGCAGCGGGTGTCTGGGGTGTGGTTTCCATAGTGACGTGGCCGCTCGGACGCGCAGCGGGGGCGTCTAATGGTACACCAAAGTCTCGCAAAAGACGTCCATAATCGGTCAGTCCAAATGCGTTGCTGGTGGGCGGGACAAGGTCCATTGTCTTTGACAACTCTTCACGGCGCGGATCGAAGAATGCAGAGGTGGTTGGACCCCCACCACCGGCATAACCGCTTCGTACGACGCCGCCCTGATAAAACCTGTCCGCTTGGCTGTAATCGACGCGCTTATAGCCGTCCCGACCGGTCATCACGGCGTCCGGATGGTGCTTTTGGACTTCGTCGGCCATGAAGCCAATGTGGGTCTGCTCGCGGTCATCACCCTTGTACTTGAAGCTGTAGATCGGCATGCCGTGATCCGTGCGACCGATCCGGCGGATGTCGTGCTTCATGCGACGGTCGGATGCTGCGAAAGCCATCACCGCTTTAGCCGCGTTTGCGATGGCTGCCACGGTGCCAGCGGCTTGACCAATCTTGCCGATGGTGCTTTGGGGTGCGTCGGGCGTCCCGCCAGCCGTCTGCATGCCATACTTCTTTTTTTCTTCCTCTTGGCTATCCACGGTATCGGCGAGGTAACCACGCTTATCCACGGGATTTTGATCGGCAGCGCCGAGACCGGCATTCAGGTAGGCCGCGCCGCCATCGGCATACCCGACCACGCCGCCGCGCCAATCGCCGGGACGGCGCACGGTGGTCACGGTTTCTGGCTGCGTCGTATCGACGGCAGGGGTGGTTTTGACGCCCGCTGCGGCCTCAGCCTCGCGCTGAGAGCGTGCCTTGTACAAGTCACCGCCCGGCCCAAAGGTGTCGCGCAGCTTGATAAGGTTTTCGCCAAAATTTGCTGCCGCCTCAAGCTGGGAAGCCATCGACTGGTTGGCATTGTCCAGTTGAGAGCTGTCCGCCACAATCAGTTGGCCGACCGGCAGAATGGCCTGCGGCACATATCCGCCAGCGTAGGGGTTCTGGGAGCCGAAGGACGCCCCGTAAGGCCCGGCCACGCCACCTCCATCAGCCTTTGTGGCGCGGTCATAGTCAACGGTCTTATAGCCGCCAGAGACGCCCACTGCCTCCGGTTTGACCTGCTCGACCTCGTCGGCCATGAAGCCGATATGGGTTTGATGGTTCTCGTCCCCCTTGTACTTAAACTTGTAGATCGGGAGGCCGTCATCGGTGTGGCCGATCCGGCGAATATCTTCCTTCAGGCGGCGATCCGACCACCACGATGACGGCTGCGTCGTGGTGGTGGTCGATCCAGACAGCGCGCCTGTCCCCATCGCAATATTTGCGAGGAACTGCGCAAGCTGAAACGGATATGCCTGCTTCTGCTGAAACTGGTTATAGAGTGCTGTCTTGCCAGCCTGTTCGGTTTGCTGACCCAGCGTCCCGGCATTGATTTGCGCCTCGGCACCCTGCAGGCCAGCCTGCTGGGCCTGTTGACCCAAGCCCAAGTAAAACTGGCCGCCTTGCGTTAGGCGCGCCAGATCGGCCTGCGTGGCACCCAAATAGACCCCCTGCTGTTGCTGGGCAGCCGCAAGGGCTTGGTTGTAGTTTTGGGCGTTCAGACCGGCCAGCGTGGACCCCATGGAGATGCCTTGCTGATTGGCAAGGTTTGCCGCCGCGATCCCCGCCCGGTCTCCACCAAAGGCCCCTGACGACACTGCTGTTCCCAGCGCGCCCGATTGGGCCTGTTCGTTTGCCTGCCCCATCTGCCGCATGGTCGCGTCAATGACCTGCTGCTGATAGGGGTTCATGTACTTGTTGAGATCAAGAGCATATGGCTGCGCGCTCGCCATACCGGCGGTTCCCGCAACCATGGCCCGCTCAAAATAGGGTTGATATGCCCCGGCAGCCGAGTTGATATTTTGGATACCTTGCTGCTGTTGGTCGTTGATCTGAGCAACGAAATCCGATGGGTCAGTTCCGTATGACTGGAACGGGGTCTTCGCGACATCTTCGGCACGCGCATTGACAGCATTATATCGCGCCAAAACTTCCGGCGGGATTTGGACCTTTTGCGTCGTGGTAGAAGTTTTGCCGCCCATCAGGAGCCTCCGTCTGCCTCATTTCCGAGGCCAGTTTTTGCGCCGTAAAGGAAGTATACACCAGTTGGCGAGCCGAAGACACGCTCATAAAGGCGAATTTTTGCCTCTGTGCGAGATGTCGAGAGCACCCCGATAGCCAGAGGGAGTTCCAACTCCGTCGCAGTCAATTTGGCAAATTCAGCCAGCTTTTTTGCTCTTCCACCTTTTGCCGCCCGGAATTCAGGGTCGACAAAGATCGCCTTTTCCTCAAGGATCAGTTCCTTGCTGTACCACATCTCCCCCATGGAGAGAAGTACCGCGCCCTGCAGTTTGCCGCCGACCGGGCCGATGACGCCGCAGATGCCAGTTTGACGTGTCAGCGCGCCCCAAATCGTCGTTGCCAGTTTGTCGATGTCCGGCTTCGCAAAAGCATTTTCGCTGGTCGCCGCCAGAGAAATATCCATCATGCCATTGAAGTCAGCTTCGACCCCTGTGCGCACAACCACGTCATCCATCAGGTTAATCCTTTTTCGGCCCCGGCAAGGATTGCAGGGTTCTGATGGTTTTTTTTCGCATTTTTTTGACGAAGGCATCAAGTATTTTGTGGCCATCATCTATGGAACCGTTGCCGATCTGCTCCACTTCCTGCGGTGAGATCACATATTCGCCACCAGCCGCCACGATGGGCACCGCGTCTGCCTCTCCGCCTTCGGACTTATGGATGCCGGGCTGCCCGTACGGCATAGCGCCGCCGCCATATGGCATGGACCCAATACTTTGATTGTACGGACCCTTCACGGAAAAGATCGACTTGGCAACCTTGAACCCGGCCATCGAATTGCCTTCCCCCATGGCGGAAATGATGTCAGCGGGGATGACGTAGGAGCCGGATGCAACATGCATGGGGAGATGGTCTGTTCGACCAGCGACGGACGAATGAATTGGCCCTTTGTGGACCTTGATCTTGGTCATGCCGCCGCGTCTGTACCCTTGGCGCGCGGTGTTCAGAGCCGCCGCGATAGCCTGATCCTTCGGATGGCCAGCGTGGATCATCTCCGAAATGTTGTGGGAAATGGTATCTTGCGATGATCCGGGCTTCAGGGGCATTTTGGTCCTCACGAATAGCTGACGGAGATAGTCTGGCCTGATCCGGGCGCGACGACGATACCATTGTTGATGGGCAAGTTCACTTCGTAAATGCCGTGGTCTTTCGGGACAAGGAAGACCTTTCCGGTGGTCAGAGAGGAAGATGCCGCGTCATAAATCGCCCCATCCCCGCTGCCAGCCACAGTTACGATTACCCGACACAGGCGGCCTTGGCCGGACTGAACCAGTGTTGGGGTCGTGATGCCGTTGATTTGCTGAGTGCCTTGGACCTGAAGGTACGTTTGGCCCAGCTGGTTCAGTGCGGTGACGATGTTCTTTGCCGTCGTCAGCATGTCTGCAAGAGATGCCATCAGAATTTCCCATCGGGCTGGAGGCGATAACGGATGTTGCCAAGACGCCAGAAGGAGCCAATGTCATTGCTCTCAATCCGGATCGAGATCAGTCGCCCGCGCAGTCGCGGCGTAACAAAGGTCGTGGCTTGCGTGACGTCATAGGGGCCATGGGTGCGAACGGTTCCACCGGGGTAGTCCGCGACGTAAAACGTGATCAGGACGTTGGCATCCTGTGCGCCGCCATAATATCCCCACTTCATGTCTGGCCAGACCTGATCAACGAAAGTCTTCAGGTCGCCCTCGTCCAGCGTGAACCAGCCGGTCTGGATGTAGGCATTGATGGCGCTGCCATCGGCATCCGTCGAGGTTTCGTGCTGATAGATCACGTTGTTTCCGCCAGCGCCAATCGGCGCACCGAGCACCGATTGGTCGATCCACGCCGTGCGCGTCAGTGTGCCGAAGTCCCAGCTGCCAAGAAGCGGGTTCAGCTTGACGTATTTTGTGGGCACACCGCCGGAGCCGGTCGTTGGATAGTACCACACCACTTCGCCGAAGCGTGCGTTGGTGGCGCATCTGATCTTGTCGGCCTGCGACAGGTCGATGTCTTGGAAGATGACGTCCCAAATCGGGCATGGGATGGGCTGCACGCCACTGCCGGACAAGGTGAAAAACTGGGTTTGAGACATCCAGAAGACTGATCCGGACAGCGCCGCAGCGGCCTTTTTCCCGATCAGACCGCAGCCCGTCGCGACCTCGTTGAATGACCAGACCAGCGGCAGGTTGATGTATTGCATTGCCCAGATGCCGAGGTCAGTCCAGATCAGACCTTGCTGCGGACCCTGCATCGCCCCCACGATGCGTGACCCTTTCGGGATGCGATACGACCCCGCCTGATTGGCAACGGTCCCAGCCCAAACGGTGAAGTTTGCGATGTCGCACCAGCGGATCAGCAGGGGGTCTTTGATGCCGTTGAACGTCGAGCCATAGGCGACAATCTGGCGCTCAGGCATGGCAACAAAGCAACCCTCATTGACCTTCGGAGCATTGGGAACGACAGATGCGTGGACGTTTCCGCCGGTCGGGTTCCAGAAGTAAATTTCGCCATCCTGCGGGTTGGCGATCAGATATTCGCCCCAGTTATCAAGGGTCCAATCTGCTGTTCCGGTAAAGGCCCAGATGTTGACAGCGATTGTACCGGCGACAGTCTGAACGCCAAGTGCGGACGGCACGGTAAAGCTGACCGTGGACGTCGCCCCGCTGGTCGACGATTTGACCGCCCACGTCCCGTTGTATCCAGACGGGGTCACTCCGGAGATGGTGATCTGAGACCCTACTGGGACGGAGAAATTGCCAGAGAAGCTGACCGTGGCCGTGGTCCCGACACAGGATGCAGCCGTGGTAGCGAATGACCTGCCGCCCGATGCGGTGACGCCGGTGCCGTAACCGCCAGCGCCATAGCCACCAGCGCCATAGCCGGTCGCTGGCGGGAGCGCCGTCTGGCCCACATAATAGGTGATCTGCGGTTTTCCGCCATTGATCGAGCCGGTGGCCGTACTGGTCGCGCTGTTCCCGGCGGAGATCACAAAAACGCTGCTAGAGGTGACCGATTGGACGATGTAATTGCCGTACAGGGTGATGCCGCCGACTGTGGTGGCGACAAGAACGGGAAACGTTGATCCGACCGAAAACCCGTGGTTGGCCAGCGTCACAGAGACTGCAGCCGAGCCGGACGTCGTGGCGAAGGAGGCGACAGAGCCACCGGCAGATACGGTCGATGTTGCCGGTGTCGAAATGCCAATCACGTTCTTTGCAAAGACAGAGTATGTGTTGGCGCTCAATGCCTCGCAGGTATAAAAACCAAAAAGCACCAATCCGCCGACACTGACATGCGTTGCAAGAAAAATGCTGTCATAGCTGGAAACATTTGAACCCGTGTCATCAATAAAGACCTCGTCCGATCCAGACGTGGTGCTGAATGACAGTAACGGGTTCGAGACGTAATACTGCGGAGACCGATTGGTCAGGCTGCCATTGTTGATCGTGAACAGGTTGTCCGTCGCGCCGACACCCAGATAGGTATTGCTGTTTGTGTCGGCCCATGCCCAGAGCGCCCGGACGATGGCTGTCATCGGCTGGCTGTAAAACCTTGTCCATCCGCCAATCTTTTGCGGAAGAGCAATGCCCTGCCGATCCGGCACGAAGCGGATCAGATTGCTTTCGGAAATTGCAGTTTCGTTCAGCGCCGGGGTTCTATTTTGGTCGACGCCGGGAACCAGTTTAAGGGAGGCGTGAGGCATGCGTCACCCCCGTGACGGAGTTGCAAGTGGGGATGGCGATTGCGAAGACCAGCCGCTGCTCTCGAACTTTTTCCGCATCTCCTCGACGGACGCCCCCTTGAGAAGGGCCTGATACTGGCTTTCGTACGATTGCGCCATTTGCGGATCATCAGACTGCCGACCGAAGTTCCGCTGGTAGGCCGAGATGTAAATCATGGAGGCCATGATCAGCAAATCGGGGAAGTATTGGCTCATGAAGGTGACAGTATTGGAGGCCGAAAGTGAGTTCGGGCGATAGGTGGCCACCACCTCGACATAATAGGTCTGATCGGGAACCGGACCGACAAAGAACAGGTTTTCGTTGAATGGGGCAAAATAGCGCGGCTGCGCGCGGTTTGCGCTGGCGTTTGACCCATAGACGGTGTCAAGAAACTCCTTGGTGGTCGGAAGGAGCGTCACGCGCGCTGCGCTGCCGCCATCCGGATCGGTCTGCCCGGCTGGCAAAATCAGGTTCAGCTGTTCCGTCACCACAATCGAGCCGGAACCGTCCGGCAGGGTCATGGAAAAGGACAGGTTGCGATTTCCTGCATCCAGCTTGATCAGCGGGCCGTGGATGGCCGTCGACGTACTCATGAGGTCAAGGTCGCGGTAGATGCGCAACTCCGCATAGTCAATCATGGCCGGAAGGATGGCCTGAAAATTGACATCCTGCGGGTCCACGACAGCCATCTCGGCAATCTGGGCGACGTATGTTGCGTAGGTCAGTCCGGACACAGTGGTCACCCCTTGCAGATCGCAGATACCTGTTCGTTATGCACGATCACGTCGGTCAGCATACGCTCATCGTTGCTGGCCAACCAGTCCACAGTTTGCTGCGACCCGAACAAGATAGGATGCGCCAACGTGCAATAGTTACTTGCCGGGGCCACGCACCCACTTAGTAGCGCGGCGCTTGAGAGCATCGCGATCCAGAGCCTCGACTTCATTGCGCACCTCGTTCGCATCCTTGACCGCCTTCAGTTGTTCCTCGTTCTGCTTTGCCTTGACGTCAGAAATACCAGCTTTTCTGCCACCAAACCAGATTGCTGCCAGTCCGGCGACAGTAGTGGCGATGGCGATGATCCATTTCATCATTTCGATTGCGCCTTCAGTCGACCGATAAGGCCGCCAAGGGCCACCGCAGACACCACGTATGGGGTCCATTCATCAGGAATGCGACTTTTGATGTCGGCGGGCAGTTCAATCCACACCACAGGCACCACAGTCAAGACGCCGAGCGCCTGCACCGAGTACCATTTCCATGCCGCCCTTGCATTATCGACCAGCTTCATTTCAAGCCTCATTTGGCCGGATAAACCCGGCGATCCAGTTCGTAGTGAGGAAAGTCCCAACCCCAGTTGCCGCCCCATTCGAACTTAACGTTTTCGGCAACAAAGGCGGCTTCGATGTATTGGTGCAGCTGCCGCATCAGGGGCACGCTGTACATTTCCGAGGTTTCGATTTTTCCGTCCTTGTCGAGATCAAGCAAAGGCACCAAATCGACAGCATGGCCTGTCAGGTGGCGGCTGTTCATGGTCTTTGAGACCCCGGCGGCCACCATCTGGCGCTGCCGATCAACGGTCCGCAGCCCCTCGGTCACCACAAAATCAATGAGGCTATCCTGCAGGGCGCGATCCATGACGCGCCGCAGGTCTGGATGAATGCCCTGCAAATTTTTCAGGCTGCGATCAGACCAAGTTTTCATTTAATCACCCGTACGATCCAAGTCAAACCCGCGCCAACGACCAGCCAGAACCCCTTGTCGATCAGATGGTACACGACCCCGCGCTGCAGGGTCACCTTCTCAATCTCGCCGATGCGTTCCATCAGCTTCGACTGATTTTCGTCGTATTTATCCATCCGTTTGAACAGCGTCACCATGCGCTCCTCCATGCGGGCCAAGAGGGTGATCGCTTCGGACATTTTGTCCAATTTGTCCTCGATCCGGGTCAGCCGGTCCTCACTCATCCTTCTGTCCTTCAAGCATTTGGGTGGTCTGGGTATTTCTCCGCAAGATATACGAAACCACACATCCTGTCACGGCCTGCCGCGCGGCTTATACCACTTCTTGAGTTCAGACCCAACTTGTTCCATTCCAGCGGCGCAGCGGCTTCAAAACCCAAGATGAACCGTTCCAGACTTTCACCGGGTAGGACTGCCACCACCAGCCGTTCCAGACAAGGATCGCGCCGGTGGTTGCAACGACGACAAGGCCAATCCTGCCGGTCGCCGACACTCCAGTGACGTAGGCTCGCGACCCGGCGGCGATAGTCACATCCCCCACCTGCCCAGTGGCGCTAAGGCCGGTGAGCGCGATAGTGGCGGTCCCCGAGACCGCAGCCGTTCCAATTTGGCCCGTGGCGGTGACGCCGGTGACATACACCAAAGTGCCGGTGAAGGCGGAGGCTGCGCCGATCTGTCCGACAGCCTGAACGCCGGTCAGGACAATCCGCGCCCCGGCGGCAATGGTGACCGAGCCAACGGCACCAACTGCCTGCAGGCCGGTGATCTGAACGGTGGCGTTGGCATTGATCGTGAGGGAGCCGATTTGGCCGGTTGCAGACACACCCGAAAGCGTGATGTTTGCCGTGCCAGTGACCGTGATGGAACCCACCTGCCCGGTCGCCGACACGCCCGTGATTGGTACGCCAGCGCCAGCTGCTGCAGTGACGTTTCCAACCTGACCGGTTCCACTGACCCCATTCACGTTTACGGGCGCGGAGCCGGTGATCGCGACGTTTCCGATCTGGCCGGTCGCCGATACGCCGGTGAGCGTTGCGCTGGCCGCCGCCGCGACCGTTACAGAGCCAACGCTACCGGTGGCCGAAACCCCGGTAACGCTGACGACGACTTTGGATGCTGCTGTTGCTGCGAGTGGCGCAGCTGTAATGGGGTTAAATCCTAACATGCGGTACCCCTATTGTAGGTGCAGGCTATCACCCTTCTGGCGGGTAGAATACCCCATTTTCATACTTGCCGCCAATCTGCGCGTTTTCGCCATCCGGCCAATTCGCGCACCATTCGGGAACTTCGCGCGGGTCTACGACGATGATGTTCACGACCACGCCATCGACGACTTGGGCCTTTTTCAGCAAATCCATATCCGAACCTCCCCACGGGCACCCGCACCGCCGTTTGCGGAGTTACCAGCCGCGCCGCCGCCAGCCGGGGTGGACCCTGCGCCGCCAGCCGTGCCGCTGCCCGCTCCAGCACCGCCAGAACCAGCAAGCAAACTTGTGCCGCCGGAAACACCACTTCCTGAACTTCCGCCGCCCCCGCCGCCAGCATAAGCCCAACCGCCAGTGCCGCCAGAACCGCCGCCGCCGCCAGCGCCGCCGCCGAAGGGCGTGGTGGCATCGCCGCCAAGCGTTGCGTTGACGCCGAGACCGCCACCAATGCGCCCAGCGTTGGACGTGGTGGCGGTTCCGCCAGCGCCCATGGAGCCACCGCCGCCGCCGCCGATCTGGTCAGTGCTAGCACCCGTGCCGCCACCGCCACCACCGCCATATGCAGTCAAGAGAGAGCCAAAGGTGGTGTTGCCGCCAGCCGCGCCATTGGAGCCGTTGGTTGCGCCGCCCGAACCACCCGCCCCGATGCCAACAGAAATCGAAGACGCCAAGTCGCCAAGCCGAAATCTTGCAATGGCATATGCTCCGCCGCCACCGCCGCCACCGCCAGAACTCCCTCTGCGCGAACCGCCGCCACCAGCGCCCCACGCTTCAACGGTGACCATGGCGTCGGCAGGATAGTTCGCTGGCACTGTCCACGTGGTGGATGCGGTGATTGCCAGATAGTACGGGACGACCAGTTCCTGATAGGCCGCCGTGAGGAATACCGTTGCGGAACCGCTAAGCGACAGAAGGGAACCAGTGCTGGATTGGGTGAGCACCCGCGTCATCGTGGTCCCCGAGACGGTATACGTCCCGGTTCCGATCTCCCAAGCCGTGCCGTCCTCGATAGTGTATCGTACGGTAGCGCCATCCGTCACGCCCGCAGAGGCAAACGATTGAAAGCCGGAGACCGCCGAGCCAAGCGTGATCGTGCCGCTGCCTGTCGTGGCAGTCGTCATCTTGGCTCGGTTGTACAGCGTGACGACCATTATGCGATCCGGATGATGGCGTTGGAAGCGTCAGGGGTCGGGAAAATGATCACGAAATCACCTGCCGTTGATGTCTTGTCGGACCCGAAGTCGAGAACCGCCACAGTCGGATTGGTCAGGCCAGCCGAAGACGTGGTGTTCGGGGTCGTGTTGTAAATCAACGCCCCGCGAGCCGTGATCGTTGCCGAGGAAAACGTCAGGTCTGCAAAGTCGGTGAATGCAGTCGTGCCCGAAGAGGTCGGTGTGACGTTCGTCAGTGTCCCACCGCCAGCGGCATAGGTTCCGGAGGCTGGAACTTCGTTGGTCGAAGTGTACGTGGTGGTCGCAGCCGTAAAGCTGGCCGAGTTGGTGTATAGGGCCAGCTTGAAGACGTCGCCAGTGCTGAGCGTGAAGTCGTGGCACCCCTGCAGCAACTGCTGCTTGAAAGAGGTACACATGAAATTGCCCGTGAAAGCCATCAGAGCCTCCTGATCGTTTCTGCAAGGTCAGGATGACCCGCGTCCATTAAGAGATTGTACATGTTTGTGCGGTCAGAAGCGATGGCCTGCCGCATATAATGGATCAAAACCAGTCGCATGCGCTCCCGGTATGCGCGGGCCTGCTCCGCGATTTCTGTTGGCGCGCTATCCGAGATCGAGATCAGCTTGGCGAGCGCCAGTTCGGCCACTTCTTCCGGCGTCATGCCGCGACCGGATGTCGTCATTACGCTCACTTTGGGCGTGTTCAAGGTCAGTTCAGGGGTCATCATGTCAGTTGGTATCCACCCAGAGATCGCCGACGGAAGGGTTGACCGGCGGTGTCGGCCCGACCGCCAGATTGACGAAGGCCCCAGTGGCGAGGCCGGTAATATCTTCGGCAGGGATTTGCGGGACACCGCTCAGTGGCGCTGTGCCAGCGCCGAACACGTATCCCGTCAGGCTTTGCGCACCGGTGCCGCCCTGCGAGACCGTGATCACATTTCCGAAGGCTTCGCTCTCGACGTATTGCGCGAGTTGCTCCGCCGTCAGACGAACCGAGGTGCCATCCTGCACGCTTTCAAACAGTTCTGTGCCGTTCAGCGCAACGCCGGGCGGCAGCTGGGTGATCTTTGCGTTGGCCATCGTTATGCCCCCGTGATGCGGGTCTGTTCGGCTTGGGTGATCCGCGTATCCTCATTCCCCGGCACAGCGAGGCCGGTCACCACGGATACCCCCTCTGAGGTCTGGGTGATGCGATAGTCGGTGGCCGCAAGATCATAGGTCTCCGGACGCGGGTTGAGGACCGGCGGGGGATCGCCCGGCAACGTCAAGCTGCGAAGTTGGCTCTGCATTTCGTCAAGGCACGGCGGGCAAACT
>Ga0214923_10007930_pt1 | contig 11441 bp, 9 predicted proteins | sample LL1510_MetaG_FD_177993 | JGI IMG/M metagenome (GOLD analysis project Ga0214923, IMG submission 177993) | Freshwater microbial communities from Lake Lanier, Atlanta, Georgia, United States - LL-1510 | ecosystem: Environmental > Aquatic > Freshwater > Lake | place: USA: Georgia | collected 2015-10-15 | reverse complement strand
CTCTCCTGGAAACCCTACGGGGGCGGTGATGCCGCTGGACGAGTGGCGCAAGCTGTTTGAGCTGAGCGACCGCTATGGCTTTGTGGTGGCCTCTGATGAGTGCTACAGCGAGATTTATTTTCGGGACGAACCGCCGCTGGGCGGCTTGGAGGCCGCCGCCAAGCTGGGCCGGACCGACTTTAAAAACCTCATCGCCCTGACCAGTCTCTCCAAGCGCAGCAATGTACCCGGCATGCGAAGCGGTTTTGTGGCCGGAGATGCGAAGCTGATCAAACCTTTTTTGCTCTACCGCACCTACCACGGCAGCGCGATGAGCACGGTGGTGCAAGCCGCCAGCATTGCCGCATGGAACGATGAGCAGCATGTGATTGAAAACCGCAACCAATACCGTGCCAAATTTGCCCAAGTGACCCCTGTGCTCAGTGCGGTGCTTGATGTCGCCCTGCCCGACGCGGCGTTTTACCTTTGGGCAGGTGTGGCACCCGCAGGCTACACCTCTGACACCGACTTTGCCCGGGATTTGCTGGCTCAATACAATGTGACGGTGTTGCCAGGCAGCTATCTGGCGCGCGAGGCCCAGGGTGCTAACCCGGGCGCAGGACGGATCCGAATGGCGTTGGTGGCCGAAACCTCAGAATGCCTTGAAGCGGCCCAACGCATAGCAGAATTTATCAACCACTCCAAAACTCAACCATGACACAACAGCTCCAACATATCATCGACTCCGCTTGGGAAGACCGCGCCAACCTCAACCCCCAATCTGCTTCCAATGAAGTAATGGATTCGGTGGAGCATGTCATCAACCTGCTCAATCGGGGTGAATTGCGTGTAGCCACCCGAGAGAGCGTGGGCCAATGGACGGTGCACCAGTGGATCAAAAAAGCGGTGTTGCTGTCATTTCGCTTGAAAGACAACGAAGTCATCAAGGCGGGTGACCTTGGCTTTTACGACAAGGTGTCCACCAAGTTTTCCAAGATGAGCGAAGAGCAGCTCAAGGCCAGCGGTGTGCGCGTGGTGCCACCAGCCGTGGCACGCCGAGGCAGCTATATAGCCAAAGGTGCCATTTTGATGCCCAGCTACGTGAACATTGGCGCCTTTGTGGATGAAGGCACCATGGTCGACACATGGGCTACCGTCGGCTCTTGTGCTCAGGTGGGTAAAAACGTGCATTTGTCCGGTGGCGTGGGTTTAGGCGGTGTGCTCGAGCCACTTCAGGCCAATCCCACCATCATTGAAGACAACTGCTTCATTGGCGCCCGCTCTGAAATTGTGGAGGGCGTCATCGTGGAGGAAAACTCCGTGATCTCCATGGGTGTGTACATTGGTCAAAGCACCAAAATTTACGACCGCGCTACGGGAGAAGTGATTTACGGTCGCGTACCTGCAGGTTCTGTGGTGGTGTCTGGCAATTTGCCCAGTGCTGACGGCAAGTACAGCCTGTACTGCGCAGTGATTGTGAAGAAGGTTGACGCACAAACCCGCGCCAAAACCAGCCTCAACGACCTGCTGCGCGACTGATCATGAGCGCCACACTGGCCCTTGCAGAGCAACTGATCAGCAGGGCTTCGGTAACCCCGGACGATGCGGGCTGCCAAGACCTGATTGCAGCGCGATTGAAGCCCTTGGGCTTTGAGCTTGAAACCATCACCAGTGGCCCTGAGCACTTTAGGGTGCATAACCTATGGGCTAAGCGCAAAGTTCAAGATTCGTTGGCTTCAAGTGCGACCACATTGGTGTGGGCGGGCCACACTGATGTGGTGCCCACAGGTCCGGTGGTGCAGTGGAACAGTGACCCCTTTGTACCAACCCACCGCGACGGCAAATTGTTTGGTCGTGGCGCCAGCGACATGAAAACCTCTTTGGCGGCGTTTGTGGTAGCCACCGAGGAGTTCTTGGCCCAGCACCCCCATACCGGACTCAACATTGCGTTTTTGCTCACCAGTGATGAAGAAGGCCCAGCCTTAGATGGCACGGTGGTAGTGTGCAAGCAGCTGCAAGCCCGTGGGGAGCAGCTGGACTATTGCATCGTGGGTGAGCCGACCTCGGTCAACCAAACCGGCGACATGATCAAAAACGGACGCCGTGGCAGCTTAAGTGGCAAGCTTACCGTGCAGGGCGTTCAGGGTCATGTGGCTTACCCGCAGTTGGCACACAATCCCATCCACCAGTTCGCACCTGCGCTGGCAGAGCTTGCGGCCACCACTTGGGACTCTGGCAATGCTTTTTTTCCGCCCACCACCTTTCAAATCAGCAACATTCATGCGGGCACCGGCGTGGGTAATGTCATTCCAGGCAGTTTGGTGGTGGACTTTAATTTCAGGTTTTGCACCGAGTCCACGCCCGATGGCTTGAAAACCCGTGTGATTGAATTGCTCGAACGCCACGGGTTGCAGTTCCAGCTGGAGTGGGTGTTAGGTGGTTTACCATTTCTAACGCCACCCGGCACCTTGGTGGATGCCGTGCGCACTGCCATTCATGAAGAAACCCAACTTCATACCGAGCTCTCCACCACGGGTGGCACCAGCGACGGCCGCTTCATCGCGCAAATCTGTCCGCAGGTGATTGAACTGGGCCCGCCCAACGCCACCATTCATAAACTGGATGAGCACGTGCGCGTGGCCGACATAGAGCCTCTGAAAAACATTTACCGCCGCATCTTGGAAAAACTCGACCCCAAGCTCAACCTCCCTAACGCTCAGAAAGCTGCTGCCTAAATGGCCTCTGTGCTGGAGTTGATTGAGGGTGCCAGCTCCCAAATGCAGGCTGCGGGCTTGGCTTTTGGCCAAGGCACCACCAATGCATGGGACGAAGCGGTGTGGCTGGTGCTCTGGAAGCTGGGGCTACCGCTTGACGATTTAGACACCATCGGGCCTTTGCCAGTCTCTGAAGACCAAGCCCAAGCTGTCCAGCAACTGATTCAAACCCGCATTACCACGCGACAGCCTGCGGCCTACCTTACGCAAGAAGCCTGGTTGCAGGGCGTGCCCTTTTTTGTGGACCAACGCAGCATCGTGCCGCGCAGTTTTATTGCCGAGCTCATTGCTGACGCCAGCATCGACCCTTGGCTCCATGCCCAAACGCGCAGGGCATTGGACTTGTGCACAGGCAATGGCAGCTTGGCCGTATTGGCTGCCATGGCCTGGCCCGAGCTTGAGGTGGATGCGGCCGATGTTTCGCCAGCAGCTTTAGAAGTTGCGGCGGTCAATTTGCAGCGGCATCAGCTGGATCAACGCATTCGCCTCATCACTTCAGATGGCTTGACCCAAGTTCAGGGACCCTACGACCTGATCTTGTGCAACCCGCCATACGTCAATGCCCGCAGCATGGCTGCGTTGCCGCCCGAGTTTTTGGCCGAACCCGCTCTGGCGCTGGATGGCAATACGCAGGGACAAGACGACGGCATGGACTTTGTGCGCCCTTTGCTCAGCACCCTGCGCTCGCATCCTGAGCGCTACCTAAATCCCCAAGGCGTCTTAGTGCTGGAAATTGGCAACGAGCGCGAGCACTTTGATTCAGCCTTTCCTGAGCTGGAGGTGGTGTGGCTTGAAACCAGTGCAGGCTTTGACCAAGTGATGTTGATCACCCGAGAAGCGCTTTTGAAATGACCCCTGAAAATTACCCCTGGAACAGCCTACGTGATCACCCTTAAAAACATCACCCTCAGGCGCGGTGCACGGGCCCTGCTTGATGGCGCCTCGGTCACCATCAACCCCGGAGAAAAAGTGGGCTTGGTGGGGCGCAATGGGGCAGGTAAGTCGAGCCTGTTTGCCTTGCTGAACGGCACCTTGCAGGAAGACAGCGGCGAGTTTTATATGCCGGCCCAGTGGCGTTTGGCCCAGGTGGCCCAAGACATGCCCGAAGTGGAAGACAGTGCCACTGACTTTGTGGTGGCTGGCGACACTCGTTTGGCAGCTGCGCTTGCTGAGGTGGCGGCCGCAGAGGCTCTACTTCATGACAACACAGCTCCAAACAGCGCTGACAGTGACGCACAAGGTGAACGCCTGTCTCATGCTTACATGGAGCTCAGCGATGCAGGCGCCTATGATGCCCCTGCCCGCGCCCAGGCTCTGATTTTGGGTTTGGGTTTCAAACTCTCAGAACTGGAGCAACCCGTAAACAGTTTCAGTGGTGGCTGGCGCATGCGCTTGCAGCTGGCGCGCGCTTTGATGTGCCCTTCAGATCTGCTGCTGCTGGACGAGCCTACCAACCACTTGGACTTGGATGCCTTGGTGTGGCTGGAAGCATGGCTGCAAAAGTACGAAGGCACCATGCTGGTCATCAGCCATGACCGGGAATTTCTTGACGCAGTCACGCGGACAACGGTTCACATTGAAGGGGCTCAACTCAAACGTTATGGCGGCAATTACAGCCGTTTTGAGGATATGCGGGCAGAGCAACTGGAACAACAACAGTCGGCTTTTGCGCGTCAAAAAGACAAGATTGCCCACCTGCAAAAGTTTATTGACCGGTTCAAGGCCAAGGCCAGCAAAGCCAAGCAAGCACAAAGCCGGGTCAAAGCCCTGGAACGCATGGAAAAAATTGCACCGGTGCTGGCTGAGGCCGACTTCACGTTTGAATTTCAGGAGCCTGCCAACCTGCCCAACCCCATGCTGACGCTGCAAGACGTGAGCTGCGGCTATTACACGCCTGAGCCTTTGGTGATTGTGGAACACGTCAAAAAGTCGGTGTTGGCAGGTCAACGTGTGGGTATTCTGGGTGCCAATGGTCAGGGTAAATCGACCTTGGTGAAGACCTTGGCACGCTCCCTCCCCCCTATTCATGGTGAGGTGATTGAAGGCAAGGGTTTGGCCATAGGCTACTTTGCCCAGCAGGAACTGGATGTGCTGCGCCCTTCCGACACGCCCTTGGAGCACATGATTCAACTGGTACGTGAGGTGACGCAAAACGGTGGCTTGAGCGGTCAGGCCACGCGCGAGCAAGACCTACGATCGTTTTTAGGCAGCTTCAACTTCACGGGCGACCAGGTCAAACAAACTGTGGGCAGCATGAGCGGCGGCGAAAAAGCCCGCTTGGTGCTGTGCATGTTGGTGTGGCAGCGCCCTAACTTGCTGCTGCTGGACGAGCCTACCAACCACCTGGATTTGGCCACCCGAGAAGCTTTAAGTGTGGCACTCAATGAATTTGAAGGCACGCTGATGTTGGTCAGTCATGACCGTGCTCTTTTGCGTGCGGTGTGTGATGAGTTTTGGTTGGTATCGCGCGGCGGCATTACCCCTTTTGATGGCGACCTGGACGACTACCAGCGCTACTTGCTGGAGGTTGCCAAACAAGCCCGAGAAGAACAAAAACATAGCCAGAAACAAGCTCAAAAACAAAGTGCTCAGGCAACAACCTTGCAAAGTGAGGAAAGGGCAAAACCTCAACATTCAACAAAATCGTCATCAAAATCCATGACCAAAACCCAGCTTAGCCTCAGTAAAACCGAGGAACGCATGGCCGAGTTGGAACTGGAAAAAATCCGCTTAGAAAACGCCCTTGCTCAAGCGTCATCCAGTTCGTCCAAGCCAGCAGATGCGAAACAGTTGCGTGAACTGAGTGATATGGGTGAACAACTGGACCGGCTGAACCAAGAGCTGGCAATGCTGGAAGAAGACTGGTTGCGCCTGAGCGCTGCGCTGGAAACCTAGCTGGGTTTAGAGCTTGACGCCCTTTTGCTGAAGCGCCACATCCACCCAAACACCGTCATAGCGGCCTTCAAGGATGGACTGGATCATGGCTTGCTCGGTGGCGGTCTTGTCTTTGGCCAGTTGGGCTGCAGTGTGCACATCATCGGGGCGAACGGCAATGACGCCGTCACCGTCAGCCAAAATGATGTCGCCGGGGTGGACCACCATGCCCGCAATGCTGATGATGGTGTTGACCGTACCAGGACCGTCTTTGAGTGGCCCCCGCATGTTGACGCCACGCGCCCAGCAAGGAAAACGATGTCGCTCAAAAGCTTCCACGTCCCGCACGGCAGCGTCAAAAACGCAGGCTACAGCACCCTTGGCTTTGGCGATCGACATCATGATTTCGCCAAACAGGGCGCGCGATACATCGCCGCCGCCATCTACTACCAACACATCACCGGGTTGCAGCATTTGCAAAGCTTTGTGAATCAGCAAGTTGTCCCCGGCGCGCACGCTGACCGTGACCGCATGGCCACAAGCCGACACGGGCGATTTGTTGACCGGTAACAGACCCACCGCACCTATGGATCGACCCATTACATCACTGACCACTGAAGTGGCCAAACCAGTTAAAGCTGCGATCAGCTCTGGGCGGGCAGCGACTCTGGGTTGAATATCAATACCGTTCGGATTCATTTGAGCCAGTCCTTTAATCTTGTGGATCTTCTTGCAGCATACTGCGATAAGCACCACAGCCCAAGAGCATTTCGCCGTCAAGGGGCACGATGAACGATGTTTTGCCGCGCACATCACCCGAGATGGGGTTTTGAATGTTGTATTCCACCCAGCCGCCACCGAGTTCGGCGCAAGCCCAAGCGTCTTGAATCAACTTTTCGCCGTCTAGCCCGGGCAAGCCATAAACACTGGTGCCCACCTTGGCCAAGTTGGCGCCCATCATGCGGTATGTGCCTTTACGATCCAGAATAAACGCATACAAGTCGCGATCCAAGAATGGACCATTGGGGTTGTGCAGATCTTTGAACGCACGTTCAAAGCCTAAGGTCTTGACGTGCTCTGCTGCACGAATGGCCAGGTCACGGGCTTCATCCATCGTGCCTTCGCGCAACAAAATGTGCTCAACCGCTCCTGTTAACAAGCTCGAGCGCTCAGCCAGTCGGGTGGATCGGTGGGTGGTGCGCTCCACCAAACTGGAGTTGTCGTTGGTCACGCGGTCCAGGTCGTTCACGGCCTGCACCACTTCTTCGAGCGAGCTGCTTTGGCGCCAGCTGCCCTCTGCAATCAGTGCGGCGTTGTTGTTGACCTCTATCACACCCGCCACCAAGTTGTCCAATATGGTGCTGACGTTGCCAATATCTTGCACGGTGTCGTTCACGCGGTTGGAAGACTCCGAGATCAAGGCCCGCACCTCTGAGGCGGCTTGCTGGCTGCGCTGAGCCAAGTTGCGCACTTCAGCGGCCACCACGGCAAAACCACGGCCCATTTCGCCCGCACGGGCGGCTTCTACAGCGGCGTTCAGGGCCAAAATATTGGTTTGGAAAGCAATGCTGTCGATGGTGCCGATGATCTCCGTCATGCGGGTGGCGGTGGTTTTGAGAGGACCCATGTTTTCCACGGTGGAGGACATCATTTGGCTGGCTTTTTCAGCGTTAAGTGACAGACCTTGAGTCATTTTGCTCACCGAGGCTGCACTCTCAGAATTACGGGTGACGGTGTCACTCACCTCACGGATGCTGGCCGAAGCCTCTTCCAAACTGGCCGCCTGGGATTGGGTGCGATCAGAAAGGGATTTGGCGTCTTCCACCAACTGATTGCTCACGCGGCTCACCAAATTGGACGCGCTGCGCACATCGGCCACCAAAGCCGACAAAATCATGAGCATTTTTTCAAACTCGCGACCCAGCTGAGACAGTTCATCTTGCCCCCTGATGCTGATGCGCTCGCCCAAATTGCCCGAAGCGCCTTGGCGCATGACGTGCTGTAACACCTTCAGGCTGTTAAGGGTGGCTCGGGCAAAGCTCAGCATGGCGTACACCGTAAAAGCCAAAGCCAAGATGGCCAAAAGACCCAAAAGCCATAAGGCATTGCGTTTTTGCTGCTCTCGTGCCTCCAGCAGTTCCAGCAAACGGGAGGTTACCGAGCGCTCAAAAGCAATGGCCTGCGTGATGGCACCAGTGCCTGCTGCAAAAAACTCAGCGGGCACACCTTTGGGTTCACCAGTGCCTAGGGCTTCGCGCACTTTAGCCGTAAAGCCTTGGGTGGCCGTTTTGGCAGCGGCCCAAGTGGCGGGATTGTCCTCACCAGCGCGCTTGAGTGACTCCAGCTTTTCTTCAATGCGAGCGGTTTGCAAGTCAATAAGCTGAGCTTGAGACGCCACAGGCACCACTTGCTGTGGTGTGGTGTCGCTGCGGGCCAACAGGCCAGCCCCGGCACCTCGGGTTAAACCCATGAGTTCGATCCAGGGAATCAAGCGCTCCACCTGCAGATCCATTAGGAAGAAGGTGGTTGCCTCAGGATCGAGCAGCAAACCCGAGGTTTCGCCAGCGTAGAGCACGATTTGACGCAGTTTTTCAACCTGTTGGGTGTGGGCTGCAAACACCTCGGCACGACCGCCTTGAGGTGGGTCTTGAATAAGCTTTTCAAGGCTTTGCTGGATAGGTTTCCAGCGGTTGGCCAAATCGAGCTGGGGGTTGGCTTCCAAGGCGCTTTGAACTTGAGCCATAGCAGCAGCGAGTTTTTTACGGGTGTCTTCACGGGCAGCTGTGGGACTGGCATTGCCCGACAAAATCAAATTGGTTTGGCCGCGGTGGGTTTGGGTGTGCACCACCACTTCAATAAGTTGCTGGATGGTTTGGGCACCCGATTTTTCGTTTTGGGTGAACTCCAACTCTGCCATCAGGGTTTTAAAGTGGGCTGCACCCACCAAAAGTAAAGGCACTAGCAAGATGAGTGACAACACCGTGAGCTTGACGGGCATGCTGTAGCGCTGCATCAGACTCACACCTGGTCTTAACCAGAACGAAACGCGGGGCACTTGAAACTCTGGGGAGGTCTGGGGTGAGGTCATAGGCTAAGGGTTATAACTGAGAAACGGGTGAACGAAACTTACGGGCAGCTGAGATGCCCCACTGCACCAATATGACCAGGGCCACCAACGCCCAAAGCACAAAGCACACAAAAGACCAGTTGGCAATGGAGCCGCCCAGGAAGGTCCAGTCTACTTTGCTGCAGTCGCCGCTGCCCTTAAAAATCATGGGGATGGCGCGGTTGAGTGGAAAGTTTTCCACCATGCCGTAAAAGTCGCGTCCGCAAGACACCACTTCTGGTGGGTACCACTGCAACCAACTTTGCCGCGCGGCTACAAACGCGCCAAAGCCTGTGCTGGCAATAACCCCAAGTGTGCTGAAAATTTTGAAGGATGTGACCCAAGCCAGGGCTGCAAACACCGTGGCGACAATCAGTGCGTAACGCTGCACGATGCACATGGGGCAAGGCTCCAGTCCCACCACGTGTTGTAAGTACAAGCCAAAAACCAACATGGCCACACCCGCGACGGTCATGGCCAAATAAAGAACCTGCAGTGCTGGGGGCTGTAGTTTGAAAAACTTAGCCGAGGTCAGAGCTTGGGCTTTGATCTGAGCTTCGGTATGCGGGGGCGTCGACAAAGGGAGTAGATCCTTCAACAAACACTCGGGCCCGTCTGGGGGTCAACAACAAAAGCTGACCCTCTTTGAGACCCAAAGATTGATATTGTGCCGCCGGAATTTGAACCTCAATCACCGACGCATCAGAGTCGCGCCAGCGCACCAGCTCCAAACGTGCTGTGGGGCCTACCACAATGGCGCGGGTGAGTTGAGCCACCAAACCCTGTGAGGGTGCTGACGAATTTTCAATGGGAGAGGTTTCCACATAAGGCTGTACCTCAATGTCGTGGGGACGAACGTATGCCAGGGCTTTGGCGTCTTGAGCGTGCTGGTATTCAGGCGAATCAATGCGTACCGAATGGTGGTCTGAGCCAATCACGACCTCGGTGCCCTCTACGCGGCCGTGAAAGAGGTTCACATCGCCCAAAAATCCATACACAAAAGGGCTTGCGGGGTGGTCCCAAACTTCTTGCGGAGATCCAATTTGCTCCACTTTACCGGCGTTCATAAGCACCACACGATCGGCCACTTCTAGGGCTTCCTCTTGGTCGTGCGTTACGAAAATGCTGGTCACATGCAGTTCGTCATGCAAGCGGCGCAACCAGCGGCGCAATTCTTTGCGCACTTTGGCGTCCAACGCGCCAAAGGGCTCGTCCAGCAGCAGCACTTTGGGCTCTACGGCCAAGGCACGCGCCAACGCAATCCTTTGGCGCTGCCCGCCTGACAACTGCGAGGGGTAGCGGTCGGCCAGCCAGTCCAGCTGCACCAAATTGAGCAATTCATGCACCTTGGCCTTGATTTGGGCGTCGCTCGGGCGTAAATGCTTGGGCTTGACTTTCAGACCAAAGGCCACGTTGTCAAACACCGTCATGTGCCTAAACAACGCGTAATGTTGGAACACAAACCCAACTTGACGCTCGCGAACATGGACGTCGGTGGTGTCTTCGCCGCTGAACAAGATACTGCCCTGCCCTGGGCTTTCAAGCCCTGCAATGATGCGCAGCAGCGTGGTTTTGCCGCAGCCGGAGGGACCAAGTAAAGCCACCAATTCACCGGAGGCAATGTCAAGGTTGACATCTCGCAGGGCATGAAAGTCGCCAAACTGCTTGCTGACGTCTCGAATTTCAATACTCACTTCTCAATCCTTTAGGCTAAATGGGGCCGAGGTATTTCGTCGCGCGGACGCTCAGGCGGCAGTTCTGCGGCGGCTTTGAGTTCGCGTTCGTGCTGCCACTCGGCCACAGACTTGATCACCAATGTCACCAAGGCCAGCAATGCCAGAAGTGATGCCACCGCAAACGCAGCCACCGACTGGTATTCGTTGTAGAGCACCTCCACATGCAAGGGCATGGTGTTGGTTTGTCCGCGAATATGGCCTGACACCACCGACACGGCGCCAAATTCGCCCATGGCACGGGCATTGCACAAAATCACACCGTAAATCAGGCCCCATTTCATATTGGGCAAAGTGACATACCAAAAGGTTTGCCATCCGCTGGCCCCTAAAACAATGGCGGCCTGTTCTTCTTCGTTGCCCTGAGACTGCATGAGCGGAATGAGCTCACGGGCAATGAAAGGAAACGTCACAAACACAGTAGCCAACACCATGCCCGGTAGGGCAAAAATGATTTTGATATCGTGCTGCGCAAGCCAAGGGCCTAGCCACCCTTGTGCACCAAACACCAGAACGTAAATCAGCCCCGCCACGACTGGGGAAACAGAAAAGGGCAAGTCAACCAGTGTGGTCAAAAAAGCTTTCCCTTTGAATTCGTACTTGGCAATGCACCACGACGCTGCAATGCCAAACACCAAATTCAGGGGCACGGCGATGCCGGCGATGATGAGGGTCAGGCGAATGGCCGCCCAAGCGTCGGGTTCTTTGAGCGCCTCCAGATAAGCCTCGCCCCCTTTGCGCAAAGCCTCTACAAACACGGCAAGCAGCGGCATGACCAAAAACAACGCCATAAATCCAAGGGCCAAACCAATCAGTGTCCACTGCACCCAAGGTGCCTCGGTGGTGGAAATTCGTCGGGCGTTGGAATGGGTGGTGCTGGCTATGGTTTTGTTGATCATGCGCCAGCTCCTGATCTTTGGCGCTGCCAAGCCTGGAGGGCATTGATCAAAAGCAGCAGGACAAACGAGATGATGA
>Ga0214923_10007929_pt1 | contig 11444 bp, 8 predicted proteins | sample LL1510_MetaG_FD_177993 | JGI IMG/M metagenome (GOLD analysis project Ga0214923, IMG submission 177993) | Freshwater microbial communities from Lake Lanier, Atlanta, Georgia, United States - LL-1510 | ecosystem: Environmental > Aquatic > Freshwater > Lake | place: USA: Georgia | collected 2015-10-15 | reverse complement strand
AATTATACGGGTAGTTATCTCATTTGGAATCGCATCGACATCTAACCCACCAGTAGCAGCCACAAATAGGGCTGAATCCACAGTTGAATCTATATATATAGTGGCTGTTAGGAGGTAATTTCCATTGGAAAGGCGAGTGATCGTGGAGGCAGAGCCGGATTGGGTAAGGGGGAACCATGAGCCAGCAACAGTCACTGAAGGGCTTGCGAAATATGAGGTTCCAGCGCCATCGACAGTAATCGTTTGAGAATTCAAGAAATTAAGAGTTGATTCGCCCAGAGATTGGGCATATGAGACCAGCACATAACCATCAGGATTAGTAATTATTGATTGAGATGAAACAGAAAGTAATCCTACATCTCCATCTTCATCAGAAACTGTAAACCCCGTTGGTATTCCGTCCTTAGAAAGACCTGCAAATAATGATTTGGATGTGCGGAAGTTAATTACAGAATTATCTTCAATGAGCTTTAGATTTGAAAGATCTAAATTTGTTTCTACCGGAGATGGAGTTGAAGATTGAGTTGAGGCTGGTACCTCTTGTGTAAAAGTAGAAACCACAGAACCATTATTAAATTCACTTCCAGTTACAGAGTTAAAGCCTAGGAAAGCAACCATTACTATAAGTAGTGAAAGTGCAACCTTAGATGATTTCTTAGCAATCTCAGCTGCCTTCTTATATGTGCCAGAAATAGCATCAAGTGCAGTAGCGCCAGTTTTCTCGTCCACTACCCAGTCGGTAAGAACGCGAATAAATGAAGCACGAGCACGTTGCACAACATGGCGAACATTTTTCTCACTCGTTCCAATTGCAGTTGCAATCTCTTTAGTAGTTCGGCCCTCAACCTCCCACATAACAAGAGCTGTTCGCTGAGTCTCAGATAGACGAGACAACGCTTCGCGAATAATTGAAGCATCCTCTGCAGCTGCAAGAGTTGCATCCATTGGGATGTGATTTTCTGCTGCGATTTCAGCCAAACGCTCTTGGGTGGCATCTGAATCAATTGCAACCAAGTTAGGTCGGGATCCAGTTGCGCGGATTACATTCAGACATAGATTATTAACGGTGGTGCGCAGATATGCCATGGCACGATCTGCGGTATCTAGCTCGGGAGCAGCCAAGATAAATTTAAGGAAGGCATCTTGGACAACCTCTGCTGCATCTGCATCGCTTCGAAGAATTCGGCGGGCTTGAGCGGTAAGTGATGAGCGATTTTGGGTATAAAGAGCGGATAAATCAGAAACAGACCACGCAGCAACAGTCGCTGGGGCCTGAGCCTTCTTACGAAGTGACACTTTGATTTCCCGCTTTCGATGAGCCAACGTCTTGACCCCTCTAAACAGTAAGACACGAAAAGAGTGTAAATGTTGCCTCTAACTGGGACTAGTCTGGTTTTGAGCCTGGATTGAGCCTGAGTCCCACCAAAATAATAAAACTTCCGTATGGGCCTTGTTGGGATCGAACCGACGGCCTGCATATTAAAAGTCCGTTACGCTACCGATTGAGCTAAAGGCCCTAAGGCTTATAGTGGCGAATCATCAACCATTACCTGAAATGGAAAGAATGAGTAGACTCCAATTTGACTCAATACATTCCAAAGTTAAGTTGGCCGTATCTCGGCAAATAGCTAGCAAAAGAGCATCAATTTTAGGAGTATTTCTTCTTAAGATTTTCTGGATAATGGTCTTTATTTTGCTAGGATACAAAAGTAAGCACGAGTAATTTAAATAATCGCTTGACGGGACACAGAATGCAGAATTGGGAAAATTACGAACAGCTATACAAAAAAGAGCAAGCATTCCTTCGGTATCCTGCAGATTGGGTTCTAAGATTTAATAATATGTATTTGAAAAACAATCTTCCTGAAAAAGCGAGGATCTTAGATTTTGGATGTGGGTCTGCGAATAACTCTACGTTATTTATAGCACAAGGACATGAAGTTTTTGGTATTGACGTTACTGATTCGATTTATCCTTTAATTAAGAAAAATTTAGATTTGCATAATTTAGACCCAGAAAATATTTTACGATTTACGCACGCAAAACCACCTCTTTTGAATTTACCTTATGAAGATAACTCCTTTGATTTTATTTTATCAAACCAAGTCCACTATTACAGCGTGTCTGAAGACGAAATTCACCAAATCAACAGAGATTTGCACCGGATACTTAAACCGGGTGGGTCAATTTTTGTCACGATGATGGGAATGAAAAATTATTATATAACACATCATCTTAAGGAATTATCTCAAAACGCGCAAGTATATAAGATTCGAGTGACAGATCCAGCACACAGACTATATGGTGTTTCTGAAGATGTGCTCGCAGTTAGGGATGAACACCACCTGATAGATTTGTTTAATGAATTTGAAATGGTAAGTGTGGGTTATTTCGATCAATCCATGTTTGATCTATATAGTAATTTTCATTTTATTTTTGTTGGCCGTAAGTCTCCACTTTAAATGAATTATCTTTTATCCGATTGAAATTGGTTTATGACATTGGCATATTAAATATTTAGCAAAGTAATTTCTGGACTAGCCTGTCTGCTTACGCCTCAGAGGCTTACTTGCATCACGCTTAATCTAAGGGCAAAAATCAATCGCGATCGGAGAGGATATAGGCATTATCATAAAATAGTTTTCAAAATGAATCAACCAAAATTACAAATGCAGCTAAATGCTGAGACGTTTACCGTTAAAAATTATAAAATGAGTACAAGGGAGAGATTAGATCGTTTGGATACAAAATTATTCTAAACATTTATACGAGATTAGTCATATCGGTATCTGAGCAATATCAAAAAGATTTAAATCCTAAATATAGTTTACAAACTGGTACAGAACCATTCTTGAAATAATCGTGGGCCCTGTCGGGATCGAACCGACGACCCACGGATTAAAAGTCCGTTGCTCTACCGACTGAGCTAAAGGCCCAATTATGCTGTGCGCTTTAAAGACAAGAGATTACAATACCAGCAAGTGTAATGCAATAAAATGCAAACGAGAAGAAATAAACCCATTAACTTTGCTTGAAGATAAAATCTAGTACAAACTTTTGTTGCTGGTGAAGTGAGGGTTGACTCACAATTTCTCCGTTTTGCAAACACATCACCTTATCGCAATACCTGACCGTTGAAAACCTAAGCGCGAATACTAATCTTGTTAAGAAATGCAAATTGCCTCGAAAGTTCATTAAACTTGAATTGCTTTGATACCCAATTTATCTTCAAGACTAAGTCCAGCTTTCAAAACTTAGAAAGCGATAATCATTTAAAAGCAGGATCTGGGTAAAATTTGAATCGGTTTTACTTTAACTGAGGTAGTTTTTAATGATATAAATCGTAAAAAATATTTATCTCTTCCTCAGCCCATTCCAAAAACTGTGCTGATGTATTGTTGAGGTAATAAAGTTTATTACTCTAGTTGAAGTGTCTGAGATTAAATACTCTACGGGTGGAGATTTTGAAAAAGGCATTGCTTCAACTACAGCAGTTGACTCAATTACTCCCTGTTTTTTAATACCGCTCATAACTATAGAGCCTGATTCTAAAGCCTCTGGACGCTCCATTGAATCACGAATAGTAATTGCTTTAAACCCTAGAATTACTGATTCTTCAGACACTGTTCCACTATCTGAATAAACAATTCTGGCTTCTTTTTGCAACTTACAATAATCAATAAAACCAAAAGGTTCGTGAAAAAATAAAAGTGAATTTATTTCTATCTTAAGTAAATCTAACTTGCTTTTAGTTCTTGGGTGGGTAGATACGATTATTGGCGAGCTGAAAATTCTGGCAACTTCATTTAAAGATTGGATTAATTCCATAAGTCTAAGTGGATCATCTATATTTTCTTGCCGATGCATACTAACTAAGAAATATTTTCTTGTCTCAATTTTTAACTCTTTTAAAATCTTTGAAGAATTAATTGCATTACTAAACTTAGAAATTACTTCGCAAAGTGGAGATCCTATTACAGCTGTATTTCGAGGCTGCAATCCTTCTCTAAGCAAATTATCTTTAGCATTACTTGTATAAGCAAGATTAAAATCTGCAAAATGATCCACTACTCGTCGGTTTATCTCTTCTGGAATATTTTGATCAAAAGCTCGATTACCTGCTTCTAGGTGATAAACAGGAATTCCCTTACGTTTAGCAATAATTCCAGCAAAAGCACTATTTGTATCGCCAAGAATTAAAACTGCATCTGGTGGATTCTTCTCAAGTTCAAGTTCAATTTTAGGCAGTAAATTACCTAAGAACTTGCCCAAAGATGAGTTTGAGACTTCCAAGTGTAAATCTGGTTTTCTTATTTGAAGCTCTTTAAAGAACACATCTGAAAGGTTTATATCTGAATTCTGTCCAGTGTGTACTAATCTATGTTCAAAAATCTTATCTAACTTGTCAATAATGACTGAAAGTCTAATTAACTCAGGCCTTGTTCCTAAAATTGTAGTAATTCGAGTTTTATTCATTTTGAATAATTCTCTTTATATTTGACAAACTCAGGTAAATCACTTATTAATTTTATAGCCTCATCGACATTTAATTGGCGAGCGCTATGGGAGGTATAAGCACAATCTATCGAGCTCTTACTTTGCCCTTTTTCAAAATATATTTGATAATCAAGCGTGCGGGCGTCCAGTGGGACTTGAAAATAATCTCCGCGATCAACAGCTCTACTACCCTCTTCGCTACCAAGCAGTGATTCGTGAAGTTTTTCACCATGCCTTATACCAATAGTTTTAATCTTAACCTCTCTTTCCACCCCCATTATTCTAGATATTGCACTTGCTAAAATCTCAACTGAACAGGCAGGTGCTTTTCTTACAAATAGGTCTCCTGTTGATGCATTTAAAAAAGCATATTTAACTAAGGATACTGAATCTTCGAGTGACATCATAAATCTAGTCATTGCTGAATTAGTAATTGTTATTGGTAGACCTTTGCGTACCTGATCTAAGAAAAGTGGAATTACTGAGCCACGGGACATCATCACATTTCCATACCTTGTAATAGAAATTTTTGTTTTACTATCTGGAAAATTACGTGCATATGATTGAGCAACCTTTTCCATAAGCGATTTAGTCATGCCCATTGCGTTTATAGGATATACAGCTTTATCAGAACTGAGGCATACAATTCCTTTAACCTTATATTTTATTGAAGAATGTATAACATTTGAGCTGCCCGATACGTTTGTTGCTACTGCTTGCATCGGAAAAAATTCACAAGAAGGAACTTGCTTTAATGCTGCTGCGTGAAAGACATAATCAGAACCATCGATTGCAGGCTCAATACTGGATTGATCACGAACATCTCCAATTATAAATTTAACTCTCATGTCATTCAGATCATTTCTCATTTGGTCTTGTTTCGCTTCATCGCGACTAAATACTCGTACCTCAGACACGCCTTCAGCCAAAAGATGTCGAACCATTGTTGATCCAAATGATCCAGTTCCTCCAGTAATTGTCACCACTGAAGACTTGAGTTGATTACTCACATTAACCTCTTATCCATTTTTATTATTTAATTTTGACCACACTGCGTAGGTAGAAACCATCTCTTCTACTGTAGGTATCTTATTATACCCACCATTTTGCCATAAGGATAGATTATTTTGAGGATCGACTGTAATAAGACTTCTATTTATCTCATTTTCTGCTTCAAATTTATTAATTCTTAAATCAAGCCTACCAAATTCCCTCACTATATAATTAAGTAATTCATACTTGCTAACGATATCGCTTGGAACTAAATGGAAAACTCCATTCTTAAATGAATCAGATTTAATTACTCCAAAAATAATTTGTGAAAAATGTAGCGTGGTCACGCCATTCCAATAATGATTGACAAATCCATTAATTACCGAATTTTTAGGGTTTGAAAGAGCCCAGCTTAATAAAGAATTAGATGAGTCTAATTCTTTTCCAATTATCGAACATCTAATTATCATTGTAGATAGTGAATTCTGTTCACCTTTATTCTTTGTGATGCCATAAATGTCAATTGGATCATGTGGATTGAGTTCAGAATACAGCCCTCTCTTACCTGAGTAAACACAATCGGTTCCTATTTGAATCACTGGAATTCCAAATCTCTTAGAATATTCATTTAATTTTGAAGGTAACTCTGCATTCAATGTATAAGCCAATTTAATTATTACCTCATCATCAGATTTTATTAATTGTTTTATAATTCCTATACAATTAATTATGTAATCCACTTTTAATCCTGAGAAAATTTCTGAAAAATCATAATCTTTAGTCGCATCAAATTTTCTAGCTAGATTCTTATTTGTTATTGAAATACCTGATCTATTAAACTCATAAATTATTGCTAAATTTTTTTCCAAAAAATGAGTAATTGTTGAGCCAAGCATTCCAGTACTTCCTAGAATAGCTACCTTAATCACAGATTTAACTTTACCATTGTATTTTTTAGCATAAAACCTGTAGGTTTAGGTCATGAATAATAAGCCATTGTTAACAATTATTACTCCAGTATACAATGGTGAAAAATATATTTATGAGACTATTGAGTCTGTACTAAAAGCAAAAATAGATGTTTCCTATGAATATATAGTCTTGAATGATGGATCATCAGATTCAACTGCCAGTATTTTGAATAGTTTCCATGAATCTATAAGAATTTTCTCTCATGCCAATATAGGTGAACCTGCGACTGTGAATCGTGGGCTAAAGTATGCGAAAGGCAATTTTATCCTCATTGTCAATGCTGATGATCCTTTATTAACTGGTGATTTAATAAACAAGGCATGCAAAATTATGATAAATAATTCTTCGATAGTTGCTATTTACCCTGACTGGAAAATTATTAATCAATTCGGGGCAACTGTTAAAATTAAAGTACTACCTGAGTACTCCGATGAGATTCTAATTGGACACTGTAAGTGTTTGCCTGGCCCAGGCACTTTGTTCCGAAGAGATTCCGCACTTGAGATTGGCGGTCGGCGGGAAATTTGGAAATATGTAAGTGACTATGATTTTTGGTTACGCCTTAGCAGATTAGGACAAATAGTAAGGCTGCCTGGAATATTTGCACAATGGCGAGAAAATCCAGATTCAACATCGATTTCTTTCCGTGGGAATGACATGGCATCTGAACGGATTAAAGTGACAAAAGCTTTTTTATCTGAAAATAAATTACCGAATAGTCTTCGTAGAATGGCACTTGGAAACTGTCATTATCTAGCCGCAAGGCTTGCTTTTTTTGACCCAAAGATTAAGGCTCGATCATTACTAATTAGAGCATTCGGATACAGGCTGGGCTGGCCGGAAGAAGCAAAATTATACGTTGTTTTATACTTATTATTAATGCCAGTGAGTTCATTTATTTTAAAACCATTTTCAAAACGAATAACTAATGCCATTTCCTATAAATAAAGCGATCTTAATTTCGATATCCCATCATCATAATTATATTTTTGCTGTAAAACTTTAAAATTTATCTCACTCGCTTGATCTACCAATGTATCGTCTGTTATTGCTTTTCGAATTGACTCACGGATCAAATCTAAATCCCATGGATTAACAATAAAGCCGTTCTTGCCGTGAACTATAAATTTGTCTACAGCTGAATTCTCGCTCTGAATTGGTAGTGCACCTGCTTGCATAGCCTCCACTAAAGCTCCAGGTAATCCGTCTGAAACTGCAAGGCTTATTGCAACGCGTGCCTTTTGAAAAAGATTTCGCATTTCATCATTACTTACCTTTTGAAGGGTTTTGATGTTAATTTTTTTTTGATTCCGAAGTATGTCTACTTGAATTTGAACGGATTCAGGGGCGGAATACACTAAAACTTCAAAACCTTCAAGCTCTTTAACCATCTGCGACATTGCAAATAAGGCATTTAAAGCTCGACCGGTGTTGAGTTGATGCCCCTTAACAATAATTAATCGACGAGTACTTGGTTTTATCAATTCTGGCCTGCTAGAAAAATTTTCGCCGCAAGTTATATAAATAGGTGCCCTAAATTCACTTTTAAATCCAAGGCGCAATGCATCTTCTATTTCAATTTCTTTCTCGGCCGTTAGTATATTTGCCCAACTTAAACAAGATTGTATTTGATGTTTGTGCTTATCAACCCACGAATACAAGGTTAAATCACTACCCCATGTAGAAATTATATTTCGGGAATTATTAGGAATTTTTTCATAATTAACAATAAGATTATATATATAAGCTCCATGCTGCATTTCATGAAAATGATTAATAGCCGGTTTGTGCATAATAATAAATCTAGCCAAGAAATATGCTCGCCATTTGTAACCAAAAACAATGTCAAGTGCATAGTAAGAAATAAAATTTAATTGTTCGATTGGAAATAATCTAAAAATTTGAACAGATTTTTTACATTGTTTTAAATCATTAAATTTTGCTTTTGTTAAGCGTGGACGGTCTGATGGGAAAACTAAAATCTTTTTATCAGGAAATTCTTTTTGTAAAATTCTTAACCACTTTTGAAAGTGCGGCGAGTCTGCCATTCCAACTAAAAGAATCTTATTTTTGTTTAATCTCGAGGATTTTTTTGAACGTTCAGAACTTAGAGCAGTAGTTTGAAGATTTTTGAAAGTTTTCAAAATGTGTGGGATCAGCATAAAATATTTTTCTATAAATACTTTAAAGTTAAAGTTTCAATCTGCTGTAGAGCTTCCAAATTGTTACAGGGAGTAAATTCTCTTACATCTTTAATTAAACCAGACTTAAAAGAGTGAACTGATCGTACTATTGATTCAAAATTAGTTGCCAAAAATGGTCCGTCATACAGTTCTTCATGCAATTTTTCACCACTTTTTAGGCCAATAATTTTTATTGTTGGTTCAATTGCTAAATGTTTTGAAATTCTATTTACAATTTCGTTGATAAGGACTTCGTCGCCCATATTCTGAATATAAGTCCCACTTTCTTGGAAAGATGCAGAAGCTAGCACTAGATTAGCAGCTTCATTATGTGACATAAAAAATCGCGCCACATTAATATCAGAAACTGTAACCGGAATTCTATTTTTAATTTGATGTATAAATGTTTCGATTACAGAGCCTCTCGAAGCAAATACATTTCCAAATCGAACCGAACAGTGATTTAGTCCAGTTCCACTGTATACTTCTTCTGTTATTAATTCAGCTAATTTCTTTGTTTTGCCTAAGACTGATATTGGATTTGCTGCCTTGTCTGTTGAGATATTAACAAACCGCTCGACTCTATGCTCAGCACAGATCTCCGCTACATTTAAAGTTCCAACTATATTTGTTAGGAATGCTTCGCGGGGAAAGCGTTCTAAAAATGCCAAATGTTTAAGTGCCGCTGCATGAATTACAATTGTTGGGTTTACCTGTTCAATAACATCTTTAACACTTTGGCGATCACGTATATCCGCTATAAAGCAGTTACTAGAATGAGAAGCTGCTGTATCAGAAAGTTCTAAAGCTAATCCATGAAGTGATGACTCATCACGGTCTAGAAAAAATATCCTGCTAATTTTGGCTGAAACCAAGCGTCTCGCAAGAGCTGATCCAATCGAGCCTCCAGCACCAATAATCAAAAATCGATCTTCACCATAAAAGTTTTCCAAATCACTATCTTTTAACAGTTGAATTTCAGAACGCCCAACTATCTTTGTAAACAAATTTTGATATTCAAATTCATTTTTTTCCAACTAAATACTCCCCTCTGAGTTCGTAGCACTAACTCATATTCTTTAGTGGCTTCCACCATGAAGTATTGGCCATATACCAGTCAATTGTACTTCTAAGTCCTTCTTCGATGTTAATTACCGGTTGATACTCAAGCTCATTTTTAATCTTTGACCAATCTAAACTGTACCTGAGATCGTGAGCTTTACGATCTTTTACAAACTCTATTGAAGATTCTTCTGCTCCCATCATTTTTAATATCATGTTAGTAAGTTGTAAATTATTTAATTCAGCGCCTCCACCAATGTTGTATATCTGACCAGAACGACCGCCAATAAGCACTTTATAGATACCTTGGCAATGATCATCAACATGAAGCCAATCGCGCACATTCATTCCATTTCCATAGATAGGAATTTTCTTGCCCTCAATGAGATTTGTAATAAAAAGCGGTATTAATTTCTCTGGAAAATGAAAAGGGCCATAGTTATTACTACTCCTAGTAATAACTACATCTAGGGAATGGGTTTGAAAATAGGATCGAGCAAGAAATTCTCCCCCTGCCTTGCTTGCGGCGTATGGTGAATTTGGCAGAAGAGAACTCTCTTCTTTCCATGATCCAAATGAGATTGAGCCATAAACTTCATCAGTAGAAACTTGGAGCAATCGTTTAATTTTTCCTTCTTGCTTTAATGCATCAAGTAGGACTTGTACTCCAACTACATTTGTTCGAATAAATTCCTTAGAGCTTTCGATTGAGCGATCCACATGCGATTCAGCCGCAAAATTTACTACCACATCGTTTTCATTTAGTAGGGACTGAACGAGTGCAAAATCGCAAATGTCACCTTTTACCAGCGTAAGAGATTTTTTATCTAGAACTGATTCAAGATTCGCTCTATTTCCAGCGTATGTGAATTTGTCTAAAACAGTTACGCTAGATATTCCAAGAAAAGTTCCATCTAGGGATTTTCTTACAAAATTAGAACCAATAAACCCCGCGCCGCCTGTGACTAATAGCCGCATAAAAATCCTCGCGATCCGTTTACAATTGGTTCACACTACCAAGTATTATGTCCCTATGAAGGGAATAGTCTTGGCTGGTGGAAGCGGTTCACGCCTTTGGCCCATTACGAGGGGTATCAGCAAACAATTACTGCCAATTTACGACAAGCCACTAATTCACTATCCAATTGCCACATTAATGTTGGCTGGGATTCGAGAAATATTAATTATAACCACACCTGAAGACCAATCTTCTTTTGTAAAATTACTTGGTGATGGATCAGAAATTGGAATCAAATTGCAATACGCAATTCAGCCTAGTCCAGAAGGGCTAGCTCAAGCTTTTATTGTTGGTGAAGATTTTATAGGGATGGAAAATGTTGCACTAATTCTTGGCGACAATATATTTCATGGCTCTGGCTTAGGAACCCAGCTTGCAACTTATCAGAATTTGAACGGAGCACAAATATTTGCTTATAAAGTGACAGAACCCAGCAAATACGGAATTGTCGAATTCGATAAAGATGGCAAAGTCGCTTCAATCGAAGAGAAACCTGAAAAGCCAAAATCCACTTATGCAATCCCTGGACTATATTTTTATGATACTGATATTGTGGCTATGGCTAAGAGAGTGCGACCAAGTTCTCGAGGTGAATTGGAAATTACCTCAATTAATCAGGAATATCTAAAGTCCGGAAAACTAAGTACAAAAATTCTAGAGCGTGGAACTGTCTGGCTGGACACTGGAACAAAAGAATCTCTTTTTGCCGCCGCATCATA
>Ga0214923_10007928_pt1 | contig 11444 bp, 20 predicted proteins | sample LL1510_MetaG_FD_177993 | JGI IMG/M metagenome (GOLD analysis project Ga0214923, IMG submission 177993) | Freshwater microbial communities from Lake Lanier, Atlanta, Georgia, United States - LL-1510 | ecosystem: Environmental > Aquatic > Freshwater > Lake | place: USA: Georgia | collected... | reverse complement strand
TCGGCGAGGTAGCGCGCGAGCCCCTGCGAAGCCGTCGGACGAGAAACTTGCTCCACCGACTCGGCGAAGAGTTGATCGCCGTACCGCTCGTGACGGCGAGTGGAAGCGACGATCCGAACGTGCGATGCGTTGGCCGGCTTCGGCACGGCCTTGAACACCATGCGCGCCGCCTTCGAGCCGTCGGAAGGATGGAACCACACGACGCTGTACCCTTCGGCCTCGAACACCGTGCGGCCGAGCGTCCCCTCGAAGGTCGCCGTGGTGCTTCGGCTCACGGCTCGTCACTCCAAGCGTCGATGCGATCCAGTTGGCTGAGAAGGCCGTGCATGTGGCTGACGATCTGATCCTCGGAAAGAGCGTTGCCGAAGCCTTCCGAGGGGAGTGGATGGTGCCCCGGCAGGTAGCCGTTCTGCGAGTAGTCCGACCAAATCGTCGCCACATTGGCGATCTTTTCGAGCACTTCGAGGCGGGCCTGTTGCTTGCGTGTCATGGGATCCCTCTTTCGGTGGAAAGAGCGGGGCACCCGCGAGGGTGCCCGGCTCGATAGGTGAACGGCGAACGGTTACTGGACGCGGATCGTCTTGCGCTCGGACAAAACCCACTCCAGCACCTTGCGCACCACGTCCTGCTGCTCCGTGAGCGCCTCCATGTCGAGGTACTTCTGGAGTTCGGCTTCGATCTCCCGCTTGGTGCGGACCTTGCGGAGAATCTCCTTGTTCTCGTTCTTCTTGCGCTTCTTGGGCTCAGAACCGTCGCCCTCGCCCTCGCCTTCGACTTCAACCTCGTCGACCACTTCTTCGGCGGGAGGGGCCTTGTAGTGCTCGAACGCGGCGATCTGCTGCTCGGGCTTGAACTGGCACCAGTTGTAGAGAAGCGCGAAGGGAATCTCTTCCGCTCGCGTCGGAGCGGCCTTCCATGCCTCCAGAATGTCCGGGTGGAGCTTGCGCACCACGCTGATCATCTTCGAGACGTCCGCCTGCGAGATGCCCGTGCGCTCGGCAAGCTTGGACTGCTTGATCCCCACGTCGCTCACGAGGTAGTTGAGTCGTTCGGCGACTTCGGAACGCTTCGGAGGCTCGGCCGACTCGTCATCACCGATGTTGAACTGGAGGATCTCTTCGGGCGTCTTCGCCGTGACGATCGACACGGGGACTTCGATCTGCTTCCAGTTGTCGGGATAGAGCGCCTTCACCGCGCGTACGCGGCAGAAGCCTCCCATGAGCATGAACGTGTCGCCTTCCTTGCGCGCCACCGTGAGCGGACGAAGGATGCCGACCTTGGAGATCGACTTCGCGAGTTCCTCGATGTGCGTCTCGGTGTAGGTCTGCCGCACGTTGAGCGCGTCGTCGACCACGATGCTCCCGAGGGCAACCTTGAGAAGTTCCGTCTTCGCCACCGAAGCGGCCGTTTCTTTCGTCGTCATGTTCTGTGTCTCCTTGGCTTTCTACTTGCTTTCGTTGTCGTTGTTCGTCTGCGTGGCGAGCGCGTACTTGTCGATCGCCTTGCGCATGAGATGGTTGGCTTCCACGTACTCGCCCCGCATGAGGGCGATCTGAACCTCTCGGCTCGCCGTCGGCTTCTCCCCAAGGTCGACCAAGACCCCCGTCACCCACGAGGCGAAGAGAAGCCGCTCGTGACTGACGGCCAGCGCCACGTGCGCGAGCGAGGCTTTCTCGTAGGAGGCGATCGACGCGTTGTGGATGCGCTTGACCGCTCGGGAGATGAGGTTCGAGATGAGCTTGCGGTCGCGCTCCGATGCGCTGCCGCTCATGTGCGATCGACCTCTTCCCACGACACCACGTCGAAGAGGCCGAAGTTGCCGCCCTTCTCGGGACGGAAGTCGCCCACACCCAAGCACGCGCCTCCCCCGATGAGAAGTTCGCGCACCACGCGCTCGTCGAGCATCGCGGCGTTGACGCGAAGCTGGAAGGTGCCCGTCCACTCGTTGATTCGAGGACGATGCCGAAGCACCGCGCCCTTGGTCGACGGAATCACGACGCGTCGCGAGTCGACTTCGAAGAACGTGGTAGGGGTCGTGCGGTCCTTGGCGTACAGCCGAACGTGCTCGTCCAAGACGATGACGGCGGCCGGGATGATGTACTTGAGCGACTTACGCGAACCCTTCGCTTTCATGGTTGCGCCCTGCTCTCGAAGCAGGCGAGCAATCGCCGCGCCGGGGAAGTAGAGTTGACCCTCGGAGTCGCGGTAGCAGCTTCGCTCCGCTTCCTCGCGAGGCCCGTCCGACGCCGTCGGGTTGGTGCTCGTCACCTTCTTACCCGAGCCTCCGGGGACCGACGACTGAGCCGCTTCGTGGAAGCGGTTCTGCAAGAGAGGAAGCGTCCCCTCGATCCACACGCGATAGAACCTGAACATGGCCTTGCCCTTTCTTGACGAGCCTCTTGGTCGGGTCTGACTTCCGACCGAGAAGCGTTTCGAAACAGTTCGAAGAGATTCGGATTCGGCGCTTCGAGGACTACAAGTGCCGCTCGTCGCGCGACTTGGGGACGATCGGACAAGGGTTCGATCCCTCCGTCCACTTCGGCTCGCCCTGAACGACGAAGCCTCCCAAGTCGTAGGAGTAGACGATCGCCGCGCGACCGTCGCGGGTCACTTCTTTCGGCTGAAAGAGAGTGCCCGTCTCCTTGTCCACGGTCGGAAGCGCGGGGGTATGCCGGACGATCTTCCGAACCGCCAAGCACACGCCACACACCGACCCTTTCGCGCTCGACGGTAGTACCGTCTGGCACGCACTACAAGCCTTCCACGGCTTCTTCTTCACGTCGACCTAGCCCTTCTTCTTGGCGACTCTGCGATCGTACACGAGCGAGAGGCGCAAGCCAACCAAAGCCCACCCGTTGCGGATCATCGCTTCGAGCATTTCGCGCCCTCGCGAGGACAGAAACTCGTGCTCGTCTGCACCAAGGTGCATCCAACGCGACGTCATGAGGCCGCCTTCGCGGCCGTACTTGGCAAGGATCGTCTCGTTCGGCACGAGAGCGATCTGAATCAGCATCCCCTTTCGGCGCGGCATCGAAAGCGTCGCCGCCATGAGAGCGTTCGTGAGTTCATCGCGCGCCTTGTCTTCGTCGTCGATGAAGGGCGTAAGGCCGCTCACGACGATCTGCGCCTCGAACCTTGTCGGGTCGGCGAGACCCCCTTCGACTTCGACGCGAAGGTCCACGCTCGTCGCTTTGATCGCCTTGGCGATCTTCCGCACGAGCGCCTCTTGCGCCTTCGCCACGCTCTCGGGGATCTTGAACTTCTTCTCGGCTTCTTCGCGCTCCTTCTTCTTCAGCGCGGCGAGTTCCCTTTCGATCTTCCGCTTGGCCTTCTCGATGAGCTTGCGCTGAAGGTACTCGCTCTTGGTAATGAAACGTCCCCGCTCGTCGCGGTAGACCTTGGTGGTCGGGGGCGAAGGCGCGGCGCGCTTCTTCGCGGGCGTGACCCGAGAGGGAGCCGCGCGCTTCTTCGCGGGAGTGACACGAGCGGGAGCCGCGCGCTTCTTCGCGGGAGTGACACGAGCGGGAGCCGCGCGCTTCTTCTCGGGCGTGACCCGAGAGGGAGCCGCGCGCTTCTTCGCGGGAGTGACACGAGCGGGAGCCGCGCGCTTCTTCGCGGGAATGACACGAGCGGGAGCGGGGCGAGCGGGAGCCGCGCGCTTCTTCGCGGGAGCGGGGCGAACGGGAGCCGCGCGCTTCTTCGCGGGAGCGGAGCGAGCGGGAGCCGCGCGCTTCTTCGCGGGAGTGACACGAGCGGGAGCCGCGCGCTTCTTCGCAGGAGGCGCACGCGTAGAGGCAGACCTCGCACGCGCAGCGTCGGAGATGCGCTTGCGGCGAAGGTACTCGGCCTTGGTAATGAAGCGACCTTGACGATCGCGATAGACCCTGCGTGTCATTTCGACCCCTCGGTCGCGGCACTCGTGAAAGAGGATACGGCCGGCATGCGCCGCGTACGGCGCTCCCCTGCTGCCCCTACACGAGAGCCGCGCTTCGGAGTCGTCGAACGTCCGCCCCGAGGACGACCGGCGCTGACCCTTTCGCGCGCCGGTCGCCTCGTGACGTCCCTTTCCATGGATGCCCTGATGCGCCGAGAAGTACCTTTCTTCCTAGCCGCCATCTTGGCTCACGGATGACCTTGCGGTCAGGCGAAGGGCATCTCGTCGCCGTCCTTGTCCGCCTCGGCCTCGTGCTGCGGCTCGATCTCCCGGATGGCCTTCTGCGAGACCTGCACGCTGAAGTCCTTCGACGTGCGACCGTTCGCGAGCTTGCGGCGGCCCTTGTAGGTGAGGATGACTTCGTGGCCGAGCTTGCGCTGCAAGCCCTTGAGAGCCACCCACGTGCTCGACACGCCGACGCGCTCACCGGCCGGCAGTTCCTTGACCGACTTCACCTTGTTCTCGTCTTGGCACGTGATCATGCCGCTCGGCTTGGTGAGTTCGAGCACGTAGAACGGGTACTGCGTGGGCTTGCCGCCGACGGTTTTCACTTCGTTCAGGAGCACGCCGCGCAGCGCCGTGTTCATGTACGACGAATCGTCCCCGTCCTTCGGGATGTTCCAGAACCCGCGCACGTTCGCGAACGCATCGGACTGGAACTCGACGAAACCCTCTTCGACCTTCTTGGTGTTCTCAGACATGGTGAACCTCTTCCTCTTACGTAGACTGGTAGTGCTGTCGGATCGCTTGTTCGGTTGCGTCGAGAGTGAAAGGGACAGGCTCCCCCGCTTGCTCGAACAGATGACAGAGTGCGATCTTCACTCCGACGCCTACTCGAATCTCCCGTGAGAGGTAGCGGTAGAGGGTACTCCAATGCACCCCCAACCTGCTAGCGACCGCTCGCCCGCCGCCGAAATGCGGCATGAGAGAGCGAATCGCCTTGACTTGCTCACGCGTGAGAAGCTTGCCCTGCTCTCGTAGGATCGCGAAAGGCGCTCTCTCGGCCTTACGCGTCCTCTTCCCCTTCTTCATCCCTCCGTTCCGGTTTCGCCGACCGGGTCCGCGAGCCCGTGCTCCACGGCCTTGTCGGTAGCCTTGCGCAGCGTGTGCAACCGCGCGATGAGATCGTCTGACTCGTCGTCTTCCGCGAACAGTTCGATTGACGCCATGAGCACGTCAATGAGTGCTCCGAACGCTTTCTCTGACACCGTCACGACCTTTTCTTTTCGTGCCACGTCCCTTTCTCCGTTCCTCCGAGTCGAGCGAAGTTGATGCTCTCCGTCTCGCCCAGAACCCATGCAAGGGCCTTGAGCGCCCCTCGCTTCTCCGCGTTCATGTCTCGATCCTTCTGAAGTTGATCGCGTGCAGACTGAATCCGCGACGCGCTCAGGATCTTCGCGGGAGTGAACTTTGCCCCGCGTCGAGGCTTGCGAGGCTTCGGCTTCGGAGGCTCGAAGTCTTTCGCAAGAAACTCATCGTCGAGTTCTTCGCCCGTCGCGCCACGGTAGGCAGCATCCGGGTCCAAGTACGCCTCGAATGCCTTTCGTTGATCTTCGACCGGCAGCTTCGACCACGAGACCAAAAGCCCCAAGGGGATCTCCCGCTCGCGCGACTGGCTCTTTTCCCATGCGTCGCGAATCGCTGGAGAGAGGTTCTTCCAGCACGTGACGAGTTGCTCGACGAACGCGGGCTTGAGCGTCGCAACGCGTGCCAAGTGCTCCAAGGGGACGCCGCACTCTGCGATGAGGTAGTGGAAGCGCCTCGCCTGATCGCAACGGCGAACGGGTTCGTGCCCTTCGTCGCTCACGAGGTTGCGAAGCATGCGCTCCGCGAGCGTCCCTTCGCTCACGATGCGACACGGAACCTGCACCTTCGCGGCGTCGTCGCCATGGATCTTGTAGAGCGCCCTGCGACGGCGGAAGCCCGCGATGAGGAAGTACCCCGAGCCGTCCGGCTTGCGAGAGACTTCGAGGGGCGTTTCAAGACCGATCGCCTTGATCGACTCCGCGAGCGCTTCGATGCGTCCCGGATCGTAGATGCGCCGAGCGTTGAAGTTCTCGTCCGCTTCGACCATCCCCAAGGGGATCTGCGCGATGACTTGTGCGTCGTAGCTCATAGAACCACCAGTTTGTAGACCGCGAAGCCGACGACTTCGACGAGGCCCACGTAGCAAAGAAGCGTGTAGATTGCCGCGTCGCGAGTGACCGCGTACGCGACCAATAGAGCGACCAAGGACACGGCCCCGGACAGGATGACGTTCTTCGCGCGCTCCGAAGGTCGGACGCGCTTTTCCCTCTTGCTCATGCACCTTCCCGAAGGCCGCCTCTTCCCTTGGCGGTCTAGGGCGTCGCGTCACGCGACGGGGCTACACAACCACGGCGCGCATGAACCTGCAAAGAGAATCGCCAAAATCGTACGAAAGTGCCTTTTTCTCGACGATTATTCTTTGCAGTTTACATGCAAGTGTCGCGTCGCGCGACGCTCACGGCCACTGCCACGGCCCGCGCCATGGGAGATCGACTTCGAGATCCACCACGTAACCAATGCTGCACGAACGTCGACCCTCATCGTACCTTGCGTGGTCCACGAGAAAGTAGCTCTCGGAAGCACGATCGGAACGGTAGTCCTCGTCTCGCCCGCCCTTGCACGCGAGCACGCCGACCTTGCCCTTCGGGACGTTGGCGTGCCAGTCGCCCCACGCCGAAAGAACCACGAAGTCCTCGCGATGCTTGGCGCGCAGAGCGCGCTGCGAAAGCTTCCACGAGTCCGCTTCCGTGAGCACTTCGCCCGTGACCGCCATGTAGGCGTCGGGCTTGTTGTTCCGAAGGTGCTCGCGAGCACGCTCGACGTCGAGAGGCTCGAAGTAGTCGGGGAACGTGAAGACGACGACGTTGTAGTCGGAGTCCTCTTCGTACCACCCTCGGACGTTCCTCCATGCCGGATGAACGGCCGCGTTGCGCGTCGGCGAAAGATGGATCCCTCCGTGCGATGCCGTGGTGTACCCCACGATGCCCCGAGCGTAGGACTTCGAGCCTTGCGACCGCCCCCAAGGTGTCGACGTTGCCATGTCAGAACCCTCCTTTCTCGTCCACGTCCACGTCAAGCACGATGGTGTCGTACGCGAACGCGTCTTCGACGATCTGCCCTTCGAACACTTCGTCCGAGGGGTCGACCGTGATGACCTTTGCGAGCGCGCATGCCTCTTCGTGAGCGCGCTCCGTGATCGCGAAGATCGCCTCTTGAACCTCCCGACGATCCTCGCTCGAAAGCGACGCCTCGCGGGGAGAAGCGAACACGCGAACGGACGTCTCTTCCGAGTCGTCGAGACCCCGCGTGAAGGTGTGCTCCACGAGGGAGCCGGGGTAGTGCGCGGCCACGAGGGCGCGCACCCTCGCGACGTAGTAGTCCGCTCGGGCGACCTTGTCGTGAGCGTCGAGCCCGACGCCGAACCACGGCGCGGGTTGCGATATATGAATCTCCATGACCTTTCCCTTTCGTGCGAAAACTTCGGGGCTCTCTCGGACAGAGCCCGCCCACGTGGGCGGCCAGCGTCGCGGCATAGTACCGCGAAACGAACTGGCCTTCCTCCCCTCCGTCGTAGAACTCGACGAGAGGACGATCCTCGTCGTGCGTGAGGCACTTGTCGAGCCCGTAGCGGTCGCCACGGCGCACGGGGCGCACGAAGAACGTGCGCCCCCGATCGTTGACGATGATCATGCGTCGTAACCCTTCTCCCACTGGCCGACGAAGTAACCGGTTGCGCTCGCGCAAGCGTACACTTCGACCCGAGGCGCGACGGACAGCCAGCCGTCCACGAGGGCGCGGAGCACCCTCCGGAACTCGTCGCCTTCCCGGCCGGCGTCCTCGTAGCAGCGCGTCTCCGCGCGCCCGAGGGTGAGGATGACGGACTTAGTGTTCTTGTTCTTCTTGACTCTCATGGTCACTTCCCTTTCAGGTAGAGGTAGCCGTAGGTCTTGGCGAGATCGGGCTTGCGGCGAGGAGCCGCGCGCTTCGGGCGTGCCGGGGGCTTCGGGGCCGGGGGCGTCGCGTCCGTTGCCGTCGGGTCGGGAGCGGCGCTCAGGTAGAGATAGCCGTAGGACGCCTTCGGGTCGCAACGGAGCACGTAGCCGTCCCCTCGGACGACGATGCACTCGCCACGCTCGGACGGGAGCGGAGCCGCGACGTCGTGCGCGACGTAGCCCCGCAAGTAGGGGATCGCCTTCGTATCGATCCAGTCCGCGAGGGCGCGCTTCGAGTCTGCGTCCGCGTCGCCCTCGAAGCCGGCGCGGTCCCACAGGAGATCGATCGTCGCGTCGCGGTAGATCGCTCGCGCGCTCCAGTGGAAGCGTGCGCCTTCGGGGGCTTCGAGGCCCCAACCCTTCGGAGCCTTGGCCGTCGTGTTCGTGTTCTGCGCGTTCATGACTTTCCCTTTCGTAGTTGGTGACACGGTGCTCGTTGGTGGCACGTTCCTCGTTGCGAGGAACGTGCCACGGGCGAACGTCGTGACTCAGGCCCGGCCCCCTCCGAAGCGCGCGGAGTTGTGCGGCACCGTGACCGTGTCGAGAAGGAACTTCTTCTCGAAGGTCTTGGTGCCGCGCTTCCACTTCGCGAGAAGATACAAGTGATCCCCGTGCAACCCCTTCTCGGACGGCCCGCGATGATGATGCACTTCGCTTTGCTTCATTCCTTCCGTGGTCCCGTGATCAAGACCGACCGAAAAGCCGACCTCGGCGCTGGCCGGCAGCACTTCGAGAAGATCGGAGAGAGCGCGATCCGTCGCGTACAGGGACCAAAATCCGTGCGAAGGACTGTAGACTTCGGTGTAGACCGTGTACGGCCCGTGCTCGCTATGGGCGACGGCCGTCTCCGACGTGTTCCCGAAGGACACGTACCCCGGCAGCTTGATCTCTTCGCGGATCTCGTTGTTGTAGTCCCCACCCTTCCGCCACGTGACGGAAAGGTAGAACACGAAGGCGCGCGTGTAAGAGGGTTGTTCCGCGACCTTTTCCGCGCGAAGCGCGGTAAAGACGGTGCTCCAACCCTTCGAGGGCTTCTTGCTCAGGAACTTGCGCAGTTCCTTGGCGGTTACCTTGCCAGTGATTTCCTGCGAAATGTCGGTGGACAGCATGCGGTACCCCTTCTACGGTTACGTGTACTTTACAGGTTGGTGGCGGCGCTCGCTGGTAGCGCGTCCCTCGCGAAAGGGACGCGCCACAGGCGAACGTCGCGTCTCAGGGGATCTCTTCGGGCGGCGCGCCCTCGTAGCAAAGCGAACCCCACCGATCGATGAAAACCTTGGGCGTCTGCTCGGGATCGAAGCGAAACACGATTCGCTTCTCTCCGCGCTTGTTCCCGCCCTCTCCGCGAGCGGCGCTCGCGGCGCTTTCGATGGTTTCTCCGATCGCCCAAGACTGCGCGCGGAGAAGCAGTACGAGATACTTCATTGATACCCTGTCCTTTCTTTGCGTGTACTTTACAAGTGAGTGAGTGAGCGGCGCTCGCTGGTAGCGCGTCCCTCGCGAAAGGGACGCGCTACAGGCGAACGTCGCGTCTCAGGACTGCGAGACCTTCCACCACTCGGGGTGCAGGTGCCACCACTCCGGGGCTAGGTGGACTACGTCGTACGCTGAGGAAACATCCGTCTTCTCGAAGAAGACGACGCCCTTCGCTTGGAGCGACGAGAGAAGCGACCGTGCGTCCTCGTAGCAGACGTCGAGCCTGCACGCGACGTCGAGCACGTTGACATCCGAGAAGCCGGGATCCCCGTAGAGGGAATCCACGAGTGCGTTGATTGCGTCTATCTCCTGAAGCGTGACCGTGGGAAGCGTGTTCTTCGACATTTTGATACCCTTTCTACGTTTACGTGTACTTTGCACGGACAGTCCGTGCTTCGTTGCGTAGCGTTGCTCGCGGCGCGCGCCCCACAGACAGCGTGGGGCGAGCGCCGGGTTTGCGTTGCGAGTTCGTCGGCCTGTAGCGTTGCGTCGGTTCCTGCGCGTCGACTGACCGCGCAAGGGGGAGGGGTTACGTTTGGGGAGCGGCTCCCCTTTCGGCGGGTTGCCCGCTATCGCGGGAAGCCGTCGACCCTTGCCCCGTCCGCCGCGCTAGGCGTTGGCCGGGTGCGTCTCGCGACGCGTTTCGAGGTAGTGCGAGAGTCGTGCCAGCGCTGGCGAGGTTCAGGGAGGGGAGTCTGCAAGTGTCGGGAACTGCACGACTTTTCCGACGAAAGAGCCAGTTTTCGCGCGAAAAGTGGTGAAGCGGGGCGAGTGTGAACGTGGCACCACACGTCGCGAGGCGTCGGAAGGGCTTTCGTCCGAAACTTTCGCGAGAAAAGCGCGCAAAGTGCGGCGGTTCGCAGGTGTGAACGAAACGTCGTGAAAGGTTGTGAACGAAAGGTTACGGGGACGGAGGGCTCGGTGTAGGTGTACGTGGTTGTGTGTAGGTGTACGTAGGGGTACGTAGGTGTACGTAGGTGTAGGTGTGAGAGCGATAAACCCGCTTCGCGGGGCTTGTCGCACACTTGCGCCAAGTTGTGCCTCGCGTGCCACTGTGCCAACCCCGCTCGCCCGCGCCCGCTCGCCCACGGCCCCCGAACCCCGAACCCCGAACCCCGAACCCGCAACCCGCAACCCGCCACGCGCAGCGCGCCGTTGCTCGCGCGCACGTTCGCCGGCCTCTAGGAGCCCCGCTCCCGGCCTCGCCTCTAGGAGCCCCGCTCCCGGCCTCCACAGGGCCGCCTCGCCTCTAGGAGCCCCGCTCCCGACCTCGCACGCCTAGCGCCCCTCGCCCTCCCGGCCCACGGCCTCTAGGCGCAGCGCGAAGCGCTCCCCGCTCCCCGCTCCCCGCTCCCCTCGCCAACGGTGCGTCGAAAGTGGTTGACGGCGCGAGGGCGGACGGACTACCGCGCGCGAGGGCCGGGGGACTCGAAGCGACGCGCGACGAAAAGAGTTGACGCGAGGGCGAAACGCTGGCAGCGGCTCGCGCCGGGTGAAACGCGGGGCGCGTAGTCGGTTCGAGAGCGCGTGTCAAGAGCGAAGCGAGAAGGGCGAGAGGGAGCGAAGCGCGAGGGACTGTGCGCGAGGGACTGTGCGCGAGGGACTGTGCGCGAGGGACTGTGCGCGCTGCGCGCGGCGAGAAGCGAGCGGCGAGCGGCGAGCGGCGAGCGGCGAGCGGCGAGCGCAGCGAGAGGGCGGGAGGCCCATGCACGGCGAACGTAGGGCTAGACGTGCATGGTACCCCAAGGGTAGGGTGTACGGTCCAAGTAGTCTCAGGGTCCGTGTTCGGGTCCGAAAGCGTGCAGTATGCACGGTTCTCACTGGCAAGTGCCTCCGAAGGCCCAAATAAGCCGACGGAGAAAGAGGCAAGAATCGGCCACTTTTTCACTTGTCAAGTCCCCCTCCTGAACGAAGGGGAGCGTGGCGAGGAACGCCATGCACACGGGAGCCCTGCTTTTAGCCGGTTTCGTTGACCCGCCCGACTGCTCTCTCTCTCTCTCTCTCTCTTGTTCGGG
>Ga0214923_10007927_pt1 | contig 11445 bp, 7 predicted proteins | sample LL1510_MetaG_FD_177993 | JGI IMG/M metagenome (GOLD analysis project Ga0214923, IMG submission 177993) | Freshwater microbial communities from Lake Lanier, Atlanta, Georgia, United States - LL-1510 | ecosystem: Environmental > Aquatic > Freshwater > Lake | place: USA: Georgia | collected 2015-10-15 | reverse complement strand
CGCGTCAGGCGATCGTCGACGATGACCGCTGCCAACGACTCGTCATCGACTACGCCGGTGCGCGGGTCGGCGAACGGGCTCGTTGGATCGATGGTGATGCTGCCCGATCGTGCCTCGTCGACGGCCGGAATCGCTGCTGAACCCTCGGTGCGTTCATGTGGCAAGCGCAGTGCCGTGTCGTCGATGACTACGGGGCTTCGTGGAGCGGTTGCGGTGGTGACGGCAGTGATGTCGACGACGGGGGCAACAGGAGTGTCGCCCGATGTAGCGCCCGACGTAGTGGCGCGTGTGTCGGTCGCAGGCGTTGCGGTCGCGGTCTCGACTGTTGGTCGCACGATCTCGCCGGTCGGTGCGAACAGTTCAGCGAGTTCTGCCACCGCATCATCGGGCAGCGGTGGCGCGATCGTCACGACACTGAGGGTCTCATCGCCAGCAAGCGGACCAAAGACGCGATCGAGAGCTGTCGTCGCGCCGTGTTGCGCGCCCGATTGCGCGCCAAGCTGGGCGCGGTCAGGTGTTGCCCCTGCAGCTTCGGCCGTAGTCGAAGTGAAACCCACCAACCGCACTTCGCTGCGCAGATCGATGCCAAGTTCGTCACGCACACGGCCGCGCACGTGCGTCATCACCGCAACGACATCATCGGCGCTTCCATCAGGGTCGCATTGAATGAAGTTCGCGTGTTTCGTCGACACCTCGGCCGTGCCGATGCGAAAGCCCCGCAATCCGAGACGATCGATGATCGCCCCTGACGAGCCACCTCCTGGCTCGGGGTTGACGAACACCGATCCGGCGTTCTGGCCACCGGGCTGGTGTTCACGGCGCCACCGCACGATCTCCGCCATCTCTGCTTCGCTGGCGGTCTTGTCTCCCCACGACAACGCGAACGTCGCCGACAGCACCACGTGCTCAGGGCCGAGATCGCTGCCGCGAAATCGCAACCCGAGGTCGCTCGCTTTGACGTTGGCGACGATGCCCTTGCCGAGGTGGAAGATCTTCACCACTTCAAGGCTCGAGGCCATGTCGCTGCCGTGACCACCAGCGTTCATGCGCACTGCCCCACCGACCGAGCCCGGAACCCCGACACCCCATTCGAAGCCCGTGAGGCCGCGTGCCGCACACTGTCGCGCGAGCACCGGCAGCGGCACAGCACCACCCGCAACGACGCGCGGCACAGCCGGAGCCTGAGGCAACACGATGTCTTCGGCAAACTCACCGAGCACCAATGCCAAGCCCTCGAAGCCGTCATCAGACACGAGCAGATTGCTGCCACGACCAATCACCAAGAGTGGAACTTGTTGCTCACGCAAGGCGCTGCTGACGGCGTGCAAGTCATCGATCGTGCGCGCCGTGACCAAGAGACTCGCAGGGCCACCGACCTTGTACGTCGTGTATGGTGCGAGATCAACGTCGCGTCGCACGCGTGCGCCGAGCAAGATGCCGAGACGGTCGATTGCCCGAGTGCGCCGCGTGTAATCGTCGGTGTCGTCAGCGGCCATGTGACAATTCTTCTCGTCGCGCGACCACTTCGTCTGGCAGGGTCTCGATGTCGCCGCAACCCATCGAGACGCACAGATCGCCGGGGCCAACCTCGCGGGCGACAAAATCGATCAGTTCGCTGCGTTGGGGAACCCATTCGACACGCATCTGCGGGTGCGCGCGACGCACGGCATCAACCACGAGTTCGCCGGTGACGCCGTCGATTCGTTCGGTGCCTGAGGCGTAGATGTCGGTGATCACGACAAGATCGGCAGTGACGAACGAGTCACGGTACTCGTCGCTCATCAACGCCATGCGATGAAACCGGTTCGGCTGAAACACCGCGATGACTCTGCGCCATGTGTCGCTCTCGTCGCGCGCCGCTGCAAGCGTCGCCACAATCTCTGCAGGAAGATGCGCGTAGTCGTCAACGAACGTGGCACCATCATGGTGCGCACGAACCTGAAAACGTCGGTGCACGCCCGAGAAGGTGTCGACGGCTGCTGCCGCGACCACAGGTGACACACCGAGAGCCTGCGCCATGGCAAGTGCGGCAAGAAAGTTGCGCACGTTATGCAGGCCGCGCAACGGCAAGCGAACGGGCACACTGTCGTGTTCACTGCTGCCCCACCGAGCGACGAAATGGGCAGCACCGGCCGCAAAGCGCACGTCGGTGGCACGCACCGTGGCTGTCGGCGAGATGCCATAGGTGATGGCGTCATGCGCGGCAACGAGTGATGCCGCTGCCGGGTCGTCAGCGCACACGACACGCGGACCATCAGTGGCAGCCAACATTGCATCGAACGAAGCCGTGATACCCGCCAACGAGCCGTGTTCATCGAGATGATCGACGTCGATGTTGGTGAGAATCGACGCCCGCGCTCTGATGGCGAGGTGGCTCGAATCGCTCTCGTCGGCCTCGAGCACAAAGAGTTCGCCGCCCCAGTGTGCACTGGCCGGCAACTGCGGCACGTCGGCACCGATGAGCCAACCGGGGTTGACTCCCCCGGCACGCAACATCATCGTCAACAAGCTGGTGGTGGTGGTCTTGCCGTGCGTACCGGCCACCGCAACGGTGCGTGCGTGCGGCGTAATGGCGCCAAGCATTTCGGCCCGTGTGAGCACGGTGATGCCGTTGGCCGTGGCCGCCTGTAACTCGAGATTCGTCGCGGGCACGGCAGCCGATGCCGTTACCACGTCACACCCATTGACAACGTCGGCGCGATGCGGCACGTTCACGGCGATGCCACGCTGACGCAGGCGCGCAAGTGTCTCGCTCTCGCGCATGTCGCTGCCCGATACGCGATGGCCCATTTCCGCCAAGATGATGGCGATGGCGCTCGTACCAGGGCCGCCAACACCCACGATGTGCACTCGTCGTGGCGCCGCCAGCAGCGATCGCAAGTGAGCGGGGTTCTGCGAGGCGCGAGCGACCATCTCAGCGTGCTGCCGACTCGATCAATGCCCCAAGCGCACTCGACCGATTGAGCGCCCCCAGGGCGTAGGCCTTCGCTGCAACTCGCTCACGTAGCGCGGTGTCGTCGATGAGTTGCGCGAGTGCTCGCTTGAAGCCATCTGCAAGATCTGCCTCGTCGACCACGAGTGCGGCACCTGCTTGAGCGAGCCAGTCGGCATTACGTCGCTGATGATCATCGGCAGCCTGCGCCCATGGCACGACTACTGCAGGTGCGCCAACGGTGACGAGTTCAGCGAGAGTGCTCGCTCCGGCTCGCGAAACCGCCACATCGGCAATGCGCCAAATGTCGTGCATTCGTTCATGACGCGCCACCCGCACGTACTGCACTTGCGCATTCGCAGGCAGCGCGAACTTCGTCTGCATGAATCGTTCGCCAGCCAAGTGCACCACTGCCAGATCGCCACGCGACGCGTGCTGCAGCACAAAGTTCTCCACTGCGTCATTCACGATGTGCGAGCCCAGCGAGCCGCCCATCGCCACGACGATGAGCCGTGCAGGGTCGACACCAAATTCGCGGGCCACTCGCGCTCGCTCACTTGCCGCGTCGTCACCGTGGCGTGACACACCGCGAATCGCAGCGCGCACGGGCGCGCCGGTGTGACTGGCACCAGGCAGCGTTGAGCCGGAGAATGCCGTGGCGACTGCGGCTGCCTTCTTAGCCTGCATTCTCGTCGCCAGACCAGGGTGTTGGTCGTAGCTCACGACGACGACAGGGATTCCGAGCGCGCGTGCCGCACGAACGGCCGGTTCACTCGCGAATCCACCAACGCTTACGACGACACGTGGTCGCCACTGACGAAACTGTCGTGTCACGCGGGCGGTGGCAATGACGAGCTTCGGCACGGCGATGATCGAGCGCGCTAGCGCTCGTGGCGTCAGACTGCGCTGAAATCCGTCGACCGACAACAGCAGACGCGGGTGGTCGGTGGCACCCAAGAGTTGCTCATCGATCGGCCGACGAGAGGCGACGAAGGCGATCGAGCGGGTCGATCGACCACGCTCACCGAGGTGCTCGGCCAGAGCCAAGGCAGGAATCACGTGGCCGGCGGTGCCGCCGCCCGCAATGACGGCAAACACTCGCGGCGACGAAGGCGTGTTCGGCGTCGTCACAACAACGCTCCGCACGCTACCGCACTCGAGCTATGCAATCTTGCGCGCGATGTTGAGCAACAGCCCCGAAGATCCGAGGGTGATCATCAGCGAACTTCCGCCATACGAAATCAGCGGCAACGTGAGACCCGTCACGGGCAAGACGCCGATTACTCCACCGATGTTGATGATGGCCTGCACACCGAACCACATCGTGATGCCGGCAGCAAGAAGCGCTCCCGAATAGTCGGGCGCACGCATCGCCACCAAGAATCCGAGTGCCGTGAGCGTCGCGAAGCCACCGATCACGAGCACTGAACCAATGAGGCCGAACTCTTCGGCAATCACCGTGAAGATGAAGTCGCTGTGCGCGAGTGGCACATAGCCCCACTTGCTGGTGCCAGCGCCTGGGCCGACGCCAGCCAACCCGCCGTTGGCGATGCTGAGCATCGACTGCCACACCTGATATGACGTGTGTGCGCGATTGCCCTCGATGTCGAGAAACGCTGTCCAGCGAGCCATACGTGAAGCAGAAGTAAGCAAGAACATGAAGGCGCCGACGAAAGCGACAGCACCCGACAGGGCGATCCACCGCACCGGAACGCCCGCCATGTACAACACGGTGAGGGCAATTGCCGACAAGATCACTGCCGCACCGAAGTCGCTCTGCGAGAGCGCGAGCACGACGGCGAAACCCCAGGCAATGAGCGCCGGATACAAGGTTCGTCTCGGGTTCGTCAATTCAGACTGACGACGGCCAAGCAGGTTGGTGAGATAGATGATGAGTGCAAACTTGAGCAACTCTGAGGGCTGAAAGCGCACGGGTCCGAGTTCGACCCAGGCTCGGGCACCGTTGATGGTGATTCCAATCGGAAACCGTGGCAACACGTTGAGCACGATGGCGAAAGCCAACAGTGGCCGATTGAGTAGTCGCCACGCGTGATATGGCATGCGATAGGTGCCAATGGCAACGCAGATACCGACACCTGCCCACATCAGCTGCTTCAAGAACATGGTGAACGCCGAACCACCGTTGTTCACCGACACGATCGACGATGCCGACAACACCATCACGAGACCGACGGCGACCAAGACGCCGACGATGAGGAAGATCGCATAGAACACGCGCGTCGGTGCGCGTTCGACGCTGCTGCGATCGGCACGGGCGCGGTGGCCAGCGAGTGCAGCACGCCGACGAGCACTAAGAGAAGGAACCGCGATGTCTCCGGTCGGGTCGATATTGACGGTGGTCATTCGTTGCTTCCTTTCATCAATTGGCGCACACATCGAGCAAAATCGTCGCCGCGTTCGGCATAGTTGCTGTACCAGTCGTAACTCGTGCATCCAGGCGACAGCAGCACCACATCACCCGGTTCGGCGAGGCGGCGCGCGGCCGCAACGGCGTCTTCCATCGACTCGGCACGCACCACACGACACACGCCCTCGAAGGCTGCGGCGATGAGCTCGGCTGAATACCCTGTCGCCACGACGCCGCGCATGCGTTGTGGCTGGCTCGCCATCGACGACAAGTCGAGCCCTTTGTTCTTGCCGCCCGCAATCAACACGATGCGATCAAACGAGGTCAGTGCCGCTTGGGCTGCGTGCGGGCTCGTCGCCTTGCTGTCGTTGTAGTACGTGACTCCATCAAGTTCGCCAACGAGCTGAATGCGATGCGGAGCATGGCGATACCGCGTGAGCGCGGCTGCCACACCTTCGACGGTGCCGAGATTGGTCTCAAGAACGAGGGCACTTGCGGCCAGCGCATTCGTCAGGTCATGGGGCAAACTGCGCGCGAGTGCTCCGACATCGACAATGCGACCAGTTGGTCCGACGAGAGCACCGGTCTCGACGCGATAGTCACCACGAGTCAGACCAAAGGTGACGGTGCGGGCCGCGGTGCTGCGTGCCGACTGCTCGATCAACTCATCGCCGATCGGCGCGACTGCAACGTCTGCGCTTCGCGCTGCTGCCCAGATTCGGGCCTTTGACGCTCGGTATGCGTTGATGTCTGCGTGCCAATCGAGGTGATCTGGTGCGAGATTCAACCAGGTCGCCGCTTCAGCGCGAAACTGCGTGGTGAAACGCAGACGAAAACTTGAGCACTCCACCGCAAAACAGTCATGTGCCTCGTCGAGCACCTCGACCCACGGGGTCTCGGTATTGCCAACGGCGGCTGCCTTGCGTCCCGATGCGCTCAGCATTGCCGCCGCCATCAGCGTGGTTGTCGTCTTGCCATCGGTACCCGTGATCGCGACGATCGGGCGCGGCGCGCCACTGCGCTGCTCGAAGCGATATGCCAACTCGATTTCTGAAACCACTTCGACACCAGCGCGTTGCGCAGACGAGATGATCGGGTGCGACTCGGGAACTCCTGGTGCCGGCACGAGCATGGCAAAGTCGCCGATTCGTCGTGCACACATCATCGCTGCATCGGGGCCCTCGAACAACTCGGCGCCGAGTGACTCGGCAAATGCTGCGTTCTCTGCCGACACTCGATCGTCGGCCAAGACCAGCGACTCGCCGCGACCCGCCAAGAATCGCGCGGTGCTCTTGCCAGCCACCGCCAGACCAAAGACGAGTGTGCTCATTTGACCGCGTCTCCGATGATGCGGATCTCGTTCGTGAAGTCGGCGATGAAGAGTGCAACGCCAGTGGCGACGCACAACGCCGCCAGCAACCAGAAGCGAATAATTACCGTCGTCTCTGGCCAGCCCTTCAGCTCGAAGTGGTGATGAATTGGCGACATGCGGAACAATCGCTTCTTGCGGCCACTGGCCTTGAACACACCCATCTGAATGGCGACCGAACCTGCCTCCATCACGTTGATGCCGCAGATGATCGGCAACAAGAAATGCGTGTTCGTGGCTACCGCGAGCAGCCCAAGCGCCGCACCAATGCCAAGCGCACCGACGTCACCCATCATGATTCGTGCGGGTGCTGCATTCCACCAGAGGAAACCTCCACATGCTCCGGCCATCGCTGCAGAGAGCACACCCAAATCGAGCGGGTTGACAATTGCAGAGTAGATGTCGGCATTGCGAAACGCGAAGTACGCGATCAAGGTGAACGCACCGAACCCGAACATCGCAGAGCCAGCCGCTAGGCCGTCGAGACCGTCGGTGATGTTGACCGCATTGGTGGTTGCCCACACCATGAGCGCGGTCCAGATGATCCACACCGGCGTGCTGACGTCCCAGCCGGGCACTGCGGCACGTGTGAAAGAAATCGTCTCGCTCACACTGGTTTGAGCGGCGAGCAACCACATCAGTAAGACGACGATGCCGAAGGTGATCCAGCCCTTCTTCTTCCAGAAGATGCCGCGATTGTGTTGACGACGCACCTTGAGGTAGTCGTCAAGAAAACCAATCGCTGCGAGAACGAAAATGGTGAGCCACATGATGAGCGCTTGATCAGAAAACGCAAGACCAGCGCGCGCGTGCGGTATCACCCAACCGATGAATGCCGCAAGCAGAATGCCGATGCCGCCCATCGTCGGAGTGCCCTGTTTGTGCATGTGGTGCTGCGGACCGCGATCTTCGGCGCCGAGAATCGGTTGACCTTTGCCGAGACGCGCAAAGAACGCCATAAGGCCGCGCGTGAAGACGAGCGACAGAACGATGGCGATGCCACCGGCCAGGAGAATCGAGATCACGACGCTGCCCCCAACACTTCGTGCGCCACTACCGCGTCGTCAAACGGCACCTCGCGACCAGCTACCGACTGCATTGTCTCGTGACCACGACCTGCGATGATGACCACGTCGCCGCGACGAGCGTCGGCAATGGCCCGACCGATGGCGCGACGACGGTCGACCTCGACGAGCACTCTGGCGCGTTCAGAGTCTGGGATTCCTCCGACAATTGCGTCGATGATGGCCTGTGGTGACTCGTGCCGTGGGTTGTCGCTCGTGATGATGATCGAGTCGGCCGCCACGGCTGCCGCACCCATCTCGGCACGCTTGCTCGGGTCGCGGTCGCCACCGCATCCGAACACGACGGTGACACGACCGCTGCCGGTGCCGAGCAGAGCCCGTGCCGACGACAAGACGTTGCGCAGCGCCTCGGGTGTATGCGCGTAGTCCACAATGACGGCGAAGTCGCCACCAGCGTTGACATTGTCGAAGCGTCCGGCGATTCGCCCAACGGCGGCCAATCCCGACACCACGTCAGTGACGCTGATGCCCAGACTGGCCGCCGCCGTGGCAGCAGCGAGAGCATTGAGAACATTGAAGTCGCCACCGATGCCATAGCGCACCTGGGCCCCACGCCAGGTGAACTGCGCCTGCGATGCATCGACGGTGACGGCGCTGGCATCGTCACGACCAAAGGTCACCACATCGACGTCTGTCGAGTCGGCAATCTTGCGACCGTATGCATCGTCTCGATTCAGCACAGCGAGCGTCGTGTAGGTCGACGAGAAGAGGCTTGCCTTGGCCGCAAAGTAGGCGTCGTGAGTGCGATGGAAGTCGAGATGATCATGACCGAGGTTGGTGAAGATCGCTGCCGCAAAGTGCATGCCAGCAACTCGCTGCAGTGCAAGTGCGTGTGACGACACTTCCATCACCACGGCCGTCGTGCCTTTTGCGCGTTCGTGTGCCAGCGTGCGCTGCAACTCGGGCGCCTCTGGTGTGGTGCGAGTGCCCGTGAGCGTGCCGAACACGCTCGTGCGTTTGCCGCTCTGCGAGAGAATTGCGCCGAGCATCTGTGCCGTCGTGGTCTTGCCGTTGGTGCCCGTCACACCTACGACGGTGAGCGCGCGACTCGGGTGCTGGTGAAAGGCGGCCGAGACGTATCCCATCGAGCGCCGCACATCACGCACCACCACTTGCGTCACATGTGCGCCAGGCACTTCGCGCTCAACCAACAGCGCGGTTGCCCCAGCTTGGGCTGCTTCTACGGCAAAGTCGTGACCGTCGCGTTGTTCGCCAGGCACGCAGCAAAAGAGCGAGCCGCGTTGCACCGTGCGACTGTCATGCGTTACGTCTGAAATGTCGACGTTGGTCGCACCCGACACTCGAAAATCACCGCGCGCAACTTCGCTCGCGTCGACTCGTGCGAGCACTTCACCGAGCGAAGCCATATCGCTAATGCCCTGGTCCGAGTTCTGCGGGTCGCGAACCGACGCAACCCGTATCGCCGGGTGATGGTCGCAGGTCGAGCTCGTTCACGATGACTTGACCGATACGTGCAAACACGGGTGCTGCAGCGGTGCCACCGAAACGATCGCGTGAACCCGGATCGGGTTCATCAACCGACACCAGCACCGTGTATTCGGGGTTTGACGCGGGCAGGAATCCGACGAATGAGGCGAAGTAGGCGCGCGAGCCGTCGTCTTTCAGGTAGGTGCCGTTGTCTTGGCGAATGTAGCCCGTGCCGGTCTTGCCCGCGACGGAGAGTCCGGGCATCTTGGCCAACTGCGCGGTGCCGTAACACACCACATCAGTCATCAGCGTGCGCATCGTCGCCGCCGTCGCACTCGACAACACTCGACGCGTCGGTGAAGCCGCCGTCGTCTCACGAGTGCCGTCGGCCTTCACCACTTCACTCACCAGTTTCGGGCCGATGTAGACGCCGTCGTTGGCAACCACGTTGATGGCCGACACGAGTTGTATCGCCGTTGAGCCGTAGCCGTAGCCATAGGCGAACGTGAACTTCTCGGTGCCCTGCCAATTGCGCGCCAGCTTCAAGAGACCTTTCGATTCACCCGGAAACTTGAGCGATGTTTTGTCGCCGAATCCGAATGCTGAGAGCCACTGACGGTTGCGTTCGGTGCTGAGCGTCTCAGAAATCTGCACCGTGCCAAGGTTCGATGAGTCGACCAGAATCTTGCGCACCGTCATTTGCTCGAGACCGTGCGGGTATGCGTCTTTGATCTCTTGTTCCCATTGCGTGCCCTTGTTGAACACCTGCTTGCCCGGCACGAGGAACTTGGTCTCGGGCGTCACTTTGCCTTCTTCAATGGCTGCGGCGACACTGAACACCTTCGCCACCGAGCCAGGTTCATGGGCTTCGACGGCTGCGATGTTGCCTGAATTGCTCGTGTAGGTACCGTCATCGTTGCGCCGCACGCTCGACATGGCATAGATCTCACCGGTCTTTGTGTGCATCACGATTGCGACGCCGCTGCGAGCCATGAGCCGTTCGACTTGTTGCGTGAGGATTCCATCGACCTGAAACTGCAGGGTGCGATGAATCGTCGTGATGAGGTTGTCACCCGATTGGGCGTCTTTGTATTCGTTTTGCGCCGACGCGATGCTCTGCCCGCGGCTGTTCACTTCGCGTTGCGCGTATCCATTGACACCCGTCAACGCAGCGTCGTATTGCAACTCGAGCCCGCCGGTTCCGAGACCATCGGGGTCGACACGGCCGACGATCGGTCGCAGACCCTCACTCGTGAGTGCTCGCCCATACTCGCGATATGAGCCGATGCCCGGCAGGTTGAGATCGGCCACTGCTTTCGCGATACTCGAATCGACCTGACGCACAACGTAGGCAAACGACGAGTTCTTGTTCTGCATGCGACGCACGAGGTTGAACTCTTCTTCGGGCGTCAGCTGCAATACCGTCGCGAGCGCTCGCCCCGTGGTGACTGGGTCAGTGACCTCGCGCGGATCAGCGAAAATGGTGCGAGCCGGAATCGCGATTGCCAACTCGTTGCCATCGCGGTCGAGGATGCTGCCGCGCTCAGCCGGAATCACTTGCTCTCGTGTGCGCTGTGCCTGGCTGTAGGCCTGATACACCGGCGCACGCCAGGTTTGCAGTGTCACCACACGGGCAAACACCACGAAGAGCGCCAGAAGCAGCACGCCGAACATCACCGAGATGCGCTTGCGCATGTCGCCAGCGTGGATGTTGGTGGTCATCTTGTTCACGCCGTAGCGCGACAAACCCGTGAAGATCTCACCGAGGCCGCTGCCAAGGCTGCGCGGCGGCTCTTCTCGACGTGCTCGTCGCGGTCGGCGCAGTGGCGCGGTGTCGCTCATGGCATCATCGCTTCATTGCCGATGGGGATGATCTTGCGGCCCGTCGGTTGCGGTGCTGCCGCGGGTTGCGGTGCTGCTGCGGACGGTGTCGCAGGCTGTGCCGCAGACGGTGTCGACACCTCTTGCACCCTCAGCGCCCGCTCAGCAGCGACGCCCGCCGGCGGGTCGGCAAACATCGGGTCCATATCGGCCGTGCTGATCAGCACGTCGGCAATCACTTCTGCAGGCACCTCAACGAATTTTGCGGTGAGCCCCTGATACATGCCGAGCATCATCGCTTCTTCCCGAAGACGAGCGGGTGCGAGCAACTCTGCACGTTGTTGGCGCAAGTTGTCGTAGTGCGTCTCGGCCATTCGCAAATCACCCGACACCCGATCAAGTCGCAATTGCTGTTCGGCAATGGTCGCCTGAAACACGATCA
>Ga0214923_10007926_pt1 | contig 11445 bp, 8 predicted proteins | sample LL1510_MetaG_FD_177993 | JGI IMG/M metagenome (GOLD analysis project Ga0214923, IMG submission 177993) | Freshwater microbial communities from Lake Lanier, Atlanta, Georgia, United States - LL-1510 | ecosystem: Environmental > Aquatic > Freshwater > Lake | place: USA: Georgia | collected 2015-10-15 | reverse complement strand
ACTGGCTCTACTGGCTCTACCGGCTATACAGGTTATACTGGTTATACCGGTTCTAGTGGTTCAACCGGATATACTGGACCCACAGGTTTTAGCGGATCAACCGGTTATACTGGCCCAACCGGTTATACTGGTTCTGTTGGACCCACAGGTCCCGTTAGTACAAGCAATAAGGCTATACTAGTATTTGCCACAGATGAATCTGTATCCAATGGTGATTTTATTGGTTCAGGTGTTTCCAGTAATAATCAACTACGTAGCACTATAGTTATACCGTATGCGTGTTCAACATCCGTTATGGCTTTTAGCATTAGAGAAACAGCCAAAAATACACCCTATATTGCAACTTTATTTGTAAACGGCATTGCGTCAACTCTTGTGGCTACAATCTCCAGTGGGTTAAGCAGTACAGGAGTGATTTCCACAGGTAGTGTTTCATTATCTCCATTGGATTTAGTGACCGTACATGTTAGTTGGATAGGCGGCGCTTTAAGTAACGGAGCAACTATATCTTTAACTCTGCTATTTTAGAGTGCAGAACATTTGAAGCCGTCGTAAAATTCTTTTAACTTCTTATTTTTATACATAGTCCATCGTTTTTTCATAAAACATAATGGTTCTACATTCATAAATGGTCGCCATTTTTTAGACCATTGCTCATTTTAAATTTCCGTTTTTAACAATAATTCTTGAGAATTATTGTTAAATTTGTGGCTATTTTGAATGTAGAATGGGCAACTGATCCGCTCATTTTAGACCAATGAACATTTTATACTGACAAGTGCCGGTATATTTAAAGATGATAAACCTAGTAAATATAAGATGGAACGTTTGAAACAAACTATTGCGAAACTTGAAAATGATGTTTCTGAATTAAAACAATTTCAAACAAAAATACAAGGTTCTACACAATCAACCGGTTATATACACTATTGTACTGGAGCGCAAGAATTTGGCGAATATGCCTTGGAAGAAATAGATACATTCAGATTCCTTGTTACGCCAAGGCCTGTAAATTATCATTCTACACAATCTCCTAAAACGTATAAGTATACATTAATAAATATATCACCAGTAATTGGAGATTTTACTACAGATTTTATTCCTGTAGATATTGAAAACTTTGAAAAATTTATTATGAAATCCGGAAATTTCACGGAAGAAAAGCGAAAGTGCTTACAGTCTAAACTTTGGGATTTTGCTGCAGATTTAAGTTGGGAAGCTGGTAATCAGAATGGTAATTCAACAATTAATAACACTCCAGAATTATATAAAGATATGCCTCAAGAGTTTTTTATAGATATTCCTATTAAGTTTAAGAATACATATATTATAAGCCCACACGTATCATTTTATATTACACCCCTAATAAATAATCTGGATGAATGCGCAATACATGAAATTACAACAAAACAAGTAGTTTTTCGTATTAAATATGGCAATATTAAAAAAGGCGGTTCATATTTCAGTGAAATTAAAAAACATATATATTCAGGGTTGAAACTTCATTACAGCATTAATGGAGTAGTTGAACAAAATGATAATTTATTAGATTAAAATCGCTATTATGCCGGTTTGAAATGTTCACGTGGTCTATATGAGCCTGGATCTAACATGTTTTTTATAGATCGGATTATCATTCGGGGAAGCCTCAATATTAAGTTCCACTATATAATATCCTTTCACATCTTTATATATTACTGAACCATCTTTCCTACAAGCATTTTTATATATAGTATAAAAATACCTGTTTAAAATGAGTGGATCAGTTGTATCACGAATTTATAAGGGTAATAATATTTCTACAGAAGCATTGGTCTAAAAAAAACGAACCGTGATATTCATGATATAAATGTTCCCGAAATTTTAAGTTGCCATATAATACATGTGCGACTGTTGTGAGAAAAAAAATAAACTTGTTGAATACCAATGTGATTGTATTAGATGTCAAAAACCCGTTTGTAAGAAAATGGACGAATGTGTAGAGTATGTTGTGGATTTTTCCAAACCATGTAGTTCGCTTTTTAAACACAATACAAAATTAATTTATAGGGTCGATGATAAATTCCTGTTAATGATATATGGCTTTGCTAATACCGAATGTTCTAGTTGTGAAACCCGTATCTGTATTAAAACAGATTCAAAAAATGCTTGTGATAATGGTGTTGGACTCACCTGTAAAGATTCACACGGATGCTCCAAACATTTTATACAGATAGACATGGGCGATTATATCCGTATTAAAAACTTAAAATGTGGCAATCCTAAAATGAAGGTTGGCGGGTTTCGTGAAAATTTTTGCGTATATGGATCAAATAAATTGGGGGTTCTAGGGCAACAGTTATATACAAATAAAGATAAAAAATGTCACAATGAAGGATTTGTCATTCCGTCTTTTAATACCAACGATAATAGCGAATGTGGAGACCTATGGCATTATGGTGTATTGCCTTTCCGTTATATAAGCATTAGTGCATGTGGGACAAATATTGTTTTGAATTCCCTTTATTTTTATCTGTGTTAGACATAAATTTGATGTGTTGATTTTAATAAATGGGGGTCCCAAAACAAATGGTCTTAGATTTTAAATCTGGGGCAGAACATAGTGAAAATGTGTATTATGACACCGAATCTAAATCTGGTGTCATAATAGTTAATAGTTTGAATGATGAAAAAGAATTTATAAAACGCTGTCATGGTGATTATAGTGTAATTTTAAATTTGCCCGATTCGGCATTTCTTAAACATGTGACAGTCGGTAATTATGTTGTATGCGATGTTGTAAAGGGGTTTGATTTGGCCTTTCCAAAGGTGGAAACCAATATATTTCTGTATAAGGCGGGTGTATGGGTGTATTTGCGTCATACCACTGTTTATAGTTTAGAAGTTGATAAAGTTAGAAGACGTATGTGGATTGGAGAAGAATTTACATTTGACGATATGAAGGAAAATACATGTTTGGGTTCCCTTTTAGAAAAGGAGCCTGGTGCTGGGATTTTGGATTCTGTTCAAATTGCGTATGCCAGATGTAAGGATTCCATGTTGTTTCTGGATGATTTACACAGGGAGTATATTGCGAATTTACCATTTTCTAGAAATGACGTGTTTGCAGTAAAAGCAGTTGCCGGTAGTGGCAAAACCACCACCATTTTGAATCTGGCTAAAAAACATTCAAAAAAGCGGATTTTATATCTGGCATTCAATAAAAGCCTTGTTACAGATATAGAATCCAAATTAGGGAAAAATGGCATTCGCAATATGGAGGTTCGCACCTTTGATTCTTTATTGTACAAGACCTTTACCGATGTGAAGGGATATAGCCCTAATTTAACAGAAATTAAGCCACAAATGATGAGCAATATCAGTACATGGTTTCAGGGAAAATCTTTCAAAATGCGGAGTTACTATTCTAAAAACTTTGCTAAATTTTGTGGTAATATTAATTACAGTTCCATGGAGAAATACTGTATTGAGGTTTTGAATAAGAAACAGCCAATTCTAGAGCAAATGTGGGCAAAGGCTGTAAAGGGCGAACTCTGCTCTTTTGAAACAATTCGTAAATTCTGTTTTATGGAGCATTGGTTTAGTCGGTCCATTGATAGTTCGTATGATATTATTATGGTGGATGAAGTTCAAGATTTTGATATGGCAATGTTACGGATGTTGCTTGATGACACTAGCATACCGAAATTATTTGTTGGCGATCCACGTCAGGCAATTTATGAATGGCGTGGTTGTATTAATGCGTTTGAATACATGCCGAAACATGCTTTGGTCGTGGAGTTTTATTCAACCTTTCGTATTGGAGAACCTGCGTGTGACGAAATTTGTTCCAAATTTAAGGATTGTTGGATGGTATCCAAATCAACCAATAAAACTGTGTTTGGTCAGGTACATGATGGTGATTCGTATGTCTATTTGTTTAGAAGTTGGCGACGACTGTTAGAAGTTGCCCGTAATACAAAGTCTATGTGGATTTACAGTTTTGATAACAAAATTGTACAAATGCGAAAATTACACGAAAAATTACAATACAGCAAAGATGACAACGACGACACGGAATTTGAAGACGACCTGCCTAAATTTCTTCGCTCTATTACACGGGAAGAATTAGAGTCGCTTATTCATGATATTGAACTCAATATGGTATCTGAAAAAATGAGTTTATACAAGTTCTATACAGTTCATTCGTATAAGGGAATGGAGAATTCTATTATACGAATTGCGGACGATATAGATGGAAAAGAGAGCGCAAATATTCAGTATGTGGCTTTAACACGGGGCATGCAGAAGATTTGTGTAGACGATAATACAAAATGTGGCGATTTTGTCGCCAAAGAAGATACTGTTATGGATATGCTTATTGGCTCTGTAAGTAAAGCAAGTCGGGTCAAACATTGGACAAAGGAAGATGACGATTTGCTTATTGATTTGGTGGGAAAACAGACCGATTATGAAGTCATTATGGAACGATTAGGAAGAAGCATTTTAGCCATTGAAATGCGATTAAAGAAATTGGCACACGATATGTATGCCGGTCAAGAAGATATAAACATAATATCGTCAAAATTGGGTCTAAGTGTGGAATCAATAGAAGAACTAGTCAAATGTAAAAGAAAGGGTTCACGGTGGGATGACAATGAAGTGACAAAGTTATTAAAAGGGGTGGCTCTAAAACGCTCATTTTCTGAAATTGCCTCTGAACATCAACGGACTATTGGAAGTATTGAGAGTAAATTGAAAGAGTTGAGTGCCACATATTATGAAGAGGGGCTGTCTATAGCAGTTATAGAAAAGCGCACTGGTCTGAATGAACGGACAATTATTGATAATCTGATCCGGTGTGGGACCAAAAAATAGTTGCGTCCAATTTTATTTTAAAAGTACTCCGGCATTTTTAACATAGATGAGTCTACCCTTCGGGTGGACAGGCACGTCAGATTTATCATATGTTAGCGGTGATTTGATTTTTACAAATCTGGCCGAAACATTAAATATCAAATCGAATATAATCGTAAATATACCTAAATTCGCATTTTCAGATAAGTTATATAATGTTGAAGTTGGGTTTGATATAAAACAGAGAGATAATATTTTTCCTATAAAATATAATACAGAAATTCAAAATGAGGATTTGAATAATCTAGAAATGATTTTTTCTCTTAACAATATACCCTTTCCAACAATTGATTTTATATTGGGGTTGCCATTTAACATAGAAAATATTGTTGTAAAAATTGTTGATAAAAATTCTGAAAAATCGCTTTACTCCCTTTCTTCAACAAAAAAATTAGATTTTACTAGCGCACCTGCCTCATGTTTGTTAAAAGGTACAAAAATAAATACAGAATGCGGATGGAAACCCATAGATGATTTGAATGAAGGCGATTGTGTCTTAAATCAGGACTATCAACCAGTAGAGATTGTTAGGAAAAAGAGTTGGCGTATTAAATGGGGTTCTAAAGATTTTGCCAATACGGTGTATAAAATACAGACCGGATTATGTGGAACGGTGGAAACCACCTACATTTCTGCTTATCACAAAGTCATGGTGGGCGACGATTTATCCGAAGCATACACGTTGGGATTACCACGTGCAACTAAACATGAGATTTGTTCAGGAGATTACTATGTTCTTTATAATATACAACTCAAAAATCACAGGAACAACCATTTCTGGATAAATGGGCTTTGTTTGGTGGAGAGTTGGGATGGAAGTGAAAGCGGTATAGTTATTTCTACGGCACAGGGTTATACAGTCCCGATTCATACTATGTTGCTACAAAATGCTTAGAACCATTCGTTTTTTCCAGGAACGGGCTTTCAAATCGACGTGATAAGTAAGCAAGAGCATCTTTCCAATGTGAATAGGAATTACAGTTTTTTCATCTTTTGTTAAAACTGTATTTTCTGTAGGCCCGTTTTTATAAGTTAATTTTATTACTTGTTTCCAATCGGCAACATAAATAGACAACTTGGAACAGTTATCTGGAACAGACCTAATATCTATGATTTTTGCTTCAATATGGGGTTTTGGATTTTTTAATGCTTGGATAAACAGATAGTCACGATCGTGTTGTTTGTTGGCCTTTGCGATTTTGTTTAGAGATATAACAAGTTCGTTCTTGACTTTTATGTAAGGACTGGAAGTAGTTAAAATTGCTTTCAACGCACGTTGATTTACTAAATCGGCATAGCGTCTTATGGGGCTGGTTATGTGGGTATAAGCATGTGTGTCAAGGCCCCAATGATGGGTATGTTCTGAAGTGGCATCAATGTATTTTGCCGAATTATATGCCAAGAAAGCAAGATTTGGGTCAATAGAAACATAGTTCTTAAGTTTCTCTTCATCCGGTAGCGTATGTGACCTTAGAAGGCCAGTGCCGTGCTTTTTCAATAGTTTAGCCGCCTCTATATTGTAGAATTTCATAGCGACTTCTATCCATTTATGGCTATCTGATGAATGTGAATCAAGAGTTAGGCACATTTGTTCCAGAATGGGTACCAATGTTTTATTTGCGTAGATCGAATCATAGGTGTAAGACGCATTGGTTAGTACTGCCGATTCAAACCAGGTAATTGTATTTATAGGATCGGCTAAGTTAAAACGCAAGGACAATCCTGGTTTTGCAACTGGACATGGTAGTAGCGATAGAGTATTTTCACTAAGTTCCGATGGAAACATGTGTTTAGGTTGGGCAGCATCTTGATAAAATGTCTGTCCAATAGTTGATGCCCGTAAATCTAATGGATGGTTTTCAGGCACAGATGCAGCAACATCGGCAATGGTAATAGTAATAAATGTGTCTGTTTCGTTTTGCTCTATACTTAGAACGTCATCAACATCTTTACATCCAGGTGGATCTATGTGAAACGTTGTACCTTTCAGTTGTTGCCGATTGTCAAGATTTGGCATATCTGGAAAAGTACCACGATATTTCTCACAAGCCCTTGGACTATATGTCCAAAACAGCGCTTCCTCTTCTGCATCAATAGGAAGTAACCGTTGAAGGTGGCCCTTTGGAAAAGTTTCTGTCCATTCATTTTCAAAGCGAATCAGCGCATAGCGATTGGGACTTGGTTGTTTTTCAGAACAGCCAACTACAAAAGGAGGATAGGCTTCGTTAAACGGGGTGAATAGATAGATTGGAGTATTTCGGCTACTAAATCCATAACGAACTTTGGAGTTCAGTTCAAGAAGTCCAGCAATTACATGATGATTTATACGATTTGCTAGTTCACAACCTTCTGTTGTAGGATTGACATTGTCTCCTGGTAGCGCTTTTCCAGCATTTCTTGCTCCAGAAAACTGTTTAACGGTGGCATTTGTGGATGTATCTCTGATTTCAAAATCTTTGTAGTTTTTTGTATGAAGAAAATATGGCATTTTACTGTTTGATAAGTGTTTAAGTTGTATCAATTTTTTAAGGGTATTTGGATAGTTCAAATCCTATTGAACGTTTTGTATTTTTTATTCCACTATTTTAGGATGTCGCTATGTTTAGATTGCGTACTATTTACATTAAAAGGAAAGCCTGTAAAGGATAATAAATATGTACAGATATTTATTATGTGGTTAAGTATATGTTGGAAAAATGCCGGATTAGATAAGAATGATGTTTTACATATTAAAATAGACAGTGATACATTTGAATATCTAAAAAATGATATGGTTTTTACTGGATTACAGAAAAAACAAACTTGCCAAGTAAAAATATTATTATGTGATCCTCCCGTCACTATACAAGATGGAATGATGATGAAATATATTAAAATAAATTATGAACAAGATATTTATATGTATTGTGATATTGATATATTAATTATGAAATCCCTTAAAATGCTTACCGACAATATGAAACCAAATACAATATATGTTCATTCCGAAGGACTATTGGACAGTCCCATTTTTAATGCGTGTTTTACTGAAGATGAAATGTCAAAGTTACCAGAAAAATCAAGAGGATTTAGTGCTGGTAAATTTATTATATACGGTAAAAACTTATATACTGATTTATTAAATTCCGTATTAAGAGTGTGTTATGGAAATTCTAAAATACATTATACTGTGGAACAGCCATTTTTTAATAAGGCGTTATATGGATTAAATACAAATTTATATAATATTGATCGACGCACATTGGTGAATGACACAGTCTCACAAAACTTATTGTTTTATTCTGAAAACACCACAGTTTTACTTGACGCAGCAGGTCTTCCAGGAGATGGGGAATTTCATTTTGATAAAATTTTGAAATTATATATAATGATAAATTCAGGAATTTTGTAGGACATTATAATGAAAACTTAGACCCATAGGCGTGGCTTGAAGAGTTTTCACCTGTTAATTGCTGTTCGTATTATTATGGGAATATTTTACTCCGGTAGTCTAGAATGTCACTATGTTTAGATTGTGTACTATTCACATTAAAGGGAAAACCCGTAAAAGAAAACAAATATGTACAGATATTCATTATGTGGTTAAGTATATGTTTGAAAAATGCTGGACTAGATCAAAATGATGTTTTACATATTAAAATGGATAGTGATACATTTGAATATTTAAAAAATCATCCTGTCTTTGTTGCATTACACAACAAAAATACTTGTGTCGTAAAACTTTTATTGTGTCCCCCTCCTAGTACTATACAAGAAGGTATGATGATGAAATATATTCAGATTAATTATGAACAAGATATTTATATGTATTGTGATATTGATGTATTAATTACGAAACCTCTTCGTTTACTAATTGAAAATATGAAACCAGAAACAATATATGTTCATACAGAAGGACCATTAGTAGATCCGAACTATAGTGGCTGTTTTACAGAAGAAGAGATTTCAAAAATTAATAAAAATCTACCTGGATTTAGTGCTGGTAAATTTATTATATATGGCAAAAACTTATATAGAGATTTATTAAATTCCATATTAAGAGTATCTTATGTAAATTCGAAAATACATTATACTGTGGAACAGCCATTTTTTAATAAGGGGCTGTATGGATTAAATATAAATTTATATAATATTGATCAAACAGTGCTTGGTATGGATACCGTATCGCCTAATTGTCATTTTTATTCTAAAAATACCACAGTTTTGCTTGATGCTATGGGAGAGCCAGGAGATGGGGAAATACATTTTGATAAAATTTTCAATTTTTATATATTGATACAGTCAGGGATTTTGTAAAAATATATATAGTTAAAATATAATGGCTCTAGTTGTAGCACGTTACAATGAAAATTTAGATTGGGTTAGACATTTTGTATATATTATTACTGAAATATAATATATAAAAATTTTAAAAACAAACTAGGTAAATACACACAAACTAGATTAGTCCATATATAACTTATATAACATAATAGGATCTATATAAGCCATTTTCTTTCCAAGGTTTCGAATTGCCGTTCCAGTGAAGAATTACTGCCTTATCCAGTATATGTTTAGGAATATCTGGATTCCATCCTAAATTAACTGTATTATATATTGAATCTAATTCATAAATATGAGTTTGTAATGCTATATTTATTGCGCCTTCGGCATAATAGTCATAGTATTTACCATTTGATTCTTTTTGTTTTATTATAACATCAAAGCACAGTGTTGTAAAATTATTCTTTATCCAAAATTCGGTATCCACTATCATTACTCCAGCATTGTATCCTTTATTTTGTCTTTCTGGATATAATTTGGCAAGTGTATTTAAAGTGTTGCTCCCATTTTTATAATTAACTGCCCCTAAATTAATATCTTTCTCCATTATTTCATTCCATAACATTGCTAAATCTGATTTTACAATTTGGTCTGGTTCTAAAAAAAGTATCTTTTTAAAATTACTAAAATATTCTGGAAACAGTATTTGAGAATATACAAACCCAGTAATATCGACCCTTTGTTCAGGAATATAAAGTGATTTTAAATATTCGTCATGTTCCACTGTTAAACTTTTAATTGTATATTGGGTTTTATTAGAAAAAGTATCCATTAATCTTTCTATATTATTAATATTCTCTTCTTTATTTGTTAAAATACAAAAATGAATGGTCAATGACACATTTTTTATGATACTTTTACAAACGGTTTCTAAAAACATATATATATTTTCATCAACAACAAAACATATGGGTATTAATTTGGTTGCCATTATATAGATTAATAATATTTTTATTTTTAGATTTAGATCAATGGTAAGGGTCTAAACAAAATATGCGTATTATTATATAATGTCGCTTACCGGAGCGTCACAATTAATTAAAGTATTAGCAAAACGGGGGATTAATCGGATTTTTGGGTATGGTGGTGGTGCTATATTGCCCGTAATAGATGCCATTTCACAGCAAAAAGATATTAAATTTACCATGACACGCACAGAGGCAGGAGCCGGGTTTATGGCCTCTGGGTACGCAAGGGCCGCTAATTGCGTTGGAACAGTTATGACTACTTCTGGACCAGGGGCGCTTAATGTACTGACAGCCTTACATGATTCAAAAAGTGACGGTATTCCGGTTTTAGCATTGACGGGTCAGGTTGCAACTACAGTACAAGGTACAGACGCATTTCAAGAGGCCGATGTTGTTGCTACGTCCAAACCTTGTACAAAATGGAGTACAATGATTGTTAATGAAAATAATGTGGAATTGACAGTTGATTTGGCATTTATGAAAATGAAATATGGAAGACCCGGGCCTGTTTTATTGGATTTGCCTAAAAATATAATGAGTAAGTCTGTAAAAAATACTGATATTAAACCATTGGTGTATGAAAAAGATACGTTTGGCGGTTCAATTCATCCCAAAATCATTGCTTCGTTTTTAGAGGGATCAAATCGCCCGCTTATTTTAGCAGGTCATGGAATTTTAAGAAGTGGAGCAGTAACTGAATTAAGAGCGCTTTCACAAATATATCAGATTCCAGTTACAACTACATTACTTGGATTAGGCGCAATGGATGAACGCTCCCCATTATCTTTACGTATGATGGGCATGCACGGTTCATATATAGCAAATATGGCTGTTCAGAACTGTGATTTGTTAATAAATTTTGGTAGCCGGTTTGATGATCGCATTACGGGGGATCCCAAGCATTTTGCCAAAGGTGCTGTTATAATTCATGTTGATATTTGTCCTCAAAATATAAATAAGGTGATTAAAGCAAATCATTACATTCGTGGGGACTGTAAAAATGTGCTACATGAACTTATAAAACACATTCCATCCACTCCAGAAATACGCAAACCATGGCTCTATAAAATAGAGAGTTGGAAAAGTAAAAATCCGACTTGGGATGAATTTTGGCAACCTGGGCCCGTTTTATATGGAAGACAGGTGATTGCTTGTATTAATAATATTATATGGTCTTCCAATAAAAATTATACGATTGTGGCTGATGTAGGGGCGCATCAGATGTGGGCTGCGCAATATATTAAATATAACTATCCAC
>Ga0214923_10007925_pt1 | contig 11446 bp, 13 predicted proteins | sample LL1510_MetaG_FD_177993 | JGI IMG/M metagenome (GOLD analysis project Ga0214923, IMG submission 177993) | Freshwater microbial communities from Lake Lanier, Atlanta, Georgia, United States - LL-1510 | ecosystem: Environmental > Aquatic > Freshwater > Lake | place: USA: Georgia | collected... | reverse complement strand
TTCAGATCTTCTGCAGTCTCCACACCAGTCAGCGCCATACATTACAACTTCAGCCATTTATTTACCTCAACCTGTTCTTATCTGAAATAACTAACTCTTCACCATCAAAACTAATACCTGTTAGGTCCTTCACCACAATATCTGCTGTGGTTTCTAAACCTCTAGTGCCAACCCCTACAACTAACCCAGCACCTGCCTCAAGAGCCGACTGAACGCCTGCCTCAGCATCTTCAAAAACTACACAGTCGGCTATGTCAAAACCAAGCTTCTCGGCACCCAATAAATAAGGGTCTGGGAAAGGTTTACCTCTTTTAACATCATCACCAGTAACCAACTGCTCAGGAATCAATAAACCAGCAGCTTCAAGTCTTGCTCTACCTAGATTTGGATTAGCACTGGTACATATAGTCCAAACACCTTTGGGTAATGATTCCAAGAGTTCTTTAGCTCCATTGAGTGGAACAGTCATGTGAGCGGTTTCTTGCTCTAACTCGTTTATGCGATCATTAGCCACTGTAAACAGCTCAGGAGACACCATCTCCCGAACCATGTCTTCTGCTCTTCTTCCAGCATTCTTAGCTTTATCTAAGTCATAACCAGGAAAGTATTCTTCAGCCCAAACATCCCAAGCTGCTTTAGCAGCAGCATGGGAATCTACAAGGACTCCATCGTTATCAAAGAGCAATCCAGAACAATAAAACTTCATTCTCTTTAGGCTACCTGTTGGCTAGCCTTAACCAGAGGGGCATCTTTCAAACAAAACAAGGGGTAAAAATGACTACTAAAAGAAGAAGTAAACCACTACTTATTTGGGCAACAGCGCTGCTAGTTGGCAGCCCACTTTTCGCTTTCTCACCTTTAGCTCTTGCTTATCTATCTACTCCAGCGGGAGGAAACATGTGGAGTGAAGGTGGCGGTGGCGGAGGCTCAGCCATCTGGCTGATGTTCCTAACTATCCCAGCATCACTGCTAGGTCTTCTAGCAGGAATCATCCTTTTGATCATCGGGCTAGTAGAACTATCTAAAGAGCGTAAAGCTGTCTAAGGTAGACACAACTCAAGGAGAGTCTCTCCCATAAACTTGACCTATGTCTGCCAGCGAGGTAACCGCCTATATAAAGGCTCAAGATCCAGTTAAAGCCAAAACTCTAGAAGCTATGAGAAAAATCCTTCTAGAAATAGAGCCGAAACTAGAACAAACCATTGCTTGGAAGTCAGCCATGTTCAAGTTCAACGACAAGTTCGTTGTTGGCCTATGCGCTCATAAATCACACCTATCTTTCTCACTACCTAGTTCTGAACTGCTAGGAACCTTTAGTAAAGAACTACAAGGTTTTGTAGTTTCTAAGAATTCTTTTCAATTTGGAAGTGACCAAGTCTTAGATAAGAAACTAGTTAGCAAACTAGTAAAGGCACGTCTAGCAGAAATAAAAGCAACCAAATGATTCTTGTTATTGGTGAAGCACTAATTGACCTCATTGAGTCCAGAGAAACTAAAGGTCAATTCCAAGCTGTAGTTGGCGGAGCTAACGCTAACGTAGCGTTAGCTTTAGCCAGAAGAGGCTCTAACCACCAATTCCTAGCCAGAATCTCTAGTGACAGATTCGGTGGTCTAATCAAAGAAAGACTGCTTTCAAACCAGGTAAACCTTGATCACAGCATCAACACTGATGAGCCAACAACGTTGGCTGTAATAAGTGTTGATGCTAGTGGTAAACCAACATATAACTTCTATACCAATGGCACAGCAGACTGGGGTTGGACTAGAGAAGAACTGCCAACAAAAGAAACTCTTAAGTCTCTAAACACCACAACTATTCAGTTTGGCTGCCTAACCATGGCTATGGAACCAGGCAACTTAGTAATTGAAGCTTGGGCTAAAGAACTACAAATTGATGTGACCATCAGCCACGACATCAACATCAGATCAGCACTTGGCTTTGATAGAAACAAAGAAAGAGAAAGAGTTGAAAGACTCAACTCTTTCTCTCACATCATCAAAGCCAGTGATGAAGATATTGAATGGCTATATGAATTAGAACCTGGAACAGATCTAACTCAAATCATCCAAAGCTGGATTAAGGACACCAACAAGGTAGTTCTATTAACTAGAGGTTCCCAAGGAACCAGGATCTATAGAAACAACGAAACCATAAATGTTCCAGCAAGGAAAATAACTGTGGTTGACACTGTTGGTGCTGGAGATACCTTTATAGCTCACCTTCTAGGTCAACTAGAAGAAAACAACTATCTAGGTGAAAAACCCCTAGACAAACTAGCCAACCTACCAACAGATCAACTAGCCCAATACGTAAAAACCGCAGGCATAGCAGCAAGCATCACCTGTGAGAGAGCTGGTTGTGAGCCTCCTACACTGGAGGAAGTTGCTACAGTGAGGTTGTCTAGCTAGTCGGGAATTTGCTGTCAAATAATTTACTGACTAAAGCATATATTTCTTCATAGCCCTGATGTGGAAGTAGTTGCCTACCGCTAGCTAAGTCGACATCAGCCAAGAATTGCCGATAAGAGTCGCGGCTATAAACTTTGGTTGCATTGCCGGACCCGAGAAACGCACCGTGGGTAACTTCAATAACAGCCTTAGCTAAGTTCTTAACAGACACAAGTGTTGGCCGGGTTGATAGCTGGCTGTACACATCTGACTCTAAGTCAAAGAACACTTCAAATGCATGGTCCGATACTTCTTGAAGATTTCGACTTATAAAGCGCGATGCCCACCACAGTCTCGATACCGCCTGGTCTCTGAATCGCTTTCGCGCTGAAGTGGCAAATAGGTGATTTTGTAAATGATTATCCAACTTTGCTAAATCGTTGCAAGGCCATCTATTTCTTAGATAATCCGGGTAGACGAGAAGTGTTACCGAAACCCAAAAACGCTCGTCAATTGATTCGACAGGCGTTAGGTCGGATAGTGCTTTATAGAGAGCCTTGGAATTTTCTTTGTCGAACTTGCCTTTTTCTTTGCCGGATCCAACACGTAATGTCGGAAACAACGCGGTATCGAACCGTGTAGTAGCAAATGAATCAGGACTAGAGGCGACAAAATTATTGAAGTCCCCGGACCAAAGTTCCGAGACACCTAAGCTCTCGGCGGTTCTAAGCTTTTCCAAGGCACTACTTGTGATTGCTTGCAGTTTAGGCACCCTCTACCTCCAGCCCGATAATTTTGCCAAAGCCTTTGTCAAAAAGAAGTTCAGAGGCAACCTCACGCGGGTCGCCGACTTCAATGTCTATGTTTCTTCTTTGCGCCTCGCCAACAAGAGTTCTAATCCATGCGTATTCTTGATTTGAACCGTCTTGTATGAATTCAACTGCCGCCTCGATGCAGTCTCTGTAGATGTTTGTAAATAAGACTGCCTTTTTGACTTTGTCTTGCTTATAGGCCTGCCAATAGTTCATCATCTTTGCCGAGAGCTGAATAGTCAGGACTGGGGCGTCTACGATGTAGTCTGCCCAATGGTCTTCCATGTCCGCAATCGGCTGGACTCTCAATAAATCAGGCTTCACTTGAAAATCGGGATCAATTTGTTTAGATTCTGTGTGACCGTATGCCAATATGTCGCTCTTGCTAATCGAGAACCCAGTCTTAATTTCCTTGAACTCGTTTACAACGTCCGACGGAAAGTAGGGATCGATGATTTCCTTCGCCAGTATCACTCCGGTGAACTCCACGTTTCCCGCTAAGTCCAAATCTGAGATTTCTATTTCCTTATTTCCTAAATAGATCTCTAACAGTTCTCTCTGGTAGGACGATGGGGCAAAAATTTCAACGTAAACTCCGACTTTTCCATCGATCAAAAGTTCTTCCAGAGCCTCGTTTTCAAGCCGTACCTTAGGTGTCAATTTTTGATTGATTTTTCCATCCACCAAATCAATTTCCAAATCGAATGTGACATCAAACGAACTTGAATCAGAAAAAGTCCTGAAGTCTGGTTGAAGAACTGGGAAAGGATACGCCTTGGCTTTAATTGGCATTTTCAGTCACTACTTCCTCTTCAACGGTTGCCTCGACGGCACCTGTATACCCTGGGATTCTCAATGATATTCTGAATCTATCTCTGTTTGCGGCAATACGATCAGCTTCCGTTACTTGCGCAAAATTTTTAGTCTCAGAATTATGTAAGAAACTTGTTGGCTCTGAACCATGGTCACCAGATTTGAATATAGTTATTCGAGCAGGTAGGTTCTCTCTGTAGTCAAAGTAGACTTCGAAATTCCCAGAAGCATCTTTAGGTATAAATACAAGGTTTTCCGGATTTCTCACAACTTTAGCAAAATCCGATCCACTAGAACTCTTCCTTTTGGAGTTTCGTTTCTTACGTCCCTTTTTAGGTCCCGGACCTCCGGTACCGATGGGCCTAAAAGTTCGCCTAATGGGCTTGATGCCGGAAGTGATCCTAACTTTTTGAGGAAATTCAATTCTGTTGTCACCTTCCGAGTCTGTGGAAGAATCCCCTGAAAGAAGATCATTCAAATCTGAGGTTAGCTCTTCTTCAGTGACCTCAAGCTTGGCGTAGGTTTTGATTATGTCCCTAACTTCCTGAACGAATCTCGCGTATTTTGTCATAGCAATTTTCCGCTTTTGTGGATCAGATATCCGGTCCTCCTCAAATGCATCGTGCGCTGGGTTTTCGAGTGATCGAAGTACTAATGATCCTTTATGCCCGGTTACGCAGACAAATAAATCAAAATTGGCTACCCCAGGAAATTTCTCAAACTTAGGTGGCTTTCGAGTTATCAACATTCCAGTTTTTCGAGCAATTCCCACACGTTTGCCATCTGCGTTTTCGCCAACCCGAATGGCCCAGTAAAAATCTTCAAACTCAGTTGAGCTCGACACCCCATCAAAGTCGGGGGTAATCATTGTTCTCAGAGATTGCACCTTGTCTTGCGTTGACTCATCCCACTGAGGATTTACTTCTTGGTTCATCGCGCCAAGTGAAACTGCTATGTCTTTGCAGTTTTCCCTAGAAATTTTAGAACCATCGGGCAGAGTGACATGTAACTTATTGTTTGCAAGTGCGTAGTAGAAGTTTGTGAGCAGCACAAGCTTTAAGGATTCTAGGAACTCGTCCGGACTGGCGTCTTCCACCCCATACGGAGCGGCTAAATAGATGGAAGTTCCAATACCATCCCCGAACTGCTTCCTTCCCTCTAATGCCCAGGTCGGAATATCATCTCCAAGAATTGCATCCTGATCAGAACCATCCCCATAAATTCCCGTAGCAGTTCGCAGAGTTCGAGCCCCTTCATCGTTTTCATACCAAAATGACGAAAGCAATGCCTTCCCTTGAAACCGATTGCTCACTTCTCCAGTGGACGATTCGACTTTCGAAAGATAGAAGAGGGTCCTTAGACGGCTCAAGGCAAAAGGGGCTTTTCCACCTTGCCCAAAACTCCCCAAGGCACTGGAGTCTTTCTTGACATCTACTCCCGATCCTTTCACCAGTGCTAACCACTGGCCAGGTTTTTGGCCAGGAATCTCCCTTAGGTTACCTCCAAGACCAGATGTGTTGAAGTCGTGAATACCTAGTAACCATACGTGTCTCTTTGGAAAAACATCTGCAAGTGCGCTCGTATAGAAATCCATAGCCTGAGTTGAAGCCTCCGCGTCTTCGGAAGCGAGGTTTGATTCCTCTTCACTCTTGGCCGCTTGGAAATATTCACTTAAAGTGGCAATTTCTGGGGTTCTTGAAAGGTCTTGTTTTGCCAGTGAATAACTTACCCGAACAGGCTTTGTAGCGTCTTGGCAGGCATCCAAAGAGTTCTGAATAGTTTCTCGTATTGTGGACTGAAGTCTTGCACCTTGAAATATAGTTACCGGGCCCGCCATAAATCCCTCACGATGGCCCTCTTTGAAAGTCCATTTACTGCTCAAAATTAACTCCGTTCCCGTACTTGCCGTTATGTTACCATTCGGGTCCGACATATTCTACGTTTACCCCCGAATTAGATCTGGGCCAATTTTTCGAAGCTATAGCCAGAGTAAATCTTCAGGGCGCCTTTGCTCGATAGAGGAATCGTATTCTTCCTCGATCTGTTTGAGGTAATCTACCAGCGTCTTGCATCCGCTTTGTTCACTCAACGAGATTGAATGTTTGGCAACAAGTAAGCCATTTATCTTCATTAGAGGATACTGGTCCTCGATAATCTCCGATTGAACACTCTTGCTAAAGAAACTTGTTGTGACGTACGCACCAACCCAACCTCGCTTCAATCTAGCCACTGTTCTGGCAATATCCCTGCCGTTTGTGGGCTTTAGGGGATCTTCGCACTTGGCTTGGCCCAGAACTAATATTGGCACTTGCCCAAAACCATAACCAATTTCAATTTTTCCGACAAAATCAACTCCACCATCCCCACTGGCTTTTGTTATCCAGCCGTATCGGTATATGCCACCGGATTTGTTGACGTAGTCCATTACTACCCTGCTTGCAAGGAGCTCGAACCTATTCTTTCTTGATGAGGTGCTGTAATAGTTATAAATATCTCTTAGGGCTTTTTCTTCGCGACTCCCCGGGTTGGGCTGTTGAGACTTAGCATCGTCCAGCCTTAGTGTCGAAACTCTTCGCCTCAAGCGCTCTAAACCTGAATTACCGGTTTTGATCCACCTTATCCATGACTCAGGTGCATGTTCGAGAGTCGCTTCAAGAGGCAAATCTGGGTTTCTTCTGTCATTTATCCAATCCCAATTGATAACCTCGTCTTCCTTGGCCAAAGAAAGTATTGCAAGTTTGAAAACATAGTTTGTGAAATAGCCAATCTTGGAATTATATTGGGTGACGAGTTCGGCTCCTTCAATCACTGCTAGACCGGCAAACTCTTTATTTCCTTTAAGACGTCCATCAAGATGGACACCTTTAAAAATAAATAGCGGGGTTGCTTGAGCTCTGATTAATGGATCTCCTGAAAGGTGTTTTTCATACTCTTCAAGCAAAATTCGATTTCCAGGAGCTTTACTAGGGTTCCCTTTGGACTTTGCATCGCCGAAGTAAAGCGCAAACCCATGGTCTGGCTCAATTTGATCTTGCCAAGGATTAAGTTGCGAGCCCTTATTGTGTATGGTGCTCGAAATAAGTACCGCTGGTGTCCTCGAATTTTGAATAGATTTAACGCTTACCTTACCTATTGGTGCAATTCCTTTGTCCAATTGGACTTTTGGCTTACCCTCGAGATGCACTTCATAGAAAAAGTTCGGTAATCCATCAACTTCTGGCGAACTAGGGCGTGCGTCCGAGCTGTATCTGTAAATTGTTCCCATGCGTATATTTCCCATGGGGATCAGTATTACAGATCTGACGGGACTATGGGCCAGTCAAATTAGTACTAAGTGATGGCTAACTTTATTTTTGAGGCCAGTGCTTCAATGACGGGAACAACGACTGCGTTTCCAGCCTGTTTATAGAATGAACTGTCAGTCAAAGCCGGGTTGAACTTAAAATTACGGTAACCCATTAGCGCAAAACACTCACCTGGAGTAAGTTTTCTGACAACTCCATTAGTTGTTCTAATTAATGGCACATTATGGCCTCCCATGCCCATGTTTGCCGTAAGTGTCGGACAGAGCCCAGACTTGTTTTCCCGCACGATCACCCGTCTTAGCTGATAAACGATTCCCGTTTCCTTGACTTGCGGAACAAGAGTATCCCAATAGTGGCTGTCTTCCTTGTACTGGTAAAAATCGCTTTCATCATCGTGAAATTTTATGTAATCGGAAAGATTACCAGCTGAAAATTCGTCGGGGTTGGGCCAACTAAAGCTCTCGGCAGCCTTTTTGGATTTGAAGGCGATAATGAATATACGCTCTCGGTTTTGAGGAACTGAAAAATCCTTAGCATTCAAAACTCTATATTGCTTACCGTCTGCGTCCGCCTTTGGCAAATAATAGGGTTTATAAATGTCAACGAAATTGTCTGGTTGTTCTGAAGCTTCAATTTTGCCTTGAACCGCTTTTAGTATTGTGCTCAGTGTATTTCCGTCATCGTGACGTTCTAAATTTTTAACATTCTCTAGGAAAATTACGTCAGGTCTGAGTTCATTGACAAGTCTAATAATCTGCCAAAAAACGTTTCCTCTTTCATCTGCAAAACCTTTTCTATAGCCAGCTATGGAGAATGGCTGACAAGGGAAACCAGCTGTGAGCACTGAAGTTTTTTTTGATTTGGCATGTGATAGCAATTGGACGCCCGTTACACTATTTACATCCCCTACTACAAGATGCTTCTTTATGTCCCCTTTTTGGTTTGCTGGCTTAGTTATGGTGCTTAGAAATCTTTTAATATTTGTAGCAGATTGATCAAAGTCCTTTGTGAAGCTGATGCCCACACCCTCGTTATTGTATTGGTAGCTTAATGCAGCCTTCAGATCAAGCTCATTGGCTGCTATGGTTTGAAACCCCGCATTTTCAAAACCTTTATCTATACCTCCTATGCCAGCAAAAAGACTGATCACATTATATTCTTTGGCCATGGTCTCAAGAATAAACTATCCATCCGACATAGGCTTGTAATTGATAGTGGCACACCTGGGAGGTTCTGTGGATTCATTTTCAAAGCTAGATGTAGATACTTATTTGAAAAAACTTGGTTCAATCGCAAAACTTTCATCACTCTTCTCCGATGGTTCAACCCCTTTTATACACTCCCGCTTGGCTGAACGACTGTATTGCTTAGAAACTGGAGCTGTAGATCTATCCAGGCGGGATATTTCTTTTGACGCTCTGAATAATGGAGTGCAAGGTATTGGCATTAAGACATTCGTCACGAAATCCAAAAAGACTTCAAACGTTGAGAAAATTGCCGAACTAACGTCCTATGCCTCAAAGGGTAAATTAACTGGTATCTCTGGGGAGGCCCTAGCCTTGGAAGTTTCCAGAGTAAGAAATTTGAGAGTCGAGTCCGACATAGCCGAACTCGGTATTGATCTTTCGAATTGTTTTTATCATTGCGTAGTCAGGGCCCCTGATGAAATTTTCATTATCGAGCAGGATTTCGCCTTTATCGATCTAGGGAAAATAAGACCTACTGATAGCAGAGGAAAGCCGGTCGCCAGCTTTTCGAGTGAAGGTCATGTCTACTTTGAAGACGGAGAATTTGGTTACATGTTTAATGTTGCTAAGAATGTCTTGTATAGGAGATTTATTCCGGAAAACGGTTTTGTCTCAAAATCTATTACAGGATTGGAGTCGTTGAAGATTGGTCGATTATTGGACGGAATTGCCTCCTTAGAACAAGGGGCAGATGGCGCCCCGATTGAAGACAGCTCCTCAGCGTTGCCATTCGTGATCTTGCCCCTCTATTCCCCGGGAAAGGAATTTGTCTATCCGAAGTCGGGAATTAACCAATGGAACGCAAATGGTCGAAAAAGGAAATTTCCAGAGGCTTACATCTCTGTACCGAAAACGGTCCATAGAAAATTCCCTGGTTTTTTCCCGCCAAGAAATAAAACTTTCAGCTTGAGGTTGCCTAACGGCAACATCGTAATTGCAAAAATATGCCAACAAGGGGATAAGGCTCTCATGTCTAATCCGAACACGGCTCTCTGCGAATGGTTATTCCCCCTAATAGACGGTTCCTTTACCGAATCAGAGAGAAGAGGGCTCACAGAAGGCAGGCCTTATACCTATAGCGATCTCGTTGCGATTGGGAAGAATGCCGTGAGGGTCACGAAAACTTTCGGACAAGAATGGGATTATGAGTTAGAAAGCGCACCCATTGGAAGTTATGAGGGTTTCATAGAAAGTTAAATCGGTAAATGCCCCCTGTAGCCTTCGTAACACTCAGGGCTTCTAACGTTGCCGAGAATACGACGCACAAAGGTTTAGGTGTATTTTGCCGCTATTCTTCTGCACTATACGATCCCACTTCAAATCAACTGGTGAAATCTTGTTTAGGTCTTGCATTGGCATGTGTAACCTCCTGCCCACTAGCCCTCTGAATTGAGGATTAAGGTCAGGTTCTAAGGTGGTGTGATTTCTGTGATGTGGAGATTCAACGATTGCCATGAGTCTTTTGCTCTCTACTTTCAGACCGCAGGTGCAGGTATCAAGTTCGATGAGGGAATGCAGATTGTCCTTTAGGTCTTCATAGGCAATCTTGTAAATCATGGTTGAGGCCCACTTACCAAAGAAACATGGTGAGGATTGGCAGGGGCCAGAATGAGCGTGTTTAGACTCCATTGAGTATCTGGGGTTCTCATACTTTGTTACATATCTCCACTTAGGCACTGATTCCTCTTTCTATTAGTTTTTTGATGTTTTCTGCGTGTAGTGATTTGATGATTGCTACTACCTCTGGTTTCTTTGAGATCTTTTCTGTGATTCGAATACAGCTGCTGAATTGCTCTTGAGCCATGTTGAATCTTTCAACAAGTTCACCGGTATAGACAAAAAGAAATTTCTTGTCTTCTGTAACCTCAATGCCTTCTGGCATAGAACTTTCTAAAGCTGAAATGAGTCGATCTGGGTTGTGGTGATACCAGAAGTCGGTGACTCCGTTTACTGTCACTAGAAAAGCAGTGTCAACGACATGACTTATGTCCACTAGGTTTCTAGGTTGGTTGAAGCTATCTATCTTTGTGAAGTGCAGGTTATGTCCTGGGTGAAAACTGAAACAGGTGTCTCTAGACATTAAATGTCCTTTCTTCAATTACCTTTTGGCCAGTTGCATTGGTTTGGTTCTTTGGCACCTTGCTGAAAGGCAGCAGGTTGCACTCTTCTTAGAAGCTTTCGCTTCTCAACTTTTTCTTTTCTATTTAGTTATAACTACTTAGTAAGTAGGTGGTCTCTTAGATGGTGTTCCTGAAGAATGTTGCATTCTTCTGCGGTCTTAACTAGTTCGGAAGTCAGACAGATATAACACCTCATCATCCAGAACATGTGTTCTCTGATTGTCACCGGCATTACTTCAACATCTGTGGTGAAATCTAATTGCTCTTCAACAGCAAAACTTTCCATAGCGGCCGCAATCAGATTCCATTTCACATCAACTGGATTTCGGGGATCCTCAACTTGGTAGGACAATCTAGAGCCCACCTTCCCCCTGAATGCTGGGTAAGGTTCGTGCTCTAGTGTTTGATGGTTCCTATGGTGTGGGGTTAGGACTACGGCTAGTAACCGATTGTCTTTAGTCCTATCGATCGCTAACCCACAGCTGCAAACATTTAATTTGACTAGCGAATGTAGGTTTTCCTCAGTATCTTGCTGAACAGCAACATAAGGGGCTCTAATCGTTATCGCACCTCTGACGCTGGCAAAGCCTTCAGGAACATTCCTGAATGCCTCATTTATTCGCTCCTCAGGATTCACGAACTGATCGGTGTAGTACCAGGTCTTTTCTTCTTGCATTACTTGACCTCCTGACAAGCCTCGATTGGCTCTTCTGAACAATTGAAGGCGTATGCGCCATCTCCCGTGTCAACAAAAATGCACG
>Ga0214923_10007922_pt1 | contig 11448 bp, 15 predicted proteins | sample LL1510_MetaG_FD_177993 | JGI IMG/M metagenome (GOLD analysis project Ga0214923, IMG submission 177993) | Freshwater microbial communities from Lake Lanier, Atlanta, Georgia, United States - LL-1510 | ecosystem: Environmental > Aquatic > Freshwater > Lake | place: USA: Georgia | collected... | reverse complement strand
TCATATTGCTTGCAAACGGCTAAGGCCTCATCAAGGCGATTCTCTGCCAGTAGTGTTTTAACCGGCGAAACAGGCCTGTCTTCAGCCTTCATAAGCCCATGAGCCACAATGAACGCCAGCAGCAACACGGAAAATTTCGGCATACTTTTCAATACTGGCATAGACTAATCCTTACTATCGCATTCGTAAGGGAAATTAATAAACTTGAGTTTTCAATAGTGCTCTTTTTAAAACATTTTAAATAGCTGTTTTCATTGATTTAAATTTAATATTTTATTCCTGTTTTTTCTTAACACAAAGCAGTTTGACTCATGGCATTATATTTGTTATTTCTTCGGTTCGGCAGAACCCATGACCCAACTAAAGTCTGACATTCTAATCGTTGATGATGACCTTTCCCTGTTGCAAGCTCTCGCAAACACGCTCGCCTCGAGCTATTCAGTGCACACGGCAACCAACGCCTTTGAGGCACAAGAAGCTCTGAAAGCGCGACGAATACCCGTAGTTATTTTGGACCTGCACTTACCTGAAATTTCAGGCCTTGATTTGTTGAAGCGTTGGAAGACAGAATTTCCGGAAACTGAAATTATCTTCTGTAGCGGAGAGCAAAAGGTGGATAAGGCAATCGAGTGTATCAGACACGGGGCCGCCGATTTCATTTCAAAACCCTTTAAAAAAGAGGACCTGCTCTGTCTTATTGAAAGGACATTTGAAAAGCATGAGTTAAAAAAGAAAAGTGAAAAACTCACCCCACTACTCAATCCAATGCCCGTTGAGTTTATTGGTGAGTCTCCTCTTATTTTGGAATTGCTTGGCAAAATTAAACTATTAAAAAAGCAACCCCATTTAAATGTAATCCTTTTAGGCGAAAGTGGTACGGGAAAGGAGATCATGGCGAGATTGCTCCACCAACAAGAAGAAGACATGGAACGTCCTTTTGTTGTTGTTAATATGCCAGCAATACCATCGAACTTGATGGAGAGTGAGTTATTTGGTGTAGAAAAAGGGGCCTATACGGACGCCAAACATAGTCGAGCAGGAAAGTTTGAGATGGCAGATGGAGGAGATATTTTTCTAGATGAGATAGGTGACCTCCCTCTCGACACTCAAGCCAAGCTTTTGAGGGCACTGCAAGAAAAGCAAATTGAACGGGTGGGTTCTAATCGAAGTAGAAAAATATCTTTCAGAGTGATTTCTGCAACCAATCAACCACTATCGGAACTAATGGCGAGTGGTCGCTTCCGGGAGGATGTCATCTATAGACTCAGTGACATGGTTCTTTGGCTTCCCCCTTTACGGGAACGGAAAGAGGATATCTCTGTTTTGGCAAAATACTTTATAAGGAAGTATTCGCCTCGAAATACCAAAATTGAACTTAGCGAACAAGCTCTGCAAACCTTGGTTAATTATTCGTGGCCTGGAAATGTGAGACAATTAGAGTCAACACTTAAAAGAGCCTTAATATTTTGCAAGTCAAATACAATTGAAAGCATTGAAATTTATGACCCTGCGACTTTCAATCCAGTTGGTAGAAGCAATTCTTTCTCTGTCGCAGGAACTTTTTCTTCGGACAACTTTGATCTGCAGATAAAAGAGTTTGAAAGAAGCTTAATTAACTCTACTATCCAAAAATTTGGCGGGGATAAGATTGCTGCCATGAACGCACTAAAATTACCTCGCGCAACTTTCTACCGAAAACTTTCTCAACTCGGTTTAATAAATTGACCTGTTTATCAAGCGATTTGCTTCCTCAAAGGCATTGATTAGAGTATGATAACTTTATGTTTTTGCCCGCTAAACTCTTGCTAATATCGCTTTGTTTAGTCCCTTTGATTGTCTTCTCAAAACCTGTAGGAGTTCAGCCCAATCCGATTCCTGTCAATGGGACCTTCTTGAAGCCTACCGGGATTCTTTTTACTCCCTTCCCCTCAGCAGCTTGTATCAACCCCGCTTCGTTACCTAGTACTGACTCCCCTACCGCCCTGCAGTTGGCCTATTCACCGGGGCGAGGAAGTGAACCTCAAAACTTTTATAGTGGAATTGCCACTGCATCCAAGGGATTCGGTTTTGGATTCGGATATTTTGGTTCTCTGGGTGAACTTAAAACTATTAACGGAGGATTTGTTGGAATCGGTTTTAAAAATGACCTCCACCAATATGGGATAAACTACCGAAATGCCGATTTAACTTCGAATAGTTTGAGTTATTTTGATCTTGCTTATCAATATACAGATAACAGGGAAAATCTTTCATACGGAGCAGTTGTGCGAGGAGTTAATAACTCTCCCGAATTAGATTTAGGAATAGGGTATATCGCTGATCGTTTTTTCAATATTGAGTTCAACGTCATCAGCCCGAAAGTAAGCCAACTAAGTAATGGAAACTTTATTCTTGTTGGCTCGTCAAATTTCAGCATATCTCCGCAGATCACACTCCATATTCAATTAAATTATTTAACTAAAAGCTCCCAAGTCGAACCTCTGATTGCCGCAAATTACTGGATTACAGATAACGTCGACGGACTTTTACAGTTCACTGCTCCAAACGTTTGGTCTTTAGGTTTTTCTCTGTTTTTTTAAATTGTTTTAAGATCTTCCTTGCACCAACTCTGCCATCTCTCACATTCTTTTTGAGGATCAAGAATCTCTACAGGCTCATGAAACTCAATTTCTGCGTCTAATTCTTTAGTTCTCAGAAGCTGCCAAATATGGGAAACAAATGCATCATCACCGATAAAAGCGGCAACTTTCTGGGGTTTGTATTTAATACGAAAAGGCTGAATCTTGAGTCCGTGAAGCTTAGCTATTTCAAATGCCCCCCTCCGCCACGGCTTTTCTTCAGTCAGAGTGGTCGTTCCTGAGGGAAAAAGACAAATGCTTTGTTGATTCTTTAAACAAGCCTCCCCTATTTTTTGAGCTGCAATTTTTCTCGACTCAATAGACTCCCGCTTAACAAAAACAGTTCCAACTGCACGGCATGCATATCCAATAATTGGCCATTGACTCAATTCAACTTTTGCAACAAACGAGACCGGGGCGGAGACCATTACTAGGGGAATATCGAGATAACTTATGTGATTACCAATAAATAACATGGGCTCTTCAGAAACCTCAGCCCCAATTATTTTGATGTTCACGCCAAGATTTTCTAACGATGCCTTTGCCCAATCTTTTTTTATTTGATCAATACAAGACCTAGCGTCCTTTAGGTTTTGCGATTTAATCCTCATTATCCTTCTTGCGTGAGATGCTGTGAGAGTAAAGACGCGGATTAGACGTAAAAAAGATTGGATCACTTTTGTATTCTCTATTTAACTTTAGTTTCTATTGTTTTTGAACAGTTTTTTTCAAAAAAGCCGTTGAGCTCCTTGAATGAATTAAAGACATGGCATAGGTTCTCCGCAGAATCAGGAGATTTTGAAATCGTGAGTTTGGCTAGGTTCTGCCTCAAGGATGAAGACCCTGATTTTTGGCTTATAAAATCGATTACAGATTTTGCACAACTTGGAATATTTGATTTCGTCGAAAAACATTTGCTGAAACCCTCTAAAACCAATTTGTCTTTCAATGCTATAAACGAGGTCGATTCCTTTAACTCTGGAAATTCAAATTCCAGCTCCTTTACCATTTTATCAGCATCCGACATTCCCTCCCTCGCTATTTCGGAAACATACCCAATCGCAGCTCGCTCTAATAAACTTTTCCACTGAAGGTCTCGTTCAGATTTAGGGACATCTTTGATATAAAGTATGACTCGGCTCCAGGATCTATTTTTAGCCATCAACTCTAAATCACTGATCGAGTAAAGCTTTGCCTCAGTTTCTTGTGTAAACGCAGGAATGCAATACAACCCAATCAACAAAAAAATGCTTTTCATGATTGTCCTCAGTAAAGAAAAAAGGACCGAGCCTTTCGACATCGGTCCTCTTTCAAACAGTCGCTAATTCTAACAAATTAGTGAGCTGGAGCTGCTTCTGGAGCTGGAACTGCTTCTGGAGCTGGAGCTGCTTCTGTTTTGTGCTCTTCAGCCTTGTGTTCTTTTTTAGCTTTTTTAGCTTTTTTAGCTTTTTTGCCTTTGTGCTCTTTGTGTTCAGGAGCTGGAGCAGTAGCTTCAGCAGCTGGGGCAGCTTCAGTTGGAGCAGCTGCATCAGTTTTTGGCATTTCGTGGTGATCTGCAAAGATTGCAGTGGAACCGAAAACTGCAACTACTAGAGCGATAATTACGTTTTTCATAGTCTCTCCTTAATTAAGTTGAATCGATTCTTACTCTTTCAAGGAACATTTCCCCAAGCGAAGTAAGGTGATAAAAATACCTCAGCCATTTTAGTTTTTACAAGTGTTTTTTAATCGAACTAAACTTAGCTCTGGGGCTCCGAGCGAGCTTCAATCTTGAAAATCTTAATAAGACAACAAACTATCCAAGGGAAAAATCGATAAATGCGAACGATCCACCAACCGTGTCCAGTCAAAATTCGCTCTCTTTGTCTCCGATAAATCGCCTTTGCAATTTTCTGAGAAGCGGTTTGAGAATCCATTTGAATCCACAATGGAATAGGATCCCGCGCTTTGTTTTTAAACTCCCCTTGATTATTGACTCGACGAATCTCCGAAACGACAAAACCAGGAGCAATATGACTCACTGAAATTCCCAAGGGAAGCAGTTCGTGGTACAGCGCATCGCAAAGCGCTCGAATACTAAATTTACTCATCGCATAAGGAGAAATTCCAGGAAGTGAAACATAACCATTTACGCTTCCAACAACCGCCAACCTTCCACGTGTTGATTTTAGCGAGGGAACTGTTTCTTTTATCGTTCTTAGAACACCAAAAATATTGGTTTCAAATTGTCTTCGATAATCTTCCATTTTTAAATCAATTAGCTTACCGGCCACACCGAACCCGGCATTTGCAATAACAACATCTAAGGGCCCATTGTACTTAATTGATTCAGCTACTGCGACTCGTATGGACTCATCTGAAGTGACATCAGCGACTTGAACTAAAAATCTTTGGTTGGGATAACTTTGTTTTAATTGGACTGTAGTTTCTTCCAATCTTGATTTTCGCCGAGCAATTAAAGTGAGGTGCCCACCAAGTTTTGCAAACTCATGGGCTAAGGCTTCTCCAATACCGGAGGATGCTCCAGTAATGAGAACGTGTTTCCCCTCGAACGAACCCATGTTTAAGGAACTTGAACCACAAAACCAGCTGTTAGCTGATAATCGTTATTATTCATATTCGGAAAATCTCGGAACACAGTAGTGAGGTCAGCAGTAGCTTTTAAGTTTCTGCCGAATCGCAACCGAAGACCCGCTCCTCCGTAGGGATGATACTTCACGGCTTGTTTAGTAACGGTCGTTACCCCGGAACTCGTCTCCTCATGCTGATTCTGGTTGGCTTGGCAACCTGCTCGAACATACAAATTGATAAGACTCAAAATATCAATTCCCGAACGAAGACCTACCTTAAGTTTATCGGACCCGTCTTTCGTTGATAAATTTTGAGCAGGAAAACTCTCCGAGGAATTACCATGTAAATATTCAGCTTCCGCAGAGAGGAATGAAAAACCATAAGTTGCTCTGGCACCATAAACCAGCCTATCTTTGGTATGGGAATTGGGAACCAACAGTTGAGTCCTTTCGTAACCCACTATGGGTTCGATGCCTACTGAAGTAATTCCTCTTGCAGACTTTTGAAAAATGGCCAAGAGAAGTATGAATAAAACACCAATGAGCTGAACGTATTGTCTTAGCATGGGGCCATCTTACCACAACTCTTGCAGCGACCCTTTTAGTTCGCTAAAATTAAAGATCTTACTACCCCCTTTTTCGGTTTTTTCTGACGCGCAACACCAATCATCCAATTAGGAAAAAGTAATGAAACTTATCGTAATATTCTCACTTCTCTCATCTTTGTTAAATGCAGCGCAACCTAAATGCAAAATTAAAAACAATAGCTTTTTCCAAAAACTCGGCACAGTTTCAGGCCAGGCATCTGGTTTTCAATCGGGCCGAGTTTATGTGACGCTGACTCAGGGGGGGCGAAAGTATACTACCGTAGCCGAAAAAGAAGGTAACTGGGCACTCTCATTTGCAGACTTAGAGCCAGAATCGAAAATCTTATGCTGGCAAGAAGGTACTGGCTTAACTGCTGAGGCTACCCTCAAGAAAAATTAATCCTCTAAGTTTTTCTTTCCGTTTTCAATAAACCCAAGTACAAATCTTTTTTAGATTTTTAAGGGAGATCACAATGAGCCAAGATGAAATGATGAAGGAACTGGAAAGACTTAAAGCCGAAAATGCGGCTCTTAAAGGGGGACAAACTAGGGGACTTTCTTTGAGAGTTAGTGAAAAGGGCGGGGTCTCTGTTTATGGTTTGGGTCGCTTTCCAGTTACACTTTATAAAGAACAGTGGGAAAAACTATTGGGAATGTCAGATGACATTAAGGCTTTTATCAAAGCTAATGAATCCCAATTAAAAACCAAACAATAATTATTCGAAGTCTTGGAGCCATTTGAGATAGTCTTGAATGGCTTCTTTTAGTTTCCATTCAGCTATAAAATCCAAACACCTTTGAGCAAGAACCGTGTCCCCTTGAGTATTGCTTTGATAAGTTTTTGGATCGTAAGGCATCGGAAAATAATCAGGCTCCAAATCGGTTCCCATCACTTCATTTAAAATTCCTATAAGCTCATTAAAAGATGTTCCCACCCCAGTCGCAACATTATAAATTCCTGATGGAGCTTGCACAGCTTTCAAGTTGGCAGTTACAACATCTTTCACGTAGATAAAATCCCGGATCTGTTCTCCCCAATTAAAAATCCTTGGTCGCTTGCCCAACTTCATTTGATGATAGAGATGATAGATCATAGAAGCAGGTCTTCCCTTGTGAGCTTCTCTGGGGCCAAACACATTGAAATACCGCAAACCCACAATGTGGCGTTTTGAGAATAGTGGCATAGCCATCTCGTCCATCTTCAGCTTGGATTGACCATAAACAGTTAAAAGATCCTTCTTTTGATCCTCTTTCATGGGAACTGGACCATTACCATAAAGCCCAGCTGTCGAAGCATAAACTAATTTAGCCCCATCTCGATCCGCTAAATCGATGATCCTCTTGAACCCATCTACATTTTTTTTGAAAGTCTCTTCATCATTGGGATGACGGGGATCGGTAATGGCGGCTTGATGAAAAATAATATCAAACCTATGATGGGTTTCGATGGGTTCAGAGACATCCCATGAAATCAGCTCTCCTCCAAAATCGTTTAGGTTCTGTTTATCTGCCGAGTGAAAATTGTCTGCCACCACCACTTTGTGGCCCATTTTCTCTAATTCAAGGGCAAGGTTAGAACCGATAAAACCGGCACCACCAGTAACCAAAATCTTTAATGACATAACTCAGGACTACCACATTATAGTTTGAAATGAAAAGACTTCGCTGGAGCAATTCCTCCTCTTAAAAAGAGCGAAACTTATCAAAAAGACGACCGATTTTTGGCAAAGAAAGGGGGCTTCCGTTGACTAAAGCTGTGAATAAAAGATGGGCGGTTTCCATTGCTTCCCGGATTTGCTTGATCCGTCTAATCTGAAAATCCACGTTCTCTTCTTTGTTTCTATCTTGAAGCCTCTCCACCAACGCATTCAATCCTCCGTGGGCTTCTTCGAGTATTCGGATCTCACGAGTTCTTAAAACATTAGCCACCGACTTCCAAATACGGGTCTCAGGCTCATAATAAAAATTTCTATCTCCTGCCATTCTGATTCTTTTAACTACACCCCAAGTTTGAAGTTCACTTAAACCACTGCTCACACTTCCCGCACTTAAAGATAATCCCTCTTGAATATCGGAGGGGCTCAATGGTTTGTTCCTCAGAAAAAGTAGGGACCAAATTCGCCCTAAATGACGATTGAACCCCCACTGTTCAACTAGATCTCCGATAATTTCAGAGAAAGCGACCTCTTCTTCTGACATCTTTATTTTTTCAGTCATCTTTTCTTAGCTATGATTAAAGTCACAAGTCCCCCTCCAATGAGAGCTTGTTTGCGCTCTAAATGGAAAAAGGGCAGTAATTCTTCTACCATAACTTCTGGAGAAATAAACTGGGCGGCTGTATCGCGCAAGTACTCATAGGCTGAGAGGCGTTTGAAAAAAAGCCCCCAGAGGGGAACGCCAAACCTCCAAAACAATCGAAAAGGAAGATATCGAATACTTTTTGGAATGGGGTGTATTTCGAGTATTCCTAACTTTCCGTCTTTTTTCAAAGTTCTTGCAATTTCGCGAAATGCAAAAGCTCTATTGTTGAAATTCCTGACCCCAAAAGTACAAGTCACTACCGAAAAAAAGTCTTCTGGAAACGGAAGGGACTCTGCTCTGGCACAATGCCATTCGGTCAAATCGGGATGTTTTTTTTTCCCCTCATTCATCATTGCTTCAGAGGGATCGGCCGCAAAAATTTGGTGGGCTGGTAACTTTTTAAGAAACAGACTTGCGACATCCCCAGTACCCGTCGCCAGGTCCAAAACTCGGCTTGAAGGATTCAAACCCTGGCTAACCCATCCAAAAAGCTTTCCCTTCCAGGCCCTATGAAGCCCCAACGACATGAAATCATTCAATAAATCATATCTTTTTGCAATTTCATTGAAGGGTTGGTGCATGGCTTTATTTGTAACTCCTGGCATTGACAAAACCAACCTTTATTTTATTATTTTTGAAGTTTCAATATTATTTGAAACTTCAAAAAAGTCATAAGGAGCAACTATGAATAAGTGCAACATTACTGAAGATACAATCTATCAGTGCTTTGCAGCTGCAATGCAGGGTGACAACCTTTCAACAACTGCAAAATCATTTGTAGATGTTGAAGAATATGAAAACCAAGTCATGTATCCAGAATTCTCTCGCTGGGCAAGAAAAGCCGGCTATCCCCAGATCGCTGAGCTTTTCTTAAAAGTCGCTGGCGAAGAAAAACTACATGCAACTTGGCTGAGAAAAATGTACGAAGATATGGGCATTCCTCCACGTGGAGAAGACACTCAGCGAGCTATCGATGCGCTAGCCACCATCCGCAAGAACAGCGATGCTTTAATTGAAGCTGATCCCAAAACTGTCATCGAAAAAGCTCTTAAAGTTGCCATCAAAGTCGAGCAGCGAGAGTATCGGGATATTTATCCCTCATTCCGAGACCAAGCTATCAAAGCTGGACAACATGATGCTGCTGAGATCTATCAACGTGTCATCAACTCTGAAGAGCAACATGCTCATTGGTTCGAAGCTGCTCTAAAAGAACTGGAAGTCGCAGCTTAAACCGATGGAAAACATCATTGAACTTAAATTGAGTTCAAAGAGATGGGAGGTTTTGCAACCTCCCATCTATCTCATTTCGATTTTACCAGGATTGGTGTGGGCAATTTTACTTCCCGACTCTGCACCGAAACGTTGGCTTGCCTTAACGACACTTGCGGTTGTTTTAATTCAACATGGGGTAAACGTTCTTAATGATGCGATCGATTGGAAAAAAGGGGCCGACTCGCAGAAAGAACTCTCTTGGGTCCATTTCCACAGCATGAATTTGACTGAAGTTAAACTTCACGGTGCTCTGAGCTTTGCAGTGGGAGTTCTTTTGGGTGTCGGAATAGTTTGTCATCTACAAGCCTACACAGTTCTATTCGTCGCACTACCTTTGGTCCTTTTAGGTTACGGTTACAATGCAAGTCAGTGGACTTTATCTTACACTTCGCTCGGTGAGTGGGTCACAGGGTTGTGCTACGGACCAGGAGTCTTCGGGTGCATGGGCTACTTATTTTTAGGCAAAGTTTCTGTTTCCATAGCCCTCGGATCGGTAGCTTTCGGATTTCTTGCCGTCGCTGTTCTGTTTTCACATCAACCCCCGCAAATATTAAATGATTTTCTAGCGGGAAAATCATCATTTGCCGTTCGTCATGGAGCTGAAAAAACTTTTTGGGTTTCTCGATTACTGGTTCTTAGTTCCCTCCTAATTCTGTCAGTTATTTTCTGTCTCAATCTTCACAACCCACTCTTCATAGTAACTACGATTTTTTGTGTTCTCATCTCAATTTATCGACTCATCCGCTCTCAGACCTCTCCAAAACTCATTTTAAGTTCGACCCTGTGGGTGGTTGTAGCTGCGTTAGTCTTTAGTTGGGGAGATAAAAATTTATGAACCCAAACCCCGTTTTGGAATTGGCCTTTTCTCAGGGACAAAAATACTTTGATTGGCTCGACTCTTTCCATGGCCCCTTAGACAAACCGCTTGTAGAAACCATCGAGAAAACCTGTGGAATCATCTGGGATAGGAAGGGGAAGCGACTACGATGCCACTTTGTCTACTGGTTTAGCGAGCCTTACAAAATTTTGCATTCCGAACTTGAGTTGTATTCTTGGGCCGTTGAAGCTATTCATACTGCAACATTACTTCACGATGATGTCATCGATAAAGCCGAGATCCGAAGAGCCGGCCCATCGGCCAATCAAATTTTCGATAATACAATCCCGGTCATTAGTGGAGATTACCTGATGAGCGATGCGATCCATCAGCTGGCGGTCAAGGGGCACCCCGACCTCTTACGAGGGATGTGTTCTGCTCTTAAACAACTCACTCAAGGTGAAATTCTTCAATATGAAAGTCAGTTTAAAATTCCTGAGAATGAGGAAACCTATCGAAATATTTGCAAGCTCAAAACGGCTTCGCTTTTATCTTGGGCAGCCAGTGTAGGCCCCACTCTAAGTTCGAGCACTGAAAAGCCTTCTGTGGTTAGCTTTGCTGAAACTTATGGCCTTCTCTACCAGTTTACAGATGACATTTTAGATCTAAAAGGAACACAAACCAAAAACAAGAACCAGGATCTTAACGAGGGCAAATTAAATTGGGCAAGCTGGAAAGTTTTAGAGGGAGATGTCTCCGCGCGGAAAAAACTAGAAGCCGACTTCAATCGAGGCACAGTGACTCAAGACACTGTCCAAGCTATCAGTGAAAGTTTTAGGGCCCCTAGCCAACAAAGAAGATTAAATAGCTTTCTGAATGAACAAAGACAGGAATGCCAAAACTTACTTAGCCAATTTGGTAATAGTTATCTGCGTCAACTTTTGTCTACTTTGGTTGATTTTACCTTGAGTAGAATCTTCTAATTGCCGGATCGCTTCATTTTGGTTGCTAGACTTAAAACAGAAGCTCACTTAAACTTAATACAGTGTTTTTATTTCTTTCGCTAACTAAGGAGAATCAAAATGATGTCCAAGTTCATGGCGTTGGTCATGGTGTCAGTCATCACGACTTCCGCAACTATTTATGCTAATGAAGGCATGCCCGCTCCAGTCGAAGGATCTTCGGCTCCAACTGAAAATGTCACTCAAGGTGCTCCAACTACACCTGCAATGAGTGCAGACTCTACTTCCGGAAAAGAGGAAAAGAAACGGGATCTAGCTCGT
>Ga0214923_10007921_pt1 | contig 11449 bp, 9 predicted proteins | sample LL1510_MetaG_FD_177993 | JGI IMG/M metagenome (GOLD analysis project Ga0214923, IMG submission 177993) | Freshwater microbial communities from Lake Lanier, Atlanta, Georgia, United States - LL-1510 | ecosystem: Environmental > Aquatic > Freshwater > Lake | place: USA: Georgia | collected 2015-10-15 | reverse complement strand
AAAAAGAATCAAAAGAACTTCTTGTACTTGGTGGAGGAAGTAATGTCTTGTTCACAAAGAATTTTCAAGGTATTGTTTTAAAAAATGAAATAAAAGGAGTTTCGTTAATTTCAGAAACTGAAAATGAAGTGATAGTTCAATGCGGAGCGGGTGAGCAATGGCACTCTTTCGTTCTTCGAATGATCGAAAAAAATTATGCGGGAATAGAAAATCTATCCCTCATTCCAGGAAGTGTAGGTGCAAGTCCTATGCAGAACATTGGCGCTTATGGAGTAGAAATTAAGGATGTTTTCCATTCATTAGAGGCATTTCATATCCCAACGGGTGAAATACATACTTTTGATGCAAAAGATTGTGCTTTCGGCTACCGAGAAAGTATTTTTAAACGTGCACTAAAAAATCAATACATCATTACTTCGGTGTCCCTTCAATTAGCAAAAAACGGAAAAGTAAATACATCTTATGGTGCAATTGAATCAGAATTAGCAAAAATGAACGTATCTAATCCTACCATTCGTGACATTAGTAATGCCGTCATTGCAATAAGATCTTCAAAGCTACCTGATCCAAAAAAACTTGGTAATGCTGGGTCATTTTTTAAAAACCCTGTAATTCAAAAAACACAACTTGAAAAAGTACTATCAATTTATCCAGATGCTCCAAATTACCCGGCAGGGAACGAGCACGTGAAAATTGCTGCTGGATGGCTTATTGAAAAAAGCGGTTGGAAAGGTAAGAATATCGGGACATGTGGTGTACATTCACTGCAGGCACTTGTTTTAGTTAATTATGGCGGAAGTACCGGTCAAGAAGTGTTACATCTTTCGACTCAGATCATTCAGGATGTAAAAAACATCTTTGGAATTGAATTAGAAAGAGAAGTCAATATTATTTAAGGTCTTCATTATATGATTACCTTTGTTCAACAAGGATTTACAAATGAAAATTTCTTATAATTGGTTAAAAGAGTTCGTCGACTTTTCGTTCACACCAGAAGAATTGTCTGAAATTCTAACAAATACAGGCCTCGAGGTAGAAGGTATTGAAAAAATTGAAGCCATAAAAGGTGGATTAGCAGGCGTTATTGTTGGCGAAGTGATGAGTTGCACTAAACATCCTGATGCCGACAAACTGAATGTAACAGAGGTATTTACGGGTAGTGAAACTCTTCAAATAGTTTGTGGAGCACCAAATGTTGCACAAGGACAAAAGGTACTGGTAGCCACTGTTGGTTGTACCCTGTACCCTACACCTGAGGAACCTTTTACCATCAAGAAAGCCAAAATCCGTGGTGTAGAATCTAATGGCATGATTTGCGCTGAGGATGAGCTAGGGATCGGCAAAGATCATAACGGAATAATGGTCTTACCTATTGAAACTCAACCCGGGACCTTAGCTTCTTCTTATTTCAACTTTTCGGATGATTATATTTTCGAAATCGGATTGACACCTAACCGAGCAGATGCAATGGGACATATTGGCGTCGCGCGAGATATTGCCGCTTATCAATCTTTTCATTTTAAGAAAAAAAGTAGCGTAAAAAATCCAAATTCCGATAAGGTTAGTTTCCCACCAATTAGCGATGAACTTAAAACTTCCATATTAGATGATAATTGTCTACGTTACATAGGGGTTAAAATTTCTGGAATTACGGTTTCTCCCTCTCCCGAATGGTTGCAGCAAAGATTACGTTCCATCGGTGTAACCCCAATAAACAACATAGTTGATGTTACCAATTACGTGATGCGTGAATTAGGAACACCCCTTCATGCATTCGACGCAAAAAAAGTGGGCAACAAAATAGTCGTTAGATCTGCTAATCAAAATGAAACTTTAATAACTTTAGACAAAATCCAGAGAACTTTTAAAGGGGGTGAATTGGTGATATGTGATGAAAATTCGCCGGTATGCATTGCTGGTGTATTGGGTGGTTTTGATAGCGGAGTGTCTCAGAATACTAAGGATATATTTCTTGAATCTGCTGTTTTTGACATGACTTCTGTTCGAAAAACCGCACGACTTCACGGGATAAATAGCGATGCAAGTTTTCGCTTCGAACGAGGTGTTGATAAAACTTTAACTGAATTAGCGATACGTAGAGCCTGCCAAATGATTGTTGAGTTATCAGGAGGCACCATTACCACATCTCTTGTTGATCAATCTAAAGTTACATTCTGTAAAAATAAAATATCCTTTTCTCCGGAAGAAATCAATTCAATTTTAGGTACATATATTTCTGATGCAGATCTTGAGGGTATTTTATCGTCATTAGATTTTGAAATCACTAAAGAAAATTATCTTTGGACCGCAGCAGTTCCATTATATAGAATTGACGTAGAAAGAACTTGCGACATTGCCGAAGAAGTGTTAAGAATTTATGGCTTCAACAATGTTGATATTTCGGACAGCATGAAAATTTCCATTCCAAAAATTGGCATTAATGATTGTAGAAAGCGTATATCATCTTTTTTAGTAAATCAAGGATTCTTTGAGGCAATGAATAATTCCATGATAAGTTCGTCGGTGAGAACATTTTTTACTTCTCAGGACAATAGTAATCTAAATGACATTACTGTATTAAATCCCTTAAGCAAAGAATTGGGCGTAATGAGATTTTCCCTACTGCCAGGATTACTCGAAAATTTAAAGCATAACCAAAATCGACAAAACACTAACTTACGTTTATTCGAGTTCGGTAAAACTTATTCCAAACTAAACAATGAATATTTTGAACGAAATCTGATTTCCGGAATTGTAACAGGAAATAAAATGGAAGAAAATTGGATTAATTCAAAAAGTGAGGTAGATTTTTATTATTTAAAAGGAATTATTGAGAATATTCTTTCTCAATTATCTCCGAAAAATACGTCAATTTCAAATTCACAGTACCACAGTAATTCATCAGTCGGGTTATTGTATATAATCAATGGTAGAACTATTGGTCAAATAGGAATAATGGATAATTCAATTTTGAATCACTATTCAATAAAGAAACCAGTTTACTACTTTGAATTTGACATCGATGAACTAAATCAACTTTTCAATAATAACTCATTGAATTACAAAGAACTACCGAAAGCTTTTTACTTACGAAGAGATATATCGATAATCATAAAAAATTCAGTCACATTCGAAGAAATAAAGAACACTAGTTTTGGGGTGGAAAATAGAATTTTAATTGACGTAAATTTATTTGACGTTTATAAAGATAAAAATATTCCAGATGGATATAAATCCTACTCCATTTCATATTTGTTTCAACACGAAGAAAAAACACTTACAGATAATTATGTTGACTCCATAATATCAAAAATAATGAACTCCATAGAAAAGACTTTTGATGCAAAAAGGAGATAATTGATTAGTATCCTAAAATTTTAAGATAATCCTCTGCTGTTTGTTCCTCACTGAATAATTGAGAATAAATCTTTCCATTTTCATCTCGATTGATCATAATGTGTTTGGGCTCTGGTATTAAACAATGTTTTAAGCCACCAAAACCACCAATTGTTTCTTGATAAGCACCTGTATTAAAAAAGCCTATATATAATGTTTTTTCCTTGTCAAACTTTGGTAAATAAATGGCATTTGAATGTTGCTCAGAGTTATAGTAGTCATCGGAATCGCATGTTAAACCTCCTAATAAAACACGCTCGTAATCGTCCTCCCAACGGTTTATAGGTAACATGATAAAACGCTGATTAATCGCCCAGGTATCTGGAAGATTGGTCATAAAAGAGGAATCAATCATATTCCATTTCTCCCTGTCATTTTGTTGCTTTTGATGAAGAATGCTAAAAATAGCACCTCCACTTTCCCCTACTGTAAAAGAACCAAACTCGGTGAAAATATGTGGCTCCGGAATATCGTTATCTGTGCAAACTCTTTTAACTTGCGTTAATATTTCACGAACCATGTAGGCATAATCAAAATCAAATGCCAAGGATTTTTTAATGGGAAAACCTCCTCCAATGTTGAGTGAGTCAAGCTCAGGACATAACTTTTTCAAGTCACTGTAAATTCGTAAACATTTTGTTAGTTCGTTCCAATAGTAAGCTGTGTCGTTGATTCCAGTATTAATAAAGAAGTGAAGCATTTTAACTTTCACTTGTGGGTTTTCCTTGAGTATTTGTTTGTAGAAAGGAACAATTTCACGGTATCGGATGCCAAGTCGCGAGGTATAAAATTCGAACTTTGGTTCTTCCTCCGCTGCGATTCGAATTCCAATATTAAGTTCTTTACTTGTTTTAGAAATTAAACTGTTTAGTTCATCGATATTATCTACAACAGGTACGATCTTTAAGTTTTCTTCTTCAATAAGTTGGATTATTTTATTTAAATATAATTCAGGCTTATATCCATTGCAAATAACATATTTACCGGTAGTTAGCTTTCCTGAATTAAACAAATGGTTTACAATATCTATATCAAATGCTGAAGACGTTTCAATGTGGACATCATTTTTTAGCACTTCATCTAAAACAAATGAAAAGTGATTGCTTTTGGTGCAATACGAATAATAATACTTCCCAGAATAACCCAAGTTATTGATGGCTTCACGAAACCAGCCTTTGGCACGTTGGATGTTATTAGAAATCTGAGGTAAATAATTAAATTTAAGTGGCGTACCGTACTCATCCACTAATCGCATCAAGTCAATACCATGAAAAAATAACCTGTCTTCACGCAAATTAAACTCATTCTGTGGAAAATCAAATGTCTGATCAATTAGGTCTATGTATTTAGTTCTCATTGCTTTTTGATGCTGTATTATTTACTTGTTTTGCTGTAGTTCATTGACTAAATTTTCTAGCGGTCGAGCTAGTACTCCGCCTCCTTGCCATAGTACGATAGGACGCTCAATAAGTTTCGGAAATCGAATCATGAAATGAATCAATTCTTCATCGTTGTTATAATTACCTCTTACGAAATCGATATAGTCCTTTTCCTTTGAGCGTAAAATATCTTTAGGCTTTAAAATAAGCTGACGAAGCACCGTTTTTAATTCTTCAGCAGATAATGGAATTTTCATGTACTCTTTAATGTCAATTTGATAACTATTTTGACTTAACCAATCCAATACGCATCGACTTTTAGTACACTTAGGATTATGAAGAATTGTAATATTTTTCATGAGTTTGCAAAAATACGTAATCCTAAGTTTTGATGTTAACAACTTACGTTAAATTGCTTGTGTTTTTGATATATATGAGCTAAATCAATTTGTATTTTTGAAAGATCTAATCAAATGGGATATTTAGACGATTTAAACGACAGTCAGCGAGTAGCTGTCGAGAACATTTATGGACCAACAATGGTAATTGCCGGAGCTGGTTCAGGAAAAACTCGTGTACTTACCTATAGAATAGCTTTCATGATTGAACAAGGTGTTGATCCGTTCAACATTTTGGCATTAACCTTTACTAATAAGGCGGCACGTGAAATGACAGAAAGAATAAGTTCGATTGTTGGAGGAACAGAGGCTAAAAACATATCCATGGGAACCTTTCACTCTGTGTTCTCTAAGATTTTACGGTTTAATGCAGATAGAATAGGTTTCCCAAATAATTTCACTATTTACGATACACAAGACTCAAAGAGTTTAATTAAAGACATCATTAAGGAATTCAATTTAGATGATAAAACGTATAAAGCATCCAATGTTTTTGGGAGAATTAGCGCAGCAAAGAACAATTTAATTTCTCCAGAAGCCTATGCACAAAACGAGGAAATTCAACTTGAAGACAAACAATCACGTAGACCTGAATTGGGAAGAATATACGCATCATATGCCAACCGATGTCAGAAAGCCGGAGCCATGGACTTTGACGATTTATTGTATTTCACCAATGTTCTTCTTCGCGATTTTCCGGAAGTATTACATTATTACCAGCAGAAATTCAAATATATTTTGGTAGATGAGTATCAAGACACTAATTATGCTCAATATTTGATAGTTAAAAAATTGGCTGCCGCCTATGAAAATATTTGTGTAGTTGGTGATGATGCACAAAGTATTTATTCTTTTAGGGGAGCGAACATTCAAAACATATTGAATTTCAGACAAGATTACCCGGATTTCAAATTATTTAAACTAGAGCAAAATTACCGTAGCACCAAAACAATAGTGGAAGCTGCAAATAGCGTGATTAAGCGAAACAAGGATCAAATTCACAAACATGTTTGGACGGACAATTTTGACGGACAAAAAATAAAAGTTATTCGAACATTAACAGATAACGAAGAAGGAAGAACTGTAGCGGGCAAGATTTTTGACATTAAGCAATCCCAAGCAAAAAGTTTTAATGAATTTGCAGTTTTATATCGGACGAACAAACAATCCAGATCTTTCGAAGAAGCTTTAAGAAAATTAAATATTCCATACCGAATCTATGGTGGATTATCTTTCTATCAACGTAAGGAAATTAAAGATCTACTAGCATATTTTCGATTAGCAGCTAATCCCCGAGATGAAGAAGCTTTGAAGCGTGTTATAAATTACCCGAAGCGAGCCATTGGGAAAACGAGTATAGAACACATTATCATTGCGGCAAATCAATATGGGGTTTCAATGTGGGATGTAATGAGCGATTTTGACGCCTACCCTGCTGATGTTAATTCCGGAACCAAGGCGAAGATAACGGAATTCGTTACCATGATTATGAGCTTTAATGCTCAGCTAAATAAGCTAAATGCCTTTGAACTAGCAGATACTATTTCTAAATCCTCGGGTGTAATGCGTGAAATGATGGCAGAAAAAGACAAAGGTCCTGAAGAGGTTGAGCGCATTCAGAACGTCGAGGAGCTATTGGCAGGTATTCAAGAATTCAGTAAAAATGAAGACGGAGAAGAGTTTAAAAGCTTATCAGATTTCATGATTGAAGTAGCTCTTCTCACCGATGCAGATGAAGACAAGGGAGAAGAACGAAATCACGTATCTTTAATGACCATACATGCAAGCAAGGGGCTTGAATTTCCACACGTTTTTATTGTTGGATTGGAAGAAAATTTATTTCCTTCTCAAATGGCCTTGAATTCCAGAACCGAACTCGAAGAAGAACGAAGATTATTTTACGTAGCTGTAACTCGTGCCATGCAAACAGCGACACTAACGTATGCCAGTTCTCGATTCACTTGGGGACAATCCATTAGTTGTGAACAAAGTAGATTCATTGACGAAATCGAAAAGTCATACGTAGAATTTGAAGGATTAGCAAGAGCTGGTGGCCGTTCGTTAATGGGAGGAGGATTTGAGCGTCCATTTTCTGGAGGGCTAAACCGAAGTTTAGGAACCAACACACCATTGAAATCTTTAAAAGATGTTTCGGGAAATCCAGGAAGAGAAACATCAGGTTCCATCGACGTCATAGTTGGAAACAATGTGGAGCATGACCGCTTTGGAAAAGGTAAGGTAACCAAGATAGAAGGAACGGGACCTGATAAAAAAGCGATAATTTTTTTTCCTCATCATGGTACCAAAACAGTTTTATTGCGTTTTGCTAATTTGAAAATAATCGATTAGTTATGAAGAATGTAATAGTAAGCCTAATAGCCTGTTGTGTTTATTTCAGTTCATTAGCGCAAACATGGACAGAGGAAGAGCGAAAAAAAGCAAATACATGTCGAGACATTGATGGGCTTGAAGACAATGAAAAAGAAGCGATAATGTATATAAATCTAGCGCGCTTGTATCCTAAAAAATTTGCTAAAGTAGAATTGACTGACTATTGGGGTCCTGAAAAATACGATCGTTACCTAGAGGGTTCTGAGTATAAAGAGTCCTTGATGGATCAGTTAATGTCCGACCAAGAATCTATGGCGGCGCTGATATGGGACGAAGAACTTCAAGAATTTGCAGCATGCTTTGCGGAAGAACAAGGCGCTAATGGTCACATGGGTCATCAACGAAAAAGATGTGCAAAAGGAAATTTTGCTGAATGTTGTGCTTACGACATGGAAACCGGACTTGACATTGCTATGCAATTACTGATTGACCACGAAGTTCAAAGCCTCGGCCATAGGGAAAACTGCTTGAATCCTGAGTTAACAAAAGTTGGAATTAAATTCGGACCACACAAAAAAGCGAACTTTTGTGCTGTAATCGATCTGTATTAAATGAAAAAAATCGGATTACTTTCAGATACGCATGGATTTCTCGATGAACGAATTAAAAATTACTTTTCAGAAGTTGACGAAATTTGGCATGCCGGTGATATAGGATCCCTAGAAGTTTTAGACGAATTAACTAAATTTAAAAAAACACGCGCTGTTTGGGGCAATATCGATGACCATCTCGTAAGGCGAGAAACGAAAGAATTTTACAGATTTTCAGTAGAGCAAGTAGAAGTATTGATGACGCACATAGGAGGTAAACCAGAAAAATATGCCAAACCTGCTTTTGACGAACTTATGAAAAACGGCGCCCCAAAACTATTCATTTGCGGCCATTCTCACATAGCATTGATTAAAATGGATAAACGTTTCAACATGTTATGGATGAATCCGGGGGCATGTGGATTCAAAGGATTTCATGCTGTTAAGACAATAGTGAGGTTCTCAATTACGGAAGACCGAATTCACGATCTAGAACTTATCGAGTTAGGCAAAAGAGTGTAATATTCAATTTCCAATCACTTAAAAATCTCATCGCTTAAGCCTTTGTTTACTCGGTAATTTGTCAGGTGAACGGTAATTTTTCCTTTTTTGTCTTTCCCATCATTTTCGGATGATTTATCCGTCTGATGAATATTAGCCGCAACACTCTTAGGCATTTTAAATTTCTTTACATCAATTTCAAAGACTAAACTACTCGGCAAACCGTACTTAAGTTGATCCGAATACGCATAATTTACAGTCATCAATCCACTACTCTTTGTTGTAACTTGAGAGGACATAATAATAGTTTTTTTAGGATCTATCCAAAGTTTAGCAAGTATAACATCCTGATTATCATTTGTTGGAATTACCGTAACCAAAACTGTGTTGACACCACTTATCACCTTCCCTGCGGATTCAATTGACATGTAATTGGATGCATTCGCGATGAATTTATTTAAATCAGTAAATCCTTGTTTCGGTAATACCGCAATTCCTTTTGTATCCACCTTGAATTTGTCTTTTTGCTTGAAATAAAACGTCGCGTTAACCTCTTTAATTTTAATCATTGGAACGGCAGCCACAATGCGAGCATCTACAGTGTAATCTTTAACCGTATTAAGTTTGCCAACTAAAGCTGATAAAACTTGGCTTTGCTGAGCAAAAAGTAGATTTCCGACTAATAAAAAAGAGAGAAACAATAAAACTTTTTTCATGAGGTAATGTCTTTTCGGTTAAACTGAAACAAAGCTATAGCCACTAAAATCACATTGTGGTAGATTAAAATGCGAATAGACTCATTTATAGCATCCCACGGAACAGGATCTTCAAAATAACTTCTCCAAGCTGCCATGTGAGTTGTGAACAAGTAAGGTTTAATAGAATCGAACACGGTAACGTCCATGGAACCAATTATGGTAAACAAAATAATAATTGCCATGGTTGTTACGATAGGGCCAATACTATTTTCTGCAAATGCCGATAAACAAATGGATAAAGTCGAAACTGTAAGTAAAGATAAATACGCAGTTAAAAAGCCGTAAATATATCGCCACTCAACATCAGATTCCGGATGAATGATGAGTCCATCCGACGTTAGCACCATCAAATCACCTGTTCCAAAAATCCAACGTGCAACGTAGAGGGATAAGAATCCTAACCATATAGTCAGTAACAGTGTGTAGAGTGCTCCAGCTAGAAATTTTGACAGTATAATTTGAGTTCTTGAAATTGGTTTCGACGCTAGCATTCTAATCGTTCCCATGTTCGCTTCACCTGAAATTAAATCACCTGTAACCAAGGCTACGAGTAATGGAATATGAACGATTAGCATCTGCAAAATAATAAAAGCAATCAAATTTCCATTCATTATATCTCCAGAAAAGGAAAGTGTTTGTTCGAAGGAAGCAGTAACAAATGAAATATAGGTGGAACCGTCAGCTTTCATGGCAAAAATAATCACACCAATCAGCACCGATAGAGCAATCAGACCAATGTAACTTCGGGGTTTTGCCGCAATCTTGATAAACTCGTTGTAGGTATTATTTAAAAACATCATGCGCCAATTATTTTAATGAAGAAATCTTCCAATTTACGTTTAGGCTCGAGAGCACTTACCAAAATTTCCGCCTTTATTAATTCTTTATTCAATAAAGCAGTTTGATTTTTCTGCAAGGTCAATTCAATTTGTCCGGATGCATTTAACTCAGGCGACGAAAGAGGAAATTTGCTATGAATCAAACTCATAGCCTTTTCGACGTTATCCACTTCGAGTAAAATCAATACTTCTTGTTGATTCAACAACTCACTAACATCGCCTTCTACCAATGTTTTTCCTTTGTTAATAATCACCATTCTATTTGCAATAAGCTCTATTTCAGATAATTGGTGTGATGATAATAAAATTGTTTTATTCTGTTCTGTTTTTAATCTTAGAATTAAGTTTCTAATTTCTATAATCCCTTGTGGATCTAAACCAGTGGTGGGTTCGTCTAGAATGATCAAGTCCGGCTGATGTAATAAGGTTTGTGCTATTCCTAATCTTTGTTTCATGCCATGAGAAAAACCCTTAATTCTGTGCTTTTCTCTTCCTCTTAATCCAACAAAATCTAACATTTCATGGATTTGTTTTCTATTGACTTGAGCACCGGAAATACGAGCAAAAATTTCTAAATTCTTTTCTGCCGATAAATATTTATAAAAATCAGGTTTTTCAATAATACTCCCAATCTTTGATAAAATCATGGATCGGTTAGATGAAAACGTTTCTCCGAATAGCTTTATTTCGCCTGAATTTGGTTTAATTAAAGAAAGTAAGCAACGAATTGTTGTGCTTTTTCCGGCTCCATTAGGACCAAGAAAACCGAATACATCTCCCCTATTAACATGAAAAGAAACATCTTTAACGGCTTCAAAACTACCAAAGGATTTTGAAATTGAAGTTACCTCGATAATGGGTGTATTTTGCATACGTTAAAATTAATGCTAATAATAATTCCTGTTATTTCTGATTGAATATTTCTTCTACTCTTTTAAAGCGATATTCAAAGATCTCTTCTAACTTCGGTTTTACTATAAATGGATGTGTCAAACGACCTAAAAAACCAAGTGGTAACACATAGGTTACGATATCTGTCATTTCCACACCCTCAGGTGTTTCTTTGAAATGATGTTCATGGTGCCAAATGGTGTAAGGTCCTTTGCGCTGTTCGTCAACAAAAAATTGATTTTCTTTAACCGTTTTGATTTCAGTTATCCAAGTCATCGGAATTGAAAATAAGGGTTTAACTGTATAGGCAATCATCAAACCCTCGTACATTTCTTTTGGCAAAGAAACTTTGATATCAAAACCCAT
>Ga0214923_10007920_pt1 | contig 11450 bp, 17 predicted proteins | sample LL1510_MetaG_FD_177993 | JGI IMG/M metagenome (GOLD analysis project Ga0214923, IMG submission 177993) | Freshwater microbial communities from Lake Lanier, Atlanta, Georgia, United States - LL-1510 | ecosystem: Environmental > Aquatic > Freshwater > Lake | place: USA: Georgia | collected... | reverse complement strand
TTTAACGGATTTTCAAAACCATATATTTTTAGATTAGTATTTGCTATTTTATCTTTTATATTAGGACATAATAGAGAACAACTAACTCCTCTTTTTGCCATGTTAGTTTTTTTAGTTTTATCTCTAACCTCTGAAGATTGATTTGGGTTTTTAAATCCATATATTTCTAGATTTGTATTTTCAATTTTATTTCTAACTTCTCTGCACTTATTAGGATTATCTACTCCATATTTTTCTATATTAGTTAGAATACTTTTTTTCTTAACCTCTGGACACTGAAATACATTAATTACACCTCTAACTTTTAAGTTAGTTAATCTAGTTTTTAATATTTTATTTATATTTGTGCAGTTTTTACAAAAACAACCTGTATTTTCTACTATATTTCTAAATTTTTTAAAAACAATATTGCTACAATCTATATTTAAACATTTAGCCTTAATTATTGTTTCTCTATCTATAGTTTTATTATCATAGTTTTCTAAGAGAATAATATTATTATTTTTACTATATTCGACTAGATAGGAAATATTATACTTTCCCATTAATAATATTATATTATTTAACTAATCTATATATAATATTATATACTTTCTAAATTTGGCTTAAAAATAAAAGCTATTATATAAGTAATAAGATATGGGAAAAAATAAACATAAGAAAAATAATAAGCAGACTGCTAGTCCAATTATTAGTACCAATCCTAATACACCTAATGTATTAGATACAATTAAAGAAGAACACTTGCCGGAGTTGCTATCATTAGAAACACCTATTAATAAATTAATAGAGCCAATTGATAATACTTTAGAAAATTCAACTGTAGTAGAGCCAACTAAAGAAGAAGAATCTATAGAAACAGTAGTAGAGCCAACTAAAGAAGAAGAATCTATAGAAACAGTAGTAGAGCCTGCTCAAGAAGAAGCAAAAGAAACAGTAGTAGAGCCTACTAAAGAAGAAACAGTTTTAGAACCTACTAAAGAAACATTAGTAGAACCTGCTAAAGAAACATTAGTAGAACCTGCTAAAGAAGAAGAATCTAGAGAAATAGTAGTAGAACCTACTAAAGAAGAACCTAAAGAAACAGTAGTAGAACCTACTAGAGAAGAACCTAAAGAAACAGTAGTAGAGACTATCGCAGAAGAACCTAGAGAAACAATTGCTGAAGAACAAAAGGTAACTTTAGAGCAACTTAAAGAACCTGAACCACCTAAAAAGGAAGAGGTCTTAGAAAAGCCTAATACTACAGTTACAAATAAAAAACAAAGCTTTTGTGTTATTTTCTAATAACTAAATCTATAGTTTTCTAAAACACTTGGAGTTTCAAGTGGTAACATAGTTTTAAAAGGTTTTTTAAACTTAGGTCTATATAAATTTTTAGGGTTATGTCTAAAAGAGCTCATAGATTGACTAGTTTGAATATTTAAAAGTTGCCAATACCAATACATCTTTATTATTGTTTATAAATAAAAATGTATTTATTTATATCAAATTTAATTAAATATATCAAAGCTATTCATTGGTGTTAATGTATATGGAGTACTACCAGATATACTGTTTACGCTATTATTAGTTTTTACGTAGTGTCCTTTTATATCATCTATACTATATATTTTTTTATAGAGACCATATTCTGGTTTATCAACTCCCCAGTATCTAATTTTGTAGTATTTATTAGATTCAATTTTTTTGAATAAAGCTTCATTATTGTGTCGAACTAATATAGAATTTGCTAAGGTATAGTTTTGATTATCAATAGTTTTAATGCCATGTTTAGGCGAGAGAAGGCAACCATATAAGTTGTGTTGGTTACAACCTGCCAATTTGAATTTATTTTTAAAATATACTATTTCTTCTCTTAAGGTAATAGATTTATATATTATATTTGAACAAGCAATAGTTCCTATAATAATGAAAGGTGTATATTTATTATCAAACATAGTTTTTCCCATACGTATATCTTAAAAGTAACAAAATCAAAATTTAAAGGTAAGCCCTATACTATCTATAAAAATGAATAAACATAACTATATGGATAGTCTAAAACTATTAGGTACAGTATGTATAAAGGCTTCTAAGCCTATAGTAGAATGGTTACCTAGATATTGGCTAACCTCTAGTAAGTATGGTGCCATGGTAGGACTAGGTGCTTCAGTTAGTTTTATAGGATACTACTTTTATAAATATGGTCCTACATTCGTTATGCGCTTTCCTATTTATAATACAGGTTTACAAATCCAATATGATATATTTTCATTTCCAATGATATCAGCCTTGTCGTTTGCTTGTGCGGCTCCGCAGATTATTCCTATGTCAGTTTATATAGCTGCTAAATATTTTATACTAAAATGGTTTAATACTAATATTCCTGGATCGACAACTACTAATCTTATTACATCATCTATAGGTAATCTGGTACAGACTAATACCAGTAGTGAACCTATCTCTATTGTTTCAGAAACTAATATAGTAGATCCTACTAGTGATAAACGTGAAATTCCTATTATAGATTTTGTAGAAGATAAACCAGAAAACTGTTTTATTTGCTGTGAAAAACTAGAAGAAATAGATAATGCTCTTAGTTGTGGTCACTATATGCATAGATATTGTTTTTTAAAATCTAAAAAAACTAGCTGTCCTCAATGTAGACAGGAGGTTAGACTCAGCAGAGATGAGTATTACTTACTAGCTACAAATTCAATTGTCTAAATTAAATATAGATATAAACATTTTTCTCTGAATTAATATTAATATGGGAATTTATTTATCCAAAAACAAAGCTGATCCTGACAAAAAGCTATTTACTACAGTTGTTAGACCAAATGAAAAAAAAGTATTAGTCTTTAAATTTACAAATATGTCTGGTATAGCATATAAGCTTCACAATGCTGTTAAATACCACTACATTTATATTAGTGATATTAGTGTTGAACAAGCATCTAAACTAGAATATCCATATGATTCACTAAAGGATAGATGTAGTAAAATAGCTATTAACGAATATGCTAAGGTGACCATTATTATATGCGATATAGAAAAGAAAAATACTACTATAAAAGACAAGTTTAGAGGCTTTATAAAAAAGAATAATAAGAAAATAGAAGAAAAACAAGTAGAATTTAAAATACCTAAGTATGAAAATGTAAACTTGATGGATTATGAAAGTTTTGCCAGTAGCTATCAACATGCTATTAAAACTAGAGAAGAAACTAGTAAACAAGAACTAGATAGATCAGTTAGTATTAAAAATCCTATAGCTGATAGTAGACTAGAAACTATGAGTAACTATAGTATATTTAGTACTGGAGAACAAATAAAACCACAAGTAGAATTAAATAGCATAGCTAAAAAAGATGATCTACCTAAAGAAACTATAGTAAATAACTGGGTTAAGGAAGAAACCAATAACATAAATGAATTTCCTATGGAAACTATAGTAAGTGTCCAGAAAGAAGAGATATTTACAAATGGATATAATAATGAATTGGCATTGTATGATGATGAAAAGGCAACTAATCTAATTGTTACTAATAGTAGTACAGATAGTTTTACTAATAAAGTAACCGTTAGTAGCAAATATTTAGATATAGTAGTTGACCCTATTAGAATACTAATGGAAAAATACGATACTATTGATATAGAACTAGATATTCGTATAAGTGGTGGTAAAGAAGGCGAAATAAAAAAAGCTATACAATTCTTAGAGAATCGTATAGATGCTTTAAAGAAGATTGAGAGCATTTAGTTGAATCTTTTAGATGAGACTACAGATAAATCTGCTTTAATATAGATTGAATCATCTTCCACAGAAACTATATCCCCTAACATTGTATCTACAACTGTAGAACGATTAAGTGGATCAACTAATTTAACTATGACTTTATAGGGAATTGATGGCATTGTTTTTTGTTTTCTATCACTACTATTATATTGATGTTTTGGATTACCAATGAAATCTGCGAATATTAACATTTTTTCCTTTATAAAGCTTGGCATCCATGTTTCATCATTATTTGCATCATTAGATAATACTTCACTCATATCTGTAGGAAATCTAGTCGCAAAAAGTCTAACATAGTTATCATTTTTTAAGCACTGGCCTAACACTTGTAAGGCTTCTCTTAAACCAGTATAGTTAGGCATAAATGTTTTATTATCAAATGTACACTCTACCGATAAATTTGGTAAAACTGCTTTTACTAATTTAGCGCAGATATAGTCTGGCATTAAGTCTAAAAATTCTTCTCTAAAATGTTGTTTAGAGAATAATGTATATATTCTATTTTGAAAACCATCTTCTAATTCAACTGTAGGAAAAACACTATGAGTTCTAACATTTTTATATATATTTTGTTGCATTTTCTAGTCTATATGGGCAAAGATAATATAGAAATATAATCATAGCTAAAAAATCAAAATTTTTTTAAAAAATATGCTAATATAGTATAGATAGATGTATACTGAAAATCCAAACTGTATTATTCAGACACAAAAGAAATACACCAGTAGAAAAAGTCCTCCATATCCAGCTAATGAGTGTTGTGGTGAAGTAAAGATGGGTAACGATGGCAAAGGATATATATCCTTAGGTAATAAAAATGGTGTTTGTAGATGGGTTTTGTTAAATATGGATAAAAAAAAAGCAGCATCTCCAAAGAAACAGGTAGCTTCACCTAAGAAAGTTGTTGCTATGACACCAGTAAAGGTAGCTTCACCTAAGAAACAGGTAGCATCCCCTAAAAATTTAGCTATGGATAGTTGTATGGCTCTTAAAGTAGTTGAACTTAAAGATATCCTAAGTAAAGCTAATGTAGCTGGTAGAAGTAAACTAACTAATAAAGATTTAATGTGTAGAGAGATAGTTAGATTAGGTCTATAATTAGGCTTATATGTTTATAAAAATTGATTTTTAAAAAATCCCACATATAGGTTTTTTTAAAAATGAAAACTATTATTTATAATACTATGTATAAACTAAAAAATCAATATGGTAATACCTTAATATCTAATCCTGAAGTCATTAGGTGGATTTATGGAGATATAGGATTTCTATCTAAGGCTACAATGGCTGAGGAAACTAGGTGGGGAAGGTCTATATGTAAACAATATGGTATTCACATAAAAAGCCATATATGGACTGGTACATTTGGCGAACATCTTGTCTATAATGCATTATATGCTATGGATAAGTTTCCTGTTGACATCAAAGCAAAAAATGGATACACACCAGATTTCTTGACTAATGACAAAGTAGTGGAGGTAAAAACAGCCAGTTATTCTGGTTCTAATAGTAATATATATAATGTACTGGCTACTCCATATAAATACGCAGATATCCCTATAGATTTCGGCCGACCATTAGACATAGTTTGTGTAGGATCTGTTGAACACATGGCCAGACACAAATACGGTCTAATAGCAGGCCAATTATATATAGATTCTAATAGAAATAAAATAGTGGAGTGTTATAGAAGTATGGGAATAAACTATATAGGATTTAGCCAAATGCTTGAAAAGCTAGTCTAATCTATATACATATAGATATCCATCTTTTACAAAACCCAGTTTTTCATAAAATCCAGTTGACCTAAAATCAGATACTAAACTTATTTTTTTAGCACCTATATATTTCGATTTATCTATTAGATATTTTATCATGATTGTTCCAATTTTTCTTTTATTCTTAGTTTTTTCATTAGATTGGTTTTCAGTAGCAATATTTATAAGCATTACATTGTTAGGATTGCTGTCTTTATCTATAGATATGTTAAAAGCCATTCTTCCAATAACTCTATTTACAATAGTATCAAATAATATATAGATATATCTAGCGTCTTTAGGGCTATACTGGCATCTATATTCTTCCGAGAACTTAGATTCATCGCAGAATTTCCATATGTTTCTAATTTGTTTTTTATCAGAAGGATTCAACATATCCATTTCATACATAATTAGATAGTCATCCATCAATAGTATATTATATGAAAATATAAATTAACTATGTAATAAAAATCATATATGGTTAGCCCTTTATAAAAACAATAGAATATATATTTAGAAAGTTAGAAATAAGAAATAAAAAAAGCCATATAAAATTTTGATATATGGGTTTTTACCCAACCTATCTAAAGTATCTTAATCTATATAGATATATTTTATAAACTAACATTACGATGTGTTCAATTCAAAATCAAATACCAATTGATATTAATGCTGATAACTGTTTAGCTCGTGTTTGGACTAATGATGGTCTTGGTGCTCAATGTTCTTCAACTAGATTGCCAGATAATCATGATTTAGACCATAACTATTATTGTGAATACCATAGAAAACTATTTGATATTGCTGGGCATAACTATCCATGTCACTTTAATTCTAGTGGACAACAAGAAGGTATCTTTTATGGCCATGTTACTGAACCATATCCTATATTCTCTCCTAATGGTAGACTTGCTATTAACTGGAAAGTTCGTGAAGTTCAAGACCGTATAGATAAGGCTATATTAGAAGGTAAACACTGGCATAACTGGAGTGAAGTTAAAAAAGCAGAAAGAGCTAAGTTAGCTAAAGAAAAAAATGATGCTAGAAAGCTCATCGATAATAATAGAGAAAAGGCTATATTAGCCAGAGAACAAGCTCTAGCTGATAAAGAAAAAGAACTAGATGAATATATTCGTATTGCTAAAGAAAAAGCTATATCAGATAATAAAGAACTAGCTAAAAAAGAAAAGGCCTTAGATGAGAGAGAGGCATCTTTAGTAGAAAAAGAAAAAGATATTAGAGAAAAGGAATTAGAACATATAAATACATTTAATAGTGAATTGGCTAATATAGAAAGAACATTTCAAGCGTATGAGTATACTATAGATAATATAGACTATTTAGTTGATATAAAAAATAAAATCCTATATGATTTAGATGTGAATCAAGTAGGTAAGTTAGTAAATAATACCTTATATATTTATAAAAAACCAGATGTTCCTATAGATTATAAAGTAGAAACTATGTTAGACCAATTTATCTATGAAAATAAAGTATACTATAAAAATAAAGATACCAATATACTCTATAATAAAGACTTTGAGATAATAGGTAGAGTATCTGGTGATAAACTTATAGTTGTCAATAAAGATAATGGAATTAAAAAAACTCTACATGTTACTGAAATAGTACATGAAGGTAAGCGATATTTAAAACAAGTAGATGGAAAAGAAATCTATGATTTAGAAGGAAATGAAATAGGTTATTCTTTAGCAGGTGGCCAAATTATAGCTATGATAAAACCTTAAGCTAAGTATATATATAATAAACTATAAAAAAATTTAACTTAGGCCTTTATAGTTTATCTTAGATCTCTTTTTATTTTGTAGGTTCAAGGCTTTTACTACCAAAAAATTTGATAGGTAGCCACCTTAGCTATTATCCAAGTTAACTAATATATTTTTATATATAAACAAGCATTCTAAAGTAATCATACAATGGGTAACCAAGCATCTAGAAGAACAAATGAACAGATTAGCCAAAGAAACACTATGGCTGATAACTTAGTCCAATCTAAACAAGCTATGTTAGATAATTTAAAAACTAACATTGAAGCAGAAGTTGCTAAACATAATAACTCTAAATCATTAGTACAATTTGATATTAAAAAATCAGCTTTAGCAATACAAAATTCTATATCGCAATTAATTGATATAGCAAAACATCAATTAGATAGAAAAGGTAAAAACTTAGTAAAAGCGGACCTAATCGCTATTATATTATATATAAGACCTGAATTCTCTAATAGAATAGATGAGCTCCAAAGCAGTTTTACAGTAGAAGACCTTAATTTATTAATTAGAAGTATTATTTATGACCCAAATACGTTTGAACAAAAACTCCATATGTCAAATGCCTTATTAGAAAATGGCGAAGTAAAACAATTAACTAATAAACAAGAAGTCAAGCTTTTACAATAAACTATTTTATATAGCAAAATTTAAAAAAAACAAAGTTTAGGCCTTTATAAAAAATAAAATACCTATATAGTAAAAAATGAAAATAATTATAAATAACTATATGAAAACTCCTGTAGAACTGGAAGTCTTATCTACTAATACTATTATAGAGATTATTGAGATGCTAAAGACTGCGGATAGCTATAATACGGTTCCTGTATATAGACATCTTTTATTTTTCAATGGCCAACAGTTAGACCACGATAAAACCATGGACTATTATAATATAGCTGATGGTTCTGAATTAGTATGGAAACTATTAATTGGACATAAGATTTGCCAGCACTGTTTAAAAATTTAAGAATAATATGATATAAAAATATAAAAAGTCTATATATCATTTTATATATGTGGGTTTGTTATTTATTAACCAATATTTCTAATAAAAAAACATATGTGGGAATAACCCAAGAACATACTTTGGATAGAAGACTAAGACAACACAATGGAGAAATAGCAGGCGGTGCTAAGTATACACGATGTGATAGCTGGATAAGAGTGGGCCATGTTACTGGTTTTACCGAAAAACAAGCTGTTCTTCAATTTGAATGGAAATGGAAGGCTCTTTCTCGTATAAAAAAGTGTGTTGTAGGTGGGGTCCTTGAAAAGAGACTTGTAGCACTCTTGAAACTAACTAGTTTACCGCAGTGGACCAGTAAAGCAACTCCATATATAGACTACACTGAGCCACTTAAGTTTGTAATAGAAAACCATTTAGTAACTAATATATTAAATACTAATAGTTACTTTAGTGAAAACTACTATGGACAATTCATGTTGTAGATAGATAGATTTATAAACTTATTAGACAATATAAAAGTTTAAAAACAAAAAAACCACATATGGGAAAAAAGATTTTTATAAAGTTATATAGGACTTTCTTCTACTAATAGCTATAGGAATATAATAAAGACAAGATAGAGAGCCTATAGAATATTTGTCTATAGACAGAGCCTTCTATATAGCCACTATAGTCTAATTAGAGACTTCTATAATAATTAAAAGATTAAAAACAAAAAAACCTATATGTGGGTTTTTTTATATTTTTTTTATTAAATATATTTATTAATTGGCCAATGGTTCTCTCATATCATGTCTACATAGAGGACATTGTGGTTTTTCACAGAACTTTGTAGACCAGTCACTAATACATTTCTTATGAAAATGGTGACCACAACTTGTGACCCCTTTAAAAGCATATAAGGCCATATCCTCTTGGCATATACTACATGTTTCTATAGCATCTGTCTTTTTAACACGACAAACCCTAACTTTTTCTTTAAATTCATCCGAGTTTAATCTAACATGGACATTTTCTAACTGGTCATCGTTATAATTATTAGCTACATTAGTTAAAATTGTAGATAGTCCTGGGTTTAATAAATAGGCTACCAAGTCTCTAATACTGCCTATCAGGGAAAACATACCTTGCTCATATCGTATATTGACATTTAATCTTAACAACTCTTCTATAGTATATATCTTTTTACTAGTTTTAACTATAATGTTTGGACAGCTGTTCTCAAATATTTCAAGCATATATATTAAGTTTTCATTTGTAACCTCGTCAAAAGTTATATTGAAAACCGCGTTACTTCTTATCATCTTTATAGACATTTTTCTTGTTATTACCCTTAAGTAAGAGCGGAAAATCAAATTTTAAAAATATAAAATGACATAAAGAAATTCACACAATTATAGCTAATATATGTTTAAAGATATAGCTAAGTTAGCTCAAAGATCATGTACAAATTGTAAGTATTTTTTGTATAATACTAGTTATAATAGTATACACGACCAAGTAAACTATGGATACTGTAAACTATATACAGTTCTTAGTAGATATTCCCATGAGGAACGCTTTGAATATGCTCAGTCTAATAGATTTAGAGAAGACATATGTGGACCATCTGGTAAAGAGTTTAAACAATTAGATTCACTAATGAAAATAAAATAATCTATATATATCTTTTACTTAAAATATATATAAATTATATATTATATATGTTTGGATTTATAAAGAAAATAGCTATATTAGGTTTAATATCATTGGGATTGTTGAATAACTCTCCAGTTTTAGGAGCAGACCATAGTATTACTAAAAACAACTTTAATTTTAACTTTGCTGGACAATCTGGTCAAATCTCAATCACGGATAATAAATTAGGTAACGCTGCTAGCATCAAATGGAAAAAAATAGAAGAATATACTCCACAGGGACAAAAAGTAAACTATATCAATAACTTTGCTAGCCAAAACTTTGTATGGACTACACCACAATCCGTAGTATATGGTAATAATAATGTTACATCTGTTTCTATCAATTCTATATTAAATGCTAAATATAATAGCACTCAAAATATAGGATTTAACATTACTACTTATATTTATAGCAATGATACTATTATTATATATGGTAACACATCTATCACTGTTCCTAAGAATACGATCAAGTTTACTATTTCTATAGGTGGGTGGCCATTTAAAAATAGTTCGAATGTATTACAATTTGGTGCTGAAATACATCAAACTAATAAAGAAGGTAGAAATAAAACACAAAATGATATTAAAAAGTATAAAATAGATAAGTACAATAGAGATATAAATGATGATAATAAAAGAAACCATACTGATAGAACTTTGATTATGGATGATACTAGTTTTTATGATATGCCTAGTTTTGCTTTGATAGATGGCATAAGCACTCCTATCACTGTAGATACTTATAAGGATGATGACGATGATACCATTGGAATAAGATGGATTTTCCCAGCATTCTCTAAGATGGTATATGATCCAGTTATGGGTTCAGGAACTCCATTATATATCAATGGGTTAAGTACTATAGGTTCTAATAGCGCTTCTAATGTAATTATTAGTAACTACTTAGGATTTATGTTAATGGCTATAGTGTCTATATTTATATTCTAGTTCTATATGTCAGATATTGATATGGTTTTTTTCAAATTTTGATATGATAAATTATATATAATTTCTTATTATATATAGCTTATATACAATGACATCTAAGACAGATTCTATAGAAAATCCGGTTAAACATAAAACTAATAGATGCGGGACTTGTAATAAAAAACTAGGAGTAGATCCTATAGTTTGTAAATGCCAGGGTATGTTTTGTGATGGTCATCGACTACCATTCAATCATAACTGTAGTTTTGACTTTAGGGCTAAAAGTAGGGATGAATTAGATAAGACTATGTCTGCTGGTAAAACCGTAGTAGAAAAGGTAATCCGAATTTAAAACTAGAGACTATTCTATTTTATAAAAAAAATGGTAGCTGGAAAACTAGTATTATATAAACCAGATCAGATAACTATTTCTATAAATCATAATTTAGAATTTAGTAAAGCAGTATCTAAATATAATAGCAGATGTGTAGATTCTTATATAATTAATTGTATATTAGCCTTTAGTTCTATAGCACTATT
>Ga0214923_10007919_pt1 | contig 11451 bp, 7 predicted proteins | sample LL1510_MetaG_FD_177993 | JGI IMG/M metagenome (GOLD analysis project Ga0214923, IMG submission 177993) | Freshwater microbial communities from Lake Lanier, Atlanta, Georgia, United States - LL-1510 | ecosystem: Environmental > Aquatic > Freshwater > Lake | place: USA: Georgia | collected 2015-10-15 | reverse complement strand
ACCGATCTTGCATGTGTTGCCTCTGCAGCTTTTGGCTTATCACACATCGCTTGTTCGAGGCACCGATGTTGATAAACCGCGTAACCTTGCAAAATCCGTAACCGTGGAGTAAGTTTCCTATGACATATTTCGAAGCGGTGGTCCTTCGCTTCGAAGTTGAGATTGTCACTAGACAACTGTCGCTGAATGTCATTCCAGAGGGGCGGCAAGAGCGCCATCAAATCATTGAATCCCTCTATCGCTCTGGTCTTAGCGATAAACAAATAGCATTGGAACTAAACCAGCGTGGCATCAAGACACCATCTGGCAAGGACTACTACTACGAACTTGTCTTTGTCACACGTAGAAAGTTGCGTCTTCGCAAAGAACGCCACTCAGCCGGGGTCACCGTGATGGACGTTCGCCTGGAGAGTTGCTAGCCACCAAGACTTTTCATAGGTGAAATGGAAATTTATACTGTATAAATTTTGAAGGGTTTGGCATGGCGACAGTTCCAACAACGAGCGTCTCGAAGAACTTCAAGAATGAGGTGAAGCAACTTCGTGATGCGTGGGAGCCCATCGCTGAGGACTACGCTGACCTTGCAAGAAAACACCTAGGTTTTGCAAAGTTAATTGTCGAACTGTGGCGGACTGCGAAGGATTTGGACAGGGGAACCAAAAGGACAGACCATGCTGACTACATGCGCCAACAACTTCAAGAATTTTTGCAGACAGAAGACGAATCAATCCTTTCGAGATGGCGCACCATCGGGTTATATGCCGACACGCTTCTGCCTGTTGCAAAACATATCCCGTCTGACCGAGACCACCTCTATCAACTGGCAACGGCTGTAAAGAAGGATAAACCAGTTAGAGATTGGGTTCAGGCTAAGAAAATTCATCCCGGTGTTTCGGTAAGGGACATTAAGACGCTCAATACCGAGGGTATTCGAAAAAAATCAAAGTCAAAGGCGACAAGAACGCAATCTGTCACGTTCAACTTTTCTTCTGATGTTGAAGCAAAAGAAATTGTCGAGTTACTCCGTTCTGCATTTTCATCAGACAGGGTTGCAACCATTATCGCCGATGCCAGAGTGGTTGCAGAATGCGAAGATACTCTTAGGGATATATTTGACGAACTGGAGCAGAAGTTTGTTCGTGCGACACCGCCAAAGGTCAAGAAGGTAGCAAGCAAGCGGCGAAAAATTTCAAAGAAGTAGGGTGCTGAAATGGAACGCAAGCAGCCCTACATTGACTACCCGCTTCAGCGCACAAGATTCGATATTCCTGTCGGCGATTTGCTTGACCTTGAAGCAGATGACCGTGAAGCATTCATCAGAGCGTTTCTGATTGCGCTATCGAATGAAATTGTTCAAGGTTCGATGGCGCTCAAACGCAGAGTGACTTTCAAACAGGAAATCGCAGACTATCGAAAGGTAATTCGACTACCCATCGATTATTACCTTCTTACCGATGAAAAATCAAAGAAGCGTAACGTCTTAGCGGTAGGTGCGCCTGGGCAAACGCACACCTATCGGTCACGAACTCACATGTGGCAGATGGTCACAAAACAGGGTGCTCTGGCTGACCATATTTCATCGCAAGATGACGCTCTGTTAAAGCGACTGACCAAACTCTTTGACCCAAATAACAAAGGAAAGGCAGGCTTCAGAAAGGAAGATGACCTTGTCCCGCCGACAATCTACCGTTACCTTCAAATGAACTATAGCGTTGGGGCGGCATTTCCTCCGTTTCACGCTAGGTTTCTAGTGAGTCGATTCCTTCCAAAGCAGGGGAAGGCAATCGTTGTGGACCCCTGTGCAGGCTGGGGTGGAAGAATGCTTGGGACTCTCTGTGCAAATCGGGCTGACGAAATTAGATATATCGGCATCGACCCCGCAGAGCGAAACAAAGATGCTTATGAAGAATTGCGTGGTCTTTACCTTAAGTACCTAGCGAGGGAAAACAAGGCTGAGCGAAAGGCGGATTTTTTTTATCGTCCGTTCGAAAAATGGGTGGTATCGAAGACTGGGCAATCGCTCTACGGCAAGGTCGACCTTGTTTTCACATCACCGCCTTACTTTGATGCAGAGAACTACGAAGCGACAAACAAGCGACAGTCTGCAAATGCATTCAAGACTTATGAAGAGTGGCGAGAAGGCTTCTACATTCCTTTCATTCGTGGCGCATATGAACTGTTGAAGGTCGGCGGTTACTTCATTCTGAACGTAGCAGACACGGCATCAGCGCCACATCTAGAGCGTGATGCAAGACTGATAGCAAGGACGCTTGGCTTTTCTGATGCTGGCTTCTTCAAACTTGCAATGCCATCAGCACCTGGGACGAAGGGCAAGGCAAAGCATCAAGTAACGGTCAATGGAAAACCGTTCAAATATGAGCCTGTCTTCGTCTTCGAAAAGAAGGCGCATAGAGAAGCCAAGGCATTGAACTTTTCCTTTCCAGCAGGTGCAGTATCAGCGAAAAGAAATGAAAGCACTGCTGAAACAGGTGCGATGAAGCGCCTGTCATGGCAAGACGTTCGAACCCTCTACAAGCCCTACGACAAGAATTGCAATGACTCATTCAAGCGCATCAAGCAGAGTGATTCACCGAAGATAGTCTTCTCTGACGGAAGTCCTGTCGCTGGGTTTGTTGTTACCAAGCGAAGCACGGCTGGACATGAGTGCCTTTACAGGGGCAAGGGCAGAAGCACTCCATCGATTGCCTACCAAAAGGGTGACACGGAGGTCACAAAGTTTTCCGTCTTTTCAACTGTCAAAGCAAGCAAAGCAAAAATCGTTGAAGCACTCAGCGGATTGAGTCGACCTTGCACTGTTGAGGTGAACGCTGAATCAGCAACAGAGGCATCTCTTCTTCGCAACGCTGGCTTTTCGCTAGTGGATGCATCTGTCAATTCGTTCGGCGACATTTATCACATCTACATCGACAAAGAGACTGCGGAAAGCAGACGGCTCGGTGTCGAACCCGTTGAGCGAGTCGGAATTCAACGTCTTCAAAGTGCTGAGTTTTCAACTCTCACAGAGAAGATTGGTCGGCGACTGAAGCGACTGTCTCCAGAGTTTTCGATTCATCCATCGAACTACAACGTCAAAGACTCTTGGTCTGCGCTTGCGCTACGAGGTTATCTGCCTAACCCTGCATACATTGAGAGTCTTGAAGAGTCTTCGGCATATCAGCAACGAGAGAACGATGGATGGCTGAAGAAGTTCAAAAAATCTCAGATTGGTCTTCAGAACACGCCACTCATGGCGCAGTTTCCTGAAGTTCAAAAGATTCTTGACTCAATCGCCCCTGGGGCATCGAAGAACGGCAACTCTGCTTTCAAGCGAGTGCGTTTCATGCGACTTGCGCCGAAAGAGGGCGAACTTGAACGACACACCGATTTGACTGACCGCACACTCGGTCTTGAGGACGGAAAGACTGTTCGGCTTCATGTGCCGATTCAGACCAACGAGAGGGTACAAGTCACATCATGGGGCTTTGACAATCGCCCAACGGTCGTGAACATGGCTCAAGGTGACTTGTGGTACTTGAACATTCGTCTTCCGCACAAAGTCATCAATGGCGGTGATGAAGAGCGAATTCACCTAGTGATTGATGTGATTGCCGATGAGCGGTTGCGTTCGATGATTGCTGACGCATCGCAGACAAAGCAACTTCAACAGAATGTGTCAAAGCGTTCAGGGTTCAAAGGTGCATCCGAAGTGGGCAATGCACGACACTATCTTTCGCTTGTCGCTGAATGGCACGACCCACACCCAGCGCCAGAAATTGAGACTCATGAGGGCTTTCTTGTCGTTCGTGATGACTTGCTTCGACACGGAAGCAAGATTCGTTTCATAGACTACATGGTTCGAAACGCAACGGAGAAAGAGTTCGTCTTCGGTGGTTCAAACAAAGTTGGCTGGGGTGCTATCTCGCTTGCCGCCGTCTGCAAACGATACAGAAAGAAGGCAGTCTTCTTCATGGCAAAGACAAGCAATCCGACTTGGCATCAGCAGGAAGTCGAAAGGCTTGGTGGACGCATTGAGTGGGTTGCGAACGGAATGCTCAACGTGACACTGGCAAGAGCAAGAGCCTACGCAGAAGCGGACCCAAAGAAGCGCAGACTGCTACCAATCGGTCTTGAAGACCCGACAGTCATCGGAAGCATCATCAAGGTCGCACAGGGGTTGTCGGTGAATCCGAAAGAGGTGTGGACAGTCGCATCGTCAGGGACACTCACCAGAGGGCTTCAGTTGGCGTTTCCGAGAGCGAAATTCTTCGCAGTTCAGACTGGACACACGCTCACAGAAGAGTCAGCGGGTCGTGCTGAGGTGCTGGTTTCCCCTTACAAATATGACAAGCCCGTCAGGGCTGAAGATGCGCCACCGTACCCGTCAGAGCCTTTTTACGATGCGAAATTATGGTCTTTCGTCCGTAAACACGGGAAAAAGGGTGCGTTGATATGGAATGTGGCGTGAAACAAGGCGACAATCTTCAAAAAGGGACCTTTTCATGCTGATTGAGATAGTGCAGGAACGCTCAAAAGCCGTTCTAAAAGCGTATCCGAATATCGGTGATGCACTCGCTTGAACCCTTCGAAAAGCCGCCCCAAAGCCCGGAAACCTTATAAGCGTCACAAGACATGAAACTGCCAGATAACGAGATTCGTGACATTACAAAACTGCTTGAAGAGGGAAAGCCTCTGCCTGACAAGTATCGCTTTATGTTGTTTGGCGATGAGCGGGAAATCGAACTTGTCTGGAACGGTAAGTCGCAAGAAATCACGAATGTCGTTTTGCCGTTTCAGACGATTGAGCATGTGGATGAACCAAGGGCTGAAGAGTCGCTATTGATTCAGCCGGGACTATTCGATTTGACTAGCGGTAGGCAACTTAAGGGTTGGACAAACAAACTCATCTGGGGTGACAACAAGTTCGTTCTCTCATCGCTAAAGAGTGGTCCGCTTCGTGACGAGATTGAAGCAAACGGCGGCATCAAGTTGATTTATATCGACCCACCTTTTGATGTTGGTGCGGACTTTACGATGAACGTGGAGATTGGTGAGGAGACACTAGAAAAGCAGCCCTCTGTTCTTGAAGAAATAGCATACAGGGACACATGGGGAAATGGGGCAGATTCCTTTCTGCAGATGATTTATGAACGACTGCAATTGATGCATGGGCTGCTACACCCATCTGGTTCCATATATGTCCATTGTGACTGGCGAGTCGTTGCAACACTTCGTTTAGTAATGAATGAAATTTTTGGGGAACACAATTTCAAAAACACAATTACATGGAAGAGAAGTGACTCTCACTCTGACGTAAAAGGTCGCTATGACGTTGTTAGTGACTATATTCTTTTCTACACGAAAGGTGACTCCTTTACTTGGAATCCTCCACGGGTTCCCCTGCCGCAATCAACTATTGATAACTGGTATAGACATGTTGAACCAGGCACTGGCAGACGATATAACCTTGATAACTTGAGCAGTCCAAATCCCCGTCCAAATTTGATGTATACCTTTGCGGATGTGAAACCACCATCGAAAGGCTGGAGATACAGTCCTGAAAAAATGGAGGAACTGTTCAAGGCAGGGCTAATTGTAAAGTCTGGCAATACTCTCAAGCGAAAACGTTATCTTGATGAGTCGAAGGGAGTTCTTCGGTCAGATATATGGACTGACATTTCTCAAGTTAGAGGATATACCGCAGGATCCGGAGTAATTTATCCTACTCAAAAGCCTGAACAACTAGTCCAAGAAATAATTAAAGCGTCTTCAAATGCTGGTGACATTGTCTGCGATTTTTTCAACGGCTCTGGAACAACTGCCGCAGTCGCAGAAAAATTAGGTCGCAAGTGGATAACCTCTGACCTTGGTAAGTTCGCCATTCACACCACCAGAAAACGATTAATTGGTGTTCAGCGAGAACTGAAAGCGCAAGACAAAGAATTTCGTGCTTTCGAAATTCTGAACCTTGGCAAGTATGAGCGACAACTCTTCGTCACTGGCATCGATGAGATTGATGCAAAAACGCTGAATCAAAAAGAACTGAACAAAGAGCAAGCCTTCGTTCGCTTGATTTCGACTGCGTATAAAGCAGAGCCTGTCACAGGGTTCAGAACGTTCCGAGCAAAGAAGGCTGGGCGTGTTGTAGCAATCGGTCCTGTTGACATGCCTGTATCACGCTTGTTCGCTGAGCAAGTAGTAGATGAATGCATCGAAAAGGGCATCACAAAAGTTGACCTTCTTGGCTTTGAGTTTGAGATGGGATTGTTCCCGTCAATACAAGACGAAGCCGCTTCGAAGGGCGTTGACCTAGTGCTGAAGCACATACCCAAAGAAGTGTTTGATAAAAGAGCAGTCGATAAAGGCGAGGCTCGCTTTCACGATGTTGCCTACATTGAGATTCGCCCTCATCTGAAGGGCAACTCTGTTGCTATCGAACTGACAAACTACTCCGTCTTCTACACGCAAGGCGTTACTTCATTTGCAGAAGACAATCTCAAAAATGGTGGTAGTCAAATTGTTGTTGAGAACGGACAAGTCATCAAAATCAGCAAAGACAAAAACGGCTTTGTGAACCCTAGAGAAGTGCTGACAAAGAACTGGCACGATTGGATTGACTACTGGTCGATTGACTTTGACTTTACGAACCGCAAAGAAATCATTCGGGTTCAAGATGCAAAGACTGGCGAGGTAAAAGAGACTTGGACTGGCGACTACATCTTTGAAAACGAGTGGCAGTCATTTCGCACTCGACAAGACAGAACGCTTGAGTTGAAGTCCGTCTTCAATGAAGTCCCGCCAGGAAAGCGGAAGATTGCGGTGAAGGTCGTTGACATTTTTGGTAACGACACCATGAAAGTAATCACCGTAACGATTGGGGAGAAGCGGTAATGGCACTACATCCAGACTTCCCGCTTTCCCCGCATGAGATTCTGCGTCCTGAGGTGCGGTGGTTTCCAGCAGATGAGTCGCTTCGTGAAACATCATATGAAAAACTCATGCCGCCACTTGTGCATGAGTTGCGCAAGAAGGTCTTCGAGTGGCGCAATCGTAATTACGAAGGCGTAAGCAAAACGACAAAGTCTTTGCTCACTTGGTGGTTCTCAACGCCCCATCCCATTCCTCAGGCAGATGGTTCGGTTCTGAACTTTGAATATTACTTCGCACAGAGAGAGTCGGTAGAGACGACCATCTATCTTCACGAAATTATCCAGGTCGCTGACAAGCATGACTTGCTTCGGTTTGACACAAGAGGCGTTGTCACGCCGAAACTCATTGAAGAGACATGGCGCAGATACGTGGTCAAGATGGCTACAGGAAGCGGCAAGACTAAGACTATGTCGCTTCTACTTGCATGGTCTTACTTCCACCGCAAGTATGAGGAAGGTTCAGACTTGTCGAAGAACTTCCTCTTGATTGCGCCAAACATCATTGTTCTTGACCGTATTCGCAAAGACTTTGATGGGCTTCGAATCTTCGAAGAAGACCCAGTTGTGCCAGAGAACGGATTTGATGGTCAGAACTGGAAGTCTGACTTTCAACTCACTCTTCACATTCAAGACGAAGTGGGACCAATATCTCCAACAGGAAACATTTTCCTTACGAACATCCATCGTGTCTACGATGAGAAAGTTGTCGTTGCGTCTGCTGATGACGATAACTCAATGGATTTCTACTTCGGCAAGAAGCCAAAGGGAAAGACAAACGACTCCTCGGTTGACCTTGGTCGAATCATCCGGGATATCGATGAACTTGTCGTTATAAACGATGAAGCGCATCACATTCACGATAGCAAGTTGGCTTGGTTCAAGTCGATTGGTGACATTCACAATCGATTGAAGCAGAAGGGTTCACAACTCTCGCTTCAAATCGATGTGACTGCGACACCGAAGCACTCTAACGGCGCAATCTTCGTTCAAACAATTGCCGACTATCCGCTGGTTGAAGCGATTCGCCAGAACGTTGTGAAGCACCCTGTTTTACCTGACCCCCCAAGCAGAGCCAAACTTCAAGAGAAGCAGAGTTCTGTCTATACCGAGAAGTATTCCGACTACATCAATCTTGGCGTTACAGAGTGGCGCAAGGTCTACCCAGAGCATGAGAAGTTGGGTAAGAAAGCCGTTCTCTTCATCATGACGGACGACACCAAGAACTGTGATGCAGTCGCTGAGTATCTTGAAACTACTTTTGCCGAGTTGAAGGGCTGCGTTCTCACTATTCACACGAACAAGAACGGCGAGATTGATGACAATCCATCATCTAAAGCGAGTAAGGACGAATTAGAACAATTGCGTGACCAAGCAAATAAGATTGACTCTTGGAGTAGCCCCTACAAGGCAATCGTGTCAGTTCTCATGCTGAAAGAAGGTTGGGACGTTCGCAACGTGACAACAATTGTTGGTCTAAGAGCCTATGCATCGCAAGCGAAGATACTGCCAGAGCAAACGCTAGGTCGTGGACTTCGAAGAATGTACCCAGGGGCTGACGCTGAAGAATACGTCAGCGTTGTCGGTACGGCTGCGTTTATGGACTTTGTTGAGTCAATCCAGACTGAAGGCGTTGAACTAGAGAAGCGTCCGATGGGTGCTGGTGCACGTCCGATTGGACCGATGATTATTGAGGTTGATGACGCTGACGATGACAAGAACATCGATGAACTGGACATTGAGATACCAGTTCTCACACCCAGAGTTGTCCGTGAATACAAGAACCTGAATGAACTGGACTTGGACTCATTTGAATTTGAGATATGCACCTATCATGAATTTTCTGAAGAAGAGCAACGGAAGATTGTCTTCAGGGACATTACGACAAACGAGGTGACTCATACAACTACGTTAGAGGGGGCATTTGCCAGCGACTATAGGAGCGTCATTGGACACTTTGCCCAAGCAGTTCTGAAGGACTTGCGTCTGTATGCCGCTTACGACCTGCTTTACCCGAAGGTCCAAGAGTTTGTTGAGTTCAAACTCTTCGGTCGGCAAGTGGATTTGGACAATCCGAACACAATTCGTAATCTTTCCGAGCCCAACGCATCAAGAGCCATCTTCGATGTGTTCAAGCGAGCAATCAATAACTTGACGGTGCGGGATACGGGCAACGCAGAGATTCGTGACAGTATCAAGATTAGGAACATGCGTCCGTTTGTTGTGAAGGACCAGAAGAATCTACCCGCAAAAAAATCCGTCTTCAACAAGATTGTTGGCGATAGCGTCCTTGAACTGCGATTCGCACAATTCTTGGAGTCATGTCCTGATGTTGTGTCATACGCAAAAAATTATTTTGCATTGAACTTCAAGATTGACTACATCGATGCGACAGGAAACATTGCAAATTACTACCCTGACTTTATCGTGAAGTTGTCTGAGTCTGACGTTTATGTCGTTGAGACGAAGGGTCTTGAAGACTTGGATGACCCGTTGAAAATTAAGCGGCTAAGACAATGGTGTAAAGACGTTAACGATGCACATGGCAACGTTCGTTTCGACTTTGTCTATGTTGACCAAGAGTCATTTGATTTATTTACCGAAGAAGGCGGAAAGTTTCGTGGGCAGTTGAAATCCTTCGCAGACTTGGCTTCTCGATTCAGAGCATATAAAGAAGCCGATGCCTGAAATAGTCTACCTACTCACAAATCCGGTCATGCCGGACTTGGTAAAGATTGGTCGAACAACCAATCTTGAGGAACGTCTACGCTCACTTTCTACCCACTCTGGGGTGCCAGTCCCATTTGAAGTGTTCTACGCATGTGAGGTATCAGACTCTGCAAAAGTTGAACGTCAGATACATGAAGGTTTTGGCGACCACCGAATCAATCCCAAGCGTGAGTTCTTTCGAATCAATCCCGAACGAATACTTGCGATTCTCAAGTTGGTCGAATTGCGAGATGTGACGCCTGTCGATGACGTTGTGGAAGATAGAGTTGAACAAGACTCTTTGAATCGTGAGCGAAACAGGCGTGAGAACTTCCGGTTCTCAATTCTTGGGTTGAAAGCGGGTTCTGTGCTGACTTTTCTCAGAGATGAATCGATTCAAGCGACTGTCATTGATGACAGACGTATTTCGTTTGAAGGCAAAGAAACGTCTCTCAGCAGTTCTGCTCTTGAGATTCTTCGGACTCGATACGGCTACCGTGCCAAGACGATTGCAGGTCCTCAGTATTGGTGTCATGAGGGGAAGACACTATCTGAGATGCGGCAAGAGTTGGAGACTGAAAACGAGTGAGAATCCATGGCTAAGCCGGAAGCACCACCCAAACATCTAGCCAAACTGATTGGAGATGTTGTTGCGTTCGCATTACATGGAGCGCCGGAGCCAAAGAATCTGAAGAAACTGACAGACTGGTATGAAGAAGATGGTTGGGACAATCTTCTGGCTGGCTGGGGTAGTGAACAAGTTGCGCTCAAGTTGTTCTATTTGGCGTGGTCAAGTTTTTCCGATGCTGAATTAAAAGCAACGCTCGACATTTCTAGAGAAATTCACGACTCTGACAGGCTTAAATTTGCAAGAACACTGATAGCAAATTCGTTTCAAGAGTTTGATGAGTATCTCTGCCCATCAATTCATGCCGTACCAGTTTCAAATGCTCAAGGCGAAAAAGCAATCTTGGGTTGGCTTATGGAAGTCCACGGACAGGCTGGACCGGTACCGTTGTTTCAAGGCGTGTTTCGTGACGAAAACACGTTTTATGACTATCTCAGAAATTCTGATTACATACTTAGTTCTGAGCAGACGAATATATCCGATGAGGCGATTCTGCGCTTGTGGTCAAGACCAGCCCCGCCCAAGCAATCAGTTGTTGTCAGCGTCACATGGGGTTATGAGACGCACGAATGTCCAATGGCAGAAGCGACTTGGAAGCGAATAGTTGCTGGGCGTAGGTTTAAGAGGGTTGTTCCCTACTACTATGAGGGGAAGAGATACAAATCTACATGGCTCTTCAACCAAAGCGGCTTTGGCGCTCTGCTTGTCACTTATGCCGATGATGCAGTTGCCTTTGAAGGTACTCTGCATGATGCAACGATTGTTCTGAGCGACTCTGTAGTGTCATGGCAGAAAAGTCCAGTGCAATGAATATCCACAACCCACCCGCATAAAAATGCCTACATCTAGAGCGGTTGATGAGTCTGAACTTTCTCTTGAAGCGGATGGGTCGTGGACCTTTCGCCATTTCACAGACCGAACCGTTCAAAGCCGGCATTCTCGGCTCATCGATGCCCTCTATGAACGGGAGCGTATCAAGTCAGGCGCAATGCCGCCTTTTGGACGCTGGGTCATTCATGGTGTAGAAGAGGTTGAGCCACTTCGTTTCGATGGTGAATCTGACGAACAGATGCATTCTGACTCTATGGAGAAAAAGACGCTTCATCTTCGTGACTGGGAATATGAGCAGTTAGTTTCTGATTTAGCCCTTGGTCGAACTAGTTCCACCGATGGCGCATACTCAGATGAGTT
>Ga0214923_10007918_pt1 | contig 11454 bp, 11 predicted proteins | sample LL1510_MetaG_FD_177993 | JGI IMG/M metagenome (GOLD analysis project Ga0214923, IMG submission 177993) | Freshwater microbial communities from Lake Lanier, Atlanta, Georgia, United States - LL-1510 | ecosystem: Environmental > Aquatic > Freshwater > Lake | place: USA: Georgia | collected... | reverse complement strand
ATAAGTCTTTTGGGATCAATTATATGGGGTGCCGCTTTGGGATGGGCTAATACTAATGCATTTGGACAAAATTTTAATAGCTCAGACGTACCACCAGCGTGGTCAAGATGAACATGTGTAATTATTAAATACTTTACATTTTCTTTTTTTATAGAATTTTTATCTAATTCAGAAAGTAAAATTGGTACTGAATGTGCAGTATTATTTTCAATAAAGGCTGCCTCCTCCCCTTCAATCATTAAAAATGCTGCCGCGATATTTTTATCTATATAATTACAATCAATAGTTATAACACTCATTTTCCCTCCCAGGGGGCAATTGGTTTACCATTACAATCTGGATATCCATTTCCACATTCAAATGTTAACAAATGAAAACCATAATCAATTCCTGAGTCATTGTCAATTGATAAAACTTTATATCCTGTTAAATTACCGAAATCAGTCGAATATGAAAACTTTATTTTCAATGAACTAAGATTTCTTTTGACTAACTCATCTGCTAATTTATCTGAATAAAACTCAAAAAAATAATTAGGATATTCTTTAAAAATCAGTAAAACTTTTTTTCCTCTATGAAAATTATCCTCTTCTATTTTCCAAATAACATCTCTTTCAACTACTCTTGTAACTCCAGTAAAAAGTATAAAAACCGATATTATTCCAACAGAAACTATAACAGTAGCTGATCCAACGATAGAAGCAACTTTTTTATCTATTGATGAAGGGAAATATGATTTAAAAAACTTCGATTTTTCTATAAATTCTTGAGAAATAAATAAATATAAAATTGAATGTACTACAAATAGAAATTGAATTATCAGCGAAAATCCTAATGAATAAGTCAATTGATAATTTTGAACTAAATTAATATTACCTAAATATATGTTTATATTATGTAATATCAAAAGAAGATTACAAAATAATGCTATTAATACTCCTGTCTTTTGATGATATAAAAAAATATATCCAGATAAATATAAAACAATCGAGGAAATTATGGCATACAAACTTAATCCATATCCATTTGATCCAAATTGAACTTGATGAAAGGAATAATAATTTTGAAAAAAGTAAAATCCTCCCAAGAAAATATAAAAAAGAAAAATTCTCATTTCTATTTAGAATTTGATAAGAGTAAATTTTTAATATTATCGTCTGAATTTTCTAAAATATACTCTTTTACAAAAAGATCAATATCACTTTCTGTTTTTAATGAAAACCAAACTCCTTCTGGATAGGATACCATTACAGGACCTTCCTCACATCTATCTAAACATCCACTCATATTAATTCTTATATTTTTATCTGGACATAGTTCTTTAGTTTTTAGCTTTAGGTAATCTTTGAGCTTTTTAGATCCAGCCCTTCCACAGGAAACCCTTTTGCCCTCTTCTCTTATATTTTCACACACAAATATATGTTTTTCATAATAACTTTGCATATCTATCTCCTCAGCCTATTTTTTGCTATACATAGAAAATTTCTACATTTTACTGCCAGTATAAATGGAAGAATCATTTCTAGAAGTAAATCTTCAATATTTACCCGAATTTTTATCAGAAAAAATTAGGTCTGCTAATACTTCAGGTGAGGTTTTTAAAGCAAAATCTGGGGATTTATCCCTTAAAATAAATGATATTGTCTTTCACAGCTCCCATGATCCCGCCAAAGAAGCATTGAGATTAATTGAAAGCCTAAAGCCTCCAGGAAATGAAGATAAATTATATATTTTTTTTGGAGCAGGACTAGGATATACTGTTCGAACTGCATTAGAAAAAGCTAATGTAAAAGTGATATGGATGGAATGTGATCCTATTATTTTTAGGTTTGCTTTTGAAGTATATGACTATTCTAAATATTTACAAAATGGAATATTACGTATATTACTTAGTCCATTTAATGAAGATAATTTATTTACTGCTTTTAAAGGATTGCGATCGTATCACACTAGCTTTATACCTCATAGACCAAGTCTAGCCTGGAAACAAAATGATTATTCGGAATGTAAATTTGTGTGTGAAAAATTTTTTCGCAAGAAGGATGTAAACATAGCTACTCTATCCAAATTCGAGACTGTTTGGACAAGAAATTTACTTCAGAATATTCCTGAAATTTTTAAAATGAAACCCATTTCTTTACTTTTTGGGATTGCAAAGGATATTCCTGTTTTGGTTTGTGGAGCAGGACCTAGTTTGCATAACGATCTTAGCTTAATATCAAAGTACAGAGATAAATTTATATTAATTTGTGTTGATACTGCTTTAAATGTTCTTCATAATCATGATATTGAGCCTGACTTAATTTACTCTGTAGATCCTCAAACAATTAATAAGTCTTACTTAGAAGGATATAATGGAAATGGAATAATTGTTTTTGATCCAACATCTTGTTATCATACTCTAAGACTTCCCGGTAATTTCTCAAATGGATTTTTTACCTCATCTCCATTTCCATTAATAAAATTAATTACTAATTATGCTATACAAGAAGTTGGTGACGTACCTTTTGGTGGTTCTGTTTCAACAAATGCAATCAGTCTTGCAGAACTTATGGGTGCAAAAAATGTACTAATATTGGGTCAGGATTTAGCTTTTACTAATGGATTTGCTCATTGCAAGGGTGCAATATTAGAAGAAAGATTAAATCATAAAGAAAGTCGATTCTTCAGAAGGGAGCTGCATAACTTCAAGCAGCTATTTGCTCTTCCTAGGCTTGAGATTAAGGGAAAAGATGGTAACATTCATCATACAAATGAGAAAATGCAAATTTTTCGAAAATGGTTCAGTGATAGAGGAGAAGGAAAAAATTGGATAAATATGACCTCAGATGGAGGAATAATTGAAAATATACCCATATCCACTCTTGATGAATATTTTACTCAAAATGATATTTCATCAGATAATGTAAGAATTGTAAAAGATAAAATTATTAATATAAAAACTAATAATAATAGTTTTTTTAATATAAGTTTATTTATTAGCGAAACTATAAAAATACTTGATGATTTAAAAAATTATGAAAAATATCTTTTAAAAGGGGTTAATTTATCCAAGAATATTTATACTCTAGTTCAAAAAAAGAAAGAGAGCACCACAGAATTTCATTCTCTATTAGAGCAAATGGATCAAATCGATGAGATCATCTCCTCAAAAAAAGGTCTCAGTGATATAATTGGATTAGGTGTTCAAAGGGTTATATTAATGATTACAGAAGGATATGAATCCAATCTATCTATAGAAGAGAAAAAAAACAATTCCCTTAGCATAGCTAAAAAGAGTATTTTATTATATCAGGGTTTATACGACGCAGCTAAATTAATTCGCAGGACTCTTAATAAATCTCTTAGTCGGGCACAATCTAATGGTACTTTTTAACTACTGCAATGTTAAATCAAAACATTTACTCTCCAAAACAAGTTGAAGATGCTTTCTTATTACTAGAACTATCCCCAACACTTGACAAATCTAAAATAAATCTAGCATGGAAAAATAAAGCTACCCTCTATCATCCTGATAAAGCTAATTCTGCTCTAAAAAAAGACGAGTATCACAATAAATTCATAAAGCTATTAGAAGCCAGGGATATTTGTTTATCTTTGATTAAAATTTCATCCTCACCTATTCAAAATTTATATGAAGAAAATATTAATGTTAATTCAACAAAAAGTAATAAAGATATAAAACTTGAAAATGAATGGGAAGATTTTGTTAAAAATGAAAAAAAATATTTCTCATCCAAAGAGTTAATTAAAATGGCAATATTTTCATTTTTTGAAATAAGTTTTCATTCTATATTGGTCAGTATACTCTCCTCATTAATAATAATCATATGTTTGTTACTTACTTTAGGATTATTTTCAATGAATCCAGAATTACCACTATTTGTTTGGATTCTTTCACCTGTATCACTTATTTTTTTAGTTTTTTATACTTCTTGGTATTTAAATTATTTAGATACCTTCATTCTAAAAAAACTTATTCATATAGGATATCCTTTTAAATATTATATAATCTTGTGGATCATTGAAAATATCATTTTCATTTCTCTACTCATATTTACATATAAAGAATCTATATTCATTTTTGTTATTGGAAATTTAGGTTTTGCGATACAATTCCAAAGAATTAAAACAAACATACATGACATCGAAGATGTACTAAAAAATTATTCTAAAGGTACAGATATTATTTAATTGTTAAATAATATCATTTGGTGAGATCATCCAAATAATCTGAGCCCTGCAAAATTTCTCACGAGCAATATTTAGTGCCAAAGCTGTACCGGTTCCAAAAAGCAATGAGCTAGCAAGTGCATCATCCTGAATCAATCTAGCAGCAAAATGTGATACCCCTGGATTATGACTAACAATTAAAAATGTGTCTGAATTAGAGTAAGACTTTAGCCTATGTATTAAATCCATACATTCATTCCCGGGAGCTAACTCATCACAGGTTTCAATAACTTCAGAAAGACCCAGCTCATTAGCATAGATCTCTGCAGTCTGCTTAGTTCGTAAATATGGGCTATGATAAATATGCTGAACGTTTAAGCTACCTCGTTTAACAAACATAGCCATTTTTTTTATTTCACCGACACCCTGTGAAGATAAGGATCTATCAGCATCTCTACCTGTATTAGAAAATGGTTCTGCGTCACCGTGTCTAGAAATGATAATTTTCATCTCAAAGAATACCTTGTTCTAGTATTTAATTATCTTGAAAACAAACAACAATAAAATTGTAACATTAGATCAGGATTTTTATTTTTAAGATTATCTCGAATCGAATAAAATTATATTTACAATTATCATAAATTATTTATTATTAAACTATGTGACATATACTTTTATTTTAATTGGATTAGTTTCCCACTTATTTGATATATTAATTGGATATTTATGATTTACATTAAAAACTCTCAAGGGAAACATTATGAAGCCTTATAGAAAAAATGTTGGAATAGTAGTATTTAACTCTGAAGGCTATGTGCTAACAGGAGAAAGAATCCAATTCCCCGGTGCTTGGCAATTTCCTCAAGGTGGAATAGATGAGGGTGAAGATTTAGAATTCGCTGCCAGAAGAGAATTGTATGAAGAAGTAGGTATTAAGAATGCAACTTTAGTAGCAGAGCACCCTGAATGGATAAATTATGATTTTCCGAGCAATCTTCAAATGAAACATTTAAATAAGTTTAGAGGACAGACTCAAAAATGGTTTTTATTTTATTGGAATGAGCCTATTTCAAAATGTAATCTAACTGTTCATGAACAGGAGTTCATTCGAGTTAGATTCCAGTCTATTGACTCAACCTTAGAATCAATAGTACCATTTAAACTAGAAGTGTATATAAAAGTAGTCAGACAATTTAAGCCAATTATATCAAATTATAATGTAATATAAATTTTATTTAAATGATTACATTTAAGTTTCAATTTACTTACTAAGTCTTATCTTTAAGGGATTGAAATTATAAACCAAACTTATTTTACTATTAATTACATCGTAATAACTTTGTAACAAAAATATTTCATATTAGAGATGTAATAAGAATAAAAGTATTTTTATAACAAAGAACAAAAAAGGATTATATGGCTACAAAACTTACTACTAGAAAAAAAATTAATATCTCTGACTTGAATGTTCATTTAGCTGAAAATCAGTTAGAGGTAGAAAGAGCTTACTCACTAAGATATAATGTTTTTAATCTAGAATTAGGAGAAGGACTACCAAGTTCGAGAGAAACTTTGAGGGATAAAGATGAGTATGATTTTTTCTGCGATCATCTTGTTGTAACTGATTCCTCTGAAAATAATATGGTAGTAGGAACATATAGAATTTTAAGAAAGGAAATAGCCAAAAAAACAATTGGTTTTTACTCTGAAAATGAATTTGATTTATTTAATATTTATAATTTAGACTTTGAATTAGCTGAAGTCGGTAGATCCTGCGTTCATCCTGATTATAGAGATGGCTCTGTCATTACTCTTCTCTGGAAAGGTCTGGCAAATTATATGATTTATTACAATATTCGATATTATATGGGTTGTGGCTCAATACATTCAATAGACAAATTAAATGCTTTAAATGTTTATCATTACCTCAAAGAGAAAAATGCTATTTCAGAGATATATGTTCCTCCATTAGAAAAATCTAAAATAATAGATGATACTTTAACTTCTTTAGGTTTTGAAACTCATTCGATCCCTCCCTTAATTAAAGGATATTTAAGATTAGGTGCTAAGATTTGTGGTGAACCAGCCCTAGATTTAGAATTCGGTACGACTGATTTTTTTATATTATTTGATCAAGAGAAGATAACTTCAAAATATAGCTCTAAATTTTTTTAATATATATACTACTATTAAATTATAGTTGATTTTATAATTATGTCTATAATCTAAAGTAGATTTTTCTAATATTTTTACCTTCTAAATCGATTATATTTTTTTATTTTATATTATTTCCTATTTTAATTTTTTTTTTATTATTAAAAATTATTTTTGTTGAAATTATTTTATCCTTAGTAAAAATCAGAATTCCAAAAAAAGGAAAAATAGCTACGATGAAAATAGATCACAATCACTCTAACAATAATTTGAATTATCTTTCTGAAAGTGAGATAAATACAATTCTTATAACTGCAAAAAAAAATTATATTCATTTCTTATGGATAGGACTAATATACTCAACTGGTATAACAGTTAAAGAGCTTGTCAACATTAAAGTGAAAGATATTAATTTAGAGAATATGACATTAAATATTCCTAACGATAAAAGAGTACAAAGGAAAAATATAGTATTACCTATTCAATTTTATCCTTATATTCACACTGTCATTCATAACAAAAAAACAGAAGATTTTATTTTTAAAGGTCGAAAGGGAAAGGTTCATTCACGTACAATTCAAAAAATGCTAGAAAAAATCAAAAAGCTCACAGGTTTAGATTCACGGGTAAATAATATCAGAAAATCCTTAGCTATTCATTTATATATCAGAGGCTGGAATGAAAAAAAAATATGCTTATTCTTAGGACATTCCAGTATCAATAGCACAAGAAAAATGCTAAAAGGCATCTCGATTTTAGAAGAAAATCTCCATCCTATCCATAATATGCATATGAATGTTGCTTAAAATTGTTGACAAAATTTTAGCATTGCCAACAATTTAAAAAACCATATAACAATTATACCCTGTTAGGAGCCCTGATTTGGAAATTAAAGTTGAGAGACTTGGAAAAAATGTAATCGTTAGACTATCTGGAAGACTCGACATTACACAGTCCGATGAAGTAGAGTCCCTTCTATCAAAAGATGTCCAATCAGGGGAAGGGGACATGATTATAAACCTTGCCCAAATATCGTACATTTCTTCCTCTGGAATTCGTATTTTCGTAGGAATGGTAAGAGAATTAGGTCGTCAAAAAAGAAAGCTAAAGCTTTGTAATATAACACCCCCTGTTAAAAAGGTTTTTGATGTAGTTGAACTTCTTGATTTATTTGAAGTTTATGCAACCGAAGAAGAAGCGAAAGATTCCCTAAATTTGTAATATTGACTTATTTTGGAGTATTTTTTTTACTACTCTTAAATCTTTTAGTTTTTTACCAAACTTATACCTTTTTCCCACCAATTTGGCCTGATGAGGTCTTATTTTATTCTCCAGCTCAAAGTCTAATTAACGGTGAGGGCTTAGCTACAAAAGTTCTCTCCGGACTAATCGAAGGAATGGATCATTCAACCCTATGGATGCCTCCATCCTTTTTTTTATACACCGGTTTTTTTTTAAAACTCTTTGGTTTTTCACTTTTATCTGCTAGACTTGGATCTTTTTTCGCAGGCCTTCTCTGTATTTTTCCTCTGCTGGGAATAGGAAAAAAGTTTGGACTAAAGCAAAGTTCCTTATTTTTTCTAGCTAGCCTACTCTTTACTGATATTCTTTACTTTAAAATTAGCTCCACAGCTAGAATGGAGAGTCTTTGTCTTTTTTACTGTTTGATTGGACTGTACTTACTATTAACAGAGATTTTAACATGGAAAAAGTATCTCTTCTCAGGGTTTTTCTTAGGATTGGGATTTATAACCCATCCATTTGCAGTAGTCTTTATTCCCATCGCTTTGATTTTTTCTTATTATAAGGGTTCAATCAGGATAGTTCATCTCCTATTCATGGGAATTGGGGGTATACTCCCTCTACTCGGATGGGCAACTTATATACTACCAAATACTAATCTATTTTTCCTACAATTTGGTGCTCAACTCGGAAGAAAAAAAGACTTACTTTTTTCTGTATTTACTATCATTACAAAAATCAAAATAATTTTATCTGGTTTTAAATACCCAACCTATAAGTTAATAATTCTAATATTATCCACATTCGGGGTTGTATCTCTTCTAAATAATAAATTATCAACTAGAATAAATAAAGTAATTCTAGTTAATGTATTTTCTATTGTTGTATTACTTTTTTTTCTTTTTTTATCTTCTGAATCTTGGTATGTTTTTTATCTTATTCCATTTATTTGTATTTTAAATACTATCATTTTTGAGTTTGGGAATATCTACCTAAAATTAATTGCATTATCAACAATCATTTATAATATTGTAATCTTATTTATATTTTTAATTAATAATTTTTATATTAATGATACTGCAAATCTTCAAGAAAAATATTTTATTGAAATTTATAATAAATGCCAAGATAAGAAAAAAGTATATTTACAGGCTATTCCTGACCCATATTTTTATTTAATTCAAAAGAATAAATACCTAGAAATTAGAGAATTTATTCCGGGAGAACTCCCATTGCCAGAAGATTTTTCTAAGAATGAATTATTATCACAAGATATTTATATTTTCTATAATGAAGATTTAATACATCCCACTTTAAAAAAATATTTCAAAGATAATGTTGAATTGTTTGAAAGATCAGAAATAAATATACATTCAGAGTCTAAGATTGAATTAACATTTTTTGCTATTGTTTATATGAAAAAGTAGGAAAACTTCTTGTTATTATAACTATTAATCTCTTTTTGTATGATTATGATTATTGAGAAAAATAAAGTAGTTTCTATTGATTACACTCTGACCCTTGAGGATGGAAAAATACTCGATTCCTCTGATGGAAGAGAACCCCTAACTTTTATTCATGGACTCGGACATATTATTCCTGGATTAGAAAATGCTCTTGAAGGCAAAATTACTGGTGATGCTTTTGCAGTAAAAATTGAACCGGAAAGTGCTTATGGAGAATATAAAGATGATTTGGTGCAATCTATACCTCGTTCTTATTTCGAACCAGGAGTAGAGATTACACCTGGTATGCAATTTAGCAGTGAAGAGAGTGATGGTTATGTTACAGTTATTGAAGTACATAATGATAACATAGTTGTGGATGGAAATCATCCCCTTGCTGGTCTCGTACTAAACTTTGATGTAAAAATTACAAGTATTAGAAATGCTTCCGATGAAGAATTAGAACATGGACATGTGCATGGTGAGGGAGGTCATCATCACCATTAAAAATCATACTAGAATAAAATTGAAACGTCCTATTTTCTATGCTTCAATTTTATTCTTATTTTAATTCTTCCTTAGATCTAAAGTATACGGAAACTCTGGATTAATATTTACCACTCCATTAAAATCTATATTTCCAGGTGTATGACCAATTTTAAAAAATCTTGAGATCCGTCTGGATTCAGCTTCATTTGCATTTACAGGAAATGAAGTATAATTTCTACCTCCAGGATGTGCCACATAGTATGTACATCCTCCAATAGATCTATTTTTCCAAGTATCAATGATATCAAATACCAATGGCGAATGAGATGGAATTGTTGGATGTAGTGAAGATGGGGGTTGCCAGGCCTTAAATCTAATTCCTGCTACATATTCGTTATTGATTCCAGTATTCTTTAAAGGCACTATCCTTTGGTTACAAGTAAGTATGTATCTTTCTAAATTAATACCAAATATTTTTACCTGTAAGCGCTCCAAAGATGAATCGACATAGCGAGATGTCCCAGAAATGGTTCCCTCTTCTCCTAATACTAACCATGGCTCTACAGCATTTCGTAGTTCTAATGTAAACCCATTAATATTAACCTCTCCAGCCAGAGGAAATCTGAAATTGTAAAATACTTCATACCATTCCTTATCAAAATTAAATCCAAAATTATTCAGATCATCAATAACATCTGTAAAATCCTGCCAAATAAAATGAGGTAACATGTACTTATCATGTAGTTCCGTTCCATAACGAACCAACTTTTTTTTGTATGGCTTCTCCCAAAAGTAAGAAATAATAGATCTTATAAGAAGCATTTGTGCAATACTCATTCTCTCATGGGGAGGCATTTCAAAAGCTCGAAGTTCCAATAGACCCAATCTGCCGCTAGAACTATCGGGAGAATATAACTTATCAATACAAAACTCTGCACGATGTGTATTACCAGTTAAATCAGTTAATAAATTTCTAAACAGTCTGTCTACAATCCACTTTGGAGGATCAGTCATACTATCTAATTGATGAAAAGCTATTTCTAATTCATTGAGATTCTCATGTCTTGCCTCATCTATTCTAGGAGCCTGGCTTGTAGGCCCAACAAATATTCCAGAAAATAAATATGATAATCCAGGATGATTTTGCCAATATGATAAAAAACTTCTTAAAAGATCAGGTCTTCGAAGTAAAGGAGAATCAGAAGGATTTGGACCACCAAGTGTTATATGATTTCCGCCACCAGTTCCTGTATGACGACCATCTAACATAAATTTTTCTGCGGATAAACGAGCTAGCCTAGCTTGTTGGTATAAGATTTCTGTATTTTTTACAAGTTTTTCCCATGAATTAACCGGATGAATATTTACTTCTATCACGCCTGGATCTGGAGTAATTGAGAATTTTTCAATTCTTGGATCATGGGGTAATGAATAGCCCTCTACAATTACCTGATAACCTAATTCTTCAGCAGATAACTCAATTGAAGAAATTAAGTCCAAGCATTCTTCTAATCGAACTAAGGGTGGAATAAAAATATACAAGTTTCCATCTCTTGCTTCCACACACAATGTAGTACGAACTATATCATCTATATATCCAATATCTCCACCATTTTCTTTTGGATAACCTTTCTTTTGAATGGCAATCCACTCAGATTCTTCAAAACTTTTGAACTTAGGGGTCTTTTGGGTATAACTCTTATATCTTTCTGATGCATATGTATAATAATCAACTAAAGCTGGTCTTGTTTCAAAAGTTGATGGTTCTTCAACATAAGTATAAGTGCTTGAGATCGGAAGAGACATCAAAGGTAATCTGTACCCCATAGGAGAATCGCCTGGGATGAGATACATTCTTTCTCTTTTAAAATGTCTTGGACCTGTCTCCCATCTTTTAAAAATTGAATCCCAACGCAATGGGATTCCAAAACCAACAACTTTATCGAGTCCT
>Ga0214923_10007917_pt1 | contig 11454 bp, 10 predicted proteins | sample LL1510_MetaG_FD_177993 | JGI IMG/M metagenome (GOLD analysis project Ga0214923, IMG submission 177993) | Freshwater microbial communities from Lake Lanier, Atlanta, Georgia, United States - LL-1510 | ecosystem: Environmental > Aquatic > Freshwater > Lake | place: USA: Georgia | collected... | reverse complement strand
ACCTGGGGCTAATTCACCTGCGCCCTCGGTGCGGCTCTCAAGACAAACTCGCGCACTTCATCGAACTGAAGATTAGTGTTATCCGAAGCGAAGCCAGAATCAGCCTTGCAGAAATTAGGGCCCGCGCGGACTACTGCTACGACCCCATACTGACCATTCGACCCTTTAAAAAGCAATGGACCGCCGGAGTCTCCCGAGCACGAGTCACCACCCGCGCTCATCGTATCAATTGAATCAGAACTCACTTTATCAACATCAAGAAAGGTTGCTTTCAGAGCCTCGCCCCCTTTCTTGACGCGATCAACAACATCTCGGCCGTTCTGATCGAGACCGAATCCGTACAACACGACGGTATCGCCCTCCTTGACATCAACCGATGCATTAATCGGTACAGGAGTAACAGGGGCATCCTCCCCAATCGTTACTACAGCGACATCATAAGGAGAGAATCCGATCGATGAGAATAAGGGGTGTATGCGAGCTCTGGTAGTTCGTGCTGAAAATCCACCGATGACAACAGCCAGTTCCTCACCGGGAGAGGGCATACAATGAGCCGCAGTGAGAACATCACGATTAGTGATGAAGGTGCCGGAGCAGTAGCCACTTTTTGTTGCAACCACCGCCACTGCCGGTGGTGGAGTTGAGCACTCTTGCCCACCAGCGATCTTGAGCGCCAAGCAGGCATCATCATTCGAACCTCCGCCACCTGAACACCCAAACAAACTTAACACCAGACATCCGGTCAGCAGCACTCCGCGTTGCACATCCTTTACTCTCATAATTAAATCCCTCTTGTAGCACTGCTATCGTTACGAACCGGCAACCATGGAGCCCTTAACCGTGATATTCACAGTGGTCGCCCCAAAGTGTCTTTGGGTATACTAAAATTATACTCATGACACCAATCGAGTGAGCATGCGGTCCCTGGTCTAGCTTAAAGCCCGGAACGCAGCACTTCCTCACCCTATCTCGACCTTAACAAAGTGTTGCTCAACAATATGTGTCGACTTCTCACGGCAACACCCGCACCCGGCGATAAATGATTCATTTTACTCAGTTAAAAAAGCGCTTGGGTTGAGTTTTGATCGCCGACATGATAGCTCTATTCAACGATAGGCTCTTGAACTTCCCAACGATTGCGTAGAGGGAGCTTATGCGGCCAAGCGCCAAACCACTATGACTTTGCCACTATGACTTTGCCACTATGAGTTTGCCACGCTGGCCTTAACACATTCACTCTACGGGAATACGAGGTATAAAATGGGATTTACATGCGGGATCGTTGGCCTTCCAAATGTTGGAAAGTCCACCATCTTCAATGCACTTACATCGGCTAAAGCCGCCGCGGCTAACTTCCCGTTTTGCACCATTGAACCAAACACAGGCGCAGTTCCCGTTCCCGATCCTCGACTCGAGGTTCTGGCTGGTATCGCAAAATCAGCTAAGATCATCCCGACTCAGATAACGTTTGTGGATATCGCCGGACTAATCCGAGGAGCATCCAAAGGTGAGGGGCTGGGGAATCAGTTTCTCGGGCACATCCGCAGTGTTGATGCGATTGCGCACGTAGTAAGGTGCTTTGACGATGAAAATATCGTGCATGTTGATGGATCGGTAAACCCAAAACGAGATGTGGAGACAATCGATACGGAACTGATCCTCTCCGACCTCGATGCTGTTCAAAAACTGAAATTCAAAGTGGAGAAGGCCGCGAAGACCGGCGATAAAATCGCTAAGAATAAGCTCAGCATTGTCGAATCTCTTGAGTCTTGGCTCGGACAGGGTAAGCCAGCTCGAACACTTATCAGCTCGGGTCACCTGCAGTGCCAACCGGAGGATTGGGCAGAGCTAGCCACAAATCTGTTAACCTCAAAACCGGTGCTTTTTGTGGCAAACGTGCCAGAGAGTGAGATTTCACACGAACCTACCATCGGAGGTTCTCTACCCGTCGATGCTCTGGCAACGTACGCTCAAGAGAACAACTCTCCACTTGTTACGATTTCGGGCCAGGTGGAATCAGAGATCGCCGAGCTTAACTCCGAGGAACGCAAGGAGTTTCTCTCCTCTCTTGGAGTATCAATGTCGGGACTCGACCGACTTACAGTTGCTGGATATCAACTTCTCGAACTGATCACGTTTTTCACCGTTGGCCCGAAAGAGTGCCATGCCTGGACAGCTCGCGCAGGAAGCACCGCGCCACAGTGCGCTGGCAAGATACACTCCGATTTTGAGCGCGGTTTCATTCGCGCCGAAGTCATCGGCTACACGGATTACGTTGAGGCTGGTAGTGAGGTGAAAGCTAAAGAGGCTGGAAAGATGCGCACTGAGGGGAAAGAATACCTGATGAAAGATGGTGACATCGTTCACTTCCGCTTTAACGTCTAAGAACTCTAGAAACCCTCTCCCGCATCGCCTAAAGTTTGCGTGGGTCTCGCAGTCTGCACACAAACCGCTGGCTCTAACTTACTATGGTATATTCCGGAATTCGCAAATACATCCATCTCCTTGCTATCTCTAACATCGCCTCTTCGTGCGATGCTTCAGGATAGCCTCAAGCGCCACAAGCTCGCGGTAATTACTTTTTTGCTAAGGCCAAAATAGCCCGAATAGAATGGTGAGCCTCTAACGGATGGCGCAAGTGCCGTTCAGAGGCAATAAAGTACCGGTTTCTCCGGCCCACCTTCTCCCGTTTTATGTAACCTCCCTCTTCAAGCTCGGAAATGATCCGTATGGTGGCTCGCTCGGTTATCCCAACCGCCACGGCGATATCACGGAGCCGCACCTCCTGGTCCTGGGCCAGGCAGATGATCACGTGGCTATGATTACTAAGAAATGTCCAATTAGCCGGGCTGGCTTCAACCAACTTCCTCGACTGACTCGAGGCATCCTTGGAGTACCTGTTTTGAGCTCTCTGTCGCTTCATGCTTACTAAATACCACAACTCTTCGGTTTTGGGTCTCCATGTGGGCTGATCAGCAAAAGACCCTTATTCATACCTTTACTTTACACCTGTCATCGGTAATTCTATACATGAACTGTATATCATGTAATATAAAGCCGGTCATATATGTCTTATAATGAGGTCGCAATCGCCACTAACTTACTTAACCCCGCCACTCTATCCTTCTGTCTTGGCGCCTTTGCCCGATTTGTGAGGAGCGAACTCGCTATCCCTAAAGACATTCACACTGCCATTTCACTCTTTCTTCTTTTGTCGATCGGGCTCAAAGGAGGTCACGAACTGGCAGGAGTGTCTCTCTCTACACTCGTTGGCCCAGTGGTTGGAACCCTCGTCCTCGGAGTTACAACGCCAGTGCTGGCGTTTGTATTATTGCGTCGAGTCGGTCGTCTTGGCGTCTCCGATAGTGCTGGTATCGCGGCTCATTACGGGTCCGTTTCGGTTGTTACCTTTATCGCCGCTCAAACACTGATATCCGAAATACTATTTCGGCGACCTGAGCTTCCTCCTCTCGAACCCTATCTTCCAACGCTCGTCGCGCTTCTGGAGTGCCCTGGGATTATGGTAGCCCTCTTGCTCGGCGTGTTGCTCGGGAACCGCTCGGACGAACGTCGCACAAAGTGTCTCATTCACGAGGTTATGACCGGACGATCCATGCTGCTGCTCGTTGGCGGCTTGGTTGTGGGGAGCATCATGGGTGAGCGAAATTGGCGCAGTATTCAACCCTTTTTTGACCCTGCGGGTGGAATTTTTAGGGGCCTTCTCTGCCTATTCCTGCTCGATATGGGAATCGCGGCGGCTTCTCGACTGTATGAAGTTAGGAAAGATGCTCCTGTTATGCTTGGATTCGGAATCATGTTACCGGTTATCAACGCCTCAATAGCGATTGTAGTTGGTTATTATTGTGGATTGAGCATTGGCGGGGCCGCAATCTTAGCGACCATGGCAGCCAGCGCTTCTTACATTGCAGCGCCACCGGCGGTCCGAGCCAGTTTACCCGAGGCAAATCCGGCGTATTACCTGACGATGTCTCTCGCGATCACGTTTCCCTTCAACATCGTAGTCGGTATTCCGTTGTATTTTCAGTTGAGCGAATGGTTTTTTAATACATTATCATAAGGAAGTCATATGCAACTGATGAGAATGAACAAGCTGAGCGTTGTTGCCGAGATGTCTCACAAAGAGCAGCTGATTGAGAGATTGATGGACTGGGGAACCAGCCATTTTCATCTCCTTGAGTGTACGGTGACTGATGGCGCGCATGCCAATCTAAAGGTAAAAAAGTTCTCCTTGAGATACTTGTGGATTGCGCCAAGGTCGAGGGGCTTTTGGGCCGCCTCAGAGGCGATAGCGCTAAAGCCCTACCCAACCGCGTCTCAGTGTCGGATGTTTTGGTAAGCCCTGCTTGTTGCAGTAGCGCTACTACACACGGGTCGCTGCCTCGCGAGGTAGCGTGGGCCCGAGATCTAATTAGCATGTAGTCGGGAATCACCGCTTTAAGGATTACACCAATCACATTCAGCAGCAGAAGCCGTTGTGACGCCGTCCGATCGTGGTCGCTCGATTGAATGTCGACAGAACGGACAGGAGTGCTTTTCACCGCGCGATCTCTGAGTCGGTAACCCACAGGCCTCGCATGGCAGCCCAGGGAGAGTAGCGCTTAGACCAAATCCACCACTTCCACACTGAGAGCATACGGTAATCAGACGTTTCGCCAGCAGCTCACAACAATGTCCGATCGCGCGCATCCGAGTCGGGTTCAGATGCGCCCGCATGTCACTCATGGCAATAACCGTATGCGAGGGAGAGATCGCTCGCAGCCTAGTGAATTCTTGGTCGGCCTCGGCTCCGTCAGTGATCCCCTTTTTCACGTTACCACGGAGAGGAACTCCTTCCGGATAAAGCACAACAGCATGGGACCCAAAAGAGATTCGGGTCAGAAATGCGTGCAGATCATCCAGCGTTCCGATCGTCGCGGTCGCATAATTCGTTTCATAGGAGATATATTGCTCGACAATCTCAACTCCCGCTTGAGCATCGTGCAACATCAGCATCTCAATACCGTGAGTTAACAATCCAAAACCATCAGCAGACGAAAAACTCCCCTCACTCACCAACACTAGTTCGCAATCCGTGACGGTACGAGCCAAACGGATCTTACCCCTTAGGGCATCAAGCATACTGCCCGGTCGTTCCACCTCTCCTGTAAATGTACCGAGGGAATCCGAATCGATGATGAGGGTATCGATATGAGCAGAGAGGATCCGCTCAAAGTGAGTTTGTGCGGCCTGAGCTTTGCCGTGGTTAGTGGCGAAAGTAATACGACAATTTTTAAACGACCGTGAACCCATATAGCGCTGCGCGATGTGGCGCGGTTGAGAGCCCCACACGGGGCGTCCCTGTTGTGCGGGCTCTCAGTGAGCAAGGGAGATGGTGGACCTGCAGAGATTCGAACTCTGGACCCCCAGCTTGCAAGGCTGGTGCTCTACCAACTGAGCTACAGGCCCACGATTAGCACGCGCAAAAAAAGCCCGCCCAGCAATCATGCGCACCGTAGGGGCTACCTACGTTCGCGTCAGAGCAAACTGGTGGGCCAGGGTAGACTCGAACTACCGACCTCACGCTTATCAGGCGTGTACTCTAACCAGCTGAGCTACTGGCCCCGGTTTTGCGAGAGGGGAAAATAAAGGTTACCGCAGGGGGTGTCAAGCTAAGTACCTCAAGATAGTAAAAATTCAGCGCATATCCTCATTTTAGTCGCGGACTTACTGTCGAGCCCGCTCCCAGACTACTCTCTGGCCCCCCTCTAAATACTCAAAAGCTTGGCAGAGGTGCCCAAGCCAACCTGAACAATAAAAGTAAAAACAGGGGCTTACAAAATCAAACAAGTGGGTTGCGGACACTATGCAGTCTAGGAATACTGAAAAGAAAGACAACTGACAGTAGCCGATCCACATGTTGTAAGCGTCTTAATATATGTATGGGCCCCGTTTTACTCCTTAGTGCGTCCTACGAACCCCTCCGCGTTATCTCGTGGCAAAATGCTGTGTCGATGTTTTTCCTGGGTAAAGTCGAGATCGTTGAGGAGTATGATCACGATATACGCTCAGTATCACTCGCCATAAAAGCACCCGCTGTGGTTCGACTGGTGCGATTTTTTCGAGCTGGTCGACGTTCTCCCCCCCTTTCACGGACGAATATCTTGGCGCGCGACAACTTTCAATGTCAGTATTGTGCGCGAGATCTAAGCGCTAAAGAGGCTACGCTCGATCATGTTATTCCACGAAGCCAGGGAGGCAAAACCACCTGGGAGAATATCGTGTGTTGTTGCAGCGCGTGCAATCGCCGAAAAGGCGGACGGACTCCGAAAGAAGCGCACATGAAGCTTCTGTCGAAACCGAGCAAACCGGAGTGGCTCCCGGTCTTAAATATTAAACTTCATGGAAAAATCCCTCCCGCCTGGTTCACATTCTTGCAAACCAGTTAGAAGCTCGCATGAGGCTGCCGAGGCGCTTCGCCACATCGCTCAGCAAACCCCGCTACAAACCCTTCTAGCAGCGCTCGGAAAAAGCGAGGTGTACCTTGTAGGTGGCACTGTGCGGGACGCCTTCTATATTACATCGGATACCGATCTTGATCTCGCAACAAATCTCCCTGCCATCGAGGTTCGGCAACGGTGTGCGGCGCATGGACTACGGGTTGTCGAGACAGGAATTCAGCACGGCACCGTGCTGGTTGTGATCAACGAGTCTCACATTGAGGTAACCACCTTTCGACATCCTGCTGATCGTTCGACACAGATGAACGCGCATGACATAGAGACCGATCTCTCAGGTCGAGATTTCACCATAAATGCCATCGCCTATTGCCTCGCCACTGGCGCTTTAATCGACCCATGGGGTGGCGCGCACGACCTCACCGCGAGCGTTGTTCGAGGGGTAAAGGATCCCGCCGCTCGCATCCAGGAGGATCCACTTCGAATACTCAGAATGATTCGATTCGGCGACGCGCAGGGAAGAACGATTGATCCCGATACTCTGGCCGCCGCTTGCAGCTTCGTCTCGTCTCTTCATGGTATAAGCGTTGAACGCATCAGAACAGAACTCGAGCGTATCATTATGAGTCCTCATCCTGACGCCGGCATCCGGCGGATACAGACCATAGGAGCGCTCCCCTATACCCTCCCTGAACTAATACCGGCGGTGGGTTTTGAACAGAATAAATTTCACGTTCATGATGTGTTTGAACACACCCTCTCTGTTCTCTCGCGAACGCCTCGTGATCGCATCCTACGCTGGGCGGCGCTCTTTCATGACATCGGAAAACCTCACACCCTGTCAATCGATAAACAGGGTGATCGCCACTTCTATTCACACGAGGTCGTAAGCGATTCCTTGTGCAAGGAGCGGATGACCCATTTGCGTTTCTCCCACGACGATATCGATACAGTACGTGCAATCGTTCGACACCACATGCGTCCCCTTGATTGTGGTCCCGCTGGGGTGCGCCGACTCATACGCGACTTAGGAACTAATCTCTCTCAATGGCGTCTGTTTAAGGATGCCGATAGCTCTCCTACTATTCCATCTTCTGAATTCCACGCCACGGCCAAAGCCTTTGACGAACTCCTCGCGATTGAACAGAGAAAAATGGCAGCACCGAAATACGGACGACTCGCGATATCGGGCGACGAGCTGATTCGCCTTGGTTTTAAGCCGGGCCCCGCTATGGGAAAGCTACTCAAAGAATTTGAGGAGCTAGTTATCGAGGATCCCTCGAAGAACGAGCGCGAGACTTTGATATCGTTAGCTAAATCTACTCTCTCAAATCACACGAAATCGTAAGCTGCCTACTACCGAGCCACTCGACTCTAATAAGTAGGTTGTTTAACCAGCATATTGCATGACGCCAGCTCTTACGATCTTGGATAATGGCGCTTCTTCGGTTCACAAATAACCAGTCTCAACGCTCTCGCTGGTCAGTTTCATGCACTATGCTGGCTTAGGCCGGGTCGGAGGTTCCTTAAGGTGGCACAATCGTGCGGTCAGAGCACCCTTGTTATAAGGCCCAACAATCTGACATAACTATCTTTTTTTGTGACTTACCTTCCGTATTTGACCAACTAAATCACGCTGACTATTCTTCTTCTGATGATATTTTCAAAGGTATTCACGAAGCGTCGGCTGGTCATCATAAGCTTCACCGCGATGGCGCTTATCGCTTTCAATCTGTCTCATCCCACGTTGAAGAACGACCTCCTGACGTCCTTTAATGAGTGGTACCAAGGGGTCTCGGCCCAACTCAGCTCAGCAGCTGATCCTCAACAAACAACCCTGGCCCTGAAAGTTTCGGTTACACTCTCAGACCCAACTATCGGTGGAGCCCCTGCCGTGTGGACCCTCCCGTCTCGTTCCCTCCTCGAATCAACGGACCGCGATAATACAGCCCGCGTCCTTCAACTGATTCGTGAGTCTGGCATCTTTGGCTTCTCTCCTATACGGGGCGGCTCCACAAAGGAGCCTTTCGTCGCGGTATCGGTGCGAGATGAGCAGCGGCAGTTTGAAATTACCATCCCCCTCGATCAGGCTCAAAAAAGCATTCAACTACAGAACCTTTTGAAGCTAATGGACCTCTATTCCCACGCTCCATTATCATCAACGGTTGAACCAGCACGATTATAGTCTATGTCAACCAAAACTCGTGACGAGGCCTTGGCTCTGCTTCACGAATACACGAAATCAGCTAGCTTGTTGAATCATGCTCTCGCTGTTGAGGCGTGTATGCGGTGGTACGGAATCTATTTTCAGACACAGGGATACACTGTTGATCTTGAATTGTGGGGAAATACTGGTCTACTCCATGATTTTGATTACGAGATGTTCCCTGAGCCATCAGCGCCAAATGGACATCCGTTCGCGGGTAATTCCATTTTAGAGAAGTTAGGATATTCTCAGGAACTCCGCACAGCCATTATGGGGCATGCTCTCTATACTCATATTCCCCGAGTGACCCCACTCGATAAAACTCTCTTTGCTGTCGACGAACTGTCGGGTCTCATCACTGCCAGTGTGCTTGTTCGCCCCGACAAGTCTATTCATAACTTGGAAGTAAAATCAGTTATGAAAAAATTTAAAGACAAAGCCTTTGCTCGCGGATGCAATCGCGAGGATATCCAACTGGGCGCTGAGGAGCTCCATATTCCCCTTGATCAGCATACAGCAAATTGTATTGAGGCGATGAAGCCCCTCAGTCAACAGCTTTTTGGCGTCGCTGGGTGAGACTCCCTGCTCCACTCTTGAACAGGTTAAAGAGAGAGTGTCTTGCCTCGCACTGACGGCGACCTCAGGCACATGCGCGCCTGCAGTAACGACGAGCCCGGCTATTTTTCACAACGAACCTAGCCAGCTTCGTGAAAAATTGTGTTCAGCCAACCTGCTCGGTTCGAACGGCGAAGAGTTCGGAGCTTTTTACAACTACCGTATCACCGACTTTTACTACTCGCAGATTCTCAGGATACTTAGCCTTTACTGTAACGTATCCCTCTGGAGCACGAAGCGTAATGAGCTCTTTTTTACGATCGATTGATTCCACGGTTAGAATATCGATTCGTTTAGTGGCTACAAGCGCACCGGGCTTATCTCCCTCAGCAGCTCGAGCCGAGAGCTCAATGCCTACTTCAGCAGATTGCAACTCCTCTGGGGTCGGCTTACGAATCTCGAACTCAACTGCCTCGAAGTAATCGAGCTTCAGGGAGTCTCCTTTTCGTAGTTGATTAAAATTCCTTACCTCACGACCTGCTTTGACCGTAACAAGGCGGTCATCCTGCGTTCTGAGAGTAACCAGGCGAGTCTTATGGTCGATCGCCTCTACCGTCGCTGCTATCTGAGTTAATTCTGTCTCCTGCCCCGCAAGTTTACCTCCTTGCGGAACCGACCGAGTCGAGGTCTGGATAACATTCAACCCCGTCGGAGTTGTAGTCTCAGAGATCTTCTCTCCCGTGTACGGAATCGGAGAGCATGCCGCGAACAAAAAAGCCAAAGTCAGTGCTAATAGGTGTCTATTCACAGTAATAGCCTCAACGAATAAGGTTAGGAGACGATTCCCCTTTATGTGTATTCCACCGCGAGAGGCTACCCTAGTCAGCATAACGAGGCAAAAGAATTCGGGGCCCAAACCCTATAAGCTTAGCTCGGAACAGTGATCACATTGACCAATCGAGGCACTTTAGTGCCTGGATTAAACACTGTGATGAACCGATCAGTCGCGCTAACTTTATAGGGAGATCCAGCCATGGCTTGTACGACCTTGGCTTTCAAATCAGCCTCGGCTATTGACGGAGCGACATCAATAGTGGCGCGCTTTTTACCCGCGATCTGAATAACAACAGTTACCACATCATCGATCACATGCACCGGATCAAAGACAGGCCATGGAGCGAGAGCGCAGGAACTTGAGTGCCCCAGACGCTCCCACAACTCCTCAGCTAGATGGGGCGCAAAAGGACACAGTAAGAGAGTAAATTTCTCCAATGTGCTCTTGGACACCGGCTTATCGCCGATGGTGTTAAGTAGCTCCATCATGGTGGAGATTGGGGTATTGAAGTGCAGGCTCTCTAGATCCTCTCCGATCTTCTTGATCGCCTTATTGAGAGCCTTTGTAATGGCAGGAGCTTCGGCGTCCTCACTAACCACCTTTCGAAAACCGGTATCTGCGCCTCCCACTACTAAGTGAAACGAGCGCCGCAAAAACCGAGCATTTCCACTTATCGCCTTAGGATCCCATGGACGAGAGCTATCAAGCGGCCCCATAAACATGAGATACGTTCGCATCGTATCAGCACCATATTCGGCTATGACGTCATCGGTGCTGTACACATTTTTTAGGGATTTAGACATCTTTGCCACTAAACGCTCAAGCTTCTCCCCAGTCTGAACATGGATGGGAGCCCCTGAGTCATCTTCTTTGACGAGATCAACGGGCACCAACGCGCCGCGAGTATCTTTGTAGGCAAACGATTGCACCATGCCCTGATTGTACAACTTTTTAAATGGCTCCCTCGTCGAAACGTACCCCAGGTCATACAACACCTTGTGCCAGAATCGAGCGTACAGCAGGTGCAATACGGCGTGCTCAGCTCCACCGACGTAGAGGTCAACTGGCATCCAATTCTTTTCAAGCTTAGGATCCCAACCTGTCTGAGAGTTCTTTGGATCGATAAATCTCAGATAGTACCAACATGAGCCAGCCCATTGAGGCATGGTGTTGGTTTCTCGCGTGCCACGCTTACCCGTCGTGGGATCTATCACCTCAAGCCACTCTCTTGCTTTTGATAGTGGAGATTCCCCACTATCAGAGGGTTTGTAATCCTCAACCTCAGGTAAGATCAACGGAAGCTCATCCTCTGGCACCGACGTCACCGTACCATCCTGCCAATGCACTATTGGTATCGGCTCTCCCCAATAACGCTGACGAGAGAATAGCCAATCACGAAGTTT
>Ga0214923_10007916_pt1 | contig 11455 bp, 4 predicted proteins | sample LL1510_MetaG_FD_177993 | JGI IMG/M metagenome (GOLD analysis project Ga0214923, IMG submission 177993) | Freshwater microbial communities from Lake Lanier, Atlanta, Georgia, United States - LL-1510 | ecosystem: Environmental > Aquatic > Freshwater > Lake | place: USA: Georgia | collected 2015-10-15 | reverse complement strand
TTCCACCTAGTTCATAAATAAGACGACCGGTTGTCGTGCTTTTACCACTATCTACGTGTCCTACGACTGATACCGAAATGTGTTGTTTGTCTATTGACATTATTATATCTTGATAAATTATCTATGTGAATTATCTTTATATAAGTTCATGTTCTATATCATTCACCTAGATAATATATCTATATATTACTCTTTTTATAAAGAATAAATACATACAAGCCAATATATTAGTATTATCTTAATTATTATTGTTAATTATTTTTTATTTATCATAAATTTATATCTATAAAGAATTAAATACTTCCGTAAAAATATGTTGAACATCATTCATTGATTTATCAAAAACTAAAGAAAACATTATTTCATCTGAAGTATTACCTAAACAAAAACAAGACATTTTTTCTGGTTGATATTGTTTATATATTACATTTAAATCATACCAATCCATTTTTATAGGTAAATTTGAAAAAACTACGTCATAATTAACATTATATGTTGACTCCGAGGTTATTTGCGTTTTATCAAGAGTATATTTCATTACATTTAATAAAGAATTTAGTCCTAATATATCATTGATTGATTTGGCATTATTTTTAATTTGATTATAAATGCTTTCAAATATATTTTCGGAGGTTTTTTTAATTGAAACAAAAAAAACATCATTTAACACTTTATTATTATCTTTTAAAAAAGGTATTATATATAGATTACTACATTTAATATATCTAGCAGAAGTTTTTTTCCAAAATGCATAAACATTTAAAGCAAATAAAAAAGAGGATGTATGTAAATAATTATATTTTTTCATTTTTTCCTTTATTGTAACAATAGATATATTAAAATTGGAATAATACAAATCGGTATTAGCATAATTCAAATATGCTGATTTTACAATTTTATTAGAAATATAATTTAATAGTAATTTTTTTGAATGTATTGTTGCTAATATTAAATCATAAAACTCAAAACTATCATTATCATTGTTTTTTTCTCCATATAAATCCATACACAGTTTATATCCATCTGTATCTTTATTGTTAAATTTTATTGTAATATTTGTATTATCATTATCGTCAACTTGACATTCGATATAATCTAGTTTTTTTATATCATTAATATATTTGGTGTTTTTAATTTTACAAGAGAACACCGTAATTAAATCACAATTTTCTTTTGTATTTGATTTTAATGTTATATTTTTAATATTTTCAATTCGTGTTTTTCCAAATGTAGATGAAATTATAGTTTTTTTATGTTTGTTTAAAAAATTGAACAATTTTGAATCCCATCCATTCCAACTTCCACTATTCATTCCTATTAAAACAGCATCTTTTTTAATTTTATTATAATTGTCATTTTTTGAATATGCCATAAATTTGTGTGTTGGTAACAGTTTAAATAAATTTGGGTGATTATATATAACATTTGTTAGCATACTTGGTCCAGTAGAATACATAACGGTTAGGTGCTTTCCTACGGCATATATTGGAGTTTTTTCTTTCAGTTTTTCATGAACAAATTTCCAAATTAGTGCCTTTTTTTTACTAATCATAAAACTATTAGTTATAAGTGAACCAATATTAGGAGATTTAACTAATAAAACATCGGCATCAGAAAGATCATCAGTTAAATGAGACTCTATATTTTCAATAGGATATATGTCTAAATCAGAATAAATTCCACCAAAATCATACAGAATAAAATACCTGATCATATCAGCTCGTTGAATATTATATTTATAACTATCGTGTAAATTTAAGAATTCAGGATAGTTTATTTTTATGTAATTTCTAATGTCTAAATCTGTCCAAAACATATACTGATAATCTGGATGCATTTTTTTCCACATAATTTGACTAATTTTCCAATCTTCTGGAATATGTATATCCTTATAAGTTTGATGAATAATTTTTGGATATTTCATATATGAATGTATATATATATATGAAATAACTTATTATACAACATATTTTGATATTTACTTACTATGTCATATTTTATTACCTAAACAAAAACATTATTTTCTTGATTTTCAACCATCTTATCCCAAAAATCATCATCCATTCCCATGGACTCTTCCGCTTCTGCTGATGCTGCTGCCGCTTCTGCTGCTGCTGCTGCTGCTGCTGCTTCTGCTGGATTATTTTCAACTTGATCAAAAATTAATTGTTTGTGAGCGTTTTCTAATAAAAAATAAGCATTTTGGATGAGTAATAACTTGTTCGTATCCTCCTTAGAATTTTGTGTTTTGTCGGGATGGAACTTTATGCTAAGAGCATGATAAGCCTCCTTGATTGATTTCCAATTCGCATCAGAATCCAGACCCAATATTTTTTTCGCTTCAATTAAAGGAAGTTGTTTAGCTATTTGTTTAGCTGCTCTTTCACGTATAAATTTAGGTTCTATTTCTATCATCCGGGGGTGAATTGCCTTATATAAATCTGAACCAAGATATAATAAATTTAAAATCCAAAAAGTCCAGGATTTCGGTTCATCAACAACTGATTTAGACTTATCAAGATTAGTTGTATTACTATTTTTACATATTCGTTTTAAATTATCTAAATTAAGGTCATTTTTTTGTATGAATTCACTTACTAAAATATTGCTATCATTTATTTTTGAATTTAAAAAAGTATGAAAGGAGTATGCGGTGCTATCCTTATACCAAAGCATGTAGTCTTTGTATGTTTCTGACTGTTCTGAAGGGGGTGGGGGATTATACAAATTAAATAAAAAACAATGTAATATTATAAAATATGCTAAACTTTCATTATCAAACGTAGAAATAATTAAACTTTTCATATCTATAATTATACTTAAAATATCTTCCTCTCTTTTTTCTTTATTCATTTCACGCACTTGATCATCTAAAAAAGTTTCTCTATAATCTATTACAAATTTTTCAAAAACATTTTTTAAATTAGTTATATAATCACTAACTTTTATAAAAACTCTTTTTTTACCGTGAACTCGTATTGATTTCGTGACATCTTTAATTTCTAGCATCCTTAATATTGTAATATATTCTTTAGACAAAAGTGTAATAAATGCACATTTTTCACCATTGCTTAATGTATCGAAATCGATACGACTAATGTCTAAAATTTGAGTTGTATCATTCATAATGGATTGTCTAATATTAAAACTTTCAATGATTGCTAATCTATAATGTATTAAGTTATCATTATATAAATATATAACATTATTGTGTAATGTGTTATCTTTATTACCAATATAGTATTGGTCCATATTTAAACCAATACTATTAATTATGTAAATATTTATTTTATATAATTCGCAGGCAGCCATAATTTCAATATCAGTTCCCCAAGTTTTAGGTGTGTTCATATGATTAAAATATTCATCCATAGTTATAGGTTGTGAATTATTTTTCATTAGTATCAATTCACTATACGTTGTATTTACATTGGTACTTAATGAATTAATTCTATCATTATAATGTGTTTTTACAAAATTTGCTATTTCAAATCTAATAATATTAAAATCTTTTTTTAATACTTCACTTAATGAATGAAATAAACAATTACCATCTAGTAAATTTTGAATTAATTTAAATTTTCTATATTTTACATCATTATTTATACCGATAGCCGTATTTAGCATATTTGTGTCATTTAATACTCGTAATGAATTACTACGATTATCTGGCATTTTATAAACGATATTTAAGGTTAAATCAAATTCTAAATTAACATCTATCAGTTTAAAATTAGTTTTTTTCTCTAAATAAGCATCTTGTATACGACTACTAATACTTGGACTAAAATAAATTTCATCGTGTTCATATACATATTTCCACACTGGTTCATTTAAACTAATAGTTAAAAATTTATTAATTTGTTGTGTTTTACTATCAGTAATATTCGAATACATATGAACAATGGTATCAATTTTATCTTTATCAAAATTCATTTTTTTTAAAAATTGTATAATATATTTTGAATTTTGTAATTCTTGCGAGAACATATCTAAGAAAAAATTATCTAAAATATCATATTCAAATACATTTATTTTTGACCTAGGACTAAAATTATAACAATAATTGTTAAAATCATTAAATATTTTAAATAAATACAATTTACTTATATTTTCTTCAGTTATATATTGATAATCTTTGTCATTAAAATCTATTGTTATATTAATATTGTCACGTTTATCTTCATCTGAAATTTTAATATTATATGATGGGCGGATTAATTCAATGTTTTGTTCTTTAAAACTTATTAGATCCATATAACTATCATCTATTACTATAATGGTTTGTTCTGGTCCTTGTATTGATCTATTAATTAAAGTATATAGAGCATTTGGATAATAATTATCATAATATTGTTTTGAGCAAATATATTGAAAATTACTTAATAAAGATGGAACACGACATGGACAAACACGTTCATTACATTTTGGTGGATATGGATCAATATGATCAAATGAATATGCATGATTATAATCGATTTCTCTTGTTTCGTTTTCAGGAAGGTTTATTTTAAAATATGTTTTATCAATAAATTCATCTGTTGAACGTTCTAATAATCTGATATTAATATCAGATTTGTATTGAATAATAGAGTCTATTTTAATAAATTTGTCTACCGAAGATCCATTTTTATCTTTAATAGGTAAGATGTCACGATCTAAATACATTATACATAATTCAGCTGGAATAAAAAAAGAATAAATAGTTATTTCAATTTGATTTTCATTACATTTATGATAATTATTTTGAAATTTATGAATGAAAAATAAAGCAAAATTAATTTTTCTATAAAGTAAAATATTAACGTTTTTATGTTGTTCGTCAAATTGGGAATATATAATTTCTTCATTTGGTTTTACAAATAATAATTGTTCATCCAAAAATTGTTTTAAATGTATTAAAATTTCAGCCTCATGAAATTTTGTCATCATGCTATCATTATTAAATAAATGTAAAAATTTCAAAAATAATAAACGATCATAATTATTTGATAATCTTAATTTATTTAAAAATTCTTTATAATTAGTAATTGGTTGTTCTACAAATAAACGATATAGCGCTAAAAGCAAAATATCAATTGAATCTGTTTCATTAATTTTAGTTTTATCATTATTTATGTCACTTATTACAACAGATATTTGTTCATTTATATTAATTAATTTTTGTTCAGCGCTCTTTATTTCTAATTCTGATTGTGGCGTAATACTTTTTTTACTTTTATATTTTTTTTGTAATCCTAGCAATTCTAGTTCAGCTTTTGTTTTTTCATCTTTATAATCATTCAATAACAATAGTTGTTCAAAATTAATATAATTATTTATATTATGTTTTAAATTAATAATATAGGTTTCAATATTATAAATATTGTCTTTTATATAGTCTATATAATAAGTACAGTTTTTATTAATAGCCTTTGTTTCATGATGAAGTTGTTTACAATCTTGATGATAAAAAAATTCTTGTATATATATATTATATAAATATAATGAACATTTTACTTTCATTGGCTTTTCAGCTGGTAGATTATATAAATAATTAAAAACCAAAAATGCTTGTTTATAATTTAATTCGTTGTAATTATCTACACCTATACAATAATTTTGATAATTTGAAAACGTTTTATTAATATAATTAGTTTCTTCTTTTTTAAAAAAATCAATATACATAAGTTTCATTTTATTTTCAATAGTTGTTGATTTTGAAGTATAATATTCAAAAAAACTGAATTTAAATTCAGCAAATTTTTCTTTATCCAATATGGGGGTTGGTATTTTACGTTTATTATAATCTAATGTAATTGATAAATACCATTTGATATCAGTTATTTGTGTAGTAGTATATCCTAAATTTTTAAGAGTATCATCGGTTAAGTCATTAAATACCTCAACCATTTGTAGTAAATCTATTTTATAGGTATCATTTAATTTTTGTTTATATATGGTCATTCTTGCGGTGCTTTTATTTGATTGATTTAGAATATGTTTTTTTATAATGTCTTTATTGATTTCCGACATACCACTGATTTTTGTACTTATATTTGTGTCATTAATATCATACAATGGTAATAAAACGTTATCAATCGGGTTAATCAATTGATCTTCCGAAAACTTATTCATATCAATATCTAAAAAATATTCATTTAATTCATTATTATCATTTATTATCTTATTTTTAACAAGTAATTCCGTAATATAACTTTCGGTATTAACATATTTTTTATAATTTTTTAATAATTTAGATTGTTTTGAATTAAAATTTTCGTTTTTTTTAATATAGGTATTCATATCAAAAATTTCTTTATTTTTTAAGATCATATCGTTAATTTGTTTTTTATTTGTTTCAATAAACGTATAAATTTCTTTATCGGTAGGCTCTGTATTTAAAGTTGTTAAGTATAGATTGTCTACACTGGGAGTATACAACAATGAATCTAAAAAAGAATTGGATACGGTAAAATCTAATTCATGTCCTATTGTGTCTACATTTAAATTCCACTTTTTATATATAAAATTGCGATTATAGTGGACATAGTTATAGTCTATTTTAATCAATATATCCGTTTCTAAATTTTCTAAATCCATTTCGGATAAATTAAATTTTTTTCCATCTAATAAAGTATGTGCTTTTGTATTATATAATGATGGCATATGACTATATATTAAAATTAATTTGTTTATAGTTTCCTTTATTTTTTGAATAGATGATCTTTTTATAAAGTTATACGTTATAAATTCTGAATAAACATTTCGGATTATTCCTGATATTTTATAATTATAATTATTTCTATTATTATATACTATTTCATTATGTAAATACATATTACTATTAGTTTTAGAATAATTTAGTAATGTTTTTAATAGTGTTTTTATCGTTGTAGCATTTGAATAACTTTTAGTATATACATCATTGTAATTATTCATATCATTATGTAATGTAAAATTATTTATTTTATTATTATTATAAAAATGGTGTGATTTTAGATATTTATTAAATAATAAATTTTGAAAATAATCGATTTTGTTTGTAAAAAATGTTTTAACAAGATTAATTTTAGATTGTAAAGAACTATCTACTTTTGAATTATCAATAAACTGTGACATAAAAAAAATTAGTGAATAAGGTAGTGTTTTATTTGTATTATTATCTAACTCTAGTATTAAATTTTCTAATATATTCCTAGTGTTTATTATTGGAGATTGATTTAAAATTTTATTTGTTTTCATATTTATCCATATATTATGTCCATCTGCGTCTACTGTATTTTGCCAATTAGATTGTAGCTCTTCCTCAAGGTTTAATATATCAAAAAGATATTCAATACATGATGATTTATTTATAATCTTAGTCTGTTTTGTTTCAGACAATACGTCTCCAATATTTAAAATAGTATCATAATCTATTATAGGTTGATTTCCTCCCGATTTATTGATTTTATTATTATTTTTTTTGCTTTTCTTTCCATATTTTTTATTACGTTGTCTAGAAATATTATAACTCATTATATTATTTGAATTTTTACTTAGTTTATTGATTTTATTATTTTTTTTTTTACTTTTCTTTCGATATTTTTTATTACGTTGTCTAGAAATATTATAACTCATTATATATGTATATATATATATATGTAGATATAATAAATTTGCTATCATACTCTTCTGTTAATTCTTGGTAAATTACTTATTATTTCTATTCGTAATCTTGCTAGAAAATGAATAAATGGTGTATCAGGCGGAAAACTGCGTAAAACCTCATTTAGTTCAGGTATTATGTGAGATAGAGAAATTTTTTTATCTAATCCAATATCACGCTGAAACTCTTGAAATAATAGTTCCATTTTACCTTCTTGATACCATTTTAATAATAAATTAAAATGGTCAGCTCTAATTTTTTCTTCATTTCGAAACACCACATAAACATCAGGTATAAGTTCTTCATTGGATAATGCTTCACGAATACCTTCTCCAGACAATCCTAAATTAGGATCTAATAGGCGTTTAGGCTCAGCGTCTCTTTTCATTAAATGCTTTAGGCAAGCTATATCAGCGTCACCTCTCTTTTGTTCAGCACCAACCCTACAAAAACGATCTGGCGCCAATCCTGGTACTCTTTCAACTTCTATAGCCTTTAATATTGGTGGTTGATAATTAAAATAATAGGGAATATCTTCTGGTTTATCACTTATTCTAAAATCAGTTAATTCAACTCCTCTATTTTCAGGCATCACTAACATACAAGCCGCAATATCTAATTTTACATTCTGACTTCCTCCTGAAATAATTATTGCTAAATTTATTATTTCAGACAAGGTAATATCATCTTTTCCATATAGTGTAAGCATATCTTTATTTGTTAATACGGGTTTGTTTTCTTTTTGATCACTTGTATGAAACATTCCGAATACATCATTTTTGTTTCCATGTGGATCAGCATTAAATTTCAATTCAGGTACCCGGCATATTTTTCCAACCGAAGTTTGCCTTGTAGGATAAAAACTAACATTTGCTTTTTGATGAGCAAAATTTTGTATTTTATCACTACTCGTAGATAGAACCACTCCTTTTCTACCAATAAAAGATAATTGTTCGATACCAGTACAATCAACATCTACTAATGTATAACCCATCATTTTACCATGAATGGTTAAAAATAATGTGCCTGAAGAAAAATCATCACTTTGAGGTTTAGATAAAACTTGTTGAACTAACTCTTTATGCAATACCGGATTTTTTAACATATTTCTAATTTGTGCTTTTGATAGACCCCCAAATCTTTCTGATAAATAACTTTGTTTTGATCCATACCATACATCAATAAGGTCTGATATCCAACCTAATTCAACTATAGTTTGGTCATTACTTGATGTTTCAGTGACAAAGTCTGGGCTAACTATCTGGATAGTTTCAGTCTTTTCCGTTATATCAGTAATTATTTGACCAACTTCCACAGGACTTAACCCAAATGGAATATCAATTGATAATTGGGTCGGTTCTATATTTGATGATTGTATTAATTCTACATTTTGCTCACTATTATTATTTAGTGATAATAATACGGAATAACCAATGTCTTCGTCTGCCATATTTTCCGCAATAACTACATTTTCAGGAGATGTGCCATTAGTTACTATATAAGCCATACCTTCATCAAACCCTATAAAATCAAGTGTTGTATTTCTACCTAGTTCTATTGGAAGTATTCTTTTATCTAATTCTGCGGGCACACTTAATGTTAATTCATTAGGTTCTAAATAATCAACTGTTACATTACCATAATAATGTTCATAGTAATTTGCTAAAGGATCAGGTGTTATCATTTGAAGTGTTCTAGGAACATCTGTATCTATTGTTAAAACTTTTGTCTTTAAAAATTCTAGATTTGCCACATTAATAGGTATTCGTGATAATGCTTCATTATCGTCTGTTCTATTTGCTATTGGATAAAATGTATCTATTGGAGCATGAACCATATCAAAATGATCGAGATTAGGCTGCGGAAAACCAATACTTGTGGATGGTAATGAAAACACATCGGTAGTAGGTAAAGTCATTATACTTGCACTTGGTAAAGTCGCTATACTTGTAGTTTGAACCGGAATTACAGCTTTAGTTACCGGTATTGGCTGTAGTGAAGACATTATATAATAATAAAAGAAATTATATAATAACTTTAACTATTCTATTATTTTTGTTAGTTCTAAATAAATTTCTCATACTTAAAACAAATAAAAATATGTTCAATTTAGGTATAAAATAGCTATGAACAATTTGAATAGCCATTATTTTATTCGTGTATTAATTTCTGCTCTATTTTCTTGTAATTTTACTATTAATCTAGATTTAAATACAGAAAATTCAACAGTGCTTACCTTCTTAAAACTTGTAAAAACATCAATGATTTCTGGTAAAATATCCGATATAGAAATTCTTGGATTTAATCGTAAACCTATAAATTCATCACTTTCAAATAATTCATCCTGTATAAATGTATCATGATACCACTCGCGTAGTATTAAATAATAAGATCCCTTTAATGGTATCATATTATCAGCAACATGAAAAACAAGTGGATTTTTTTGAAAAGGATAAGTAACCTCAAATAAAACATATATATTTGTTATCATATCACTATTAAGAGCTGACAATATTCCTTGACCTGATATTTTAGTATTTGGGTCTAAAATTTCTTGTGATTTTGCTTGTTTAGATTGAAAATCATTACATTCTTTCTGCAGAGATGGAGATTTTTCTAAACCAAATTTACAAGAACTATCTTTTCCTTTTCCATGAACTCTTGGAGCATCCTTCGGATCAAGTTTATTTGGAACAAATTCAAATACACGAGGTATATCTCTTTGAGTATCTCCTATTCTAAAATGATATAAACCTCGTTCATTTTTAAAATTTTCGGATACAGCTAAACAAGAAGATATATCTATATTTATATTTTTAGATCCTCCTGAAATTATTCTAACTAAGTTTAATAAAGAGTGTAAAGAAACGTCACGATTTCCGAATATTTGAACTAAATCATAATTACTTAATATAACACGCATATTTCCTTTACTATCAATATGACTTAAACCAAAAATATTAGTGTGTATCTTTTTTTTTTCAGGTTTGAATAATAATTTAGGTAATTTACACACATCTCCTACTAATCGTTGGACTATAGGTTTTACATCTAGTGCGAATTTAGCTATTTTTTCAGGGGATATTATTAATATTAAACCTTGTCGCCCAATAAAACCTACTCGTTGAAAATCGCGACAATCAAAATCTTCTAGGTCAGAACTAGCTATTTCCCCATGTATATTTAAAAAAAATCGTCCATCATCTATTGTATGAACAGGAGTAAAATCTGGATTTATTTGTGGATTATCTAAAATTTGTCGTATTTGCATACCTGAAAGATCACCAAAGAAGTGTTTAATATTACTAATTGGAGTTGATTGTAGAGTATCAGGTTGATTAACAATATTTGATAAAACTGCAAATTCTGCCATTTGAATTTGAGGATCATATGCTGTTTCAGTTACAAGATCAGGACTAATTATTTGCAGTGTTTCAGTTCTACTAGATATATCTACAATAAAACTACTGAATTGTGTTGTATTTAATCCTAATGGTATATCATGCGATACTTGAATTGTTGTTGTATTAGAAGATTGTATTAATTCTAAATTTTGTTCACTATTAGAATTTAGTGACAATAGAACTGGAAAGCCGGTTCCTTCGGAAGCCATATTTTCAGCAATAATTACATTTTCAGGAGATGTGCCATTACTTGCTAAAAAAGCCATACCAGCATCAAATGCTATAAAATCAAGTGATGTAATTTTACCAAGATCAATAGGTAAAGTTGATACATCTATAGCACTTGGTTCTGATATTGTTAAATCATCAAGTTCTAAATAATTAGTTTTTATATTACCATAATAATATTCATAATAATTGA
>Ga0214923_10007913_pt1 | contig 11457 bp, 10 predicted proteins | sample LL1510_MetaG_FD_177993 | JGI IMG/M metagenome (GOLD analysis project Ga0214923, IMG submission 177993) | Freshwater microbial communities from Lake Lanier, Atlanta, Georgia, United States - LL-1510 | ecosystem: Environmental > Aquatic > Freshwater > Lake | place: USA: Georgia | collected... | reverse complement strand
TCGCGTCAATTGAAGGATTTGGAAGAGATCCTGCGAGTCGCGGCGGTTAAAGATGCGGATCTTGGCGTTGGAGAGTTTGGCGCCGTCAAAAAGACAGGCATGAGCGTTTCTTTCGATGATCACCGTGTCCCGGCTTGAGGCCAGGGAGGGAATCACACCCAAAGGCGCCAGATACCCGGCAGCAAAGAGTAGGGACCTCTCGGTTGATTTCCAGGCAGCCAAAGCCTCCTCCAGTCTCTGGTACTCCGGGTAGTTGGGAGCCAACAAGCGCGCAGCCTGTGATCCGGTCCCGTGCGCGTGGATGGATTGCCACGCAGCCTGCTTCACCTCGGGATGCTGCGAGAGGCCGAGATAGTCGTTGTTGGAGAAAGAGAGGGTATCGGAAGAGTCGTCTCTCAAGCTGCGTTCGGTTTTCGAGGCCTGCCGAGCCGAATGTCGGGAGCGCATGACATCCAAAAAGGGTTCGATCGATGGGCTGGACACACCATGAGAGTGCCGAAACGATGTGGGATCGGACGAGGGAAAAGTCAGAGAGTTTCGTGGCGGGTCGGAACACCTCCCACGCAAGTCCATTCTGCTTTTTGCCTGTCTTGGAGGATCGTTTCCAAGAGATCACCGGTGGTGGGAATCCTCCAAGCCACCCAGTCCGCCCAGGCTCCGGGAGCCAGGCACCCAAGCCGGGATGGGCGTTGCAGGGCTTTGGCCGGCCCCGTGGTAATCATGGCCCATGCTTCAGCGGTTGTGACCTCGGGGTGATGGGAGCGAAACTCCCGGACCTCTGCCCGCAGATCAAACTGAAAGTTGGAGGAGCCGGCAGGACTGTCCGTTCCCAGACAGACGGGAACCCCTTGCTTCCGGTAAAGGGGAAAGGGAAATGGTGCACGTCCGAACCACGCGTGGGCGAGGGGGCAATGGACGATGATGGCTTTTCTTTCCAAGAGATAATCGAGATCCGACTCCGTCACCTCATTGCCGTGAGCCAGGATGGGGGAGGAGGGCAGGGTTTGGTTTGTTCTGCACCAACTCATGGCGGAGGGGTTGGTTTCTGCCAGATCCTTGCGGGAAAGCTCTTTGGGGAGAAGAGAGCGCAAGGGGGAGGGCTGACCGGCCAAAAACTGTGTTTCGACCGGAGATTCGGCCAAATGCGTGGTGAAAGGCAGGTGCTGCTGGGTGCTTAAATCCCTGAGGGAACGATAAAGCTCGGGCGAAGCGGTGTAGGGGGAGTGGGGAGAAAGAGCCAAATGCCAGAAAGAGGCGGGATGTCGGATCAGCCACGCTTTCGCCCGATCCAGAACTTCGGCGGCGTTGACCGTCTCCGCAAAATCCATGAATTCAAGGCCCCACCATATTCGGGTGGCTGTAGAAGTCAGACCAGCCAGGGTGGAGGAATCGGAAAGAATGGAGAGAATCGAGGTAGTTCCCGTCTGGAGGGCATGGCTGGAAGACTCGACGACGGACTGCCGTCGCTTTTCCGGGGTTAGTTCAGGGAGACAGGAGATCACCTGGCGCAACCAATCGCTGAAATCTTTACCCGGCAGCAGACGGTTTTGTAATCCAGCGAGATCGAGGTGGGCATGCAGATTGATGAATCCAGGGGAGAGGACCATACCCGACAACTTCAACATGTCCTCACCGGGGCTGGGCTTGAGATTGGATCCTACCTCCGTGATGTGTTGGTCGGAAAAACGGAGATGACCCGGGCGATGGATCCGATCTGGGGACTCAATCAGGGCATCCGCCTGAACCAGCATAGGGTTAACTGGCTTTCGCCTTGGATTGGGTCGTCTGCATTATCTCCAAGAGGGAGGGGGCGATGGATTTGCGGGTTTCCGGCTCCATCCGGTCGATAAAAAGAATTCCCTGAAGATGATCCACCTCGTGTTGCAGTGCCCGTGCGAGAAGACCGCCGGCCTGAAGACTCATCGGTTTTCCATGAAGATCCAGGTAATCCATCCGGATGCGTAGGCTCCTCCGCACGGCGCCATAGACATTGGGGAAACTGAGGCAGCCTTCTTCGGCTTCCTCTCTCTTGCGCGTCAGGGTGATGACGGGGTTGCAGAAAAAAAGGGGCATCTGGGTGCGCCAATCCACCGCCTTGCCGGCGATCTCCAGGGAAGACGGGCGTTTTTCCACTTTTCTCAAATCCACCAGGGCAATCTGGAGGGAGATGCCGACCTGGGGGGCGGCTAAGCCGATGCCCTCCGCGACCCGCATGGTGGCCTCCAAACATCGGGCGAGTTCATTCAGCTTTTCATCCGGTGGGTTCACCCGGGCGGCTGGCTGTCGGAGTACCGGATCGCCATAAAGACGGACCGGCAAGGTTGTGGGGGATTTCAGGGGTTGGCGGTAGCGCCACCGATCTTGGAGGTTCGAACCGAGATCGGCACGCCGGCGTCCTCGCACGCGTCAAAGAATTTAAAGAAGATGGAAATCGGCGTGGTTTCGTCAAAGTTTAAAACGACATTCTTGACCCCTTTATCCTTCAGTGTCTTGGCAAGGTCGGCGCGGAAAGAATCCGACTTGGGATTCAAGTTTAGGGTTTGGTCGCCCAGATAAAGGGGAAAAGTGTCCGCCTCAAAGAGTTTGGCATATTCTGCGGCTTTCGCCGACTTCAAGGTCAGTTCGGGAGGAGCTTTCTGGGGCTCCTCGGTCTTTTCCGTTCCCTTTTCTGACTTGGGCGGCGTGACATCCACGGAGGCGGTCTTCTTTTTAAAAGTGGTGGTGACGATAAAAAAGATCAAAAGCATGCAAAGAATGTCGATCAGCGGAATGACGTTGATCTCGGCCCGGCGGCGACGGGTGGGGTTGAACTTCATGCTGGGTGGACCCCGGGAAAAGTCAGGCGGGGACTTCTTCGGTGTAGAGCTTCTTTAGGAGAAGCATCGATAGCTCCTCCATCTCCACGGCCAGCACATCGATCTTCTTGCTGAAGAAGGTAAAAGGGAAAAGCATGACGATGGCGGTCCCGATGCCCAGGACGGTGGTGTGGAGGGCTTCGGCGATACCGGCGGAAATCTTTTCCGGATCGGAATTGGCCGAACCGACGGCAGCAAAAATGGTGATGAGGCCGGAAACCGTTCCCACCAGACCCAGCAAAGGAGAGGCCCCGACAAAGATTTCCAGATACACGATCCCTCTTTCCAAGCGGGCCACTTCCGTGCGGGCCACGGTTTGGAGGACTTCCACGTTTTCCCCCCTAGGCAGGGAGGCATGTTCCAGGCAGCTATTGACGAGCCGGGCCAAGGCCGAGTCGTTTCGCACACAGAGACGGGTCAGGGTTTCGGTGTTTCCACCTGGGCGGAGTGCCCGGATGGCATCAATGACCTCCCGGGGAGTGACCCTTTCACGCCGCAAGCGGAGGAAAATCAGGACGCTGAGAAAAATTCCGGTGATGAGAGAGGCGAGCAGGGGGAAGAGAATCAGAACCAAAATGAACGGGGAGACATTCAATTTGATAAAGTGTTCCAGAAAGGGAAGTGTGTTCATGAATTTACCTTAGGGAAGCGCGTGGTCTTGGCCAGCATGGAAGGTATGTTTCAGTAGATCCGAAAGGCCAACTGCCAAGGGAATCCGTTGGGTTTCTCTTTGAGAAGATCGGCTGGAAAGGGGCCGATCAGGGCACTCGACTGCTGAATGGCATCTCCGCTGATCACCCCAAGGATGGAGTTGGGGTTCCCCTGAACGATATCCAGATCTGATAAAGTACCATCCGGATTCACGTGAAACCGGATGACCACACGATCCACGCCGATTTGGGCCATGGTCTGCTGAACCTTTAGATTCCAACGGGATCCGATGGCCAGATAGAGCTTATGTTGGTAGCGACCCAAGGCCGTCGCCATGGAGGCAAACGAAGCATCCTGTCCCATTTGGGCTCCTCCGGAGACCGCGCTTCGGTCGCGGAAAATGTCGGGGGGGGGAGCCATGGCCGAGGATGAGTCCGAGGCATCGGCCGCCGCTTGGGCGGCTGAGGGAGGGCTTTGGTCCTGGCTTTGATCCTGATCTGGTTTGGTGTCTGGTGGAGTGTCGGTGGGAGCTTTTTGGATTGGTGTTCCCGGGCCGGGGGTTGGCTTGAGTAGGTCGGGCTTGGGGAGGGCCGGGGCAGGGGGAGGAGGTTTGGCAGTTTGGGTGGGTTTGGGTTGGCTGGGGCTTAATCGTGCGGAGGGAGGGGGTGAGGCTTGGTTCGGGGAAAATTGACTGTTTCTCATGGTGAGGGAGTCATCCTTTTTTCCTTCCTGTCCGCCCAAGGTTGGGTCCGTTCCATTGACCACCTTGCTGGAGGCCGCGGTATTCCGGTCGCTTTGCAAAGCGGTGCGGGGGTCGGGCTTCGCGGTTTCCTGCAGGCCGGAAGCGTCCACGAATTGGCTCTCCGGCGGAGGCGTGGTAGGCGGCGCTTGCATCAGCCGTTGGATTTTCAAGTTTGTCCGGACCTGTTCCTCGGGGGCTTTTTTTTGCAGCCGGTTGATCTGCTCCGAAGAAACCCAAAAAAATGCAAAAAGAAGGAAATAAAGAAGGGTAAAGGCAGCCGCAATGAGCATGTCCCGGCGTTCGCGGGCGTCCTCTCCCGCGTACGGCATGGTCATCGTCATGGATTCATTCAAGGGGGAAAAAGGAATTAGGACAAGGGCGCTGACACGAGGGACACTTGGGGGGCCCGGCGGAAACGGTCGACCATGATGTAAAAAGCCGGCACGAGATAAAGCGTTAAGAAAGTGGAGGAAAGCATGCCTCCAACCACCGCCACTCCGAGGGGTCGACGGCTTTCCGCCCCCGCACCGAGTCCCAAAGCGATGGGAAGAATGCCGATGACGGTGGAGAGAGCGGTCATGAGAATCGGTCGGAGGCGCACCGCCCCTGCCTGTCGCATCGCCTCCACCGCGGAAACTCCCAAGGCCCGACGCTGGTTGGCAAACTCCACCAAGAGAATGGAATTTTTGGTGACCAAGCCCAAGAGAAGGACCAAGCCGATCAAGCTGTAGAGATTAAGGTTCATGGATGGAATGGTGGGCAAAAGTCCAAAGACAAAGGCCAACGGGGCGGGCAAAACTCCCGGCGGAACGTACTGGGGGATGAGGGCAAAATTATTGATCAGGCCCAAGGCATAGAGACAGACAAAAGCGCCAAAGACCGCCAAGGGAAGGGCCACCATGATGGTGAAGGGGTGGATTAGGCTCTCGAATTGAGCAGCCAGCGCCATGTAAACGATGAGCAGTGCGAGAAAAACGATCTGCCAGGCTTCCCCGCGGCCGGAACGCAACTCTCGCGCTTCCCCGTCAAATTCCAAGGTGACACCCGCAGGAAGAATGCGACGGCCGATTTCCTCGGTTTTTTCGATGGCTTGCCCAAGAGTAACCCCCAAGGGCTGACCGGTGACGGAGGCGCTTCGTTGCCTCATAAAGTGGTGGATGGAATTCACGGAGCCCTTCTCGCGGGTTTTGACCAGGTCCCGGATCGGGACCAGTTCCCCCGACCGAGTGCGGACGTAGAGAATGTTAAGTTCATCGGGGACCAAGCGGTTGCTGCGACGGAGCTGTGCGATCACGTCGTACTGTTTGCCCTCAAAGTTAAAACGCGAAATATCGAGTCCTCCGAGCAGGATCTGCAGGGCCTCGGAGATGTCCCGGACGGAAATGCCCAGGTTCGCCGCCCGGTTGCGGTCGATTTCGAGATCCAGCTGCGGTTTTTCGTAGTTGAAGTTGACGCGGGGTTGGCTGAGGAACCCCGCTTTGTTAATTTCGTCCCGAAGGTCCTTGGCGCTCTGCTCCAATTGCGGGAGGTTGGCTCCCTGGAGGACTACCTCAAAGTTTTCCTGAAAGCCCCGGCCCACGGCTTTGGGAAGAGAGGTGATGACCAGGGCCCCGCGGATTTCGCTGATCATCCGGGTAAACATCGATCCCCGTGCACCCGGGCGGGCAATATCCAGGGCCGATCGTTTTCGGTCTTCTTTCAGGCGAATGAACATGAGACCGAGATTCGATTGTCCGGGTGCGCCCCGCGCCAGCGCCACTGCTCCGAAATAGCTGCGGACTTCCGGATATTCCGAGGCGATCTTTTCCGCCTGGCGAAGGTAGCGATCCGTGGCCTCACTGGTGGACCCTTCGGGCGTGATCACGATGGCGATGATCGAGCCCTTGTCCTCGTCCGGGAGAAATTCCTGGGGAATGACCCGGTAGAGAAGAACCGTCAGGCCCAAAATTCCGCTTCCCAAGCCGATCAATAGAAGGGGAGATCGCAAAGCCCGGGCCAGGCTGCTGGCATAGGCGGTGGACAGGCGATTTAGGAGAAGATCAATGTAGCGGGCAAAGGCGGAAGCCGTTGTGGAAGTGGGACGAAGAAAGTGGGCCCCCAAGGCGGGACTCAAGGTTAGGGCGACAAAGGCGGAGATGGCAACCGAACCGGCCAGAGCGATTGCGAATTCCCGAAAAAGAATACCCGTGGTGCCGGATTGAAAGGCGATCGGAAGAAAGACCACAATCAAGCTGGCGGTGATGGCGAGCACGGCCCCGGTGATCTCCTTCATGGCCAATAAACTGGCGTCGAAAGGCTTCATGCCCTCCTCGATGTGGCGAATGATATTTTCCAGCACGACGATGGCGTCGTCGACCACAATGCCGATGGCCAGCACGAGGGCGAGGAGGGTGAGGATATTGACGCTGTAGCCGAGGAGGTAGAGCAGGGCAAAGGTGCCCAAAATAGAAATCGGGATCGCAGCGGCGGGGATGAGGGTGGCTCGGGCATCGTGTAAAAAGAAAAAGATGAGCACGATGACCAGCAGGCAAGAGATTCCCAGGGTGACCACCACCTCATGAATGGCGTCTTCCACATACAGGGAGGAGTCAAAAGGGATGTCCACTTTGACGTCGGATGGAAGGGTGGGACGGATGACGTCCAGTTCGGCGCGAACCCTTTTAGCCACCTGCACGGCGTTGGCGTCCGACTGTTTTACCACGCCCAAACCCACCGCCGGTTCCCCCTTGAACCGGGCGATGGTTTCCTCGACTTCCGGACCGATTTCGACTGTGGCCACGTCCCGAAGCCGAATCGGCGAGTCAGCCGATTCCCTGATCACGAGATTTTCATACTGCTCGGGTTGGTCCATCCGGCCTCGGGCGAGAATGCTGAGGGAGCGTTCCTGTCCTTCGATCCGGCCGGAGGGCAGTTCGACATTTTCCCGCTGGAGGAGGCTGCGGATATCGGTCGCCGTGACCTGGCGGGCCGCCATCTTGGCGGAATCGAGCCAGATCCGCATGGAGGGGCGCTTTTCCCCGCCAAAGTTGATACCACCCACCCCGGGGAGCACCTGGAGGCGGTCTTTGATCTGACGCTCGGCCAGGTTGGTTAGTTCCAGTGTGGAACGGGTGGCGCTGGAAAGGGCCACCCACATGACCTCTTGGGCGTTGGCATCCTGCTTTGCCACAATCGGCTCCTTGATGTCGTCCGGGAGTTTGTCACGCACCCGGCTAATGCGGTCCCGGACATCTTGGGCCCCGGTGTCGACATCGTGATTGAGTTCGAATTCCACAATGATGGCGCTCACCTGTTCCCGGGATTCACTGCGGAGAATTTTGATTCCGGGAATGTTGTTTAACTCCTGTTCCAAGGGCTCGGTAACGTCGGCCTCGACCAGTTCCGCGTTGGCTCCGGGATAGATCGTGGTGACGGAAACAATGGGGGGATCGATGTTGGGCAGTTCGCGGACGGGGAGTCGTGACAACGCAACCAGACCGACCACGACAAAGGTCAGGTTGAACATGGTGGCGGCAATGGGCCGCCGAATGCAGAACTCGGGAAGGGTCACGGGGTCGTGGCGGGTTTTTCCGTAAGTAGCTTCCGGCCCGGAGACAGGCGCAGATTGCCGGATCGGGCGACTAAATCCCCGGCCTGCAGACCCTTGAGAATTTCAACTTTTCCCGGAACACGAAGTCCCGTCTCCACCGGAACCAGCTCCGCCACCCCCTCGTTCGAGCGGTACACGGCAAAACCCCCCGCGTTGGGGAAAAGGCACTCTTCGGGAACGGTGAGGGCTTTGGGTTTGGTTCCGACCGTGATCTCCAAATTGGCAAACATCCCGGGTTTGAGGCGTAAATCGGAGTTGGGCACATAGGCTCGGACCTGCACGGTGCGGGTTCCGGGGTCGACCCGGGGCTCAATCAGATAAATCTCTCCCGCAAAAGTTTCCTCCGCGTAGGCGGCTACTTTGAGACGAATCGTTTGCCCCGGGCTGATTTTGGCGCTGTAACGTTCCGGTACGCTGAAGTTCAGCTTCATGCGATCCAGGTCGTAAATGCTGACCAGAATCGTCTGAGGGTTGACATACTGACCGACACTGACAAACCGTCGTCCGAGGATGCCGTCGAACGGTGCGGTGAGCGTGTACTCGGTCATCCTTTTTTTGGCCAAGGCCAGGGAGGCTTCCATACGGGAAAAGTTGGCGTGGGTCTGGTCGTGTTCCTGTTGGGAGATGGTGCCGTCAGACAGCAGCATATCGGCCCGGTGGATGGTTTCTTGGGCCAGTTTGTAATCCGCCTCGGCTTCGGCCACGGTGGCGGCTTGTTTCGATTCATCGATCTGAAGGAGAAGATCGCCTTTTTTCACCGTCTGTCCCTCGGTCAAACGGATCGAGGTAATTTCCCCATCCACTTCCGGGCGAATGTCGACCGACTCCTCGGCATCGAGTGAACCCACAGCATCGAGGGTCTCCTGCAAGGGGCCTGCCTCCACTGGGACCAGTTCCACCGGGACGGGAGCGTCCTTCGGTGGACCTCCTCCTTTCCCGCAACCAGCCAAAATGGCGGTGGCCATGATAACGAAAAAGTAATTCATGAGATGAATGGTTAATAATGTGAAGTATCTGATATGGGGTCAAGTTGGCAGTATGGAGCGGATGGCACGAATCAGAGTCTCCAGGCCTTCCCCGTTCTGAGCGGAGACGGGGTAAATGGTTTTTCGGGCCGCGGTTTTAAGGATGATAAGATGCTTCTTCGCTTCCGGTAGGTCGCATTTGTTGGCGGCGATTAGGAAGGGCCGTTTCCCCAACGACGCATCATGGAGGCGTAGCTCTTTACGCAGCAGTTTGTAATCCTCCACGGGATCCCTGCCTTCTGTGCCGGCCACATCGATCACCATCAGCAAAACCGCACACCGTTCAATATGTCGAAGAAAGTCGTGACCCAGACCCTTGCCGGAATGAGCGCCCTCTACCAACCCTGGAATGTCGGCGAGAGTGAAGCGGGTTTCCTCCGGACCGCCTACCACGCCAATGTAAGGGGCCAGGGTGGTAAAGGGGTAGGGGGCGATTTTGGGTCGGGCGGCGGAGAGTGCGGCCAACAGGCTGGACTTGCCGGCGTTGGGTAAGCCCACCAAGCCCACTTGGGCGATGGATTTTAACACGAGGATGAATTCCCCGGCTTCGCCCGGTCGTCCGTCCTCCGCATAGCGAGGGGTCTGGCGAACCGAGCTGGCGAAACGGGAATTGCCCCGCCCCCCGCGACCCCCATGGCAAAGCACAAATGTTTCTCCGGGCTGGGTCAGGTCCGCAATCGGTTCACCCTCTTCGCCGGGTGGAAGGGGATACACCACGGTACCGGGAGGGACTTTTAAGAGACAGGGTTTGCCGTTTTTTCCCGTGCAGTTCTTTCCGCTTCCGCCCCCCCCGTGTGCCGCCCGGGCATGAGGTCGAAAGCGAAGATCAACCAAGTTGTTTAGTTGGGGGTCGACCTGGAGGATCACATCGCCACCTTGTCCTCCGTCCCCGCCGTCCGGTCCTCCTTTCGGCACGAATTTCTCGCGAAGAAAGCTGATGGCTCCCCGACCCCCGTTTCCCGCCCGCGCGTGGATGCGAACCCGGTCAACGAACATCGGATTTCTCCAGCCAGGATGCCAAGGGGGAAGCTAGGAATGTCGCGATGGCGGCGCCCACGGCCAAAGGCAACGCCCCGGAATAGCCGCCAAACTTGGCTGCCAACCATCCCAGACCATAAATGGTTCCTGCCAGGATCAAGGATTCGACGACGGAATCGCGCCATGGGCGACTGCGGAGGAGTCCCAGCGTGGCACCAGAAAAAAGCACGGTGAGGATCAGCCAACCGGGTGGATGTAACACCGGGCGGGGCCCTTGAGCCAAGCCCTGCCAAGCCCGCACCACGGCCTCCGAAAGTGTGCTTTTGCCCCATGGGGAATCAATCGCGGGATCGACCTCCGGGAGGGCGCCGGAAAGGATCACCGGTCGTTTCGATAGAGTGGAGAGATCATAGTATGGGCGAACGCCAATCCTCTCTTGCTCAGCTGCCAGCACGACCCCGCGAATTTCCATTTTGGTGGGGGTGGGTTCCGGGCTGGACCAGTCGACCGGAATGGATCCCCGAAGATCCAAGGGGATCGTTTGGATATCCCGGTTTTGAGAGTCTCGTAGGATCAATTTTCGTCCCCGTAATTCCGACCGGGAGAGATCCGCTTCCATTTCCTGAGCGTACATGATGAGCAGCCAGGAGGGGATGACCACGCCCTGTTGTTGAAAGACCATGGGGAGTCGGTTGAGCATCCCGTCCGCCTCCGGAGTGACTTTCCAGGCTGCTACGGCGGCGTTTTTTTGCAGCCGTTCATGGGGAGCCAGAAAGGAATCGGCTGAACGAAGGGTTTGGATGGATCCTTGGTGGGGAATTTCAGGGAGGGTGAATTTTTGGGTTTGGGGGAATGGGGGCAAAGCAACGGCGGGCAGAACCGGGGAGTCAAAGGCGCCCAAGGCGCGGGAGAGTTGGTCGTCTTGAACGGGTTCAAAGACATCCGGCGCGTCGAGGGGGAGAAGAATTCCCACCGGGTGCGGTCGGTAGGGGGAGATGGCGCGGAGGGCTAAGGTAAGATCAAGCCGCGGCCAAGGCCATGGATCCCCCGCCAAGTCTTCAATCGTCAGGAGGACAGGCGATGCGGCGACTTTGGACGGAGGATGGCACGAGGGAAGACCCACTCTGGACCATGGGACCAAAGTGGTGGCGGTCAGCAAACCCAAGGCGGCGGCGGCCATGAGGGCCAGAACTCGGGGTATCGTCATGGTTTGTTTCTAGCGGGAATTTTGCCGATGGCGAAGGCGAACCGGATTGAAATGAGGTTTCGGCATCCTAGGGTGGATCGGTGATCCGTGGAGCTATCGACTTGCCCGAGGTTTTGCCGGACCAGAAAACCGACCTTTCAGAGGCGTTTGCCAAGGGTTGGAGAGTTCTGGTTTGGAACGATCCGGTCAATCTGATGAGTTATGTCGTGTTTGTTTTTCAGAAAGTCCTGGGATTTGATGAAAACAAAGCCAAGAAGCACATGTTGGAGGTGCACGAGCGGGGACAAAGTGTGGTGGCGATCGAAACGCGGGAAAAATCGGAGTTTCTTTGTCATCGGTTGCAGGAGTTTGGATTAAAGTCGACGATTGAGGACAACCCAGCGTGAGAATTGTCCGGGAAAAGTCGGGAG
>Ga0214923_10007912_pt1 | contig 11458 bp, 14 predicted proteins | sample LL1510_MetaG_FD_177993 | JGI IMG/M metagenome (GOLD analysis project Ga0214923, IMG submission 177993) | Freshwater microbial communities from Lake Lanier, Atlanta, Georgia, United States - LL-1510 | ecosystem: Environmental > Aquatic > Freshwater > Lake | place: USA: Georgia | collected... | reverse complement strand
TTAGCAATTACACCTTGAAAATATACACCTACTAATAACAGTAATACGCTAACGACTTGAATAGGTAATCTGTAATTACTTATAAACGGTATAAACTTTAATACCCAGCTTGCCAATACACCTAATATACCTGCTATTAAAACTAAAAACCAAACCCAGTCTGGTAGTAAGCTCAACATCCAAGTTATTTGCCACATTAGATTTTCTCCAATACTAAAGCATAATGTTTATTTTCGAATACTAAATTATTTGATATTTTAGTAATGTTGTAGTTTCCAATGTATTTTGTGTAAAATAAAATTTCTCCAATATCTTTTGATTCCATCATTATTGGACCTTTTATAGAGTTATATACATCAGCTTTATTACCAAAATTCTTTATACGCATTCTTAAAGGTTCGGCGTATTTTTTTTGAAATACGATATCATCGTTATCCACATGAATCTTGTCTAGATAGCTATTTGAAAAAAAGTTAGTAAAATTATTCATATAACCTTCCTGAATTTTTACCTGATAATCTTCTTTGCTATTAGGAACGATTTCTTTTAGAGTTTGTATATCAGCTTCTAAACTGTTAAAGCTTTTATGATAACGAAATTTAAAATTATCTACTTCTGCTAGATTTTTAATACCATAAAGTAACTCACTTATTTGCTCCGCTATTCTTTTATTTCTTTCAATTTCCACAAATACTTTATACTTGCCATTATCCATTTCACCTGGACTGTGATCAGCATCTAATACAAAATCAAATCCTCTTTCGCAGAAATTTACAAGATCCTTTGCTGGAGCAGAACTTTCAACAGTAAAACTTAATACCACAATGTCTTTGTCGTCCCCCATTTTACTGCTATAGCTATCCACTTCGAATATGTTGTTTACAAGAAATTTAAGATCGCCTGCTAATAGGTCTTCATTAAGCTGCTGGTGCGGCACTTTGTAGTCCTCCTGTAGGCATAGCTGCTGCGGCACCTGGTGCTGTAGGAGCAGCCATAGCAGCCATTTCAGCAGGCTGTGCTCTGGCATCTGATTTTATGTCAGTATCTACTCCATATCCTTCACGCATTTTTTTCATATATCCATTATAAGTGTCTTCAACAAGTCTTCTAGGCATCATTATTTCTACAATCCAAATCGGAGTGCGATCTAATTTACCCTTACGTGTTCCAGGTCTAAAATCGTCAGGGCTTTTAATTTTTCTAGGTTCTATCAAATGACTTTTCTCGTATTTAATCTTACAGCCATACTCTAACAATCTCTGTGCTGCTACAGGATCGGGCATTTTAGTTCTAGGCCACATAAAACTAGCTTTGATCCAATGTCTTTCTATGATAGGGCCGCTGGCTAATTCGCCATCCATCCAATTTTTATACACATACATGTTCATTTCACTAAGTACTCTTTCAAAATCTTTGAGAGTTCCTAGTGCCGAATTAGTACTATAAATGGATTCTACGTTTTTAATTACATCTAAAATATCACGCATTTTTAATCCTAGAATTTACTAGTCTTATTTAGCTTATTCTAAACAGCTTATACAAAGTTTAAAATTCTTCATATTGTTTAAATAGTATTGTAGGACCTCTGTAGAGATTAGGCGGTCACTACAAGTCCTACTTTACCAAAAGTGGGAGAACTTAATGAGTAAAAATAGAGTGAAAAAACGTTTTACAAGTAATGTTAACGTCATTGATTTTCATACATATCTTCCTGCCAAGAAGCAGCGTGTAAGTTTATTACCTCGTAATAAAAACCAAGAAATTTATCTTAAATCCCTATCTAATCAGCAAAAAAATATAGTTTTTGCTATTGGACCAGCAGGCACAGGAAAAACATTACTGGCAGTTCAGCATGGAATTAAGTTATTTCAAGAAGGTATTGTAGATAAAATCATAGTCACTAGACCCGCCGTAAGTGTAGATGAGGATTTAGGTTTTTTGCCGGGCACATTAGCAGAAAAAATGGCACCTTGGACAAGACCTATTTTTGATGTTTTAGGAGAATACTATAGTCAAAAAGATATTGAAAATATGATGACTGAAGGAGTTATAGAAATAAGTCCTTTAGCCTATATGCGTGGTAGAACATTTAAAAACAGTTATATTATAGCTGACGAAATGCAGAATACTACACCTAATCAAATGAAAATGCTATTAACTCGTATAGGAGAAAATAGCAAAATGGTAGTAACAGGAGACCTAAATCAATCTGACAGATTAAAAGACAATGGATTACTAAATTTTATTGACAGGATTAGCTTGGTAGACAAGCTACAATATATAGATGTAGTATATTTCGATAACCTTGATGTAGAAAGGCATCATGCTGTAAAAGAAGTCTTAGAAATATACGGAGATTAACCTTATAGGGGAGTAATCCCCTATTAGGCAACTTCACTTAAGTTAATTAGTGTTGCGGCAAGATTGATTTCTGGATCACTTACCAAAGTATGGTCTGCCAACCCTTGTTTAATTACCAGTATACATTTTGCCTGTTTTCTATCATCACCAAAGAGACTTACATTATGATATAACCACGTATAAATCTCTTCAATTTCATCAGGTCTTACTTGACTACAAACAAGTTTTCTAGCTTCATTGTACTTTCCTTGTTTGAATAATTCAACCATTTCGAATCTATAATCTGTGAGATCTTCTGTCTGCTGTTTCTGATGTAATTTGCCATCTATGCTGTTCATTTGAACATTGTTTATACATTTGCGTAGATCTGGATAAACAGCTCTTACATAGCTATCTAAAGCATCCAGCTCAAAATCGATATTTTCTTCTAGAAGAATAGTGGCTATTCTAGCAGTAAATTCAGTCATATCAACTTTTTCAATATGAATTTTTTGACATCTACTATGCAGTGGTGGAATGATCTTGTTAGGATAATTACAGGTCAATATAAATCTTACTGTTTGACTGTACTCTTCCATGAGATTACGCATGGCAGGTTGTACACTAACATGATTAAGATAGTCTGCTTCATCAATTATAACTACCTTAAAATTACCGAATGGCATTGTTTGACAAAAGTTTATAAGTTTATCAACCCATTCAATCTTTCGCCCTTCTTTACTGCCATTGGCAAATAGTACGTCTGAATCTTGAATATCTAAGGTATTAGTTAGAATCTTAGCCAGTGTTGTTTTACCCACACCATGATGCCCGCTTAATAAGATATGCGGAATACTACCTTCTTTGATCCATGATTCTATTTGAGCCTTAGTTGTTTCATCTTTGAAAACATAACCTTCCAAGGTTTTTGGTCTGTATTTCTCTACCCATAGCTCTTTCATTTTTGCCTCTTAAAAAAGTTCTTAATAGCCTTAAACAAATTATAATATCTTAAATAGTGAATGTCAATAATAGGTGGGTGATGCGGACATCTTCCTTGACGATAGTCACAGGAAGCAGTGTATTCTTTTCTACATATTTGACATTTCATTGATGTAGAAATGGTTTTAAATTAGGTGGTTCCCATCCATCTGGTTTTAATACTTTACCATCTTCACGTTTACGAACTTTTCCTGTCTTTAAGTCAATCTTAGCAAAGTTAGTTCTCATCACTTCATTCCAAGCAGCTTCTCCATCTGCTCCCATTGAATTAATAGCGCCAATAGTTACTACTAAAATATCGACTAGGGCATCTAGTTGATCTTCTTGACTGGCAGCATTTTGCAGTTCGATGAATTCTTCTTCTATTAAATTTTTATAAAGTATAAATTGACTAGCATTAATCTCGCCTACTGTTTGGTCGCAGGCTCGCATAAATTTGGTTTGATCTTTAAATGGATTTGTCATTCTGCAAAGTATAAATCTGTGGGTTTTTCATCAGTAGATAATAAAATATCATCTGTATCTACACGTCTAATAGTAATTTCTTGTCCGTCTGTATCTTGAATAGTAATACCTCTTGTCCATCTACCATGGGCTACATAAATCCATTCCCCAACTTTTACGTCTTTTTGTTCAGGACCAATAGCATAGACCTTACCCCATCTTGGTCTAATTCCTGTAACCTTACCATCCTGACTGGGTATTAATATTCCTGAGCTAGTTTTGACTTCATGAAATTCCATTTCAGTGATCAATACATGATCTCTTATTGGTCTTAGTTTTCCTTGAATTAATCCTACTGGCATAATTACCTCATATTAGTTGTGTCTGTATGATAATCCACTGTAGTTTCTTCACGTTTGCGGATTATTTTTCCATCAGGGCCTAGTTCATCTCCTCTTGCATTCATTCTAGCATTACCTACTGCTAGAGTATTTTCATTTTTAATTCTTAATTTGTCTAAATCGATCTGTTTGCCCTGCATTGTTCTATAAGTACGTCTTTGTGGTTCTTTCATTGGCATAATAAACTCCTTTTTGTAAATTTACTTATCTTAAAAATTCTCGCCAATCTAAATTATATTTTATACTATCAATTTTATGAACACCTAGTAAAAATAAAACATAGCTGGCTACACTGCTTCCTCTTCCTACACCCCAGACAATGTTGTTATTTCGAGCTGTATCTACAAAATATTTTAACCATCTAAGCAAATCTAATAAATTTCTTGTTTTATATTCCGCAAGCTCTTCTATTACACGTTGGTGTTCAGGATCCCATGGGGCAGCTAGCTCAATAATGTATTTTTCAATATCCAAATTTTGATACTCTATTGGCATAAACCATTTATTTTGATATTCACTATCAAATTTATCTATTGAACATGAATTGGGTCTGGTAAATTTTATTCCTAGATATTCTTCTAGTTGCAGAACATCCTTGGATTCTTGTACTACGTTATCTGGTTGTAGAGGAATGTTTTGATATAACATATCAAAAATATCTTGATCCTCTAATATTGTCTGTCCTAGATTGTTTGTTAACATCCAGTTATTTTAACTTACATTAATTAATTTGTCAAGTTCTTTGTCTCTATTTTGAAATTGTGCCTGATATGATTTTAATCTTCTTGCTGCTAGTTCTTCTTTGTAAATATCCAATAATAATATGATTTGATTAGCTAGATGAGGATTTCTAGCTTGCCAATATTTTTTACTGAGATCCTGAATTTTGGATTCAAGTTCTACGTCTTTCAAATTAGATAAATCGTCTACTAAAGGATGCATCAGCTAAAGTTTCCTAAATGCCTAATAAAAACTGTTGAACCACCATTAATACTCCAAACTTCAAATATGCTATTAGCACTGGCGCTAGCACTTAGAGCGAAAGGTGTAGAAAATGGTTTTTTAATTACGCCGCCTCCAGAAGTGGCAAAGCTAATATTTCTGGCCGTACCATCACTCTTTAAATCGATGCGTATACGAGATTCTTTACCAGAACTGGGCCATCCTGTAAAAGTTAAAGTTAGATTTTCAGTAGCTGTGAACGTTTGATACACACCGTCTGTTACAGTGCATGTAGCGGCTGCTGAACCTGTAATTGTGGGAATATTTCCTTGAACTGCCAGACTTCCATATAAAGTATTATATTCAGCATTTTCAATAGTAAACCCATTAAAGTTATTGTCTTGGCCTATTTTAGCCGTGTTTGTCTCTAAGGTTGTTATTTCACTTTTAGCAACATTAAGGGCGGTTTTAATATAGGAAAAGTTATCCCTAAATCCTTGGCTGCTGTTATCTTGGCCAGCGATCGGATAGGTTTCGTCTATTGAAATGTAGTCTATAGCACTCATATTATTGTAGTCCTGTCGTTTTTAAATACGATATATTTATCGGCTTCGTACCCTGTAACACTATCTATTATGTACCTGTCTATTACATAGTCTATTTGGTTAAAATTAAAGTTACTATTTTTTATATTAAGAATAATTGAATCAGCTTGTCCTGGTTTACAATAGCATAAGACCACAGCAGGAACATAGTCTAGTTCAGTAACGCTACCTTCTTGTATGGTACGCATCCAAAGTGGTAGATAATTTCTATCTCTTATACCTAGTTCTTTAATTCTAGCTCGCCAATTGGTAATGCTGCTAGGAAATTTTACTGCTGTTCCAGGATCTCCTGCGAAGATATCATTTCTATCTACACTGGCATAAAACGGGTCTGGTCTTTTCCATGGTAGTTTGTCTAGGGTAAATGGGCCAAAGTCGAACTCATTATTTTGGTCAACAGTAATTAAGTTATTATGAGATCTGGTAAAAATTTTATTAGGCAAATATTTTCCATTAATCTCTAAGGGGTCTAATATTTCTACATAGACTACTTCATAAACTATTTCGCTAGTTCCTGTTATTCGTGCTTGGGCTTTTTTAACCTTGCCAAGATTAAATCTTTTAGGTTGATGATTTCTGTTAATGACGCTGACAACTTTAGCAGATGTTTGTGTTTCTATTCCAGCAAATACAAGCATTTTTAAATCTTTTTGTATGCCAAAATTCGGGTCATTTGGTCTATAGATTGAAGTAATGTTAAAAATATCAGGATCAGTAATAAAATCTTTAAAAATTGTTCTTTGGGATTGTTTTAAGAATGGACGGACTGTTATATTGCTATATAATTCATTATTTGGAGTTTCAATATCTAAGGTAAATTCTTGTGATATAACACTGTAATTTGCTATATCTCTAGCTTCAATGGTGAACTTATAACTTTTATCTAAAGTAGTAGTTCCTCCATCTAATATTAAATTATTGTCATCTATTGTAATTAGTCCAAGACCATAAGCTCCGCTGTATTGATTAACTTTGCCTACGATTTCTCCATCTAGATTTAGAGTGAGACCTGGAGGAAGATTTCCAGAAGTCAAAACATATAAAATTGTAGGATTTGTCAAGGTAGTTTGTGCTTTTACAGCAAGATTACTGACAAGATTTGCCTGTATTGATCCTAAATCAGGTTGAGTAATCCAAGTTATTACACTGTCAATTTCGCCTATTATCTGTACATTGAAGGTTCTTCTAGACCTGGCATACTCATTTTTATCGCTTATTCTATAGGCTATAACAGTAAAATTATATGACTGTGTAACAGCAGGCTGATAAGGAACTACCCCAAATACTTCTGCTGTACCAGGATCAAAACTCATACCAGGAGGTAATATACTTAAAGAACCTATAGCTAACGGTGTATTATTAACTAGAGTTACTTGAAGGGCTGGATTAATTGTTAGCACATATTCTGTATTGGTTATTTTTTGAACATTAACTATATCATAGATTTGATTACTGGCTTCTGAAACATAATTTTTTAAGTAAAGATAATCCTGAGTTGTAGGAGCACCGTCCAATTCTTTTATTCTAACAAGGTTTCTAGATATTTTATTTTCCGTGGTTAAAGTAGTATATGCTCTACCAGTTACCCTTGGATTAATTAGATCAAATTCGTATAAAGTAATTCCTTGATAAAAGTCTTTATAGATATCTAATATGAATGTTTGGTAATTACTGGCTCTTTTCAGACCAAGGTTTTTAGGAGTTATCCAAATAGGTGCTCTAAGATAACTTGTATCTACTGTGAAAACACTTGAACCTGTATAAGTAGATGTGCTATCTGCTTTGAAATAGTCGTCACCCACAACAAATATTTTAAACTTTCTCTCTACTTCATTATCCCCGTCGGTGACAATTATAATAAATTCATAATATCTATTAATTTTCCTAGGAGGATTGCTAGGTGTTGCGTAGTCAAAAAATACACTGTCAAATATAAAACTATCGTAGCCATTGGTGCTTCTGGAGCCAAAATCATAGGCTATAGCATCAAATACAGTGGTATCATAAGCTCCCGAACCTACAGTTTCTGGCACAGCTAAAATAGGCTGTATCCAGCCTACAAGCCTGCCGTCTTCTGTGAGAATTAATCCGGGAGGTAAATTACCGGCTTTTTTAAAAAATTTTAAAACCTGTCCTACTGTTGTATCAAAGTCTACAGCATTAAATTGATAATCTATATAACTGCTGTCTAAAACATACAGTTGATCAGCATTGATAGGAGCAAGAGTTCCAGCAGGTGTAATCCAACTAGGCACATCTCCTCCTTCTACTTGAAGAAAAAATGTGCGGTCTGAAATATCACTGCCATATTGAGCACGTATGACAAAACGAAAATCTGTTGGTCTAGAAACTTCAAAAGCAGTTCCTTCTATACTATCTTCTTGTAAAAATAAGCCAGGAGGTAATTTACCTGATATTATTTTAAAACTTAGATTAGTGCTGTCGTTGAATTGATTATCATAGATCACTGGCAAACTTATACTAACACGAGTACGTTCTTGAATCGTGTTAAATCTAAAACCAGAGTTTTCAGTCCAAATATCTAATGGCATGATATAATCTTAGGCTGCGCTTACCCAATGCCCATTAAGATATACCATCATATGTTGTTGTCCGTCACTAAGTGGGTTCCACCCAAGGCCGCTGCTGATAGCTATCATTCCTGCTATTGGAGTTGATGGTGCTGTATTTAATACGGGCATATTTAAAACTTCTGTCAAGGTGACCGATCCTGTTATAGATAAGTCTCCTACTACTGAAACTATACCAGTACCAGATGCTGTAAGATTTAAATTTGTATTAGATGCAGTGTATATGCCATTTTGATTTATTATTATATTACCAAGTGATATGCTATTTCCTGTCCTAACAGTTAAGGTATTTCCAGAGAATGCGCCTATGGTATTAACTAGAAATTCTCCATTTTTGTTTATTTCTGCTTTGTTAGTAATGCTAGTCCCATTATTAGTCTGGAATAAGATTTTACCAGGTACTTGTGTGCTACTAGGAGTACCATCTACCTGTACAGAAATTCCTGCGACTCCTGAGTAGCTTGATGCTGTTCTTCCTAAAAATACTAAATCTATAATATCATCTCCAGGACTAACTGGTGCAGGAGAAGAACTAGAACCTCTTGATCTAAGCCATGAAAAATTTACACTGTCAGCTGTTTCATGATGCTGATAAAATTGGAAACCTGCTAGTGAATTTGATGAATAATTATTTCTAACGATATGTAAATTTCCATCATTCCCGCTTGTTGTATTACCTATTTGAGTAATGGCTGGATTGTTAACATTGTCATTCGTTAGGGATATAGGAGCTAATACCATATTTCCTACACGACTTATGTCACCCCTGAGATAAATTATACCAGTCCCTAGTCCATTATTAGTAACTAGGGTCATGTTATTAGGTGATGAAATACTGTAGTTATTAAGATCTAACGTGCCACCTAATTGAGGACTAGTATCTTCTAGAACATTTAGTAAGGCATTTGTCGTCAAAGTAATAGTATCAGTTACATTATTTGTTGTAATAGATATTCCTGTTCCTGCTGACAAAGTTAGTGTGTCAATGGCCTGATCTGCCACAACATTATCTTGACCAGCAACACTAATAATTGTAAAGCTATTAGTGCCTGGGCCGCTTCCACTACTACCTAGAGCATTTCCGCCTAGAGTTGAACCGTCACCTACATAGACTAATTTTGTGTCTGTAGTATAAACAAGTTCTCCTTCTGCCGGTGTTATAGTTAATCTTTGACCATTAGTTCCTCTACGTAATTGTAATGCCATTTTGTATTTCCTATTATATTAAACTGCCGAAATCCACTGTTATACCGCTAGGGTTAGTAAAACTACCAAAATCAAATGTGCCTCCACCTACAACAGATACTGTCACTGAAGAACCAACTGCTGTACCACTAATTCCGGAGCCGTTAAAATTTATAGTAGTAGCATTAGTAGTTAAAAGATTACCATTTACATTAACTGCTATATTACTTGAAGCAGTTACAGGTCTCCACAGGCTACCTTGATAAGTTAAAATCTGTCCTTCTAAAGCCGTTGTAGAAGCTACATCTGCCAACTCTGCTATATTGTGATTTGAAATATCAGATACACTAGTTGCTGTACCAGAAAGATTCCCTGTTACATTTCCTGTTAGGTTCCCTGTTATATTTCCTGTTAGGTTCCCTGTTACATTTCCTGTAAATGTACTAGTAGTTGCTAACGTGATTGTAGTTCCATCATAGGTTACAGCCATATTATTACCAGCTGCTAGGCTACGAAATTGAAAAGTTGTCCCCAATTTTGTAGCAAAAACAGGAGCTCCTAATCCTAGATTTACAGAATCTCTTGCATCTAAATTGTCTAAAAACGTAAAATTCTCGTTTACTTTTTCAAAAGCCGTGCGTAGATCGTCGCCTGTTCCATCGTTAGCATAAGTTCCAAGATTAACTGTTTGTATGGGCATAGTCCGCTCTCTTTATCTTATATTTATCGTTACCAAGGTGAGGCATCAAGCGCCACACGCTTCCAGATATTGGTTGAATTGTTAACAAAGTTTGCGGTGCAATAGTAAATGTACGAACCGTCAAACGCCATCATACCAGCAACATCTCCGTCCGCTCCATAACTGTGAGTAGGAGCGGCAACCACACGGCCACCAGCCCAGGCTGTAGACTGTACAGTATTATCTGGGAATGTTAAATTACCTGGTAAGTTGAGTATGCCATCCTCGCCAAATCTCCATACTCTCTGTGTAGAGTCGGTGAGGTTGACTTTGATTGAAACATCAGTTTCACTTTCTATACCAGTAACGATAGTGCTGCCGGTAATAGTGATATTACCTTCCGCATCGCTGCCGGTAGTTACGCTTCCAGCCCCGATGAACTTGATGACTTCGTCTGATGATATTAATCGCTGTGTGGAATCATCTGCGGCCACAGAGAATTGATATGTGCCTGCAATGTTGGGTTTGTCTGTGAGATCGTTATAACTACCACTTATGGCCACAGTGGAGAATGTAGGTTTACCTGTGATATCTGCCCAGGCCGTACTACCGCCACCGCCACTTGGGGTGCCATTGACCCAAAAACCGCCCGCCCATTGTAATGTATCTCCAACTTGAGGACTGCTAATGTTTACATCATTTACATTTAAATTTAGACTGATGTAATTTCCGTTGTCCTGGACTAGGCGATTATCGTTTATCGAAATTTCACCGTTGGAGTCAACGCTTAATGCAGCATTTCCAAGATATATTGTAGATCCGCTAACATACAAACTGTTCCAAGGTTTTGCTAAACTGCCAAGATTGTGTTCGCCAGCTAAATCTGGAACAATGTCACCTTCCATAGTAAGTTCTGAATTTATTGTAACAGCTTGATCTAAAATGATGCTGCTGCTGTCGGTTGTTGTTATTGTGTTGCCAGTAAATTCAAAACTACCTAGGTTTAAAGGTAACTCGTCAAGTCCTAGCGCAGTATATAATTCAGTAAAATTTTGATTTACCTTATCAAATGCTGTGCGTATAGGATCGCCATTGCCTTTGTCTGCCGTACCAATATTAATTATTTGTTTTGTCATTATACTCGCCCCACTGCAACTTCAATTACGCCAGCCTCTAGCGTATCTTTATCTTGTAATGCCTTACCGATTATAGTACCAACTTTGGGATCAATTGCTCGAGCAGCATGTCCAGGTACAGCACTGGTTGTCA
>Ga0214923_10007911_pt1 | contig 11459 bp, 9 predicted proteins | sample LL1510_MetaG_FD_177993 | JGI IMG/M metagenome (GOLD analysis project Ga0214923, IMG submission 177993) | Freshwater microbial communities from Lake Lanier, Atlanta, Georgia, United States - LL-1510 | ecosystem: Environmental > Aquatic > Freshwater > Lake | place: USA: Georgia | collected 2015-10-15 | reverse complement strand
GTATAGCAGTAGTAAATAGCCAATACTAAAAGAATTAATAAAACTAAAATAATTTTTTTATCCATTAAAATAAATTATAAAATAATTATATGTAAAAAATATATCAAAAAACATAATTAATTGGGTCATCATCATCACGACCGGACCATTCAATCTCCGGATTCCAAGGTCCCTTGCGATAAATTTTCTTAAGTTGAAAATCAACTTGAAGATATTTATTTAATTTCAAAATATCAGAAATTAATGGATATCTTGTGATATAGTCAAAAACACGACCATTAACATTAACTATCTTTAAAAAATTATTTTTAGGAAAATTTTGGATATTTTCGAAAATATATTTATTTAATGGAAATAGCTTATCATCGGTAAACCAGGTTTCAAATTCATTAATAAGTTCTGGATGCGGGATTTCCGCAAAAGTTAATTTTGACCGCATCACATTGAAAACTAGATGTTTGTTTTCTTTCATATATTTGTTATAATAATTAAAAACATATAAAAATAGAAATTTATTAGAATTTACCATTTGAAGAAACTTTTCTTCCGGTTTATTACTAAGATTGTTAAACAAGTAATTTTCAAAATGAAAGTAGTTTACCTGATTATTCATTTCATTAATATCAAAAGAAGATACAGCATCCATTGAATTAAAGATTGGGAAAAGAACAATTTTCTTAAATTTGGTATCAACATAAACATTATCAATCATAGATAACTTTTTCATAAAAGGAGTATAAATTACATAATCAAATAAACTCCTTTTAATATTGATAAGACTAATCCACTTAAAAATCTGACCCGTTCGTAAATTTGGATTATTAAGATAAAAATTAAAATTCTCATTGAAATCAATATTTTTAGTTTTATCAGAGTAGGATTTAATATAATAGGCATAATGATTTTTAATATTAAGAATTTTAATCGGGTCTATTTCATTATGCAAATCTTCAAAATATTTATCAATCTCGGAAATAATTTCGTAATCATATATTAGTTCTGGTTTTACGGAATCATATGTATAATAAATTTTAGATTCAATAATACTTCCAAAGAATTTATAAACACTTTTTAGTAAAAGCTTATTCTCATTGATTTTAGTCATAAATTCTAATGATGGTGTTGTAGTTAGATTATACTTGCAATAATTATAAAAATGCGCATAGGAAGTATCTATGTAATTAAAATCAGTGACTTCTGTCTCGGACTTAAAATATGGCGCAATCACAATCTGCTTGAAATGATAATCAATGAAAATATTAGTATTCCGCATAACCTTGTACTTTAAAGGAGTGCAAAAAAGATAATCAAACATTAGTTTATCCTTATTGACTTGGGTAACTATAGTGGAAATATCTGTATGAGGATTGATTAAAAAATTTTCAATCTTGTTATTAAACTCTTGGTAGGAGGGCGAAAGAAACATTCTTTCGAAAGTATAATATGTTTTATCTTTAGATGACATACAAATGTGAATGGTGATTTGGGGGATAAATTTTCAATTTTTTTATTCTTAAAAAAATTACTGGATAAAAAAATGTATTTTAGCAGGGCAACTTTTTACAGATAAATTAATTAAAATAGTCCCGCTTTACCAACTATATTATTATTCATCCGCCCCTCTCTCCTTCAATAGCTTATAAATCTCTGGATTTTCATAAATTAGCGCCATCCGGGTAGCATTAAAACCAGAAATATCTTTAGTTGTAAAATTGGCCCCATTATCAAGAAGAAGCTTAACAATTTCATAATTACCATTTTTACAGGCATACATTAAAGGCGTAATACCTTTGTTATTGATTATATTAATTTGAAAAGAATTTTTTAGCAGAACTTTCAGTGTTTCTAACCAATTTTTTGCAGTTGCTGTCAAAATTACTTTAAATTCATCATCTTCTTTATAACCATAATCGATAAAGAGTTGTATCATATCTCTTCTTTGATACTGGCAAGCTACATAAAATGAATTTTGTCCCATGTAATCCTTCTGATAAATATCAACCTTATTGTCAAGTAAAAATTTAAAAATATTAAAATTATAGTTGATTATTGAATTGGTTAAGATGGAATTAAATATTGGATTGATATAATTAATATTTCCACCCTTTTCGAATAAAAGTTTAACCATTTCATAATTATCGTGTGTTGATGCCCACATTAACGGAGACCGTTTATTTTCATCTAGAATATTAGGAGAAGCATTATGATTTAATAATAGCTTTACAATATCTAGTTTATTACTAATACTAGCTGTAATTAATGCATTATTAATATTATCCAAAGTTATTTTGTGTTCAAGTAGCATTTTAACAATTTCTAATTTTCCCAAATATGAACTTTTTGATAAGGCATTAGATTTATATTTATTGATATAATTAGGGTCGGCACCGTTTTCAACAAGAAGTTTGGCGATTTCTAAATTAGGATATTCACCACAGGCTATATATAATGCCTCATCCAAATTAACAGATTTATCATCACTAATCAAATCTTTTAGTTTTTTGTAATTTCCTGTACAAGTATAATAATTAGCTGAAAATAGATTGGAATTCATATAAATGTTTAAATTAAGATATAATATTATTTTTATCAATTTTTTTAATTTTTTTTATATAAGATAAAAAAAATTAAAAAAATTACTGATAAAAAAAATTTATTTTTTTTAGATGGCAATTTTTAAAAAATTAAAAAAATTAAAAAAATTACTGATAAAAAAAATTTATTTTTTTTAGATGGCAATTTTTTATTTTGACCAATATTGAGGCCAATAAAAATATATATAAAAATTATTTTCCCTATAATCTTTATATATCGCTGAAAAATCTACTCTTTGCAGTTAAAAAATCATATACATCTCTCTTTCAAGTTAACATAACTAATTTAAATAACCAAATAAAAAAATGGCATAATGAGGTACCTAGTATTAAACCATATTATGCCGTGAAATCTTTACCATACCCGAGTATTCTAAAACACTTGGCACATTCCGATGTAAATTTCGATTGCGCGAGCAGTGGCGAAATTGAAAGTGTTTTAAAATATTCTTTTCCTCAAAACATAGTTTATGCAAATCCAAACAAATCAAAAGACGATATTATTTATGCAAGTAATAAAAAAGTCGATTGTATGGTTGTCGATTCCATAGAAGAAATCAAGAAAATGGATTGTATTAATCCAAACTTGAAAAAAATTATTAGAATTAAATCATACGAGAAAGACTCGGATATTAAATTTAATTCTAAATTTGGAGCTTCTAATGAAGAAGTCTTTCAAATGCTAAACTATTTAAAAAACAATAAAAAAACTTTTGAGGGTTTTTCCTTCCATGTAGGGTCAATGTGCAAAAACATTGAGGCTTACCCATTAACCATTAAAACCATAATGGATAATTATTATAATTTTTGTGAAAATAACAAAATGCCAATCAAAACGATAGATATTGGCGGTGGCTTTACCCATGATATGGATTTAAGACCATTAAATAAATTACCGGTAAATAATATTAAATTTATTGCAGAACCGGGTCGCTTCTTTTCGCAGACAGCGATTGATTTATACTGCAAAGTGATATCGGTTAAAAAAAGAAACAACTGCTATCACATAACGATAAACGATTCCGTCTATTCAACCTTCAATGGAAAGATATACGATGGACAGAAGTTTAAACCCATCCCAATGTATAATAATGATGAGATGGTTGATTGTGTAATTTTTGGTCAAAGCTGTGATTCAATTGATGTGATAGTTCAACAGTGTAGACTACCGCTTCCCAAATTGGATGATGTAATAAAGTTTGAAGCGGTTGGGGCATATTCGTTGAGCAATTGTGAAGGGAGATTTAATGGGTTCCAGAGAACGAAGGAGTTAAAGTAAAAAAATTGATTAAATTTATTATTATTAATATTTTATTTAATTAATGCAAACAAATAACACTGTGACTGTAACTGTAACAAATGCCCAAACGGCACCAGCACCAGATAGACTACCATATTTAGCAAATCCAGATATTGAGGCGGAAGCGCGCTTAAGAATTGCTTCTTTAAAAGCCAAAGCTAAATCAGAGGCTCAAGAGGCTGAAATGAAAGCTCAACAAGAAGCTGAAATCAGAAACCGCCTTCATAAAGATGAGTTAATTAAATTAAAGGCTCAAGAAATGGAAATTAGAATTGCGGCGGAACGCCTGGTAATGGTGGCTGAAGCAAAGAGAGCTATTGATGAACGTGAAGAAAAAATCCAAAAGGAAATTGAACGTTTAAATAACCGGACGGAAGCAGAAATTTTGAAAGAAGATATTGCCTTCTTGCAAAATGAGATGTCATCTTTAAAGAACAAACTTAGTTGTACTTTTCGAAACTAATGAAAGATTAAATGAAAGGATTAATAAGAAATTAGCCATTCCAAAAATTGATTTCGAAATTAATGAAGAAGAAATTGAGGAACATTATTCAGTTTTAATAAAATGGTTTATTGAAAATTTACCAAATAAAATAAAAGTCAATAAGGATACTGTAAATCAATTTAAAATTCCCCTAGTAATAAATGATGTCCAAATAGATAATCTGATAATTATCAAAAATAATCAGCATGTTTATCCTAAGATGGATTTACAATTATACTTGAAAAAAAGAAATATAAATATTTGGGCTGGATATAATAACTTTAATAAAGTTGAAATATATTATCAGTTTTTAATTTAATATAAAAATTGATTTATTCACATCTAATATACATTCTTTTATATAATGACCGAAGTAACTTTTCAATGGAATTCAGGAGGAAATGATGTAAAAATAGCAGGTTCTTTCAATTGTTGGAAGCCTGAAAATATGATTAAGACTGGAGAAAAATGGATTTATAGAAACAAATTACCCTCAGGGAACTATACTTATAAATTTATTGCAGATAGTAATTGGTATTACGACAAAAAACTACCAACGATGGTAGACGAAAAAGGTATTACTAACAATATTATGGTAATTGATAATAATAATTACAAAGCTGCCTCATTGATTTCAATTGTTAATAATAATCTTGAGTTAAAGAATATTATTAATAATTTCAAAGCCTACAAAGATAATAACATTAAAGTGGTTAGTATTTTGGGGTCCGCAAGAATGGGCAAATCTACGCTACTTAATACTATCATTTCAAAATATACCAATTATAATAATAATGTTTTCACAACCAGCAAAAGCTCAACCAATCACTGTACCAACGGTATTGATTTGATATATGTTCCTGGTATGAAAATAGTTTTTTGCGATGTTCAAGGTTTAAATCACGATAACAGTGCTAATGACCCAAAACTTTTATTGATAACTTATCTAATGTCAGATATCATTATCTTTACCGAACCAAAAATGTTAAATAAAAATACTCTAACAAGTCTTTCACCATTAGCATCTTTTTTAACTTACCTGGATGCTAAACAAATTGATGATAATGATTCTAAACCATCTTTAGTTTTCAGAATTAGCGATTTTACTCTAGCTGGTAAACCTCAAGAAAACCTGGATAAATTACTTACTGAAAATAACGACCAACATAAAAATTTAATTATTAATATGAAAAAGTTATTCAAAGATATCAAAGCATTTAAAACCGAACAATTAGATAGGTCTGAGCTTAAAATGTTAGATGGTAATAATTTTATTGGTCTGTTAGAAAGTAATGAAAATGGATTTAATGCTTTCATTTCTGAATTAAATGAATATCTAGATAAAATACCATCTAAAATTAATTTTGAAAAATGGTATGCTAATTTAAATAAATTTATTGGTGAAATTAATGCCAACAATAAAATAGATTTTAATAAATTAGATATCTATTATCAAATTGCTGAAAAAGAATTATTAGAATATGAAAATGACTTACGGAAAAATAAAAAGGAGTTATTTACTGTTATAACCGTAGACCATACCCAAAAAGATTTTATTGAAAAAATTAAAAGTCGTGTTGACAAACGTGATGAAGTTCAAAAAGTATTTAATTCCAAATTTAAAGTAGTTAATGATAACATTAAAAAGAAGCATTATGGCGAATTAATGGATGATATTAATAAACATATAACATTAGCCTTGAAATCAAACTATGACCAGGGGATGAAAATAATGACTGATTATATTAAAACATCCTTCCAAAAAAATATTATTAATGAATTAACCCTTCAAGTAGGTGATTTGGATTTAACAGAAAGTGAAAAATATCTGAAAACTATGGATATTAATGAAGAAGTTAATAAAACTTTTAATATTTGGAAAGATAAAATTAATTCAAATTATAAAAAGAAAAAGAAAGCAGTTATCGAACTACAAAAAATAGAAATAGATAAATATAAAGTTAAAATGGAAAAATATTTAACAGATTTTACTGGTTCAATTAGAGATGTGGTGTTATTAAAAAATTTTAAGGGAAAAAATTACGATGCTACCAGTATAGATGAAATAAGTAAATTTCTATCGAAAACATATGATAACTTTAAACTAGAAATTAAAAATACAGCTTTTAATATTTTTAATGATTTCAGCAAAGGTATCATTCAGTATATGATGATTGTTGATATTGATAAAAGTAAACCTACTTTTAACGATTTCGATATTATATTTGAAGTTAAAAATAATGACTTTACTATTAACTATAAATATTTTAATGAGATTAGCGAAAAAGCCAAGAAAATGCTTATGGAAATGATTGATGGAGATGAAATTAAAAAGTTTTATAAAACAAAGAAACAACAGTTATTATCAAATAATAAGTTTTACGACGCAAGAAGTTTTTCGGGAGATTTTTCCATAATTAACAAGGATATATGTAAATTTAAAAGAGATAATGATGAGTATACATTTATTCCAATTTATAAAGTTAAAGATAAATATTTAATTAATCAAACTTGTGAGGAATTGTGTAAAAATAAAATTATTTTGAAAACAAAAAATGGAATTATATTTGGGGGAAAAGTTTATGGTTCTTTTTTAGATTTTTTCAATAAAAATCTTTGTAAACAATTTAAAATTAAATGGGAAGAATTAATCATTAAAAGAGAAAACTATAAAACATATTCTTTACTGAAATCGAAAGAAATTAAAAGAGAGAAAAGGAAAGCAGAGAAAACTAAAATTGATGTTCAAGTCATTAAAGCAACCATAAAAACTGGAACTAAAACACCATCTAAAAAAGCCCAAATGACAAAGTGATAAAAATTGATTTATTAAATTTTTCTAAGATATTATTATATTTAATGGCTTTAGGTTTAATTGTCAATACATATAAAGATTTTTTTGAAGAATTTTTTACTGAAAATAATTCAAAACCATTTGTAAGGGGTATAAATAAAGTTACTAATGAAAAATTAATAACTTTATTTCTCAAATACAAAGGTAATGAAATTCCTCATCCAAGATTAGGTAATCCAAATTGGTATGCTGATAGAGGTTTGATTTTAAATAGCTATCCAAGATTAGGTAATCCAAATTGGTATGCTGATAGAGGTTTGATTAATGATATTTATGATAGAGATTGTATGAATGATAAACATTTCCAATTAAAAGATGATATATATCAACCTTTATTTGATGATAACATTAATGTATTTTACAACGAAAATAAAAATACATTGTATATTCATTATGGTCAAACTATGCATCCTGAAACTAAAAGTAGAGATGGTGGAAATATTTTTAAACTTGATTTTGTTAAGAAAACTAAAAAAAGAGACTATAAATTTAAAAAAGAACTGGAAATTAAACATATGACATTTTTAATTGAACAATTTAAAAATAAAAATAGTGAACAAGAAAGACAAATCGAAAGACTATCAATGACACAAAAAGAAATGGAAAGTAAAATAGAAAGGTTATCACTGGTGCAAAAAGAAATGGAAGTTAAACATAATGAGCTAGTTAATAGACTTTTAGATAGGATTGTTGAATTGAGCGATAAAAATTGATTTATTAAATTTTTTATCAAGTATCTTTATCTTAATGTCGACAAGTCAAACCTATGATAATGATTGTAATTTAATAAAAGAAATAGAAGATATTAATGAAATAAAAGAACTAGTATCAAAATATAAAAAAGAAAGAGATTATAACAATATGATTTTATATTTAGAATTAGCAATAAAGAAAAATGATGTTGAATCAATGATATCTCTTGCTAAACATTTTGAAAAAACAGAACCAAAAAAATATGAAAGCAATATGTTAATGGCTATAGAAAAAGATAATATAGACGCTATGAATAATCTAGCTTATTTTTATCAAAAAAATGGGAATATGGAAGAAGGTAAAAAATATTTCTTAATGGCTATTGAGAAAGGACATACGACATCTATGTGGATGTTAGCTAATCTATTTAAAAAAGAAGGTGATATTGAATCAATGAAAAAATATAATTTAATGGCTATTGATAAAGGTGATGAAATTTCGATGTATAATTTGGCTATTTACTACCAACACAATAATGATTTACCCAATGCCAAAAAATATTTTTCAATGGCAAGCGCAAAAGGTAATAAATTAGCAACCGGGTTTTTAACTAAAATTGAAGAATACGAAAAGTCTAAATATTTTAGTTCTAAATTTAATACTGAAGTTTTAGAAAAATATCTAATTAACTCCTGGATGCAAATGGGAAATATATCCATTCAAATGCCAATTAATTTGAAAAACCAGATTAAAACAAAACAAGATTTGGAAACAATCATCAATAATATAAATAACGAGATTGGTAATTTCAACCAATACCGCAATAATCTGGGAAATGTTCAGAGATTATTAGTACATCTTAATTCGTTAACTAACAAACTTGGTTTAAATGTTATGAACCATAATTTTGGGAAATATGGGGTGTAAAAATTGATTTATTTTATAATTATCCTAAAATATGTAATGTATATGAGCACTTATGGCAGAATACCGTTTGAAGAACTTGAAAAATTACCTAATTTAAATATTTCTTACGATGGAATAGAAATACCGAATTTTAATTTAAATGATATTAAAAAACAATTTTTTGATAATTCAGAAGAAAATATTATTCATGTTTTTATTAACGAAAGAATAATAGATGATAAAGATATTGATAAATATTATGAAATATTAAATGATAATATAAAAATTAATCATTTAGACCGCGAGAAGATAAGAGTTGTAAGTTATTGTGTGAATGGAAATACAAATAATATATTCGAGCGAATAATAACTGAGCCATTATTTATTAAAAAACTAGAAACATATAAATTAAAAAAAAAATATTCTGATATTTATATAATTGATAATTTTGGTAATATTCATCAAATGAATAAAAAAAAATATATTAATTTTGCTAGAAATGGTGGTTATAATGATGGTCTTTTTTATCCTTCTCCTGGTAATGTTGATAGTCTTTTCATATATTACGATAGCTTATGTGAACAAAAAATAAATCAATTTGGTCCTGATAAATTTTGTCAACTACATTATTTAAATGTCGGAATTAATATTAAAGATATTAGTTATCTTAATATAGAGAAATTTTTTGATTATCCTAATTGTATTCATACTATTAATCCTGTTCATATAAATTATAGATCACCTCAACAACAAAGACTGTCTAATGATTTTATAGATAAAATTAAAAAAATTAATATCATTGAATTAGATAAAATGATAGAATTAATTGAAACATTTAAAGTGGAAGATAGAATGCTTAAAACAGAAACATATAAAAATTTAAAACTAGAATACATTCAACTAAACCAAAAAATAGATAAACTAGAACTACTACTAGAAGACCAAAAAATAGAAAACCAAAAAGAAATGGCTAAAATGCTCAAAACACAAGAAGACAATAATACCAAACACGCTGAATTAGTTAATAAGCTTTTGGATAGGATTGTTGAATTGAGCGATAAAAATTGATAGATATTAATTTTAATTATTTTATTAATGGTATATGCAAGGAAAAAATAATATTCCGAAAGTTAAAAAAGAAGAAATTTGGGCACATTATATTGGGGATATCTATAAAACATTGTGTTTATGTTGTAATCTTAATGAAATTTCTCCCTTTGATTTTCATACTGGTCATATCATAGCAAAATCAAAAGGTGGAGAAATGAATAAGGAAAATTTAATACCGATATGTCATAAATGTAATTTGTCTATGGGTAATGAAAATATGATTGATTTTATGAAAAGATGTAAATATAATATTGAAAGATTAAAAATTAAAAATATAAATCTAGAGAAACCCAAATTAATAATAAAATTAAAAATGAGAAATAATCAATGGGGTAATCATAAACAAGTTTTTGATACCATAAGATATACTAAAAAAATTATTTGTCCATGGGGTCATTGGAAAAGTTCAAATAAATTATTTGAAGAAGGAAAATTTAACAATGAAAAATTTTCAAATATATTTATTAATGATTTAAAAATTAATGAATTAGTTTGTTTGTTTGATAGAAATTATGATTATGCATTAATATTAAAGATAACTAGTGATATAATTACTGAAAAAGTTAAAGAAATTATCCTATTAAGAAATAATAAATGCAATCATAAACCTATAGAAAAAGACTGTGATAAATGTGGTGATAGTAACATTGAAATGGTTTTTACAGATAAATATTTTAATGAAAATCACAAAGAGTTTATAAAATATCTTAATGAAGATTATCATTTTGAAAATATGTATGCTATTCTTAGAAAGGTAGAAATTATTGGAAGAATAAATACAAAATGTGAATTTTACGAAAAAGGTAAAGCTATGCAAGGTTCTATTTGTAGAGCTAATTCTGAAATTTTAGAAAGTGATGTTTATTCTGATGAAATTATAAAAATTCAATCACAAGATATTGTTATTGATAAAATAAGTAAGGATGGTGATAAAATAAAAAAGGCTATTGATTTATGAAAATTTGTAGGTTTAGTAGTAAATAAAACTCTAATCCATAAAATTTATTTCGTGATTTTTATTTGGTATTCTTTTTAGATTATTATCTAAATCATTATTAAAACATATTTTGCAAATACTATAATAAATTTTATAATAATAATAAGGAGCATATTTTTCACGCCCACAATCACAACACTTTTTAATTTGTTTCCATAAATATTCTTTCCCTTTTTTACTTGGTAATGGTGAAATTTCTCCTTTTACTTTGAAAATTATTTTATTTTCTTTAACTTCTATATTTGTTTTCTCGTTTTCATTAATCTCTTTTGAAAATTCATTAATATTAATATTTATTTTATCTTCTATATGAGTACATAAAAAGTCATTCACTTCACTAATTTCTTTAAAATAATTTAATAGAACCTGATAATTTTTATCTTTTTTATAAAAAAATTTTTTACATTGGTCTGGATGTTGACTTAAACTAATTAGAATAAATAATTTCCTGTCTTTATCATCATATCTTTTAATATAATTAAATTTACTATTAGCATAAACTTTCGGATTTTCTTTTAACC
>Ga0214923_10007909_pt1 | contig 11460 bp, 15 predicted proteins | sample LL1510_MetaG_FD_177993 | JGI IMG/M metagenome (GOLD analysis project Ga0214923, IMG submission 177993) | Freshwater microbial communities from Lake Lanier, Atlanta, Georgia, United States - LL-1510 | ecosystem: Environmental > Aquatic > Freshwater > Lake | place: USA: Georgia | collected... | reverse complement strand
GTAGGCTCTCCAGATGGCCATCCAAAACTCTTTTTAAGTTGCGGTCCAATACCCCACTTCGATGGTCTTTTACCCTGCCCTCTTTGAAGTTATAGGTTCTAATTCTTTCTGCCCGGTAACCCCCACCAAGTTGCTCCTGCCTGATTAATTGACTTGCCCCCTCCTTTTGCTCCTCCTGGGCATGCCAAACTCTTATCTGTAAGATCCGTAGCGCCTGTTCGATCCCTTCTTCCATGCTCGGATACCCCTCGGCTTGGGCTTGAACCCCAGTAGGCAAATGGGTGATTACCAATGACTGATGAAGACTGTCCATGCCCAGCGACGCCTCAATCCGGAGGTCTTTATCATCCAATTCTTTATTACCCGCAACAGCAAGAACCGCTACTCCGGCGGTTGAACTGTGAATACGCCCATAATGCTCCCCCTTGGGGAACCTTTGCACCTCATGAATACCAGCTTCCCATTGCAGCTTCTCGCAGGCGTCGTTACCTTTCACAATCATGCTCTGACAATCTCCTGCTCGGCCCAATTCTTCCACCTGGTAGCCATTGCCTTGAGAGTACTTCAATAGCATATGATAGACTTCACCAGACCACCGCTTAGCTTCCATTCCGCCGACTCCCACGTGTACTTTGACCAAGGCTTCTTGCATGCCTTAATTTAAAATTCAAACACAACCAGCGAATCAGTAGAAAAACACCTGAACCGAAGAACTAATCAAATACTGCTCGCCAACCCTGCAAGTCTTTCTGGACGATGTATTGCAGAGAATATCCAGCAACACCGGCGGCACTTTTAGCCATACCAAGAACCTCCAGCACCTTGCCGTCCTGATCAAGCACCACAGCCCGCCAACAACCCGGGCCTATATATTCGGTGCCGATTTGAATCGGAGCATGTTCTGGATGGGTCATTAGCAGCACTTCCAGAGCATAGTTCAAGGCCTAAGCGCCTTTTGCTTTTTAGCTCAATCAATGATAAATATTGATATGCCTACCGGTAACATCCCTGGGGATCCTTTTCCCTGAACTACTCTCAAGAACACCCTGCTCGATACCAACAACAGCGGGATTAATATTAGAGATCAGGCTGGCCTGCTTCTGGGGCTGAGAGTGGTTGCCAGAAAATCCAGTAAAGACTACTACCCACACAACAGCCAGTAAAGAAAACGACGACAGTAGCCTATGCTTGAATTTTTGCCACATACTTTAACCTACCGATTGACTAACAGGCCCGAGGCCAAGCTTAGCCCAAAGGTATTTAAGGAGCATATAAAGATTAGGGCCCATGGCTTGGAGCTTCCAAGGGAGGCTCTTTGCCACGATCACTCTTCTTTTGGTTCGCCTTCCCAGCCGCACTAAACTCACCTGACATGTGTGAGCTTTTCTCCACCTGATGGCGGGGTCGCCGAGACTGAGGGTCTGAACCATCCTTTGCACACCAACCAGCCTGGAAACCCCTTGCGGGAGTAGCACTATGGCTAGTTTTACCACCCGGAAGGTCAGTCCCCCGGGTTACCTTTTTGTTCTCACCCGCGGCATGAGAACTACCCGACCCGCTGGTGTGCCGCCCCGGACCTCTGAGGTCCGGTGGTACTCCTAGGGCATGCGCTTCCACGGGAAGCAGCTGGTCGAGCGAATCTTTGTTGAAGCGTTCAAGAAGGCAAGCGAGGTAGGCGGGAAGAATATCGCGATGAGCCTCCAGGCCACAATGGGAGCAGGAGTGCCAACGTTCATCCCCGTCTTTCTTTTCTCGCCTGCCACATAGGCAGTGTTGAGTTGAAGCATTCTGCCAGGGATCAATCTCTCGCATGCTACCCCCAGTTATCTCAGCTTCTCGTTTTAAGGCTTGGTGGGTGTAGCCAGGCGAGGTTAGACCCAATCGCTTGGCCCACTTAAGTTCGCGCTTATGCCAGTGATGGTAGTTGGCAGATTCGATCACCAACTCGCTGCCCATAAGCCGAATATCATGCGCCAGTGTGGCGCGGTCTTGTTTGCGATGCTCAGTTGCGCGGCGCTGACTATTAGTTAATTCATCTTGTTTTCGCTGCCCGCGCTTAGACATATTCCTAGGCCTAGCGCCATCCACATGACTGCCATCCCGACGGAAAGCATGCGAGTTATTGTTACGTCGGGATCGCTGTACCGCCCTGCGCCTGCGTCGCTCTAAAGCCTTCTCTTTCTTACGATCTTTAAGCAACTGCGGGTCGCATAGAGGTAACAGATGTGCCTCTTCCATGGTAGCCACCCCAAGGTTTGAGACATTCATGTCCAGACCGACCGCCTTGCCTTTTACCTTAGCCGCCTCCTCCAGGTAGGCCTCATTGCGATAAGGCAGGCCATCGACACACAGCAAGGCGACATACCTGTTTTGCCCGCGAACTTGCTCGCGCCGTATTCCTATTCGCAATAACTTGCAGTTCTCAAGGTGCTCTCGCCTAGCTGATGAGATCTGAGAGTGGTTCAGCGGTATCTCCAGCTTCTTCATTGATAGTTTAGACCCCTTAGGTGCTCGTTGAATGGCAGCAGTTTGCCAGACCAAACAGCCATCTTTCATCCTGATGCCGCACTTAATACCGTTTCCCCAGGCCACATTTCTCTGGTCACTACGCTTAAACTTAGGCCTCCCTCGCTTGCCAAACAACCATTGCTCAACTGTAGTCCACACTTCGGCCACTAGAGCAAGTGCCGACCAAGAGTCAAGTAGATCGTAATAAGGACCAGCCTGCCAGTGCTTGTGAGCAATGCGATTGGCACCGTCTCTATACAGACCGGCATCGTAACGTAGGGCTTTGAGCGTTTTAGAGCGCGCAATTCGTTCTTGCTTGCTGGCGCGAGGAAGAGCCTTGGCATCTTTCCATGCTTGACTGCTAAACAATTCATCAGCTGCTTTGGTTAGGCTTTGCAAGATAGAGTTACGCAGCATGCCTACCAGATACAGGCGCTGGTCAATCAATTTAGCTTCGCGTTGGTTAAGTTTGAGAGAGATTTCAACAACATGGGTATCGGAGCCAGCTTTGCGTTTGCGAGTCGGCCTACTACCCGACTCTCCCTGACCGCGCTTTTTAAGCTTAGGATCTGTTGCTACCACAACTGTGTTATAGCCTATGTATAGACTTTAAACTTAGGCTTTGCGGCTTATATGCCACTTAGGTTCAGACCTAACCCTGGGCACAAATCTTTATATGCATTGTATTTAAAGCCTGGGTTAATCCAAGCCAACCCAAGGATTACTCAGGGAAGGACATGGGGTTTGAAAGAATCCAGCTGTTCCCTGAGGCGAATCACAGCCAAGTCCTTGGCTTTCGCTTCAAGCATTATGTCAAAGGGAGGGAGGCCTAGCTCTTCGCATCGCTGCATCAAACGAGAGAACATCCAAGGGTCGATATAGTCTGAATGAGCGCGAATAGGTCCGGGTTGAAGAGTCTTTTCATCCCGAGCCATGAGCTTGGGTGAAGAAAGATGTGTTTTAGGACGAACGCCTTTAGGCCATGTTTTTAAAGCACCCCGGAGCATCTTATCCCATGACTCGCCACCATTAAGACAAGCGTGGTGATGAAAATCAAATATCATTGGGGTTTGGGTCTCACGACAAACGTCCAGGGTATCCCTAGCTCCCCAAGACACATCATCATTTTCCAGAGCTAAACGGTTTTTAACCACCTTGGGTAGTTTCTGGATGTTGCGTATGATTCGCTGTTTGGTTTTTTCTCTTTCCCCGTAAACCCCTCCCAGGTGAATCAAAACTCGTGCTTCCTCTGGGCACTCCAGACGGTCCAGCATTTCAGCTTGCCAGCGTAGTTCATGAACCGAGCGACGCGTAATTTCTTGGTTGGGGGAAGACAACAGGACAAACTGACTGGGGTGAAATGATAATCTGACAGGATATTCTTTTAAATGGTCTCGCAGAGCGTCCAGTTCTCCCTTGGCTTCTTTGAATTGTTTTTTCCAATTCAGTTCGGGATAATCGGGATGAGTGGGATATGGACAGAATTCACTAGGCATGCGATATATACGCAGATTGTTTTGTTCCATGTACCGGAGCACATCCATCATCATCTCACAGCTGTATTTGAGGTGAGGCCCGTTTTGGGGTCGGCGCATATCAGATGTTTTAATCTGGGCTCCAGCTATCTTACAAGCAAATCCCAGCCGGTCTTTCCAATTGTCTTCATTCACCTTTTTAGTATAAGTAACAAAGTCAATGAAAAACGATTCTTTGCTTCTTAAGCTAGGTGCTTAACGCCTGCCCATTATATCCCGTCGGGCGAGATGATGACGTTCAGAATCATAATCGTAATACCGCGAAGGAGGCCTAGGGGTTTTGCGACCACTACAAACAGCACAGCGCTCAGGCGCGGGACCTTCTCCGCGCACAAGATCTCCTGCTAAATGCCTTGCGCAATCAGCACATACCACCTTGTCGTGGAGCTTGTACCAGGAACCTCTCATACATACATTATATCAGTGGGAGAGAGTTGATGTATTTTTGAGTTTGAAAGTATGGGCTTGATTTTTAAAGAATCCTCCTAAAAGCGGAGAATAGTGGCAACATAAGAGGATGGCAGCAATGCGTATCGACCTTCAAACCTGGAATCGGGCCTGCACTAGCTTAGGCTGGCAAGGCCCAACCTCTGATAGCTTATGGGAGCATCTAGGCGGAGGTTCTATTCAAGACCTTCAGTGGGAGTTTGTTTATCGCACTATTATGAGCGTGGGCTGGACCGGAGAACACGCAGAAGTACTTTGGAGAACCCTAGCAGCGCATACAGCTCCAGTGCCCCCAGCGCCAGATACCTTGGCTAAACCACCAGAAACTCCAGCTGAACAGATTGTAGAAGTTGTTGGGCGTTCGGATGCCCCACCAGCTCCCTGGGAAAGAAACGCAGCCGAGCTAGATATGCTTGCTGTTGAGCCTGAAAAGAAAAAGCGGGTCAAAAAAGAAAAAAAGGCTAAAGCACCGCGAGAAAAGAAAGAACGTCAACCGCTAGACCTTGGCGATGCGCCCAAACGAGCAGGAGCTGCTGCAATCGACGGGGTTATTGTTGTTGTACTTGGATACATCACCACCTTTATCGTTCAGTTCCTGTCCACCAAGCCCACTCCTCCATCTATTCTGCTGGGAATGACCAAGAACCCTGACCTTATGCAGAGCATTCAATCTGGTTTGGTAATGACGATTCTGGCAGGAGTTTATTTCTTCTTTACCATGAAGCGTGAAGACCGCCCAGGGGAATCCCTAGGCAAGCAAGTCATGGGCCTTAGGGTAGTCAATCCAGGAGGCGGGCCTTTTGACGCTCAGCTTATCCTGGTTCGGCAAGCCCTGGGTGTTGTTTTGATTCCATGGTTTTTGATGTGGGCTTTCAACGTATACCTTATGCCTGGCGTAGGATTTATCGTCCTTGTAGTTCTGCTGCTGCTCTCTTTAAGAGGAATGGGAATCCAGGACCGACTGGCTAAAACCGAAGTCCAGGAAGTCTAGGCACTGGAAAATCGGTCCGGGGCTAAAAGATCCCTAGCCTGGTGAAGGAACTGAAGTGCTAGATGGTCGTCGCAGAACGCCACAGCATTGCAGACGGCTTCCACCGTATCATCATACCGACCTTGTTTAATCAGCCAAAGAGCGTCTTCGCCTTGGGCGCGAGCAATACGATCCATGGGATGCTCTAAACCACGTTCAAGCATCTGTACTGCTTCTCGGATGGTCTCAGGGCGAAACGAACTCATACCCCTATTATCTCATTTCGGGGATGGAAATTGCTGAGCTATGCTTGCAGAACGATAATTATGATTATGGGTTACATCCTTCACCGGACCAAGCCAATCGGGAATACGAGGAGTGTTTGAACTATCCATAGTCTCTACTTCCAACAACCACAAGTCACCGTCCGGGCCGACGAAGTGATCCAGTTCATAATAAGTGTGTTCCCATACAAAACACCATCTGGTTTTTTGTAGAGTGGGTTTTTCAGGATCAGCTTCGCCTAGTAAGCGCTCGTATTCAGCCAAAGTAATTTGAGCTTCGTATTCAGCTCGTCCGCCGCCAGGTAAGTCTTGTTTGCGGGTGTAGTAGAAAGTATGACCGCCATCTTGGCTGCGCTGACGAACCCTAAACTCTCCTTCTTGGTTAGCCAAAAGATATGTTTGCTGTATTTCAATTCGAGCTGCACCCAGAGATTCAAGTTCTGAAAGGGGAGGTTCATTTTCAAGAAGGAACTTGTATTCGTGCTCGACTGGTGCTGGGAAACCCACCGTATGCAATACTGCCTGCAGAGTCTTTTCCAGCTTACCCTCCATGCGGTCTTGATTATCTATCACCCAAAGGTGAGGAGTGCCTGTCCAGGCTTGCATAATAAGACTATTGCTTGACCGGGCCTGCTCTACTGTCTCCCATCTGGCTGGATTATTTTCACTGCTGTACAGCTCAGGAAAATCCACTGCAACACTTACCAGATGAACTACAGCATCATAATGGTCTCGAAGCTGCGGAAGACTAAGCTCTTCTTCTCCCAGTATGCGGTGGAAAAGGTCGCGCCCCGCATATGCCAGGACGTCCATTTCTCCTCGGTCATAAAGAATTACTGTTGGCTGAGGAGCATAAGCTTGGGCTAGCCGACGAAAGTGAGATCGCATTTCCATTTGCATCAATAGCATGCTTTTTTCAAGATGGTAAAACATTTCTGGCTCCTCTTTTTGGCGCATAGGAATTTCCCGCGTACCGGCGTCAAGCAGCAAAGAAGCCACCTCGGGGCAGCGCAGCACATGAAACCCCCTATCAGCAAGCTTTTGTGCTAGAAAAGAGAGTGCAGTAGTTTTACCCGCAGAACTGGCTCCGGTCAGGACAATCTCATAATAGTTTTTGTCATTGTGCATCGATCTTCTCAACACGCACCGCTGTGCCGTAAGCGCATAATTCTGTACCCATGCCAGCAAATTCAGAAGAATCGAATCTAAAAGCAATTACAGCATTAGCGCCTTTGGCTTCAGCAGCCTGTATCAGTCTGGACTGGGCTTCCTGTCGCCCTACAGCAAGCATCTTTGTCATACCTTTGAGTTCTCCGCCGACAAGACTTTTAAAGCCTGCCCCCCAGGTGGAAGCCACATTGCGAGTACGGATAGTTAATCCAAACACCTCGCCATAAACTTCAACGACTCTGTAGCCAGGAACGTCATTCATAGTAGAAATAAGCATGACCTCAGTATAAAAAGACTAACTCTGCCTTGCAGGCTTTTGTTTGCCAGGTCTGACGTTTATTATCAAAGCATGGGTTCCAAGGAGAACAAAAGAGAACAGGCAGAAGAACTTCCAGCGTGGGAGAGGGCTAGTGCTCAAAGCCCCAACCTGGAAGATCCGGACCGCGGCCCCAGGAGAATACTTGGATTAGTTGTACTAGGACTAGTCTTATTCGTACTATTGCCCTGGCTGGCATTCAGCATTGCTTCATGCAGCCTGCACCAAGCCGGTAAAAGCGGCGGACCTGCGCATCTCTCTGACAAGCAATACAACCAGGAGTTCCAGTCTAGACTCCGGCAAAAGGATTAACCGGCTTGTATAATTCCACACCGGATTGCTTTTCGTCATAAACCCTGCTAGGCACAGCAGGAAGATCTTTTCTAAATAGGCCGCCAGGGAGAGTATGCACCCTGGCTCCCAGGAATTGGCGCAGTGCATCTGCTGGCTCAATATCATTTCGACCAGGAGCAAATGAACGAGTCATACTAAAAGCACTAGCAGGGAATTGTTCGATTAGCGGACCCTCCTGGATGATGGAGCTGGCGTATTCTTGATCCGCAGGCCTACTGTGCAAAAAAGGTACAGAGTGAGACCACGCCACCAGATCGCCCATCTTAATCCTAATCCTGGGCTGCTTGAGACCAACCAAGCTACTAGCTACAGGCTGTCCCTGATAGAGCGAGCGGATACCGGAAGGAAGCTTATCCTTCAGATCGTTATGCCAAGACAGAGATGTTGCCATTGAATTTCTTTGCAATCCCCGGTCTTTAATTGTCGCTAGCAGCTCTTCATGACTAGGCAGAGAATGCACCTCGATGTTGGAAGGAGAGATATCTTGCAGATCAATCCACTGCGAGCTATGAATGGTCACAAGGTAATGACCGGCGGCTGAGCTCTGAGAAATCATTCTTACCCACCCTTCATCTTTTGCCTGGCATAGGTCTATTACCCAGTCGCCTTTATGGTCGCCCAAAATGTTATGCTCTAAACTACACGCCCAGGTTTGTTTGTTCAGCCAGCGCTCTACAACAGAAGAGGCTGCTGTGTTGTCCAATTGGCAAATCCTCTGATGCAAAGTTTGAGTTGTTTTGAAGTGTTTAAAACCAATTAAGTGGTCCAAGACTTCGGCCCAGCGCATCCGGTAAAGATCATCATCCACCGAATGAACAGGGACAGCCAGTTGGTTTGGTGTTAATCCCAATACAGTCATTGCTTGACGCAGTCTTGAGTCGCGGTCTACAGCCCCCAAACGGCGCCCAGCGTTCAAAAGTTCTACTGCGTCCATTTCACACAAGTCTTCGCAGCGTGAAATCAAAGCATTGCGAACAGGAGCTAAACTCCAAAAAGGTTTTTCGGTAGACCAAGAAAGTTCAGGAATAAAACCCTTATACGGCTTAGACCATCCAGCGTACTCCAGAGGTACAGTTGGATTGCAATGGATCAATTGAGTGCCTTCGGTTCTGGTTGAACGAGAAAGCATCATAAACCCAAAAACATCCATACAACAACACTACATCCCTACCAAACAAATAAAGCTTTTTTGACCCTACCGGCTCCAATTTTTCAAGCTATATCATGTTCGCTGTAATCCTGAAAGCTGATAATGTGATCTTATGAAGATTGGGGATATCAAGGTTGGCGAACAGTATCTTTTGGACTGGATGACTTGCGCACAGGTTATCGAAACCCGAGTAGAAAGAACCAGCAGAACGGGTTCGATTCGTCGTGATGGGGTCAAGGTCAAGGTAAAAAGCACATCAATACATTCCGGCTACAGCGAGGGCGAAGAGCGAGTAGTTATGGCCTCTCACCTGCGGCAAAAGTGGAGTGAATACCAGGCAGAGATAGAACTTGAAGAAAAGCGCCAGCAAGTACGTAGACAGCAGTTCGAAAAAGCACGAGAACAAGCAGAAAAGCTCAATGAACTGTTTGCTGCACGAGGAATTGAATTGGCTCATTGCAACCCGGGTATCTACTCGGGAAATGATTTCCCGGACACACAAATCAGAATGAGCAATGATGCTATGCTGAAGCTGACAGCTCTCTTGGAAGCACTTCCGGAAGGCACGGTACAACTGGACCAGCCCGGCTCAGCTTTGGATAAACTGTTCGGCCGTTGACGTCTGTAACCGCACAAGCCTGGGTGTATATGCTGGAATGCTCTGACGGCAGCCTGTACACCGGCTGGACGGTTGATCCAGTTAAGAGATTTCGTGCTCATCAAACAGGCCGCGGGGCTAAATACACTCGTGCGAGACTGCCTGTCAGGATGGTTGGATTAGCTCGATGCTCCAGCCAACAAGAAGCGCGCCGCTTGGAGCCACAGCTTAAAAAACTAAGTCGCCAGGACAAACTTTTATGGACCAAAGAGAACCCTCCAGCTCAGTTCCCTGAACTTTCTGCAAGTATGAGATCCATAGAGTAGGATAATTGTATGACACATCTCACACCTAACGCAGCATCAGACAACACAGAAACCACAGAAGTACCAGAAAGCCACGACATCGTTTCATTCATCTACGATTCAGCTCAAGCCAATATGCAGGTCATTATCCAGATGACTGATGGAGCAGAGCTTCCCTGGAAAAACTAGTTTCTGAAAGAGACTGCAAAAGACCCGCTCCGGCGGGTCTTTTTTTTTGCCCAGACAAAGTCCCTTGAGATACAATCTAAATATGAACACTCAACATAATCCTCTTCCCCAAGACCCAGCTTCTCTATCAGGCCTACAAAGTCAAGCCCTGGCACCTGCTGATGAAAGAATCTTCCTTCGCAACGTCTTTGGATGGATGACGCTTGGCGTTCTTTTCAGTGCTGGAGCCAGCGCCTGGATGGTTAGCAGCAGTGTGCGGATCGCAACCTTCGCTAATAACACTCTGCTTTGGCTTGGATTGGTCGTCGCTGAACTGGTTATGGTTATAGCACTCTCAGCGGCAATTCAAAAACTGCCGCTTCTTATAGCTCGCATCCTGTTCCTAGCCTATGCCCTACTTACTGGGGTAACGCTTTCAGTATTGATAGCTATGGCAGGAAGTGCCAATGTTGCCATGGCTTTTGTTGGTGCTGCAGGTGTTTTCGGAGGTATGGCTGCCTGGGGCTGGACTACCAAAAAATCTCTGGAAGGTTGGGGGCCAGTACTGTTTGGCTCTTTGATTGGTCTTCTCCTAGCCAACATAGTCTACATGTTTACCGGAGGAGCAGTCTTTAACCTCATACTAGGATGCTTGGGTGTGTTTATTTTTGCAGGCTTTACAGCATGGGATATGAAAAAGATTCGCCAGCTTGGCAATGAGCTACAGGCAGATTCAGACCAAGCAGACCGCATGGCAATCCTGGGTGCCCTTGCTCTGTACCTGGACTTTGTTAACCTGTTTGTTAGTCTGCTGCGTATCTTCGCTAGCTCTAGATAAGAACCTACATTTCAGGCTGAGGCGGCGTCTTAGGCATAACCCTGCCTGCTACAGCGCGACCCCAATCAACTTGATCGTGTCCCTGATAAGAGTATCTAGCTTCCCACCAATAAGCCTTGCCCGGCTTGGTAACAGCTCTTACTCTAGCTCGCCAGAAAAGATTGCCTATGCCATGGGCTTGACCACAGCCTTGACCTTTAATGCAGAACCTTAAATTGGTGACTCGGGGGCCATTCTTCCATAGGGTCACGTAAGGAGCCTTTCCTGAGCTAATAGCCATCTTGCCTGCTCCCTCCCAGAAAAGCATTGGAGAGGAAGCCTGGGCAGGGATAACTCCCATAAGAGTAATTAACAAGCCGCAAAGAGCTGCTTTTAGCTTCCACTGTTTCAAGAACATCATAACCAAATTATGCCTCGTCCAAAAAACAATTGCTATCAAAATACTCAGCCTCAACTGGATTTAAACGAACCTGTGAATAAGCAGTCAGGATGCGTTAGATTCTGTTAGTGACCATTCAAGTAGAAACAACTCGTTTTGGAATCATCGAGGTAGAAGAAGAACATCTTGTTCATCTTCCCTCGGGACTAATCGGAATCCCTGACCAACGTTGGGTACTGATCACTCGCGAACCAGCTAGTCCTTTTCTTTGGATGCAGAGCCTGGATAATGGCGAACTAGCACTCCCAGTAGCCCAGCCAGAAGTCTTTTTCCCATCTTATGGCCTACAACTGGCTGAGGAGCAGCTAACAGAAATTGGACTCCAGGATGGCCACGAAGTAGAAGTCCTTTGTATTGTCAAAGCCTGTGATGAAGACT
>Ga0214923_10007908_pt1 | contig 11460 bp, 10 predicted proteins | sample LL1510_MetaG_FD_177993 | JGI IMG/M metagenome (GOLD analysis project Ga0214923, IMG submission 177993) | Freshwater microbial communities from Lake Lanier, Atlanta, Georgia, United States - LL-1510 | ecosystem: Environmental > Aquatic > Freshwater > Lake | place: USA: Georgia | collected... | reverse complement strand
CCTCGAACTGATCGGGCATACCGCGGCCAATCCCCGCCTATCGCCCCCGGTGGGCTGGATCCTGATCCGCCAACCGGTCCGCACCACCCCTGGCTCCACCAACACGGTCAGCCAACCGGTCATGCGCTTTGCTTTTTTTGTGGAGGACCTCTCCGGGTTGATTGACGCGGAAAGGATGTGCGGAAATTCCAGCCGAAACTCCGGCACCAATCCCACGGAGGTTTCCATGAACGATCTGGGCATCTCTTTCGATACCAACCAAGCCGCCCGTGCCACCTACCTCACTCCCCTTCTGCTGGCCACGAACGGGGGGGTCGCCACCACCAATCTGCGTTATTTTGCCAACGGTCTCAGGTCCTGGACCAACGCGATTCCGCGGATCCCCCGCTGCGTGGCGGTCAGCGCCCAGAAAACCTATGGAAACGCAACGAACAAGGACGGCACCAAACTCCTGCTCGACTCCAACGCCAGCGTGGATGCGATCGCCTCCGCCATCACCGCAAACCTTCCTGCTTTCACCGCACGGGCCGGCGCGATGAATGGCGACGCCTACGCAAAAAACATCGCGGCCAACATCAAGGATTACATCGACAAGGATTCCGATCCCACAGTGGATTCCGCCAATCCCCCCGCTTGGCGTGGCTGCGAACTGATTGCCTGGCCCAACGAGATCTTCACCCGGTTTCATTTTGAAACTGGCGACACGAAGGCCAGCGGTTCCAGCTTCCAATATAGCTTCAAGTACAAACATTACCTGGAAGTATGGAATATCTGTCAGACCAATGTCCCGCTGGTTAGCCTGATCCTTTCGAACAACCGCAGTTTTTTGGTCAGGATTCCTCCCGGCAGTCCCTTTGACTTGGCGGACAAACAATTCGGCGAGGTCAAACCGATGACCCTTACTCCGGTGGGGGGATCGCCCGCCAGCTTGAAACCTGGGGAATTCGGCATGCTGGAATCCCCCACCATGACCTTGCGTTATGTCGACACGAGCAAGGACAAAGCCACCAACGTGCAATTTCAGGATTGGAGCAACAACTCCACCACCATTTACACGACCAACTCCAAAATTCTTTCGGCCACGAAAGGAGGGCAGTTGATTTACAACAAGGATATTGTCGCCGCCAATCTTTACGGTCCGTCCAACGGCGTGATTTTTGCAACCGCCATGAGCTACGCCTGCCAAAAGGGTTACCGGTCGCCTCCCCCCAAACTGAAATCCATCGGAGGGGACCCAAGAGCCCAGCTATTTTTGTCCAAGGATTGGGGAACCAAAGGCCAGCTCTACGTCAATTTTGCCAGTCCCGGCGGGCTCAATTGGGAGAACGGCAATAAGGGATTTCAAAACGGATATGTAAATGCCTCCAATCTTTGGGCGGACGGCGGCCATTATCGTGTTGCCGATCTTGGGGAAAATCCGAAGTCCTATGGGGATAGCCCCGAAACGTTGTATGGCGCCCGGAAGGGGTCCTGGTCGACGAATGTCGCCTTGTCCAAGGTCGCCAATAACGGTTCCCTTACCAATATTTGCGAGTTGGGAAACATCTTTGACCCCATGCAATGGGAGGACTCAACCCAACTCCCCAAGGAAGCCGGCGGCAACATGCCGGGCCTTTGGACCAACCTCTCGGCAGCAGCCGTTCCTGCGGACACGGCGGGCGGGCGGACTTCCTTGAGAATCGGTCGGCCGGAATTTAACCGCTTTGCCTTTACCAATCTGGGGCAAGCCACAGACCTTCCCGTTCCCAACATGGGGCAATCCGCCGCCGCCCTGCTTGATATTTTTTGCACCAGCACCAACTTTGACGATGGCGGGAAGATCAACCTCAACACCGCTCCAGGCCGGGTTTTGGCCGCGCTGGCGGGCGGAATTTCCATCCTCTCCGACGGCGCCAAACAAGGAAAGGAGGTGAACGGCACCATGATAACGGCGTTCACCAACGGAGTGATGAAATTTCGCAGGACGTACCCCTTTTACAGTCCCAGCCAGCTGGCCTTTATTTCCACAAATTATGGTGAATTGAATTGGACCAATGAATGGGTGACCAACACCGTTTTTTCCACCAATGCCAAGTGCGGACTGGCCGGCATCAATTCCCTCAACGACCCGGGACGGGAGGAGTGGTTTGCCAAAATTTATCCTCTCACCACCGTGGAGAGCCGTAATTTCAGGATCTATGTGTATGCCCAAATGGTGAAATGGGTCGATAACAAGGTTGTCCCCGATGGCCGGGTCATGCGAAAGTATTATCAGGTGTATGCAGAGCAAACCGCGGAAGATCCCGGCACGGCGTTCAACGGCGCGGGTTACAGCATGATTCCGGAACGGGAATCAGAGTACTAACTTCACTCGCTCGCATGTGCGGTTCCATGATTTTTTCAAAATTCCCAACACATCCGACCCCTGCGGGATTTTTCCATACCAGACTTCGGGCAAAACTAGCCCGGCCCCTCCACCCCAAAGGAATGACCCCATGCGAAAACCTGTGAGAATATTTTATTTTTCGGCAGGGTTGCTTCTTACTCTTTTTCATTTCGTTTCCGCCCAGACTCAGAATCCGGAGGACGCAAAAAAAGAACCCGTTCATTTCGCCATCGCCTTGGCTCAACCCGAAGAAGCCAAAACCGTTGCCTGGCTGAAAACCACACCCCTTTGGGATCGGGAACCCTTCCCGGGATATGGATTTGGGGAATGGATTTGGCCCTCCGGTCTGCAATCGCTGGTGATCAAAAATCCCCAGCGTGAGGACTTGGAGGTGAAAATCCCCACCACCGCCGGGGAATGCTATCTGTTGGGCATCGACTCGGTTCCCAATCCCGATCCCAAAAAGGCGGAAAAGTATCCCCGGGTCAGCACCGCAGCCTGTGTTCCCATCAAATCCCCCAAGCCTGAAAATAAACCTTATGTGGTTGGAGTTTCATTCATTCGCGATCCCCTGGATCTGGAGGTCAACGGGAAAAAACTGACGCTCAAGTTTTCCGAGCCCGTGCAATTTTCCACGGGACTGGCCATGATCAAGGAAAACGGCGAAATCCTGACTTCTGCGGATCCCCAGGATCCCTGCATCATCGCTTTGGCCTTTTTTAAGGGCAGCGACGGAAAGATTTATACTATTAATTCGCGGTTTTATTGAGTTTTCGCAACAAAGCCACCACTCCAAACGTTTCTGTTTCACGGTGGCCCGCCAGAATCAGGTTGAGCCGCAACTCTTTGGCTTTGACCTCGGTCGGATAATCCGTTTCCCCGGTGACGAGGGTATCCAACCCCGCCTGCGCCACCTGATCCAGATCGCCAAAACCACCGGTCACGATGCCAATCTTTCGGCATACGGTCGGTCCCGCCCCGATCACCTTGACCCCCGCTCCTGAAACTCCCCTGCATTTTCGAACCAGCACCTGCCGCCGAATTCCCCTTCCTCGGACCATAAATCCGATCTCCTTCCCCATGGCCCGGCCAAATCTTTTTCTTTTCCAACCCTCCAACCCCAACACCCGAACCAACCCGATTGAATTTCCCAAGTCCGGATGGGCATCCAACGGTAAATGGGAAGAATAGATCGCCACGCCCATTCGTTTTGCCATCTGGATTCGTTGGGCCCGGATCTTTCGATCCAAGGCCGAATCCCCCCAAAAGAGGCCATGATGCACCACCAAAAAATCCACCTTTGCCCTCCCCGCTTGCCGGATCGAATCCCGATCCGCATCCACCGCCCAGCCGATTTTCTTCACCGGTCGGCGGTGGGAAACCTGCAAACCGTTCTTTGCCCCCGGATAGTCCCGGAACGCTTTCGTCTGCAGGATCCGGTCGCAAATTCGGGCCAGCTCGCGCGGGGTCATCGTTGGTGAAGGGTAATCAACCCTATCTGATTTAAAATTGAAATCCGGTAGGGACGCCTACCCTTAGGCGTCCATGCCCGATCTCGAACCATCAATGACCCAACCCACCATCCTCCGCACCGATCCCCGGTTCCTGATCGTCAATAAACCTGCCGGATGGCTCGTCCACCCCACCCGCCCCGATGGCACCTTCACCCTGATCGATTGGCTCCGGGAACAGCTCCCCGGGGAATTCCTTTCGCTCGTCAGCCGCCTCGACCGCGAAACCTCCGGCCTTCTTCTGGTGGCTCGCGGCAAGGAGAACGCCTCGCTTCTGGGCAAGATGCAACAACGCCGGGAAATTGAGAAAACGTACCTCGCCATCGTTCATGGAAAACCGCCGGAATCCGGAACCATCGACGCCCCCTTGGATCGACTCGGTAAACACCAACCCAGCAAAATCTATATCCGCCAAGCGGTTGTCCCAGGCACCTACCCCGCCGTCACCGAATTCAAAACCCTCGGCACGCGCATCCGTACCGAATATGGTGAAATCAGCTTGGTCGAAGCCTCCCCAAAAACTGGCCGGCTCCACCAAATCAGAGCCCATTTCGAGCACCTAGGATCCCCTATCATAAACGACAAAATATATGGCAAAAATGATGAATATTTTATTAACTATATCGATAAAGCTTTAAAAAATTTTAATGAAATTGGCCGGCATTGCCTCCATTCTTCAAAAATTGAGTTCAACTTGGGGACAGAGTTCATTTCATTGGAAATTGGTTTACCAGAAGATATGAACGGAATTTGGAACCCACCATGACCCGCCCTGGCTACAGTCTTCCTCCTTACGAGGTCGACAGGGTCATGCTGGCCACGGCCGAGACAATTGACTGGAGCCTCAAACTCCTCAACATCCCGCCGCTCTGGCTTGAAACCAAAGGCGAAGGCATCAAGGTGGCCATCCTGGATACCGGCATTGCCTTGGAACATCCCGACCTTAAGCCTGCCCTTCTGGAAGCCCGTGACTTCACTCGCAGCCCTTCCGGTCCCAACGACGTGCAAGGCCACGGCACCCACGTGGCCGGCATTGTTGCCGCCCGCCGAAACGCCCACGGTATCGTCGGAGTCGCCCCCATGGCCAAGATCATTGCGGCCAAGGTTCTCAACGACGAGGGCGCAGGCTCCTCCGATGACATCGTGGCGGGGATCCGCTGGGCCACGGAGGCAGGAGCCGACATCCTCTCCCTGAGCCTCGGCTCCCCTGCCCCGGACGAGGAGATCCACCTCGCCTTGGTTTCCGCCATCCACCAAGGTCGATTTGTCATCACAGCCGCCGGCAATGAGGGGCCGGATCTGGACACCGTCGGTTACCCGGCCGGTTATCCGGAGATGGTGGCGGTGGGATCCATCGACCGCCGGCAACGCCTGTCCCGCTTCTCCTCCCGGGGTCGGCAAGTGGATGTGGTTGCCCCAGGCGATGAAATCACCTCCTGCTATCCGCCCCGAGGCTTTGCCACCCTGAGCGGCACCTCCATGGCCACACCGTTTGTCTCAGGCGTCGTGGCTCTCATGCTGGCCAAACATCGGAAACACGGCGGAAAGACCCCCGTCCGCAACCAACAGGATCTAATTGAACATCTCTGCCGAACCTCGGCCGATGCCGGCCCGGCGGGCACCGATCCGCTCTATGGGTGCGGGATCATCGATCCGGCAAAATTGATCAAAGGATGATCTCGGTAGGGGCGATTGTCCCCAATCGCCCGATAGAACGATTCATCTTTGGAGCCACAAAAGCCAATCGGCCGAACCAGAGGATCGGCCCTACCGAACCCTTACCCCTGTTGCGCTGGCTGCTGTAGCTGCACCCCCTGCAACGGAATCCGCGACACAATCTTTCCATCGTAAATCACATCGAAAGAGTACTGCCCAGGGGTAGGCAACCGCAGGCCGGCGATATTGAAAATGAAATTCTGGCTCCAGAAAAACGCCGAGGCCGGAGGCTCGGCCATATTGAACTCAATCTTCGGCCCGCCTTGGGGCAACACCTGTTTGCCATCCTGATCGATAAACGAAATTTGGATCACGTGCTTGCCCTCGTCTCCGGTCCGAAACAGCAACCGCAGGGCAATGGAACAATGGGGATGAATGGCGGGATATTGCCGGGCACAGATCGTGTCGAAAGAGCCCAAGACACATAGCTTGCCCTGGTAGTCGCTGGCCGAATCGGCGATCAAGGCGGTGAGAACTTCCATTTGTGCATGTTACCTGAATCTTCGGCGGTTTGGTAGGGTCGGTTAGCCTTAACCGACCATGCGGAAATCCGATGACCGGTTCTTAAACTTTCCACTTGGACGCCTAAGGGTACGCGTCCCCACCGAATGGAAGAGCTCGTAAAATTCCTCCTCCCTTCATCCCCCCGCTCATCCTAATCTCCAGAAATGGCTTCGCCGTTTCTCATGTTCATCATGGCCGGGGGATCGGGAGAACGGTTCTGGCCCCTTAGCCGCAAGGCCAAACCTAAGCACCTACTCCGTCTGGTATCCTCCAACACCCTCCTGGAAGAGACGGTTCTGCGCTTAAAGCCATTGGCTAAGAAACCCTCGGATTTGCTTATCCTGACCAACCACGAACAGGTTCCGGGCATCCGTAGAGCCCTGCCGCGCTTCCCCACCGCTTCCCTAATTCCCGAGCCCGCCAAGAGGGACACGGCCCCCGCAGCTGCCCTGGCCACCGCCTTGGCCCTCAGGAGACATCCTGAGGCGATTTTGGCCCTCCTACCGGCTGATGCCGTGATCGGGAAGCATCCCATCTTTCGCACTCAGCTAGCCGCCGCCGCCCGGGCGGCCGCCGCCACCCCCTCCTTTGTGACCTTGGGTATCAGGCCTTCTTACCCGGCCACCGGCTTTGGCTACCTGCATTTGGGAAAGAAAACCTTGGGTCATGTAAAGGGCGGCCCTTTCCTCAAGGTAAAGCGCTTCGTGGAAAAACCCTCGTTGGCCAAGGCCAAAGGCTACCTCCGCTCCGGCCAATACGCCTGGAACGCCGGAATCTTTGTCTGGAAAGCCTCCACCTTTCTGGCGGAGGCAAAACGGCAACAGCCGGCCCTGGCTCGATTCATCGAAAAGTTCCCCAAGCATGGGTCCTTCTCTGCCTACCTGAAACGCGAGTTCCCCAGGCTTCCCAAGATCTCCGTGGACTACGCGATCATGGAAGGGGCACGGTCCGTGCTGGCCCTGCGGGCGGTGTTCCCTTGGGACGATGTCGGCTCCTGGACCGCTCTACCCTCCCACCTGCCTACGGACAAAGACGGCAACACCTTCCGGGGCCCGGTGCTTTCCCTGGAAAGCCGGAACTCTCTCGCACTAGCCGAGGGCGGAAGACCAGTGGCGCTGTTAGGCACGGAAAACCTCGTGGTGGTGGACACGCCGGACGCGCTGTTGATTTGCCCAAAGGAAAAAGTTCAACAGGTGAAGAAGCTGATGCCCGTGTTGCCAAAAACTGTGATTTAGGTGGGGCGGGCTGTCCCCAGCCCTCCTCGCTGACCCTTGAACCCTTCCAAATACAACAAGGCGACCAAAGGATTGGCTGCCCTACCCAGCTACGGACCTTGAAGCTTCCCGCTCCCCTCCTCCGCCCTTCGGATCCTTTCCCTGATCCCTCCAAGACCAATCGGGATGAATTGGTGGCGATCACGACCGATCTGACCGTGGAACGCCTCTTGAAGGCCTATCCCAAAGGCATTTTCCCTTGGACGGAAAACCCGTTCACCTGGTGGTCGCCGGATCCTCGGGGCATCCTTCCCCTGGATCACCTCCATGTTCCCCGCCGGCTGGAACGGACGATCCGCAACGGCAAGTTCCGGTACACAATGAACCAAGCTTTTAGGGAAGTCATCCGCGGGTGTGCCGAACCGGCCCCGGGTCGGGAACAAAGCTGGATCGGACCGACTTTTATCCGGGCCTACACGGAACTTTTCAACTGCGGCCATGCCGTGTCCTACGAGGCCTGGCAGGGAAATCAGCTGGCTGGAGGCCTCTACGGGGTCAGGATTGGAAATTTCTTTGCCGGAGAGTCGATGTTCACGCGGATCCGCGATGCCTCCTCGGCCACCCTGATCTTTGCAGCCCGAACCCTACGGGCAGAAGGATGCCGGTTGTTTGACCTGCAGATGGTGACACCCCATACGGCGAGATATGGGGCGGTGGAAGTACGTAGGGATGAATATCTGAAGCTCCTTAAGCAAGCGCTTCGGTAGGGCGGGCTGTCCCCCGCCCTCCTTGCTGAACTTAAACCTCTCAAAATCCAGTGAGGCGGCCAAAGGACTGGCCGCCCTACCCAGGAATCAACTCCTCTGCCCTCCGCTTCCCGTTTTCCAATCCTGGGGCACCCGGAGCAACAACGGGCTGACCAAAATCACGATCAACGGCTTAAACCAAACATCCGTGGCCAGATAGACGGGTTTCCCCATCCCGTCGCACATCAGTCCAAGGCATGCCGCTGCAAGAACCCACCCCTTCCACTTTTCTCCTGCCCCCGCCCGCCAGTAGCTAATGGCGACAAAGGCCAGCAACGGCGAGACAAGAACGTACGAGTTCGTCTCAACCCGAGGGTTGAAGACCGTAAAAACCAACGCCGTGATAACCCAGAGGGCCCAAGAGCCACCCCAGAAGCCGTTTTTACGATAGGCAAAGCCCATGCAAGCCAAACCCCCAGCACAGGCTACGGCCCGGATCCCCTTCTCCAAGATGGGCGGGATCTGAACGCCCGTTTTTCCAATCGCCCCAAATAGATCACTGACCCGGAGATTTTCCGGAGTATAGGAGTTCATGAGTTTCTGAAAAAACTCCAGCCACTGGCTCCAGGCATACGAAGGATTAGGATGGAGAAAACCGACTAGAACCAAGGCAGGCAACCCCAGCAACAGGGGAATCCTCATTCCCGGTATCACCGCAAAGGCCAAGAGCCATGGCGCCAAGGCGATGGGCTTGAGGACCAAGGACAGACTGAGGAGGAAGGCCGCCCGATTCCATTTTTGATCCCTTAAGGCCAGAGAAGCCAGGACGAGGCAGGCCGAGAGAGGGAGATTCGTTTGCCCGTTGTTGAGAGAAGCCAAGGATGCAGGCGCAGCGAGCAGAACAACCGTCAAAAAGACAAGGGCGGCTGAATCCAACCGCCCGATGGAATGACTGATCCTGGCCAACCTCCACAACGCCAAACCGAATAATCCAAAACCAATGGCCCGCCAAAGAATCTCTCCCAGAATCTCAGGACGAAGAATATTTAGTGGAGTAAAGAGAACGGCGAAGGGTGGGGCGTAGAGAAAGCCGTGCGTTCCACCAGGATACATGGATTTCGAAGCCCACCAGTGCGAGGCAGCAAAGCGGTAATTTGGGACCACCCCTGTGCGGGTGAGGTTCAAGAGCAGATAAACCGACATGCCGATGAAAACCGCGGCCAAAATTGACCAGGCGAGGCTGTTCCAGCGGCGGCTCATTATCCAAGATTCGACGGGATGATGATTTTTTTACAGCTGTTTGTTGGGTAGGGGCGATTGTTTCCATCGCCCGATCCAACCATTAGCTCATGGTTTTCCAATTTTCCATCGGCCGACCGAGACGGCCAACCCTACCGAAGTGCCCCGGAACTTCCCATGGAGCTCATGGTTTATCGGTTCCAGGGCACTAGACCATTCACGCGGAGGGCTAAACGCAAAGCCCGAGGGAAGGTTTACGGGGAGGGACAATTACCGGAGCCGCAAAAACAGAAACTCCCGGAACCCATTGCCGATGCGCCAAAGCGCACAAACCAATCAACCTGGAAGGGATTCTGCAAAGGCCGGGGCGGAGATGCTGGAGGCCAACCCACTAGATCCGGACAAAAGAAAACCCCCGAGTGGCCAATCACTGCCACTCGGGGGTTTCTTAAAGTATCTCGGCTCTAAATTTCTTTAGAAGCTGTAGACAACTTCAGCGCCGGCGTAGTGAGCCGGGCCACCGCTGCCAGGCTGGCCAGGAGCGCCAACCGTGCCTTGGGTGCCACCGCTGATGTTGGTCCCCCAATCCAAGCGATATTCCGCACGGATAAGGAGGTTGTCGATCACGTTGAAACCAGCCGTGATCGTGTATTCCCACCAGCTGATGCTGCCGTCGCCAGTTCCACTATTGGTGACGGTGGTCTTGTTCTGGTTGTCCGAGCCGAAGTATTCACCACGGCCGGCCAAGTAGAACCAGTCATTGAACTGATACTTGGTGTAGAGACCGGCACCGTACCAAGTGGTAGCGCCACCGGCAGGACCGTTCCCAGGGGAGTAGGAGCCGAGAACCGCGTCAAAGGCGAGGAGCCACTTGTCGTCGGCAAACTTCGGAGCCCAATTTCCCCAAGAGTTGTAGATGAACATCGGGCCGCTGGGATTGCTGGCACCCACAACCGGATAAGAGTTCTGGGTGGTGCTAACGTCCGTATCATTCGATGTGCCCGTCTCGTATTGGAAGTTGTTGCTCCAGTTGGCGTTGCCACCCGGGGCCGTCACGTTCAAGGAGGCGAGAAGTGCAACCGCATCACCGTTGTTGTTCACAGTGGTGTTGTTGTCCGTGTTCGAGCCGTTCACGACACCGAGTTTGGCGTCGAGATAGTCGTCGAACTTGTAGGAGGACAACACGCCGGTGTACCAGAGCGGATAGGCGTTCTGGAACAGCAGGCCGTAGGTGATGTTCGCATTGGCGGGACGTTCCATAACCTCGTAGCCGAGGGTCGAAACGAACTTACCAACTTTGAAGTCCCAGCCATTGCCCACAGGGGCACGGATGGAAACATACGCCTGTTCCAGAAAGAGAGCGCTGGAATTCTGGCTGGTGTTGGAGGTCGTCGTCGTCGCCGGATCGTTATCACGGTTCAGGAAGTAATTGGCGTCCTCACCGATCATCACATCGGTGCGGAAACCCGCCTGAGCCTTGTTCTCCGAGGTCATCGCCTTCTCGAGGGCCAGCTTGACCGCGTAGAGATTGAAATCCCCACGGGCGGCCGTGTCGCTGCCGAGGCGGCTGTTGACCGTCGACTGATTGGCCGAACCGGTGAAGTTATAGCTATAACCGGCATCGACGTATCCGCTGAGCTTGATGCCCTTCTGGGCGGTCTCAACGAAGTTGTTTTGAACCACTTTTTTAGTGTCCTTGGCGGAAGCTTCCGGGCCGCTATCCGCGAGGGACAGGGAGGCCACGGCCGCGAGAACGCCGAGGATCGCTGTGATCTTTTTCATTCTGTGTTTTTTCTCCTTTGTTGTGTTTGTGTGCCTTCCAAGAGCCGTGATTGTTAGCCAAAGCTCTTCGAAGACCGCGAAATCGTACTCCACCCCCCCCACCCGTCAACATTTTTTTTGAACATTTTTGAGGTTTGGCTGTCTATGGCAATTCAAGCTCGAACGTCTCCGAGGGTGTTCGGCAAGAAGCGCAGGCCGCCAAAGCCTGCGCTTTTTGTTTTAAAGTGTTTATAATTAATGATTTATTGTTAAAATAAAGCCTAAATCCAGCCTCCATAGATTGGATAAAATATGTGTTAAGTACTTATTAACAATAGGATGTGGATTTTTACCTTTGGTAGGGCGGCCAGTCCCTTGGCCGCCTCATTGAGCCCTGGAGCTTT
>Ga0214923_10007905_pt1 | contig 11462 bp, 11 predicted proteins | sample LL1510_MetaG_FD_177993 | JGI IMG/M metagenome (GOLD analysis project Ga0214923, IMG submission 177993) | Freshwater microbial communities from Lake Lanier, Atlanta, Georgia, United States - LL-1510 | ecosystem: Environmental > Aquatic > Freshwater > Lake | place: USA: Georgia | collected... | reverse complement strand
CCTTGTTTGGCCAACAGCATCGCCAGCAGAGGGGTGAGCAGTGGAAGGCGCCTGGATCCGTTGTAGCTTGGCAATACCACTGCAGGCTGGGAGTTGGGATTGGGAATCAGGTGCAAGCGTTCATGGGTGGCATCCAAGAAACCAGCCATTTCTTCGGCTGTCTCGCCCTTGATGCGCATGGCCACACAGAATGCGCCCAATGCCAAATCAGAAACTTTGCCATCCAAGACCTGCGACATCAAGGCATGGGCTTGCACCCGCGACAAATGCCGAGCGCCTTCTTTGCCGCGACCGATTTCCTTGATGAAGTGACTGATGCCCATGTCTGGATTGTGAAACAAGCTTGATGACTTTCAGTTATGAGCCAATTCACAGGTCGCTAAACTCAGGCGAATGTGGTTGTTAGGTATAGAAACCTCCTGTGACGAAACCGGCGTGGCTTTGGTGCAAGCCCGGGCCGGGGATGCCTTGCCTCATTTGATTTCTCAGGCCTTGTTCACCCAAGCAGCGATGCACGAAGCTTATGGCGGTGTGGTCCCCGAATTGGCCAGCCGAGACCATGTCCGACGTGTGCTTCCGCTGATTGAGCAAGTCATGCGTGAAGCGGATCAACCCCTGGAAGCCCTTGATGTCGTGGCATTCACCCGTGGCCCTGGCTTGGCTGGCGCCCTCTTGGTGGGTGCTGCCACCGCCTGTGCGTTGGCCGCCAGTTTGGGTAAGCCGGTCATTGGCATTCACCACTTAGAGGGGCATTTGTTATCGCCATTCATGGGTGAGGACCCCCCGGTGTTTCCTTTTGTGGCCTTACTGGTCTCAGGCGGCCACACACAATTGATGCAAGTGAATCGGGTCGGTGAATACGACTTGCTGGGTGAAACCATCGATGATGCGGCAGGTGAAGCATTTGATAAAAGCGCCAAGCTCATGGGCTTGGGTTATCCAGGTGGCCCCGCCTTGGCTGCACTCGCCGCTACAGGTCAAGCAGATGCTTTTGCTTTGCCTAGGCCGCTGTTACACCAAGACAACTTGGATTTTTCCTTTGCGGGCTTGAAAACAGCAGTTCTCACACAATGCAAAAAGCTTGGAGATGATCTGCCCGCTCGCAAAGCGGATCTGGCCGCTTCAACCCAAGCTGCGATCGTCGAACTGCTGGTGAAAAAATCCTTGCGTGCCTTGAAGCAAACAGGTTTGAATCGTTTGGTCGTGGCCGGTGGGGTGGGGGCAAACCGCTTGCTCCGATCGCAACTCAACCAGGCATGCTTGCAGACAGGTGCCAGGGTGCATTACCCCAAAGTGGACCTGTGCACTGACAATGGCGCCATGATTGCAATGGCCGCCGCGATGCGTTTGGGTGCAGGCATAGAGAAAGCGCATCACCACTACGCCTTTGATGTGTTGCCAAGATGGCCTTTGTCACAACACATGTCTGTTTTGGATAACCCAGCATGAATCACCCATCTTTCGCCTGGCTTTTCGCTGGTGTTGTTTGCTTATCAACAACCTTGACCCTAGCACAGTCCACGCCATTGCCGTCGCATGCGCCGGTCATCAAGCTTGCACTCATTGAGGGCTTGAGTGGGCCGTTTGGTAATACCGGTGAAGTCGTCTATCGCAACCTGTTGCTGGCCACCGAACGAGTCAACCAACGCGGCGGTGTTCGCTTGAAACATGGCAACCATGCTTTGTCTTTGGTGCGTTATGACAGCAAAGGTCAGACTGAAGAGGCTTTAGCCATGTTGGGTGCAGCCATAGAGGACGGCGCGCGTTTTGTCATGCAGGGCAACAGCTCTGCCGTCGCTTCTGCTTTGATCTCAGGTCTTCAAAAACACAACGAACGCCAACCGCAAAAAGCAGCACTGCTTCTCAATTATGCTGCTGTTGACCCGGCACTGACCAATGAGCGTTGCAGTTTTTGGCACTTTAGATTCGATGCCCATGCCGACATGCGCATGCTGGCCCTGATGGGCGTGTTAAAAAATGACAAAACCTTGAAGAAGGTCTATTTGATTGGGCAAGACTACAGTTTTGGCCAAGCTGTGCTGAAAGAGGCGCGCAGACAATTGAGCTTGCAACGTCCTGACATAGAGATCGTTGGCGAAGAGTTGCATCCCATTGGGCGGGTCAAAGATTTTTTGCCCTATGTACAAAAAATCAAGGCAAGTGGCGCGCAAGCAGTCATTACTGGCAACTTTGGCAATGACCTGACCTTGCTGGTGAGGGCCGCGCAAGAGATGGGTTTGAATGGCAAGTTTTATACCTTTTATGGCAATGCATTGGGGGCCCCCGCCGCCATGGGGGAGGCAGGGATTGGCAACGTGATTGCAGTGGCAGATTGGATGCCCAATGTGCCTGGCGCAGATTCGGTGCAGTTCTATCAGGGGTTCAAAAAACGCTTCCCGGATCCCGCAGATGATTATGCGCATCTGCGCATGCACTTGATGGTGGAGGCGCTGGTTCAAGCTCTGGAAAAGGCTGGTTCAAGCGATGCCTTGGCCGTGGCTTACGCTTTGGAGCAAGTCAAACTGCAACGCTGGGGCCAGGCAGTCAGCATGCGCGCCAGTGACCATCAATTGCAACAACCTCTGGTGGTTGGTGTGATGGATCGGCAAGGGCAACCTGGTGTGCTTTTCGATGTGGAGGGATCGGGCTTTGGCTTTCGCATCGTGCAGCAATTTTCAGCCACTCAGGTGGCTCAGCCCACCAACTGCCAAATGAGCCGGCCACAGCAATAAGCAGGTGGGCCAGTTTTGCCAAGCTATAATAGTCGATCCAATGTCTAGGCTTTGGGTTCACGCCATCTGGCATTTCCGGCTGTTGGCGCATGTCAAATTTTTTGGAAAAACAACATGACCACATTAAACAAGGCTGAGGTCGTTCAGGCCAATGCACGTTCCGCCAACGATACAGGCAGCCCCGAAGTGCAAGTCGCCATCTTGACTGCACGGATCAATGAACTGACCCCCCACTTCAAAACCCACGCCAAAGACCATCACGGTCGTCGCGGATTGTTGCGCATGGTCAGCCGTCGTCGCAAATTGCTCGACTACCTCAAATCCAAAGACGCAGAGCGCTATACCGCGCTGATCGGCAAATTGGGTTTGCGCAAGTAACACCCCGCACCCATGACCGACGCTTGAGTCTCTTTCTACACGCAGGCGTTACCGCATGGGTCGGGACATAAAGCAAAGCAACTGAATCGGTTCGAAGCTGTGTCATTCCAAAAAAATGGTGTTTTTCTGGAATGGCATCGTTTACCGACAGTGACTTTGGGCTCTGGTGAAGTGGCCTGCACTTCCCAATTTCCAACAGGAAACGCACATGTCCATGTTTAACAAAGTTACCAAAACCTTCCAATGGGGCCAACACACCGTCACCCTTGAAACCGGTGAAATCGCTCGCCAATCCAGTGGCGCTGTCATCGTCAACATGGATGACACCGTCGTGTTAGCCACTGTGGTGGCCTCGAAATCTGCCAAACCCGGGCAAGATTTCTTTCCATTGACCGTTGACTACATTGAAAAAACATATGCTGCTGGCAAGATTCCGGGCAGTTTTTTTAAACGCGAAGCCAAGCCCAGCGAACTTGAGACTTTGACCAGTCGGCTGATTGATCGCCCGCTTCGTCCTTTGTTCCCAGATGGTTTCTACAACGAGGTGCATCTGGTGATCCACACCTTGTCGCTCAACCCAGAAGTAGACGCTGACATCGCTGCCATGATCGGTTCCTCGGCAGCCCTTGCTGTTTCAGGCATTCCATTCAATGGACCGATTGGCGCTGCCCGAGTCGGCTATGTCAACGGCGAATACGTGCTTAACCCAGGACAAACCCAGCGCATCGATAGCCAATTGGAGTTGGTCGTGGCAGGCACGCAAGACGCTGTGCTGATGGTGGAGTCAGAAGCTTTGCAAATGTCGGAAGAAATCATGTTGGGCGCGGTGGTATTTGGTCATGAACAAAGCCGAGTGGCTATCAACGCCATCCACGATCTTGTGCGCGACGCTGGCAAGCCTGTCTGGGAATGGAAGGCTGTTGCCAAAGATGAAATTTTGATTGCCAAAGTGAATGCCTTGGCAGAAGTCAAACTCGCTGACGCCTACCAAATTCGCAACAAACAAAGCCGAACCCAAGCTTGTCGCGAAGCCTATGCCTCTGTGTTGGAGGCCCTCAAAGACGAGGGGCTTGAGTTTGACACTGTCAAAGTGGAAAGCATGTTGTTCGACATCGAAGCGCGCATAGTTCGCAGCCAAATCTTGGCGGGTGAACCGCGCATCGATGGTCGTGACACTCGCACCGTTCGTCCAATTGAAATCCGCAACAGCGTGCTGCCCCGCACCCATGGTTCTGCCCTGTTCACCCGAGGGGAAACCCAAGCTCTGGTGATCACCACCTTGGGTACTGATCGTGATGCGCAGCGCATTGACGCTTTGGCGGGAGAGTTCGAGGACCGCTTCATGTTCCACTACAACATGCCGCCGTTCGCCACTGGTGAAGTCGGCCGTATGGGCAGCACCAAACGCCGCGAAATTGGCCACGGTCGCTTGGCCAAACGTGCCTTAGCAGCATGCTTGCCTTCCAAGGAGGAGTTTCCATACACCATGCGTGTGGTGTCAGAAATCACCGAATCCAATGGATCCTCCTCCATGGCTTCTGTGTGTGGCGGTTGTTTATCCTTGATGGACGCTGGCGTTCCCATGAAAGCCCATGTAGCCGGCATCGCCATGGGCCTGATCAAAGAAGGCAACCGCTTCGCGGTATTGACCGACATCTTGGGTGACGAAGACCATTTAGGCGACATGGACTTCAAGGTGGCTGGCACCACCCATGGCATCACAGCGTTGCAAATGGACATCAAAATTCAGGGCATCACCCAAGAAATCATGCAAGTGGCTTTGGCGCAAGCCAAAGAAGCCCGCATGCATATTTTGGGCAAGATGCAAGAAGCCATGGGCGAGGCCAAAACCGAAGTCAGCAACTTCGCCCCCAAGCTGTTCACCATGAAAATCAACCCTGAGAAGATTCGTGATGTGATTGGAAAAGGTGGTGCAGTCATTCGCGCCTTAACCGAAGAAACGGGTTGCCAAATTAACATAGAAGAAGACGGCACCATCACCATTGCCGCCACCGACGGTGCCAAGGCTGATGAGGCCAAGCGTCGCATCTCCGAAATCACTGCAGAAGTTGAAATTGGCAAGGTATATGAAGGCCCTATCACCAAGATTTTGGATTTTGGTGCCCTGGTCAATTTATTGCCTGGTAAGGATGGTCTGTTGCACATCAGTCAAATCAGCCACGAACGCATTGCGAAGGTCACTGATGTGTTGGCCGAAGGTCAGATCGTGCGTGTCAAAGTGCTTGAAACGGACGAAAAAGGCCGTATCAAGTTGTCCATGAAAGCATTGGTGGACAGCCCTGAGGCACCTTCTCATGCAGATCTAGAGCAGCTTGAACATTCGCCAGAGCAAGAGTAACTGAATGCGTCTACCTCTGATCGTAGGCAACTGGAAAATGAACGGCAGCCTGACTGCCAATCAAGATTTGCTGCATGCCATCCAACTGGGTCTCGACAAGGTCAACTGCGAAGTCGCTGTTTGCGTCCCTTTTCCTTACCTGCAACAGGTTCAGCAGTTGTGTGAAGGCGAGTCATGCATGCTTGGTGCACAAGATGTTTCTGCGCATCAGCAGGGCGCTTTCACTGGTGAAGTGTCGGCTTCCATGTTGCACGAATTTGGCGTGCGTTTTGTCATTGTTGGCCACTCTGAACGCCGCCAATACCATGCAGAAACAGATGCCGTGGTGGCCAGCAAGGCGCAGCGTGCACTGGCAGTTGGCATCACGCCGATTGTGTGTGTGGGCGAGACCATGGCTGAACGCGAAGCGGGTCAAACCCACGCAGTGATAAAGCGGCAATTGGCTGCGGTGATACAAACCAATGGGCATTGCATCAGTGAAATCGTGGTGGCATATGAACCCGTCTGGGCCATCGGGACTGGCAAGACTGCCACCCCTGAGCAAGCACAAGAAGTGCATACCCTGCTGAGGGCCCAATTGCGTGCGGCTACTCCACACCCTGAGCGCATCGCCTTGTTGTACGGTGGAAGCATGAACGCTGTCAACGCAGCCAGTTTGTTGGCTCAGCCAGATATTGACGGCGGCTTGATTGGTGGCGCAGCGCTCAAGGCCGCGGATTTTTTGACCATCGTTGCTGTTGCATCGCATTGACCTTCACGGAGTTTTCATGAGCACGCTTCTCAATTTATTGCTTTTGGTTCAGATCCTTTCCGCTTTGGGCATGATCGGTTTGATCTTGGTGCAGCATGGCAAAGGCGCGGACATGGGTGCGGCGTTTGGCAGTGGTTCTTCAGGCAGTTTGTTTGGTGCCTCTGGCGGCGCTAACTTTTTGTCGCGTACCACCTCGGTGCTGGCTGCGGTGTTTTTTGCCTGCACATTGGGATTGGCCTATTTTGGCAATTTGCGACCAGTGGCGTCAGGCAGTGTGCTAGAAAAAGCCCCTGTGAATGTGGCTCCTCCAGCCAGTGACAGCATCCCTGGCGCGAGCACGACACCAGCCAAAGCACCCGTTTCTGCGGCGACACCAACTGCGGCGACTGTTGCCCCCGCTGAGCCAGCCAGTCAAATTCCTGGCAAGTGACTTTTTTCCTGAAGAAACCAATTTGTCAGGGATGACTTTAGGGTTTTTTTGGGGTTAAGATCAAAGGCTTTTTCATGGAGTAGCCTTTATGGGTTACTCCATGAAAGCAACAACTGCCGTCGTGGTGAAATTGGTAGACACGCTATCTTGAGGGGGTAGTGGCGAAAGCTGTGCGAGTTCGAGTCTCGCCGACGGCACCATTCAATCCTGATGTCATGCTGGTGTCAGATGCGTTCGTGATGCTAGCAAAGCGAATTGCAAACAGAGATTCAAATGAATTTAGAGCAGTATCTGCCCGTCCTTTTGTTTATCCTGGTTGGCTTGGCTGTTGGCGTAGCACCCCAAGCAATTGGTTTGGTGTTGGGCCCGCAAAAACCTGACGCCGCCAAAAATTCCCCCTACGAATGCGGCTTCGAGGCCTTTGAAGATGCCCGAGGCAAGTTTGATGTGCGTTACTACCTGATCGCCATTTTGTTCATCTTGTTTGACCTAGAAATTGCATTCCTGTTTCCATGGGCGGTTGCGCTCAAAGAAATTGGCTTTGTCGGCTTTGCTGCCATGATGATTTTTTTGGCTATTTTGGTTGTAGGCTTTGCTTACGAATGGAAAAAAGGCGCCCTCGATTGGGAGTAAATCATGTCAATTGAAGGCGTTTTCAAAGAAGGTTTCATCACGACCTCTTACGACTCGGTGGTTAATTGGGCCAAAACTGGTTCGTTGTGGCCCATGACTTTTGGTTTGGCATGTTGCGCGGTCGAGATGATGCACGCAGGTGCTTCGCGCTATGACATTGACCGTTTTGGCATGTTGTTTAGACCCAGCCCGCGCCAGTCTGATCTGATGATCGTGGCAGGCACTTTGTGCAACAAAATGGCACCTGCATTGCGAAAGGTTTACGACCAAATGTCGGAGCCGCGTTGGGTCTTGTCGATGGGTTCTTGCGCCAATGGCGGTGGTTATTACCACTACAGCTATTCGGTGGTTCGTGGCTGTGACCGCATCGTGCCAGTGGATGTGTATGTGCCTGGTTGTCCACCCACGGCTGAAGCATTGCTGTATGGCATCTTGCAATTGCAAAACAAGATTCGCCGTGAAAACACCATTGCTCGCTGAGACCTGACCAATGGCCATCACTGTTTCGATCGACAGCTTGCAACATGCGATTCACCGCGTATTGTGTGAGCGTGTTCAACATCTTGAGTTGGCCTTGGGTGAACTCACCCTCACGGTCAACGCGCACGACTATGCGCATGTGGCAAAAGAGTTGCGTGATCACCCCGATTTGTCCTTTGATCAATTGATCGACTTGTGTGGCATTGACTACAGCGGCTATAAAGAAGGTGCTCAGTCGAGATTCACCGATGGGCTTCGTTACGCCGTGGTCAGCCATTTGCTATCTCTGAGACACAACTGGCGCTTGCGATTGCGGGTGTTTGCAACCGACGATGATTTGCCGCAGGTATCAACCATCACACATATTTGGAACTCGGCCAACTGGTATGAGCGGGAAGCTTTTGATTTGTTTGGCATCTTGTTCGACAACCACACCGATCTGCGCAGGATTTTGACTGATTACGGTTTCATTGGCCATCCGTTTCGAAAAGATTTCCCCACCACTGGCCACGTGGAGATGCGATATGACGCCGAACAAAAGCGTGTCATCTACCAGCCTGTCACCATCGAATCGCGTGAAATCACACCACGTATCGTTCGAGAAGACAACTATGGCGGACTTCATTGACCATGGCTGAAATCAAGAATTACACCCTGAATCTTGGCCCGCAGCATCCTGCAGCCCACGGCGTGTTGCGCTTGGTGCTTGAACTAGATGGCGAGGTGGTGCAACGTGCAGATCCACACATCGGCCTGTTGCATCGTGCCACTGAAAAATTGGCTGAGAGCAAAACCTACATACAAACGCTACCTTACATGGACCGTTTGGACTATGTCTCCATGATGTGCAACGAGCATGCCTATTGCTTGGCCATTGAAAAGCTGATGGGCTTGCCAGTGCCAGTTCGCGCGCAGTACATCCGTGTGATGTTTGCCGAAATCACCCGCATGCTCAACCACTTGATGTGGCTGGGTGCGCATGGGTTCGATTGCGGTGCCATGAATATCTTGATTTACTGTTTTCGTGAAAGAGAAGATTTGTATGACATGTATGAGGCTGTCTCAGGTGCTCGCATGCATGCAGCTTATTTTCGCCCCGGCGGTGTTTACCGCGATCTGCCCGACTCCATGCCGCAATACCAGGTCAGCAAGATCAAAAATGCAAGGACCATTGCCCGCTTGAACGAAAACCGCCAAGGCAGTTTGCTCGATTTCATTGATGACTTTACCCAGCGGTTTCCCAAATATGTCGACGAATACGAAACCTTGCTCACCGACAACCGCATTTGGAAGCAACGAACAGTGGGCATTGGCGTGGTGTCCCCAGAAAGGGCTAAAAACATGGGGTTCACTGGCCCGATGTTGCGTGGCTCAGGTGTCGCCTGGGACTTGCGCAAACAACAGCCCTACGATGTTTACGATCAGATGCAATTTGACATTCCAGTAGGCACCGAAGGCGACTGTTATGACAGGTACTTGGTGCGCGTGGCTGAATTGCGTCAATCCAATCAGATCATCAAGCAATGCGTCGATTGGTTGCGCGCCAATCCAGGACCCGTTATCACTGACAACCACAAGGTCGCCCCTCCCCACCGCGAAGTCATGAAAACCAGCATGGAAGAGTTGATTCACCATTTCAAACTTTTCACAGAAGGTTTTCACGTGCCAGAAGGTGAAGCCTATGCAGCTGTCGAACACCCAAAAGGCGAGTTTGGTATCTACTTGGTCTCTGATGGTGCCAATAAGCCATACCGAATGAAAATTCGTGCCCCTGGTTTTGCCCATCTTTCCGCCATGGATGAGATGGCCAAAGGCCACATGATTTCTGACACCGTGGCAATCATTGGCACCATGGACATTGTGTTTGGGGAAATAGACCGATGAACACAACTGCCTCAAACGCCACAGACATGGCAGAACTCAGTGCAGAGACGCTCAATCGGTTTGCACGCGAGACGGCCAAATACCCCGAGGATCAAAAACAATCAGCTGTCATGGCATGTTTGACCATCCTCCAGCAAGAATTTGGGTTTGTCAGTCCAGCCCATGAAAAAGCTGTCGCGCATTTCCTGAACATGCCATTGATGGCAGTGCACGAGGTGTTCACGTTCTACAACATGTACAACATCAATCGGGTTGGTAAATTCAAAATCAATGTTTGCACCAACCTGCCATGCCAGTTGCGCAAAGCCCAACAATCCCTGTCATATCTTTGTCAACAACTTCAAGTCAATGTGGGTGAAACCACCGCTGATGGCATGTTCACTGTTCAACCTGGAGAATGCATGGGTGCTTGCGCAGATGCCCCTGTGTTACTCGTCAACGATACCCACATGTGCAGTTTCATGTCTTCAGAAAAAATCGACCAAATGCTCGGTGTGTTGCGTACTTTGGGAGGCAAGCCATGAATTTGCAACAAGCATTGGCTCCGTTTCAAGCAACCGGCAGAGAATCCTGTTTCCACAACCGTCACATCAATCCGCACATTTATGCTGGACTGAATGGAAGCAACTGGAGTTTGCCTGACTACCTTGACCGCGGTGGTTACCAGGCCTTGCGAACCGTTTTGGGTTTAAACGGCGCACCCGCTTTAAGCCAAGATGAAGTGATTGCCTTGATCAAGGAATCGGGTTTGCGTGGCCGAGGTGGTGCCGGTTTTCCCACCGGGCTCAAGTGGAGTTTCATGCCACGTCAGTTTTTTGGTCAGAAATACTTGGTCTGCAACTCGGATGAGGGCGAGCCAGGCACATTCAAAGACCGCGATATTTTGGAATTCAATCCGCACATCGTGATCGAAGGGATGGCGATCGCGGCTTACGCCATGGGCATCACTGTGGGTTACAACTACATCCACGGAGAGATTTTCAAAACCTACCAACGATTTGAAGTGGCTTTGGAAGAAGCCAGGGCGGCAGGCTTCTTGGGTGACAACATTCAGGGCAGCGATTTCAGCTTTCAATTGCATGCAACCCATGGTTTTGGCGCATATATCTGCGGTGAAGAAACCGCCTTGCTGGAGTCCTTGGAGGGCAAAAAGGGGCAACCCCGTTTTAAGCCGCCATTTCCAGCGAGCTATGGTGTTTACGGTAAGCCAACCACCATCAACAACACCGAAACATTTGCCGCTGTGCCCTGGATCATTCGAAATGGCGGTGCAGCCTATCTGGCTTGTGGCAAGCCCAACAATGGGGGCACCAAAATCTTCTCTGTGAGTGGTGACGTGGAGCGTCCAGGCAACTACGAGGTTCCATTGGGTACACCATTTGCCACCTTGCTTGAATTGGCTGGAGGTGTTCGCGGGGGAAGACCACTTAAAGCAGTCATTCCTGGAGGCTCCTCTGCACCTGTATTGCCTGCTTCCCTGATGATGGATATCACCATGGACTATGACAGCATCGCCAAGGCCGGCTCGATGCTGGGCTCAGGTGCCGTGATCGTCATGGATGACACGCGCTGCATGGTCAAGAGCTTGCAACGGCTGTCGGCGTTTTACATGCATGAGTCTTGTGGCCAATGCACGCCTTGTCGGGAAGGCACGGGTTGGCTGTCACGCGTGGTCGACCGCATAGAAACAGGCCTGGGCAGACCTGGCGACATGGATTTGTTGGACAACGTCGCTGAAAACATCATGGGCCGCACCATTTGCGCCTTGGGAGACGCTGCAGCCATGCCTGTGCGTGGCATGCTCAAGCATTTCCG
>Ga0214923_10007904_pt1 | contig 11462 bp, 8 predicted proteins | sample LL1510_MetaG_FD_177993 | JGI IMG/M metagenome (GOLD analysis project Ga0214923, IMG submission 177993) | Freshwater microbial communities from Lake Lanier, Atlanta, Georgia, United States - LL-1510 | ecosystem: Environmental > Aquatic > Freshwater > Lake | place: USA: Georgia | collected 2015-10-15 | reverse complement strand
GTGGCCCCATCGGAACCATCATCTGCCAACAGCAATTGCCAATGGGGATCCGTCTGGGCCCGGAGGCTGGCCCAAGCCTCCGCCAACAGCTCAGCCCTGCCGTACACCGGCAGGACGATGGTGGTGGTGGAGCAACTCTTACCAGTCAACATTTTGGCTAAAGGTGCTGAAACATTGCGGCTTTTCGATAAACTTCAATAGTGGTAGAGGCAGTTTTTTCCCAACTAAATTTCCTGGCCTGCTGTAAAGATAATTTACTGCGACTATGATATTCCGAGGTGTCGAACAACAACCGCTCCATCGCCAAACTGACGGCTTGATCATCAAGAGGGTCCACCTGCAACGCAGCATGGCCAGCCACCTCAGGCAAAGAGGTGGTGTTGGAACAAATGACGGGACAACCGCAAGCCATCGCCTCAATCACAGAAAGGCCAAAGCCTTCATAAAGAGACAAGTAAACAAACACACTAGCATTGCAATAGGCGAGCCTTAATTCATCATCAGCAAGGAATCCGAGAGCTAAAATATTCAATTCTAAGCCCAATGCCTTGACCTGGGCTTTTAGCGATTTAGCAAAACAAACATCGGCGCCAACCACAATCAAGCGGAGCGGAATAGAAGTTTTTGCACACAGCAACAATCGCCGGAACGCCAACAGCAAAGTCTTAAAATTTTTATATGGATAATTAGCACAGGTGGTAAGCAAAATAGTCGCATCATCATCAATACCATGGCGAAATCTAAAATTACTAGAATTATCACTAGCCAAGGGCGAAAAATGACGAGATGCTGCCAAAGGAGCCATATGCACCAAAGAAGGGTTTAGCGAAGGGAATAGCCGCATCAAATCGCGACGTGTAGCATTAGAAGTCACTAAAATAGCTGTACTTAAAACTGCCTCGCGCAAATTGATCGAGACAGAATTTATAACAGACTCAGGAAACCATTCCGGATGAACAAGTGGAATAAGATCATGAATCGTACTAACGACCCTCCATCTCTCACCACGAATTGATTGGGGCAATCCAAAATAGGGCAAATGCAGCACCAGCCTTGGCCACTGCATAGACCATAAGTAGAGAAGAAAGGTATCAATTTTACGGGTGGTCCAACGCAAGGCTTTGATATCCAAGCAAGGCAAAGAAGGGCTTAGCCAGGCCAGCAGAAGCGTCAGCCAAGCTCCAACACGGGGAACTCCAGCTAGATCACCTGAGGCCAAATGAAGATTCAGAATGCGCAGATGTTTGAGAGGTTGAAAGGGACAGATCAGCAGATGCAGCCTTAGCTGCATCTGCTGATCTAGAAGTGCCAACAAAAGCTCATGGGTGTACCTATAGATGCCCGTGCGCGCAGATTTCCCCTGCAGGGCAGCCCCAAGAACCCGGGTATCTATCACTACAACGGGCTGATATTTAGACAAGCAGGGGCAAAGTTAGTCACCAAATTGTCTCACAATCTATTCCAGGAAAGGATTAGAATGTCTAAGCTTGCAGGATAGAATCAAGCCAGGCAATGACCTGCTCTTGATTTACCTGGAAGCCGCCTCCCTCAACTACATGACCACTAAAATGGCTGTGATCAAGATCTAAAGCCGCAGCCATGAGTGCGTAGTGGCCAAACTCCTGTAATGAACCTGGCAGCAACTCCAGCACCCTTGTACCTGGTTGGGCAAAAACCAGGTTGGTAAGGGCAGCACCATGGGGAGCGACCACCCAACGAGCATTGGCAAAGCATGCAATGCAATCGTATAGTGGTAAAGATTCAGCATCAACCACTATAAATCCTCTTTGCAACAATAACTTCTCAAGACGGTCTTCCTGGATCAGGGGGCGTCTGGCGCTTGGTCCTCGACGTAAATACAAATATTTTGTATGATAAATGCTGCTGGCCGAACTCGCAAGGGGAAGAGTAGTCCTGCGCAAAAGGCGAAGAGCCACTCCATCACATACCAAAGAAGTGTGATTCTCAATGAAACATGCGTGCAACTCTTTAACCAGGAGAGGCCCACGATCAAACCTAATGAGCCCACCAGGTGCCAGGGCTTTCGCCAGAATCGCAACCCGACCCAATAGTGAGGGTAAAGAACCATTATTTCCAGTTAGTGCTCGGTCGCTGATAATTACTGACCGAGCATAGGTATGCATAGGAAGAGTTCCCAAGCCAGGCAAAGTTAACCAATGATACCAATTTGGATTATTAAAGCTGCTTAACAAGTGAAATGAACCCTGAAGTAACTGGGGAGAGCTCCTCGATCGCGCACTACCCGGAACTTGTCGCCAGGGATGAGCACCGCTGGCCCAAGGCCACCAAGATAAACGTAAACCAGGAAGAGCTCTTCGTCGCAATAGCGTAAGACTTGGCAGCGAAGCATTTGCGAGATTGCGTTCTGTTAAAAGCCAAGCCCTCAAAGACAAGAATCCTGCCTCCAGCAACAAAGGCTGATCTGCTGCATCACTTACAGCAAGCCTGAGGCGATGGCGAGTAAATTCCATGGGGGGCAATGGCCTCAACCCAAAATTTTTCAAATCAAAAGAACCTGTTTGGATTTTTCTTTCCAACCTAAGACTAGATACCTTTTCACTCTCAACTTCAAGCTGAGGAAGGCACCGCTGCAAATGCTCCAGCCCACTGGAGTCCATAAACAGCAAAGCTGGAAGATTCACCCCTGCAGAGAAGCATGGACACTAGGACGATAACCTGTAATTAGCTTTAGAACCAACACTTTTACCTGTAGAAAAAACAAAATCCAAAACCTATAGGGTTCGAACGAAAAACGTCTTCGGAAGGTAATTGATGCATGTATGTAATCAGGTGAGCGTGGATCTAAACAATCTCGCCAATAGGCCCAGCGGGCCCGCCATCCTGTGGCCTTTGGACCGGATGGGCGAGTGGTATCAGGGCGACAACACACCTTGAAACCAGAATCCGTAGTGATTCGAAAACCTTTGCAGCTAAGGCTGTGGGTAAACCAATAGTCGGAGAGGTAATGGGGGATACCTCTGGGTACAGGTTCTGCTTTCAGCCAAGTGCTGCGTCGCAAAAAAGTAGCCATAGTGGTTGCCAAATTACTGGAACCACACTCAGAAAACTCCAGAAAGCGACCAGTACTTTCGTCAAATTCGACACGACCCCAACCACCACAAATAGCAGGAGCCAACAAATCCCAATGGGGGAAAAGTTCGATAGCCCGATCTAAGCTTCCCGGAGGGAAGTAAATATCATCATTAGCTACCATAACCCATGGGTCATCTTCAATGGCAAGCCCAAGGCAAGTAGGATTCATGAGAAGGTTTTGAATAGCGTTTAGGGCCCCACCCCAGAATTGACGTCCATCTAGATTGTGGACGACAATCCCTGGCCATAGGTTTCGAACAGCAACAGCTGTATCGTCTGTGCTCCCGTCATCAAGAAGATGTATTGATAAGGACAACCTTGTTGGCCAACTGGCTTGCAGGTGCTCAATAAATGCCAAGGTAATGGCACGACGGTTATGGCAGGGTATGAATACCAGTAGGGGAAGAGTGTCTTCTAACATGGGAAAGCAGTATCACAATACAATGCATTACATTAGCAAACTCCTCGATCAAAAGGTAAGATTAACATCTAGATTTTAAAATGGAAGAGCGCAGCAATACCCATGCGCTTGGCATGCTGGCAATGATATCAAAACAAACAATAAATAATATACAAATCTATATAAATCCTGCGAAGGAGCAAGGTACAATTAGAAACTTCAGATCTCCAAATGCAAAAAGCCATAGAACGATCTAAAAAAGTTAGAAGACCTTCATCAGGCCTAAATAGCAGACAACATAGCCAAAACTATCGACCTGAAATTGATGGATTACGGGCTCTAGCAATTATAGCGGTTGTAATAAACCATATCTACGCTCCCGTCCTCCCTAGCGGGTACCTTGGAGTAGATATTTTCTTCGTGATTTCTGGATATGTCATTACAAGCTCGTTAAAAAATTACAAAAACGAGACACTTGCATCATTTTTAAAAGAATTTTATGCACGAAGATTCAAAAGAATCCTGCCTGCGCTCATCTGCTACACAACACTTATAGGCCTACTTATCAGCTTTGTCGAACCACATCCAAGGTCTTCACTACTAACTGGCCTGACAGGGCTGTTTGGATCATCAAATTTATATTTATTCAGACAGTCTACTAACTATTTTGCCAGCTCAACAACACTAAATCCATTCGCAAATACTTGGTCGCTTGGAGTAGAAGAGCAATTTTATCTTATCGCCCCACTAGTCCTCTGGCATACATGCTCCGCAAGCAACGAACGATTTTCGACATTGCGAGTCACTTCAGCACTGCTGGTTGCATCTCTTACATCATACATAATTTTCGGATGGCTACTAAAACATAACCTTGCAGCGGCCTACTTTCTTCTGCCAGGTCGCTTTTGGGAACTTGCGATAGGGTCAATAACCTATCTCAATCTAAGCAATAAAAAATTAAGAAGAAATTGGCTCGCCATTATTAGCCTAATATCTATATTATGCGCACTAAACTTACCTCAGTCATGGCAACTAACCTCCACAACCATTGTTACTTGCATGACAGCACTAGCACTTATAGAGATTCGGCCTGGAACAATTCCTTACCATCTTCTTGCAAATTCTTTTACCATAGGCATCGGCCGCAGATCATATTCACTCTATCTATGGCACTGGGGCATCTTAAGCTTATGTCGATGGACAATAGGAATTAACCTCTACACTATTCCCCTGATAATACCATTAATAGCTGCCACTACAATGGCATCCTATTCTTTCATTGAAGAACCTATTCGCAATAGCAAACAGCCCAAAAAATATATCACAACTCTTTGCACTGCCATAATAAGCTTGTGCCTTTCGTCAATTCCACTACTGCTGCTGATCTTTCCCTTCAAAAATAAAAGCTACATGGGGCATAGGCCAAAATTGACTCAAATTGGAGTTGAAAGCCTTGCCAACAAATACACCATAAACGGCACGAAGGGAGCCTGGAACGGAGAAAAATGTGTACTTCAATCTAACGATGAAGCAAATAAAAAAATAAGTATTAATGATTGCAATCTTGGAGACTGGCGAAAAGCTGAACATCGCATTTTAGTGCTTGGAAACTCATTTTCAGCCGCTTTTGTGGGGAGCTTCGAATCACTCGTAAAAGACCATAATTATGCTGTTGTTGTTACATCATCATGGGGATCCTCCCCAGTAGAAGGAATTAAGAATAACGGGATGTGGAGTATAGCAAATAATCACTACTGGAATCATATAGCGCCTGGACTAATCAATCAACTCAAACCAAATGACTGGATCCTACTTATTAGCGATTTATCAGGATATTCGCCAGAGCAGAAGACAAGCAAAACTCTAATCAAGCTTAATGAATTTAAATCAAAGCTGAGCAAATTCTCGGCAAGGCTGCAAGAAAAACAAATAAGACTTGGAATAATTGACGGCATTCCATTTACTCGAGAGGCAAATTGCGATCCAAGCATGGCAATCAAACAATGGTTTAATCCGTTCGGCCCTCCCTGCTTACTCTACTCCCGTGAAAAATCTCTGGAAAGAAGAAAAGCATTGCACTTGACGTTAGTAACTCTACAGAAACAAAAACTTATCACAGTTATTGATCTATTTAACATATTTTGTCCTGGCAAGGTATGCGGATACGAAGATCCGCAAGGGACAATGCTATATAGGGATATTTTTTCCCATCCTTCCATAGAAGCTGCTAGAATTTCAAGCGGTATAATCAAAGCTCAAATTCTCAAATCAAATCTTTATTCGCCGTGAAACGCTTCACACCCAGCTACCTGCCGCAGAAGCGTCTTTACCAAGGAATTGCGAAGTTCTCTCCCATGGTTAAAGGCAAAATACTAGATCTTGGCTGTGGGAGTAAACCATATAAAGAACTATTTGAATACACGAAATACATAGGCATTGACACAGCCAATAGTGGGCACCCGCACCAGGATAGCGCTGTTGATATTTACTATGATGGCCAAGAAATGCCGTTTGAAGACAATAGTTTTGACGCAATAATCTGCTTTCAAGTTATCGAACACATAAGTAATATAGACTTCACGTTAAGCGAGTGCAAAAGAGTGCTTAAAAAAGGAGGCTTACTGCTAATAACAGCCCCTTTGTTGTGGCCAGAGCATGAGCGCCCTTATGACTTCCGCCGATGGACAAGTATTGGGCTAAAAGAACATATGCAGCAAGCAAATTTTGAAATATTGAGACATAGTTTATCGGGCACACCATTTGACGTTATTACGGCATTTGCTCTAGATTATCTCTGGAGCAAATCGCCAGGGAAATGGCGATCAAAAGCGCTAAAGATCATCACGTGGATTGCCAATACTGCAACAGAATGTCTAAACAAATTTGACCAAAGATCATTCGAGGAAAACAGAACAACCTATTTTGACAATATAATAATCTGTGAATCGCGAGATGACTAAGCAATGTCAAACTTCAAATGCTTCTTTCTCAACCAGGCCAGCCAACTAAATACATAATGATGTAAAAAGAAACAAATCAAAAGAAAAATACTTTCTCAACAGTACTTGCCGTAAATCAAACGCTGGAAAACTTTGTTCTGAGATGAGAGATTTTCAAAGGAATCAAGACCAACAATCTTTCCATGATCTAAAATAAGAAGCCGGTCACAGTTTCTAACAGTGCTAAGTCTATGGGCAACTGTAACAACTGTAAGCGATGAATCAAGTTGTAAAATTGCATCGCTTACTTGCGCTTCTGTTACATTATCTAGAGCACTAGTGGCTTCATCTAAAATTAGAACACTACAAAAACGGTACAGGGCTCTAGCTATTCCAAGTCTTTGACGTTGCCCACCAGATAATCTAAGGCCACGCTCACCAACAATAGTTGAGAAACCCTCAGGCAAGCTCTCTATCAAAGGAAGTAACTGCGCTTGATCAGCAGCTTTAACTAAACGCTGATGATCTATCTTATCAATCTCTTGACCAAGTGCGATATTGGAGTATATAGATGAATCACTAAGAAATATATTTTGTGGAACATGCGCGAGCTGCCTTCGCCAGACATTTACTGGCCAATCGGGACCGCCCAATAGCATTCCATCTATCAAGATACTGCCCTTAGTAGGCTCCAACAACGCCATTATTAGATCCATTAACGTACTCTTTCCGCTGCCTGTGGTTCCTACAACACCAAGCCTCTCGCCCTTAGACAAAGAAAAGCTAACATCACTAAGAACCTCTGGCCCGCCAGAATGATAACTAAAACACAAGTTATTGAATTTAATTTCTTCATGCCACTCTCTGTTAACTAGAAGTTGATCACAGAAGTCTTCAACTGGTTGATCCATCAACTGGGTAACATTTTCAAGCGGACCAACCGATGCCCGTATTGAACCCCAACAAGCGTATAATTGCTGTAAATTAGGTAAAAGTGTTTGTGCAGCTAAAGCAAAAACACCCAAAATCGGTAAACTATTTGCAGGGGATCCCTGGCGTTGTGATAACAAAAAACCAGCCAATGCTAAGCAACTATAGCCAAGCCCCTCAATCACAAATCGCGGAGCCACTTGCATAAATCCATTATCAGCACTCAATCGACGGATTTGAAGAGTTTGCTCACGATATCGTCGACGATGCAAGCTCTCGCTACCATCGATTAATACATCACGAATACCAGCCAAGCTCTCCTGTAAAATCTGAAGTTCCTGCTGATGTAACTTAACCAAAAATTCTCCATTGCGCTTTAGTGGTAGACGCAGCCTATAAGCTATTAGCAGGTATGTCCCACCAAACAACAAAATAGAGATTAATGTAGCTTGCCAACTAACTAAAACCACAGTCAAGCAAGTTCCCAAAAGCGTAATAGCGCAGGTCATTAATTGAAGTAGAGGAGCAAGTACTCCACTCACAATATTATCTACTTGACGCAAACCTACAATCACAGTACTACTATTTCTCTGCAAGTGCACCGCATAAGGCTGCGCCAAGGTACGAGCAAATGCAATATCACTTAAATCGGCGCCAATGGCTGCGGCCAAACGCCCATTCAGCCATGAGGTGCCAAGTCTTGCAGCCCCGGAAAAAATGGCCGAAGCTGTAAAAATAAGACTCACTGGCAGAAGAAGCTGACGGGGCTGATGAAGAACCAATACATGAATTAATGGCTGCAGTAAAGGATGCTGCCAAGCTTCTTTTGGATTAATCAGCACACTTAGGAATGGCATGACACTAACCAACGTCGCCATTTGGGCACCAGTACTTCCAAACATAGAAAGAGCTGTCGCAAAAAGCTCCCATCTCCGGCGTTGGCTGAGCTCTACCCAAAGGCGCTGAAGCTGCATCATTGAAACTCCAATAAGCTTCGATAAACAGTCTCGTGGGCCTTTACAACCACCGATGTACTCCATTGCTGAATAGCAATATTCCGACAATGCTTTGCAATAATCTGCGGCTGGGGGTGCTGTAAAATCTTAAGAAGAGCTTTTGAAAAAGTCTTTGGGTCAAAGTCTTCAGAAAGAGCTCCTGTCAAGCCAGGTTCCACTGTTTCCGCGGAACCACTGGTTTTAAATGCCACAACTGGTCTGCCACACATTTGAGCTTCGAGTGCTGTATTTGGCAAATTATCTAAGCGGGAGGGCAGGGCCAATAAATCGCTGGCGGCATAGGCTAACTTCAGCAGTCGATCATCCTGAATCGAGCCAAGCCCGTGGCAAGGGAATGGAAGATTGTGAGGGGGCTGACCTCCAACTAAAAGAAGTTCGGCAGGCGACTTCCGACGCAAGTGCTGCATGGCTTCGACTAGTAAATCAGCACCTTTACGGAAATCTGCAAAACCACCCATAGCGACAAACAACACCAAGGGACAATCCCTAGGCAGTCCCAGAGTCTGACGGGCAAAATCCCTATTCAAAGGATGCCACTGATTTTCATCAATCGCATTGGGGATGTGCACACATGGCCAATGGCCCAGTAATGCGGAGCGCTGAACGCAGCTCTGAATCCAACGACTGGGGGCAATCAACTGATGCGGGCGGCGCCAAGCTCGATATTTTCGTGTCCAAGTGCGCAGGTTGAGATCTTGACCATGCTCACCAACAGGTCGATTTGTTGAAAGATAGCCCTCTAAAAAGCGATTATCACTTGTATAGTGCTCAGCGCCACAAAAAGGCCACATATCGTGGAGTGTCCAGCAAAGAGGTCCATTGAGCCGCCCGAGCTGCTCAATGGACAAAAGGTCATCTCCCAACCAATGGAAGTGAAGAACTAACCGGGGATTAAAGTGACATATAAGTCGGCGACCTAGAGCTGTATTTGGCCAAGCAATTGTATGTAATCCAGGAGCAGCTGTGCGAAACCCGCGATAACGCCAGCGGGCTCGCAAGTGGCGCCAGCGGTTCATTGCCTGAGGCAAAGCAGACTGAAATTCACTATTTATTCCATTGTCCAATAGGGCATTGTGGAGACGTTGGGCGGCTCGCGCTGCGCCGCCGTCTTGGTCACTTGCATTTAGATGAAGCACATTCATTGCCAACAATTAGCCCCAATGAAACCGACGACGGATAGCCGCTCCCCAACGCTGCCAGAACCTTCGGTATGGATACAAGAATTGAGACCATACTTCTTGCACCCGCAACCAGGGCCAACAAGGATTAGTAGTAGAAACTTTCTGAAACCAAATCGCATGAGTATCGCCAACAGGACCAACATATTGCATACCTAGAGCCTTGGAAAAAACTGGCAAGCTAAAAGTTAAATGAAAGGTTTGAGGCAGGTGACACAAAATGACTGGCTCAAAACAGTTTGCCAGCAGCAACCACCCCCCAGGGGTTAGGAGCGTTGACCACTGTTCCAACAAGCGCAATGGATCATGTATATGTTCAAGTACATCAGTTGCTACTATTAGATCGTAAGGAGTCTCGCCTAAAATCTTTATTCTTTCAAAAGATTCCGAAGACGAGGAAGGCCCATAAGGATCAAACAAGTGCACAGTAGCTTCAGGGCATCCCTCAGCAATGAGGCGAGCAAGGGATCCATATCCACCACCATAATCCAAAATCTTTTGCGGAGAACGTGCAACTATTGCCTGAACGAATAACTCACGGTGCCGCCGGGACTCAGGATCTTGTTCAATAAAGAGACCATTCAACTCCCAAACCGGATGAGAATAGAATGAGGAGTATTTCTTAGAATTAAAGTGCCCCTGGCGACATCCACAGCTGCGCCAAGCTTCATCCATTAACGCCCAAAGCTTCTCAAGCTTTGGCGGTGTGCCAAGTTGGTCAATGGAAATAAAAGATTTCATAAGACCAAATAAAATCTCTCATAATTAAAAAGAATAAGTAAGCCTTGCATCCAAGGCTCCGCGACAATTAGCAGGATCTCCATTAGGGCAATTAATATTGTTGTTATCGCCATTTAAAGCAAAACCAGTCCAGTCACGATAGAGGACTGTTGCCGTAAGGGGAATCGACTTGAAGGGCTTCAGACTGGCGCCTATTCCTGCAAATTGCCCTGCATACTCAGCAAATAAGGCAAAATGTTGATTCAAACTAAGCCCAATGTTACCAATAAATCCATATGGACCATAATTCACACCTTCCCGAAAATTTGTTTTATATCTACCATTGCCAATGCCTGCGGATGCAGTGAGCATTGCAGGAGTATCAAAATTAAACCAATTACCTAAAGGAACAGCCTTGCTAGCAAGAAACAAATAACCCTGGCCTAAATCAGCAGCCCATTTCTCTCCCGGCCTCAGTTGATTACTGCCAATGGGACCTGTGTCATATCCCAGAAGGTTCACACCTAAGGCCGCTAATCCGGTTGTTGAGTCTAAATTAGACTTCACCTGAAAACCAACTGCCCCCCCCAGCCCTTCACTTCCTGAGATCCCATAACGGGCATTGGGATCAGCATTTATTACAGATTCCTGCTGGGAATAATTAATACCCACAGACACTGGCCCAGCAATAAGTGGGGTAGCTTCTGCAAACCAAAATGTATCGGTACAAGCTGAGGAAGCAATCGGTGACCTTAAGCCGCTGCAGCGCACGTCACCAGCTGAACCTCGATATGCATAAGTAATAGAAAATCGATGGGCCACATCCTGCCTATAAGCCGTTGGCACCCAGAACCCCACCTCCGGATACAACTTCCCGGCATAACTGAAGGCCCTGCCCACAGAACGCGCCACCGCCGGTGGCTTGGCGGGCTGTACCCGAGCCACCGGCGTGGAGACAGGAACCGTAGTGGACGGGGCCTGGGCCCAGCGCACAGGGCTGTTAGGGGCTGAACCACTGCCTGGAGCATCCACCCGCTGCCAGCGGGGGGCGGCGGGTGGCTGATCGGCCTGCAGCTCGCCGCTGGGAACCGGCGAAAGAACAGGGGTGGTTACGGGGGTGAATACCGGGCCGCCATCCACCACGGGCTGCCACTGAACGGCTGCT
>Ga0214923_10007902_pt1 | contig 11467 bp, 13 predicted proteins | sample LL1510_MetaG_FD_177993 | JGI IMG/M metagenome (GOLD analysis project Ga0214923, IMG submission 177993) | Freshwater microbial communities from Lake Lanier, Atlanta, Georgia, United States - LL-1510 | ecosystem: Environmental > Aquatic > Freshwater > Lake | place: USA: Georgia | collected... | reverse complement strand
CGCCTTTTTGCTCATTGAAGCGATGATTAAAGAAAATGAAATCAACGACAAACTCGATCCAGTCGCCCTGTCAGGCATTGTCGCCAGGGCCGTTCCTGCGTTAATCGCAGGCTATGCGGTCTTGATACATGTCGCAAACCTCTGGTTTGCTGGACGAATCGCGCAAGGATCCGGCCTCTTAACGCAACCCTTTCCGGATATCTCCCAGAGCTTTCGCCTCCCACAAACTGTTGGCGTCGCCTTTTTAGCTGGCGGAGCGATGAGCCTTTTTTCAGGCCCGTTTGCCGCCGGAGGCCTAGTGCTGATGGCCACAATGGGGTTTTTACTTGCCTGTCAGGGACTTAGCGTAGTTCATGTCAAGCTGCGCCATGTAAAATACAGCTCATTTTTGCTAACTTTACTCTATTTTATACTCGGTGTTTTAGGTTGGCCAATATTGATATTCACCGTGATTGGGCTCGCTGATCTCGTTTTTAACTACCGCGAGGGCGGAAAAGGCGCGATTTCTCCCTCTTCTGACAGGCTACCGCCGAAACTGGATTGACATCCTGACGGTTTTTCTAAAAAAAGCGCACAACTCTCGGAGAAATAGTCAAATGGAAGTTATTTTGCTCGAACGCGTGGCTAAGCTTGGCCAAATGGGCGATACGGTTCGCGTGCGTGATGGTTATGCTCGAAACTTCTTACTCTCGCGCGGCAAAGCTTTGCGCGCGACTGAAGGCAATAAAAAGCATTTTGACGCACAACGGGCGCAAATAGAGGCGCGTAGCTTAGAAGCCAAAAAGGAAGCGGATGCTGTTGCGGAAAAGCTTGAGGGTCAAAGCTTCATCATCATCCGCCAGGCTGGAGAAAGCGGCCACCTTTATGGCTCGGTCTCTACACGTGACGTTTCAGACGCGGCCACGGCTGGCGGATTTTCGCTTAATCGCAATCAGGTTGTTTTGACGCATCCAATCAAATCACTTGGTTTACATCTGGTTCCCGTTCACCTTCATCCTGAAGTAGACGTTAAAATCACAATCAATGTCGCCCGTTCAGAAGAAGAAGCAGAACGCCAAGCGCGCGGCGAAAGCGTGGTGATTAAAGAAGAAACCACAATGGACGATCTGGGCCTTGAAATTGGCGCAGCATTGGCTGAAGCAGGCGACGTCGAATTGTAATAAGCGCCAAAAAAATGATTTAATAGGTTCAACCGGGAGCGCTCAATTCTCCCGGTTTTTTTTACGCCTATTCACAGGGCAAAATTCATAATGCCTTAAAATGCAAGCATAAATTTAAAAAAAATTATTATTACTAAGAGCAGGTGTGGAAAAGAAGGGCAACTGGTTTATTTTGATGTTTAATTTAGATGGTCATTGGCTTGTCAGTTAACTTTATGCAAGGATTGCCGCTACAGCGCTCATTCTGCCAGCTTGTCTTTTATAGATCGCTTTTTCAAAAGATTTAAAACAATGCCGCCAATTGAACACTTATCAAATCGTCGCGCTTTGCCCTCAACGACAAGCGAGGGAGCGACTTATCGCGCGCCGCCCAATAACATTGAAGCGGAACAAGCCTTACTTGGCGCAATTTTAGTAAATAATGACGCTTATGATCGCGTTTCAGATTTTCTTCGCCCAGAACATTTTTCTGAAGAATTACATCGCAGGATTTATGACGTTCAATCGCAGTTAATCCGCGCTGGCAAACTTGCGACAGTCGTAACGCTTAAAACATTTCTCGCAGATATTGAATTGCCTGCTGGAATTACAATCCAAGGATACCTTGCCCGCTTGGCGGCGGAAGCGACAACAATCATCAATACTGAAGATTATGGCCGTATCATTCACGATCTCGCCACGCGTCGCGATTTAATTAATATTGGCGAAGATATCGTTAATACAGCCTATGACTCGCCCATCGACTCAAGTCCCCGCGCCCAGATAGAGGAAGCAGAACGTCGTCTTTATTCAATAGCAGAAACGGGACGCTACGACGGGGGCTTCCAACGCTTTTCCGATGCGCTGACAACCGCCATTGATATGGCGAATAGCGCCTATATGCGCGATGGTCATTTATCCGGGATTGCAACAGGATTAATTGATCTCGATGAAAAAATGGGCGGGCTACAAAAGTCAGATTTGATCATTGTCGCTGGAAGACCAGGCATGGGTAAGACGGCCTTAGCGACTAACATGGCGTTCAATATCGCCAAGGCTTATCAATATGAGCTCGAGCCAGATGGCGCACATAAAACGGTTAATGGCGGTATTGTTGGGTTCTTTTCGCTTGAAATGTCTGCTGAACAGCTCGCGACGCGTGTTATTGCTGAACAATCTGGCGTGCCAAGTTATAAAATTCGACGTGGCGACATTAATGAAGATGACTTCCGTCGAATTACCGACGCCGCCCGCGATATGCAAAGCATCCCCTTTTTCATAGATCAAAGCGGCGGCATCTCCATAGCGCAATTAACGGCGCGCGCCCGAAGATTAAAAAGACAAAAAGGCTTAGATTTACTCGTTGTTGATTATTTGCAGCTTCTGGCTGGATCAAAATCTCGAAATGATAATCGAGTGCAGGAATTAACTGAAATTACAACAGGCTTGAAAGCGCTCGCCAAAGAATTGAATGTGCCTATTTTAGCCTTATCCCAGCTCTCGCGACAGGTAGAAAATCGAGATGATAAGCGCCCGCAACTCTCAGATTTACGTGAGTCTGGATCGATTGAACAGGATGCGGACGTCGTGCTCTTTGTCTACCGAGAAGAATATTACTTGCGCAACAGAGAGCCGCGCGAGGGAACTGAAGAACATATCCAATGGATGACTGAAATGGAGCGCGCTCATGGGCGGGCTGAGGCTATTTTAGGAAAACAACGCCATGGCCCCACTGGCACTGTCGGTCTCGCCTTTGAAGCTGAGGTTACGCGTTTTTCTAATCTCGCCGATGAAGATAAATTACCTGCTCGAGCCTGATAACATTCTTGTTAAGAATTTCATCCGCTCGAGCAAGCAAATGCACCTCAAGAATTATTCTGGATTCCAAACACCCATTTTCTTATCAAACTTATAGCCTGTCGCTTTTTTGAGAATATCCTTCGTCGTATTCATCGTGAGCCAGGATTTATTGTTTTTTGATGTGATTGTTATCGCAGAAACCGGCACGGCCACATGTTTACTGCCAATTCCTAGGAATCCGCCAACATTGAGCAACACCGCGTTAATTGTGCCATCTGGACTAAAAAGCATGTCTCCGATGACGCCAAGTTTCTTCTCAGACGGATCATAAACAGGTTGTTTATACCAAGCGGAAACGACCGAACCGTAACTTGGCAATTTCTCATAAGGCACAACGACGACATCAATACTTTGGACTTCTGCATAAGCGTTTGGCGCAAAGGCTAAGCCAAAGGCCAAAAAGAGAGAAAGAAACAGGACTTTAAACATGAGTTACCTCTTCGTTAGTGAAAACCGATAGGACATGTGTTTATCTTGGCAAAACCGCCCAATAATCGAGATCAAGAAGCACTGATGGATCTGGTTTACCATCCGCGCCAATTAAGGGAAAGTCTGCGCAAGGCTTGTCCTTCGTTGCGACAAGTCTCAGCCGCAACGCGCCGATATCCGTTCTGCCAGGGATCTCCGCCTTATCTAAGACTTCACTCCAGGCAAAAATTGTTCCGCCAGCAAAAAATGGATTTACATGCTTTCCGCCATTAATTGCCGATATGTGGAAGACATTCTCTAAACCATTAAAAGACAAAGCGCGCGCCATAGAAATGACGTGGCCGCCATAAATAATTCTTTTACCAAATCGACCTTGAGATTCATAAAACTGGTTAAAATGAACCTTAGAATTATTCTGATAGAGACGCGTTGCAAGCATATGTTCAGCTTCTTCAACTGTCATGCCATCTATATGGTCGATCTTTTCACCCTTTTGATAATCCCCCCAAATGAAGGGTGAGCCCGATAGCGCTTTATCGTAAGCAGCGCCATTAATTATTGGCGCGGCTCGTCCGAGTTCTGAAGGAGAAACTGATTTTGGCAAATCAGGGACGACATCTGGACCAACTACAGCCGCCTTATCCCGTTTCTTGACCATAACCCAACGCGCATAAGATAAAACAACCTCTCCGCGTTGGTTTTTTCCTGTGGTGCGCACATAAACAACGCCTGTCTCCTTATTGGAGTTTTCCTTAAGTCCAATAACTTCAGAAACTGCGTCAATAGTGTCTTCTGGATAGACGGGATTTAAGAATTTAAAATCTGCATAACCAAGATTTGCCAAGGCGTTCAAAGAAACGTCTGGTACTGTTTTTCCCAGCACCATATGAAAAACCAAGAGATCGTCAATTGGCGCATCTCTATAGCCAATGGCTTGCGCAAAGGCTTTTGACGACTGCACAGCGAACCGCGGCAGATAAAGCGCCGTATAAAGCGCGACTTCGCCAACTGTAATCGTTCGGGGCGCAGCATGTCTTATGTGCTGTCCGAGCTTAAAATCTTCAAAAAAATTACCAACATTGATTTTTGATTTGCTCATCTCTCAACCATTATCTGACGCTAGCTCAGCTAGCCTATTTTGAAATTGCGCCGCATCGCCTGCGACGAAAATTTTCTTGAGCCTACTCGTTTCGCCTGAACGAATAACGATAAGCTTTTTTGGAACACGCAAAAACCTAGCCAGTAAATCGATTAAAGCTGCGTTAGCGCGTCCGTCCTCTGGCGCGGCTCTAACCCGAGCCTTTATAACCGCCCGGCCATCCGACAACTGATCAACGCCATCAAGCGCGTCAATTCCCCCTTTTGGCGTAAGTCTTAACCAAAGCATGAGGCCCTCAGCCTCGACTTGCCAAGGAAGACTCTCAGCCAAAGGAAAAGCCGCCTCCGCCCGCAACTAGATCACGTAAAAATTGAAGCAGCAGCAAGAGTATAACTGGCGAGATATCTACCCCAGCGAAACTTGGCAATATCGAGCGAATGGGTCTGAGCAGAGGCTCTGTTAGATTATTAAGCGCATTCCATAATGAATAGGCGCCGCTTGAGCGAAGATTCACAACGTCAAAGGCGATCAACCAGGACATGATCGCCATGCCAATAACTATATACCAATAAAGATCAATGATCGTTACTAAAAGCTTGATAACAGCGTAAGACATGTGATGCGTCCAGGGTTGTCGATGACTGACTGTCTAGCCACACCGTCAGAGGGGAGCAAGTTTCCTGCTCAATTTTTTTGATCTCTCAGCAATGTTTTTTGTTCACTAGGCTTAAGTCCCGTCAATCATTGACAGTCACGAATGCGGCGTGTAGGCACCGCGACCGGAGCGGGGCTGTAGCTCAGATGGGAGAGCGCTGCAATCGCACTGCAGAGGTCGGGGGTTCGAATCCCCCCAGCTCCACCAATTAAATCAATATAATATGAATCTCTAAGCGCAATGATCGCTTTGCCGATCGTGAGGTTTTGGAAGAAAATCGAAACCGAGCGCTTAAGTCAAAGGGGCAAGACAAAAGGATGAAAATGCGCCTATCCCTTGCCCTACTCATGTTGATCGGCGCAGTACACCCCGCCTCCGCCGAGACAATCGATGACTCGATTAGCGGCCTCATCGACTCGCAGATGAGGACGCAAGATTCCCCCCCTCATAACCAACCCTATGAGAAGAAACATCCCGACATTAAGAAGAAAGCTAAGATTTGGGACATGGATGGCCCGAGCCTAGAAACTGACGGCATCAACGGACGCTAACTCTAGCGTAATCTCAAAAAAAAAGATTTTTGCGGGATGTGGGCAATAAAAATTCAATCAAGCCCCTACTGATGCGGCGCCCGACTTAAAGGCCCTGCCCTGAGCATCCGCTGCAAAAATGGCATCGACAATTTGCTTAGAGTTTAGCGGAAAAGGCTCATTATGCGCGCTCTCATGTGGCGCAAGCGTTAACTGAGCAATATTTTCTGCCTGCTCCCGCGTGAGTTTAGCCAAGCCAATATCTGCAAGCGTCATCGGCAACCCAACTGAAAAACAAAAGGACAAAACTTCAGAAAGAATATTGTTATCTCGCGCCTCAAGTATGAGCTGAACCAAGGCTCCAAAGGCGACTTTCTCGCCATGCATAAAAGCATGGGTTTCTTTCATGGCGGTCAACCCATTATGGAGGGAATGAGCAAGGGCGAGACCGCCGGACTCAAACCCCAAGCCGGACATCAGAGTATTGGCCTCGACAATTCGATCAAAACTTGGGCTCAGCAAGCCCCTCCTTGCATCTTCTAAGGCGGTTTTTCCATCTTCAAGCAGCGTTGTGTAACATAATTGAGCGATCATCTGCGCACATAGCGTGCTAGAGCCGCCTAAAATATTTAATTTTCCTGCGCGAGAGCAAGCGTCTGCTTCAAAATAGGTGGCCAGCGCGTCACCCATCCCGGCAATTAAACCGCGCAGAGGCGCTTTGAGAATAACTTTTGTATCAACTAAGACCAGATCAGGATTTCGCCTGCTCAATAAACAGGACTCAAAAACGCCCTGTGGCGTATAGATAACGGAAACCGTACTACATGGGGCGTCGCTCGCAGCTGTGGTCGGACAACAAATAACTGGAAGATTTAACCGCTCAGCGCTCGCACGGACAGTGTCTAAAATTTTTCCGCCTCCCGCCCCGATGATAACCGAAACTTTGTGATCTTCCGCCTGTCTTTTAATTTTAGCGACTTCATCCAAAGAGGATTCTCCGCCAAAATCATAAATCTCGATATTTAATCCTTGTAGCAGAAAGGTCTCCCGCCAAAGAGCCTCAAGCTGGCGACGCGGGGTCGCGCTTGTGACCATCAGCGCGCAGCCGCTCATCCCTAGTCTTTTGAGTTCTTTTGGAAGATAGGCTGTCGCATCCGCTCCCTGGATGTAGCGACCCGGCGCCGAAAAAATATTCAACATCAGCCTTCATCCTCTGATAGATAATTTTATACCAAGATCTTCGTTGTATAAAAAAACCGAAAACCTCTAGTTTCTGTCCAATGATCTTGATGTCACTGAAAGCGCGCGCCTTGACGTTTGTTTCAGACTCTTCACCCCATCGGCTTGCTGATGAAGAAATTAGCGCTGCTACAGTGATAAAAAAAATACGCCGACGTTTACTGCCTTTTTTAGCCTTATGCCTGATTGCTAACTATCTCGATCGGGTAAATATCGGCTTTGCTGCGCTTAGCATGAACAAGGACCTCAATCTGTCTCCATTAACTTTTGGACTTGGCTCAGGCGTTTTTTTCCTCACCTATGCTCTTTTTGAAGTGCCAAGCAATATCATTTTAGAGCGCGTTGGGGCGCGTCTTTGGATCGCCCGCATTCTCTTGAGTTGGGGGCTAGTCTCAGCGCTGATGGCCTTTGCCTGGAATGATACAAGTTTTTTAATATTACGGCTCTTATTGGGACTCGCAGAAGCTGGCTTTGTCCCGGGCGTAGTGCTGTATTTGACATATTGGATGCCCTATTCCTATCGCGCCGTAGCAATCAGCGGCTTTATGCTGGCGATCCCTGTCTCAAGTATTATCGGCGCGCCTATTTCCGGCCTAATCCTAAACGCCACAGAAGGACTTTTTGGATTAAAATCTTGGCAATGGTTGTTTTTATTAGAAGCAACGCCCTCACTTCTATTGGGCGCTCTAGCTTTTATTTATCTTACTGATAAACCAAAAAATGCTTCATGGCTTACTGAGCAGGAAAAACTCTGGCTTGAAGAAAGATTAGAATCCGAACGCCCCACAGTACAGGATCAGAAAAACGACCATTCGTTCTGGCGCCTCATTCTTAATCGACACGTGGCGCTGCTGAGTATGATTTATTTCGGTGTTGTTCTCACATTATATGGACTTGTGTTCTGGTTACCGCAGATTGTGCATGACTTTGGTTATGGCACTTTAGGCGTCAGCTTGCTCACCGCCCTCCCATATCTCATTGGGGCCATCGCTATGATCTTATGGAGTAGATATGTCGATCAGCACGAAGGACACGTGCCTCACGCCATCTATGCAGCATTACTCTCTAGCTTAGGCTTGGGCGCATGCACATTTCTTAGCGCGCCATTGCCAACAATTTTCGCTCTTTGCCTTTCCGCAGCCGGCACTTTTGGGATGTTTCCAATCTTTTGGACACTTGCAACCGCGCAATTAGCGCCCAAACAAGCTGCAGGCGCGATCGCTTTGATAAACTCATTCGCTGCTCTTGCAGGTTTTCTTGGCCCCTATCTCGTGGGGTGGATAAAAGATACAACGGGAGCCTTCCACTATGCGCTTCCTCTGCTGGCCTTGGGCCCCTTAATCTCCGCAATCCTTCTATTTCTTTTGTGGCGGAAACAGATTTCTTCAACAGCCTCTGTCTGACATGAATACAATTCCTCAGATCCCGCCAGCGCTCTTAGATAGCTGGGCGCGCCAAAGCGATGCGGTGTTAAATTCTTATTTTTCCCTCTTTGGACAACAGCTAATCACTCGAACACATGATCCACGCCAAGATGCTGAACGCTTGTTTTCTGCGCCTTTTGCAGTGATTTCTCATGGCGTGGAGAGCGACCCGCTGATCAATTTTGCGAATAAATTTGCGCTGGATCTCTGGGGATATGATCCATTAATAATAAAATCTACGCCCTCTCGATTAACAGCTGAAGCCAAAGCGCAGGCCGAAAGAGAAAAAATTCTTAGAGAAACAAGTATAAAGGGTTTTTTAAAAAATTATGAGGGTATCCGCATCAGCGCTAGCGGCAGACGCTTTATTATTTCCAATGTCACAATTTGGAATGTTTCTGGCGCTTCTGGCGAACAATTAGGTCAAGCGGCGACATTCAGTAATTGGCGAGACTGTTTGGATTGAGGGCATGCCTATTCAAATTGTCTAATAATACGATCGCTTTCTTGATTACGTGTTGGATTTTGCTCACGGAAATTTTGTTGATTATGAAAATACTGTTCCGTGTCGCCCGCGCCCTGCGCATGCGTTGCGTTAAAAGGATCTTGATTATCGGTGAGATCTTTTGGCAGCGGTATATGCATAATCGCGCCTTCATCTTGAACAGCCGGCGCATCAGATGGTTTTTTTGAAGATTTTGCGTGACTAAAATCTAAAGGAAGTAGAAAAGCACCCAAGCCGGTCAAAAAGAAAAGAATAAAGAAGCGCATCGCATGCTCCAAGCCGCCCGCTAATAAAGACTGAAAGGCGCTTTTATGTGAATTCCGCTTCACTTAAGACGTCTAATTACGGTCTTTGTTTGATCATATCAGCGCGTCTCACATAGCGCCTTTGCTTAACTCCGAGCAGCTCACTTTAACTATCGTTTCGGATAAGGTTTTGCCTTTTAGCCTGCAGATAGCGCGAAACATTGAGGAAAAGAATTACTCAGATCCTTTTTGACTCAGCGCGCGGCAAGCGGTTAACGCCAGCCAATAATTATTTTATGTCAACAGCCGAGCATCTATCACTTTGTTTACAAATTAACTCCGGTTTTTACTGATCTAAGCTATGAATATTGGCCAATAGCCATATTTTTGCCGTCTCTTGATCACAATTGGCTGTTCTAAGAACCCCCGCTTACAATGCGTTAGTTTAAGAGTTGTCCTCTGCTCGAAGCAGACACAATCATTTAAAGGAAGGTCGATAATGGCGCGTAGCGGCATTTCAACAATTTTGACAGCCGTTGTCGCTGGTGCGGCAGGCTTTGCGCTGGGCGTCTATGAAGCGCCAAATGAGGGCGTGTCTAATCTGCGCTCGGCGATTGAAGCTCGGCTACAATCTTTCAAAGATAATATGAAAAAAACAGAGCCAGCGACGGAAGCGCCAGCTGAGGCTCCCTCGTCTGAAACGCCAGCGACTTCTCCGGAGGCTGCTGCGCCAAGTTCAGAATCTGCGCCAGCCGCGGAAGCTACTGCGCCTACGCCAGAAGCGCCTGCAACGCCGCCTGCGCCTGAGGCTGCTGCGCCTACAATGACGTTGCCATCAACCCCTGCTCCCGCAGTTGAAAGCGCGGCGCCGACTGCTCCAGCGACGCCAGCCGCCCCTGAGGCCGCTGCGCCGGCAGCAGAAACGCCTGCCGCCGCTACGCCAGCGCCAGTTGAGGCGAAACCTAAGCCAAAACCAAAGCCAAAACCAAAGCCAAAGCCTAAGCCTGTTGAGGCGCCTGCTGACGCCGCCCCGGCCGATGCTCCAGCCGCTCCAGCAGCGCAATAAAAAGCGTCTTATTTTGACGTGACGATTAATGACCTCCGCTCAGGTGAGCGGAGGTCTTTTTCTTTGCAGCTTAAAATTCGCGCTTAACTTATAAAAAGTTCGAAAATCAACAAACAACCTTGGCAAAAATTTAGATCAATCAAATCTGAACTAAAAAAAATACATCCCATAAGCTACGCCAAGCTACTTATCTTTCAAGCCTCATCGACGACGTTACTTTGAAATAAATTCAATAAAAGAGCACACATAATGAGTAGTCGCATAAAATCTGTATTTATAAAAAACATCTCGATCAGGGGCATGGTGATTGCGACATTTATAATGAGTCTTCTTGCATTAATGGGACTATTTGGCGCGCAGCAGGCTGAAGCGCAAATGAATAACTCTGAATTCGCCTGGATAACGTTGCATAAAAAAACGTCAATGACTTTCGCCAGATATCGGGAACTTGTGCTGTTAAAAGCTGCCGATCTTGCTGAATCGAGAGGCTATACGCATTTCGAGCTTGTTGATCAAAATGGCTACGAAGCTCATGGAACGGTCGCCGCACGCCATTTCTATAAAACAGATAACTATGGCAATAGCTCTTATTCAACTCTTCCGCCTGCATCCCACCCTTCAGCAATCGCCACAAACACGGAAATTCTTATTCATTTCTGTAATGAGTCTGAAGGGCCTTGTAGAGGCCTAAAAGCTCATAGCGTTATGTTAAACTTACCCAGATAACTGCAAAACAAGGTTTAGCGTCAGTTAAAAGAGTGTGCTCAAATTCCTAATCAAAGCGTTACATTTGAATTACAGCGTTTGTCCGATCGCATTCGGCGTCTCATTGCGCCAAATGCGGGACCTTTTACCCATACAGGCACCTGCACATATATTATCGGCGACGATCAGCTTGCCCTCATTGATCCAGGCCCAGATGATACGCAACACATCAAGGCTATATTACAGGCAATTGAAGGAAAAGAGCTTCAATATATTCTTGTCACCCATACTCATAAGGATCATTCCAGCGCCGCAGGCGCTTTAAAGAAAGCAACGGGAGCTAAAATTTTTGGCTGCGCTCCTTATGCTCCTTCTCCTGATATCTTAATTACTGGCCCGGGATTAGACGCGGCGCATGATGGAAATTACTCACCGGATTATATTTTAAGGGACGGAGACAAAATAAGTCTCGCCACAACTACCGTGTCCGCGCTGGCGACGCCGGGACATACGGCTAATCATTTGTGCTATGCGCTAGAGGAAGAAAAAGCCCTGTTTACCGGATCATGTC
>Ga0214923_10007901_pt1 | contig 11469 bp, 7 predicted proteins | sample LL1510_MetaG_FD_177993 | JGI IMG/M metagenome (GOLD analysis project Ga0214923, IMG submission 177993) | Freshwater microbial communities from Lake Lanier, Atlanta, Georgia, United States - LL-1510 | ecosystem: Environmental > Aquatic > Freshwater > Lake | place: USA: Georgia | collected 2015-10-15 | reverse complement strand
ATCACATATACGAAAAAAAAAATGAAAAATAAAAAAAAATAAAAAAATAAAAAAATAAAAAAATAAAAAAATATAAAAAACTTTAATCAATTATATGACATAGAATATAAAACTTATGTTTGATTTGCTCTTAAATCCATAATATTATATGAAACAGTATTAATGAATAATAAATCAGTAGTATCACAATCGGCTGAAATATTGAATTTTACTATATTTCTTGTTAAATTAAACATTCCTGAAGGAGAAATTTCACATGGTTTTAAAGCAAAACTATAAACGTGAACTCCTTTTGGGGTTTTTCCTGGGAAATAATTCATTTAATGGACAGCTTATGTGTAAAATCCTGAAACTTTAAATCTTTGTTAATTTCCTACAAATAATTCAGTTGTTTATATTAAATCTCCAGATCCATCAATATATTTTCCATAATTATCCCATTGAGTAACACAAATATCAAAAACATCTAAACCTTAATTATATCTTAGATCTTTTAATATGGGTGAGAAAATATTCTATCCAGTTTATGAAGATTCAATACTAGCGGTAAATTATCCAGTACTTCCATAAGTTCCAGTAACGGCTCCACTAGAATATAATGAGAATAAGAATTTCAAAATTGCGTCAGTTGATTGAGTTTGAGCTAAAAAATTAACAGTAGATGGTAAATGTGTTTTATATTCAGCATCTACACTTCTAGAAGCTTCTTCTAGAGTTAAATATCCACCTTATAATAAAATATTTTATTCTCCTATAAATCTTTGTACTGAATCAATAGTAAAAGCATATGGTTAAATTCTATTGAAAATTGTATCAATACTCCAAGAAGTTGTATTTTGTTCAGTTGCAATTGATGATTAAAACATAGATTTTATTAATCCAGTACTAGTATCTTCATTGAAAGAAAGTCCTATATAAGCGGCATTTGCACTAGTAGGTTATAAAGTTGATGGTAATCCTAAAGAAGTAATAGCAGAAGTGGTGGAACTGAAAGTAGAAACTGAAGTACTAGTAATTAAAGCCTTATAAGCAGCAAATTTAAGTACAAATCTATGAGTTGCTTCTTTTAATAGATCATCTAATTGATCAACTCCATCAATATTTGGTCTATAAGCCAAAAATGGTAATTTTTATTGATATTTTAATTTTTAAATAGCAAATGACATCCATTTTGTAGGATAATTGAATTAAGAAGGTTGAATTCCTTATCCATTTCCGAAAGCTGATTCAAATATTTGGTTTTATTCCATTAAAAGAGTTGCTGGGACTTTCATTTAAATAATTCTTTCTTATTCTGATAAGAAAATTTCTTAACATACATATCCTAATTTAGTTGGTTTTAAATTTGTATCAAAATCATAATCAACTATATTTCTAGTACAACAAACTAAATCTTTTGCTTTTCTGAATTCAGTTTGGATTTTTACTGTTGGACATCCTCCTCTTAACCATTATAATGATTTTTTGGCATCATCGGCATAGAAAAATTTAAGTGGAACCATAACTTTAAATCCAGATTTACTTGTTTCTAATTTAGCTCTTTCTAAAGAGTGTCCTTATAATTAATTGAAATAATCTCTTTAATCTTTTGCTCTTGTTAAATTATTGATGATAATTGTTTAATTTGTTTTTTATTGGTCAGCAACTACGGTTTCTATTAACAAATTTAATTTACTTGTGATACAAGCACCCAAATTTGTACAATATCCGAATTTTCTTACTGTATTTCTAGTAGTATCTCCAGAGAAATTTGAATCAGTAACATTTTGAGAAACTGAATAATCTGGGAATACACAAACTAAACTAGTGTTATATAAAATATCTCCTAATAGGTTTAATTCAATAGTTCCTTAATTTCCTAATGTTAAAGTAGTAATTTCAGTATATGTTTGTTCCATTGCAAATAATGATACTTTTTAATATCTTTGTTAAAAGATTCTATGAACTTTTTTATTGGCAAATCCATTAGGATCAATAACTTGACCAGAAACGTGCAAATCTGTTGCTTAAACGACAGAAAAATGTAATCCAGTTCCACTAGAGGCTGTTGTTGAATCAAATTGTAATATTTATGCGCTCATATATAATATGTTTGATAATTTTTAATTAATTAATATGATAAAAAAATATGTAAATAAATATTTTTATAATGATGAAATGTATGTTTATCAACAAAGGTATGTATCTAATAAAAATACAAAAATGAGAAATTTTTTATATATGTGCTTTCGGTAATATATATGATAAACACGTATTAAGAAATACATAAAAAATTCAATGAAGATAATGAAAACGGAGAGATTATAAAGATAGATAAATATTTATTATAACAAACAGAATAATAATATTAAAATGTAAATATTTATATTTTATATTAAGAAGATGATAATAATGGAGATGAATATATTCCGGTAATGAAAATAAATGGGATTACTAAAATAACATTAGAAAACCTAGTAAAATTAAAAGAAGTAAAGAAAAAATAAAAAGAGTTAGAAGAAAAAAATATTTTATTTAAAATATATAATAATAAAGTTAATAATTAGAATAAAATTACATATTTTATAAGAGAATATGCAGAATGTTTATATAATAATTACATTTTATAAAAATAAAAATTATTAGAAAAAGCATAGAAAATATAGCAAAATGAAGAACAAAAAGAAGAACAAAAAGAAGAATAAAAATAAGAAGAATAAAAATAATAAGAATAAAAATAAGAAGAATAAAATAATAACAATTTAAAATTTCTATATTGGAATGAAAAATAAATATCTAAAGATAATTTTAAATATGAAATAAAATCAATTGAATTATAACCAATATCAGAATAAATAATAGAACATATTTATATTAATAAGAATTCTAATAAATATCCAAAGGAAAAAATAGCAAAAATGGTAAACAGATTTTATGTAGAATATTAATTATATAAAAAAAATTTTGATACTAAAAAAATATATGTTGACGCCAGAATTACATTAAAAAATACTGGAATATCCAAAATAGATGATTTATAAAATATAAAAGAAATAATTTTATATAGATTAAATCTAGAATAATTCAATGAAAATATAAAATAATTATAGCTGCCACAATGTTCGGAAAAAACGAACATCACAATAATAAAAGAATTTGAGTATTATTTATATCAATAAGTAAAATATCCATCTAAATATGGTTTTTATATAAGTTTAGATTAACATGAAGATTTATGTATGAAATATAATAAAGAAGATAGAGAATATTTTAAAGAATTGAGAAAATTTCTGTTTGACGGGGGTTTTTAAATATAATAATAATCAGTTGTATTTTAAGAAGAATAAAAAAATTAATAACAAGAAGAATAAGAAGAATATAAATAAAATATATAAGAGCAAATTTAAATTTATGAAAATATTCAAACTGAAAACATAAAATAATTAATATAAAACAAATAAATAATGGTATATAACTATGGTTTAAATATATAAATGACAGAATAATAAATAAATGATAAAGAAGATTATAAAAATATGATATTAGTATAATAAAAATGTTAAATGCCACTAAAATTATAAGAATTTTGTAATGATATGTAAATTTATATTAATAATGTAATGTTAGAACTGGATTTATAATATGACGATAACAAAACTTACATTTATTATAAAATAGATAATAATATTTTTAAATTCCAAATAGGAGAAACTGAAAATAAAAAATAAAGATAAAAAGATCATAATAACGATGGATATATTTAAGCTTTGGTAATTCCGGACAAATTATGTAATTAAGATGATCTAAAATAATTAATAAAAGAAAATAGAATCGGTTTTAACCATATAAATAAATAATCAAATTTAAAAAATAAGGATGGAAATATTAAAAGAGGGTCTTAAACAGAATATTATTACGGTGATTATATTATGTTGTCATATTTTGTATTATAATTAAAAGAAAAAATAAAAATTGCTAAAAATTATATCCAAAAATAGAAAGAAATATTTTTAAAAACTAATATTTAAATAATTGAATCTAATAATAGAAAAGAAATTGAAATAGAGAAAGAAAAAATATAATAATAAACAGAATAAATGAAAATATAATAATAAACTGAATAAATGAAATTATAAATGAAATTATAAATGGAAATGTAATATTAAGAATAAACCATATAAAATAATTAAAAATTATATGAAAAAGAATTAGATGCGATTTTAGAATATAAAAATGAATTAAAATAAGACAAAATAGATGGATTATTAACATATTAAGAATATAAATAAGAGTTAAAAGAATTAGATTAAAAAATACTAACCCTAAAATAACAATATAAAATAATTTGAAAAAACAATAAAAAACATAAAAAATATAAAAATTATTTAAAGAAATTATACTCTCGTATATTTACCCTATGTCCTATTTTTATAATCTTTTTTTTCAATAAACTGATATTAGTTTATATATAATCTCATATACAGTTTTATATGGTTTTACTATCAGTTTTTAACAGTTCTCCTACCCCCAAATTACGTATTTTCGATATATCAAAAATTGAAAAATATTTTTTTACATTATAATTTACACATATATGAAATAATTTAAAAGATTAAAATTTAAATAATTAACAAAATAAGAACAAGATTAAATTCAGTTATAAAAAAAGGAAGAAAGAGGTATATTTTACGATGATTTATTTAATTTTTAAAAATAAGACAAATATAATAAATATTTAATAGATTTTTAAAATTTAACTTTACAAATAATTTTTGAAGTGCTTAGTTAAGAATAAACAAAACCATTATTAATTTTAAAAGGGTCTTATGGATCTTTTTAATAATTAAATGATTTTAAATTCTAAAACAGAAAAGCCACCAAACTTTATAAAAAGTTAATAAAAAATATTTCACCTAAAGCAGATCTCGATTTTTCATTTTATTACTCTAATAATTAATAAAAAATACAAAATTAACTACTAATAAAAAAAATAATTAAAAAAATAACAAACGATTAAAGAATATAAAACATAATAAAAAACGTTTATAATAGATATTAAGGAGAAAGTAAAGATTTTTATAAATATTCATCTAGACATATAAAACATTATAACGACGGGCATTAATAATTAAATTATATTGATATTAGAAAAACAAAAAGTTAAAAAGATTAATTATTTTCATTATCAGCGCATTAAAATATCTTTAACGAAAATTAAACATTTGATTTATATAGATTAATGATAATAAACGTCTAAAAAAAATATGATTCGGAATATTTAGATTTTTCCAATTCATATAAAGATGAAAATTACATTAAAAAATATAGACAATCCAAACCGATAAAAATTCAAGGTAATCATGCTGATGAAAATGGAAATTCCATTTTCGTTTATCAAGATCCAATTGAATAAATTTTTGATGGTTTGGGGCAATTTTCAACATAAATATTAAATCAAACGAAAATGAACAAAATTTAAATAAAATTATATTTAAATTTACTCTTTTAACCCAAATAATAACTTGACTTACTAATATAATAATCTTAATTATCTTAAAATTACTAATAAAAAAATTTTTAAACTTTCTGGGGCCTTTTTTTAAAATATAATAAAATAAAAGAATCAATTATGGATAAATATATAACTATTTTACAAAATAATGATGAATTAATTCAATAGAGTAAAAATTTATGTTATATATTAAAACATTTTGCATGATTATTTATTTTTTCTATATTTTTTCTATATTTTTTCTATATTTTTTCTATATTTTTTCTATATTTTATTTTACTATTATTTTTTTATTATTTTTTTATTTTTATTATATAAAGATATTTTTTATTATATATATGTAATAATTTGTAGAATAAAACCTAGATTAATCTGAAAAATAATTCGATGATGATTTATAATAAGAATATAATTAAGAATTAAAAGAAAATATTTTGTCAGAAAAATCATAAGAATTAATATATTTATATAATGATAAAGATTAAATGAAAAATATAGCAAAATTAATAAAAGATAATAATGAAATAATTAAAGATATAAAAAATAAAAGATTTTTATTTGAAATATTTAATTTATATGGATATGAATATTAAATATTATAAATATATCCATATGAGAATGTATTTTATAGTGAAATAAATAAAGATTATCATAATAATTTATAAATATTAAATATAAGTAGATAAAATATAAAATAATTAGATAATTTACCTTAAAATTTATTAGAGCTAAATTGTAAATTCAATTAAATAAACAAATTAAATAATTTACCAAAAAATTTAATAAAATTAGATTGTAGTATTAATTAAATAAAATAATTAAATAATTTGCCTTAAAATTTAATTTTTTTAAATTGTAGTTCTAATGAAATATAAATTTTATCTAATTTACCTGAAAATCTAAAAATATTATTATGTTATTTTAATAATATTAAATAGTTAGATGATTTACCTTAAAATATATAATAAATTGTTTGCTTTAATAATAAAATAAAAAAATTAGATAATTTGCCATAAGGTTTATAAATATTATTTTGTGATGTTAATAATATTAAAAAATTAGATAAATTACCATAAAATTTAGAATAATTAAAATGTTCATTTAATAAAATAAAAAAATTAGATAGATTACCTTAAAAATTAAAAATATTAAACTGTGATAACAATTAAATTTAATCTTTAGATAATTTACCGCAGAGTTTATAAGAATTAAGTTGTAGATATAATCGAATTCAATAATTGAATAATTTACCTTAAAATTTATAAGTATAATAAAATTGAAAAAAAAATTTACTATGATATAAAAACTATATATGTAATAATTTATAGAATAAAATTTAGATTAATCTGAAAAATAGTTCAATAATGATTTATAATAAGAATATACTTAAGAATTAAATAAAAATATTTTATCAGAAAAATCATAAGAATTGATATATTTATATAATGATAAAGATTAAATGAAAAATATAGCAAAATTAATAAAAGATAATAATGAATTAATTAAAGATATAAAAATTAAAAGATTATTATTCGAAATATTTAATTTGTATGGGTATGAATATAATATATTGTAATTATATCCATATGAGAATGTATTTTATAGTAAAATAAATAAAGATTACCATAATAATTTATAAATATTAGATGTAAGTAAATAATAAATAACATAATTAGATAATTTACCTTAAAATTTGTTGTAATTGGATTGTAATAATAATTAAATAACATAATTAGATAATTTGCCGCAAAATTTATTATAATTAAATTGTAGTTATAATTAAATAACATAATTAAATAATTTACCATAAAATTTGTTGTAATTGGATTGTAATCGTAATTAAATAACATAATTAGATAATTTACCATAAAATTTATAAAAATTATATTGTAACCGTAACGAAATAACATAATTAGATAATTTACCATAAAGTTTATAATAATTGAATTGTGTTAGTAATGAAATAACATAATTAGATAATTTACCATAAAGTTTATAATAATTGAATTGTAATAGTAATGAAATAATATAATTAGATAATTTACCATAGAGTTTATAAGAATTGTGTTGCTAATCGAATTTTATAATATAATTAAATAATTTATCATAAAGTTTATTAAAATTAAAATGTGATTCAAATTAAATAACATAATTAGATAATTTACCATAAAGTTTATAAGAGTTGTATTGTTAATCGAATTAAATAATATAATTAAATAATTTACCATAAAGTTTATTAAAATTAAATTGTGAATCAAATTAAATAACATAATTGGATAATTTACCATAAAGTTTACAAGAGTTGTGTTGTGAATAAAATTAAATAACATAATTAAATAATTTACCATAAAGTTTATTGGCGTTAGATTGTGAATCAAATTAAATAACATAATTAGATAATTTACCATAAAATTTATAAAAGTTATATTGTAAATCAAATTAAATAACATAATTAGATAATTTACCATAAAGTTTACAATATTTAAATTGTTATTCAAATTAAATAACATAATTAGATAATTTACCTTAAAAATTATAAAAATTAAAATGCAAATATAATTAAATAACAAAATTAGATAACTTACCATAAAGTTTATAATATTTATATTGTTCATATAATAAAATAACATAATTAGATAACTTACCTTAAAATTTATTAGAATTAATATGTAATAATAATTAAATAATATAATTAGATAACTTACCATAAAGTTTATTATAATTATATTGTTCATATAATAAAATAACATAATTAGATAATTTACCTTAAAATTTATTAGAATTAATATGTAATAATAATAATATTTAATAATTTGATTTATTACCATAACACTTATAAAAATTATATTGTTAATAAAATCTTAACTCTTAATAATAATAAATATTTAATTAATTAGATTATTTTTAAGATGAGTAAACAAAATATTTTTATAAAATAATTTAATTATAAAATTAAATTAATATTAATTTATAAAATAAAATCAATTTAAAATAATAACAAATAGATAATACTGAAAAATTTAATACAGAAATAGAAAAATATCGTCCATTGATAACAAAATTTGCCTAAAAAATAAATTAAAATTAATACGAAGATATGCCTATTTAAAATCAATAAGAATATGAATAATGTTAATTATTAGTATAATAATATTAAAAAAATTGTGATTAATTGTGGTAATAAATAGATTAAGAAAATATTAAATTAAATTTATTAAATGAATAAAATAAAGAATATCTATAAAAATTTGATGATTTAAGTGTATAAAGAGAACAATTAAAAAAATAATTTAACGATTTTCCGTATTGTAATTTAGATAATTTACCTTAAAGCCTAATAAAATTAGATTGTTCTAATATGCATATTAATAAATTGGATAATTTACCTTAAAATCTATAAAAATTAAGTTGTTCTGGGTGTGATATTAAGTAAATAAATAACTTTCCAAAATCTTTATAATATTTATATTGTAATGATGAATTATAAAAACAGTATAATTTACCTTATTAGTGATTGTTTATATTGATATATTTTATGTTTTATATTTTATATTTTATATTTTTTTGTTTTATGTTTTATTTTTTATGTTTTATGTTTTATGTTTTATGTTTTATTTTATATTTTATGTTTTATTTTTTTTTTATTTTTTATTTTTTTAATTTTTTATAGATGTTCTATATAAAAAAAATTGAAAAAAAAAATACCCTTTGATATAAAAACTATATATGCAATAATTTATATAATAAAATTTAGATTAATCTGAAAAATAATTCAACAATGATTTATAATAAGAATATATTTAAGAATTAAATAAAAATATTTTATCAGAAAAATCATAAGAATTAATATATTTATATAATGATAAAGATTAAATGAAAAATATAGCAAAATTAATAAAAGATAATAATGAAATAATTAAAGATATAAAAAATAAAAGATTTTTATTTGAAATATTCAATTTATATGGGTATGAATATAATATATTGTAATTATATCCATATGAGAATGTATTTTATAGTAAAATAAATGGGTATTATCATAATAATTTATAAATATTAAATATAAGCAGATAAAATATAAAATAATTAGATAATTTACCTTAAAATTTATTGTAATTGGATTGTGATAATAATTAATTAACAGAATTAGATAATTTACCTTAAAATTTGTTGTATTTAGATTGTGATAATAATTAACTAACATAATTAGATAATTTGCCATAAAGTTTATTGTAATTGGATTGTAATAATAATTAAATAACATAATTAGATAATTTACCATAAAATTTATTAAAATTAAATTGTAATCGTAATTGGATAAAATAATTAGATAATTTACCGCAAAATTTATTATAATTAAATTGTAATAGTAATTAAATAATATAATTAGATAATTTACCGTAAAGTTTATAATAATTGTATTGTTTTAGTATTTAAATAAAATAATTAGATAATTTACCATAAAGTTTATTAGAGTTATGTTGTGGTTTTAATTAAATAATATAATTAAATAATTTACCGTAAAGTTTATAAAAGCTGTATTGCTAATAAAATTAAATAACATAATTAGATAATTTACCATAAAGTTTATTAACATTAGATTGTGATTACAATTAAATAACATAATTGAATAATTTACCATAAAGTTTACAAGAGTTAGATTGTATTTATAATTAAATAACATAATTAGATAATTTACCATAAAGTTTATTAAAATTAAATTGCAAATCAAATTAAATAACATAATTGAATAATTTATCATAAAGTTTACAAGAGTTGTATTGCGAATTAAATTAAATAACATAATTAGATAATTTACCATAAGGTTTATTAAAATTAAATTGCAAATCAAATTAAATAACATAATTAGATAATTTACCATAAAGTTTATTAAAATTAGATTGTGATTCAAATTAAATAACATAATTAGATAATTTACCATAAAGTTTACAAGAGTTGCATTGCGAATCAAATTAAATAACATAATTAGATAAATTACCATAAAATTTATAAAAGTTATATTGTAGTTATAATAAAATATAATAATTAGATAATTTACCATAAAGTTTATTATATTTAAATTGTTAATATAATAAAATATAATAATTAAACAAATTACCTTAAAATTTATTAGAATTAATATGTAATAATAATAATATTTAATAATTTGATTTATTACCGTAACACTTATAAAAATTACGCTGTTAATAAAACCTTAACTTTTAATAATAATAAATATTTAATTAATTAGATTATTTTTAAGATGAGTATATAAAATATTTCCGTGAAATATTTTATTTATAGAATTAAATTAATGTTAATTTGTAAAATATAACCGATTTAACGTAATAATAAATATATAATGATAGAAAATTTATTGAAGAATTTGAAAAATATCGTTCATTAATAATAAAATTAGAATAAAAAATAGATTAAATGTAATGGGATAATTAAAATTAATAATTATTATATTATCACAAAAACATGCTTATTTAAAATCAATAAGAACATGAATAATCTTAGTTATTAACATAATAATATTAAAAAAATTGTGATTAATTATAATAATAAATAGATTAAGAAAATATTAAATTAAATTAATTAAATAAATAAAAAAAAGAATATTAATAAAAATATGATGATTTAAAAATATAAATAGAACAATTAAAAAAATAATTTAACGATTTTTCGTATTGTAATTTAGATAATTTACCTTAAAGCCTAATAGAATTAGATTGTTCTGGAATGCATATTAATAAATTGGATAATTTACCTTAAAATCTATAAGAATTAATTTGTGTCGGATGTAATATTGAGAAAATAAATAACTTTCCAAAATCTTTATAATAGTTATTTTGTAATGATTAATTATAACAATAATGTAAGTTATATCATTATTGATTGTTTATATTGATTTATATTTTATGTTTTATGTTTTATGTTTTATTTTTTTTTATTTTTTTTTATATTTATTATTT
>Ga0214923_10007898_pt1 | contig 11471 bp, 9 predicted proteins | sample LL1510_MetaG_FD_177993 | JGI IMG/M metagenome (GOLD analysis project Ga0214923, IMG submission 177993) | Freshwater microbial communities from Lake Lanier, Atlanta, Georgia, United States - LL-1510 | ecosystem: Environmental > Aquatic > Freshwater > Lake | place: USA: Georgia | collected 2015-10-15 | reverse complement strand
TTACATGTCAATTGGAAGAGGTGGAGGTACAAGTATATTTAATTCAGGGGCCTTGTTAAGAGATAGTTTAGGATTAATCGATTGGGACCAAATTGAGCAAGAAAATAAAGTTAATTCACTCTTTGGTACTCCGAATATTGACCCTATATATTCAGCTACAGAGATAAAATCCTCCCAAGTTTTATTAGCGAGTCTTAACAATCATTTCTGGGTAGGATACCTTGGGCAATTTAACTATTCTTATTCTAAAAAAATAGAATTTTCAGGAGGTATAGATTTTAGGTATTATGAAGGAAGACATTACCAACGTATTCAAGATTTACTTGGCGGCGACTACTTTGTAGATAAATTGGATAAAAATGCTGACTCTCCAATGAAACGTGTTGGCGACAAGGTTGCTAAAAATACATTTAATTCTGACCGTGATGGAAATGTTCAATGGTCTGGTGCTTTTGGTCAGATGGAATATACAGGTGATAAATGGTCTTATTTTATTAATGTTTCTGGGATTGTAAACGGTTACCAAGGTGTAGATTATTTTAAAAAGAAAAAACTTGTTTTGCCTGATACAGTTCTTTATATTGGGTATGGCGATCAAGGAGTAAATTGGGAGGCAGATTCCATAACATATAACGGTCAGACCTATACTGTTAATAGTCCAGGACTAGAGTACCAAAAAACGGAGTGGAAATATTTACCCGGCTTTACATTTAAAGGTGGAGCAAGCTACGCTATCGACAAAGGTACGAATGCCTATTTAAATTTAGGAATCTTAAACCGAACACCTCAGTTTTCGAATGTCATTGACAACAATACCAATACTTTTTTTGGCGAAATAGTTAACGAGAAAATCTATGCTGTTGAGGGAGGACTTAATTATGCTCTCAAGAACTTTGGAATTAACTTCAATGCTTATTTTACAAATTGGAAAAACAAACCTTTTCCTTACGGAGTTCAAGTACCAGATCCTCAAGATCCAACAGAGTTCATACGCGTAAACATAAATGGCATGGATGCTATTCACATGGGTGGAGAAGTTGATGTTGCCTATAATTTTTCAAAGAAATTGAGTGCTGAACTCATGTTTTCACTCGGGAATTGGTTCTGGAATTCCTCTAAAACTATTTTTATTCCACAATATGATTCACTCGAATTTAGTTTTGATGCAAAAGGTGTACATGTGGGTGATGCTGCCCAAACCGCGCTTGCCGCAAGTTTGAGGTATGAGCCATTTAAAAATTTTTATGTCAAGTTTCAGGCGCAGTACTTCGATCGTTATTATGCCAATTTTGATCCGTTTAGCCTACAAGGGGCAAATGGTGGAAGAGAATCATGGGAGATGCCAAGTTATTACCTCATCAATCTTTTCGCTGGTTATCGTCATCCTCTTAAAAATATGACACTTGTGACAGGAGGTACAATTACCAATATTTTGAACAGCACATTTATTTCAGACGCGACGAATAATGCTAATGATATCTACGATAATTTCGACGCACAATCCGCTACAGTTATGTTCGGACAAGGTCTTCGTTTTAATTTATCTCTCACTTTACAATTTTAACCTATGAAAATGAAAAAAATAATTTTATCCGGATTACTTGCAGTAAGTTCACTAATGACTTTCGCACAAACCATTTCTGATGCTCGTAACATGGGTATTGGTCAAACTGTTACTATTCGTGGTGTTGTTACAAACGGTACTGAATTAGGTAGTATCCGCTATGTTCAAGATGCGACAGGAGCATTGCCAATTTACGGAACAGGATTAAATAGCCTTTTGAGAGGTGATTCAGTTACCGCAACTGGCCCTTTGTTAGATTTTAGCGGATTATTGGAAATTTCGCCAGTATCAAATTTCATAGATCATGGGCCTTCTTTAGGAGGATTACCAACGCCTCAATTAGTTCCTCTTTCAGTAATTAATGAAGCAATTGAAGCACAACTTGTTAGAGTGGACAATGTTACATTTGTTCAGACAGGAAATTTTGCAACTGGAAATAGTACGGTGCAAATAACGGATGGAAGTACTACCTTGGATGTTCGAATTAACGGAACTACAAATATTGATGGAACAGCAATCCCAACGGGCCCCGTTTCAATTGTTGCACTCGTAGGTCAATTTAATGCAAATTATCAGCTTGTTCCGAGAGATTTAAATGACATTTTCCCATACATTGCTCCTGCTCGTGAGATAAATGTTAAAATGGGTGGTTTGACAGTATTAAACAATGGAACCTATATTATTGGTAATGTAGCTTCAACGAATGTTACGATTGAAAATTCAGGATCTCAGAATTTGACAGTGACAGCAACAACATTAAGTGGTACAAATGCTGCAGACTTTACCGGTACTTTCAGTGGAACAGTTAATCCAACAAGTAGCCAATCATTCACCTTGAATTTTGCACCAACAGGAACAGGAACACGTACTGCCACATTGAGTATTGCAAATGACGATAGCGATGAAAATCCATATGTGATTACATTGTCTGCTGTTGGAACAGATAATTTAGCAACGGAACCAACTTCAAATCCAACCAATTTAACTTTTCCACTTATTAAAGCATATACACTTGGTGGTCAATATGCTGCTGGTGTAAATGCTGAAAAATACATTGTGCTTTGGAAAAATGGTTCTGCAGTTACTGGTGTTCCAACGGATGGTACAACGTATGAAAGAGGAGATGTAATTGGTGATGCAAAAGTGGCATACATTGGAAGTGGAATGAGCTTCACCCCGCGTCATGTCATTGCTAACCAGAATTACCATTTCGCTGTGTATGCATTCAATGGTCCAGATGGATTTGAAAACTATAAAACAACTGCTCCAGCAACAGGAAACGTGACGAGTCAAGGAGCTCAAATTGGAAATTACTACAATGGAATTAACTCAAATTCCTCCTCATTTCTTACAAATTTATCTGCGTTAATTAATCCACATAATTTTGTCTCTTATTTTAATTACAAAACTACAATGATGAATCAATTTGAGATTCGTGATACTACCGCAGGTCAATCATATGTAGTTTGTGTTTACTCAGGAGAAAGAAAAGTATTTAACGATCCTTTTGATTGGACAGCAACTGGTTATTCACGTGAACATACCTATTCTCATTCTTGGATGCCTACTTTCCCCGCAGACAATCCTGAACAAAAAGAATACAACGACCAACATAATTTATACCCAACCAATCTTCAAAATGCGAATACGCCAAGAAGTAATTTGCCTCTAGATATTATTACAGGAAATACTGTATTTACCTATTTAGGTTGTTCAGTTGGATATAACAGTTCCAATCAATTGTGTTTTACTCCACGTCCTGAACAAAGAGGTAACGCTGCAAGATCAATATTCTACATGGCAACTTGCTACAATGGTCAATTAGGCAACAACTGGCAAATTCCGACAAATCAAAATCAAGATATTTTGAAACAATGGCATTATGCAGATTTGCCAGATAATTATGAAATTGCTCGTCACGAATATATATATTCACTTCAGAACAATAGAAATCCGTATATCGATTCAACTGATTTTGTTTGCCATGTGAATTTTTCAAACATGACCTATGATGCATGTCAAGTGGGATTACAAGAAAAGTTAGAGGCTAATTTCTCAGTATTCCCTGTTCCTTCAAATAATAAAGTGTATGCTCAAGTTAATGGATTGAACATCGTTTCATATTCAGTATCTGACGCACAAGGAAGAGAGATTATGTCGGCTACTACTTTAAACTTACCTGTTTTGGAGCTATCTGCAGATAAATTCAAATCGGGAGTTTATATCTTAAAAGTTGGCACAGAATTAGGAACGGTACAATCGTCCTTTATCATTGAATAATGTTTAAACTTTATATTATTGTATGTGTTGGAGCAAGTCTTTTGGCTTGCTCTTCGCATTTAGTAATAGAAACTTCAAGCGCTCCAATTACACCTCAGATTGAATCCTCAGCCGACACCGAGGAGATTATAAAACCCTTTCGAGATTCGATGAGTGCGATAATGAGTGAAGTTATTGCCAAAGCCGATACAAATTTTGTTGCTCAACGCCCTTCCTCTAATCTAATGAACTGGGTTGCGGATGCCATTTTTATTCAACAAACACAGACGGTTCGATTGTCAACTCCTGCTATTTGTTTATTGAATACAGGTGGAATTAGGTCAAGCCTTGGCAAAGGAGAGCTTACTTTAGGTGATTTCTACAAGCTCATGCCTTTTGATAATACAATTGTTTGGATTGAACTACCGATTGAAGCTTTAGATGATATCGCTTCTTACATAGCAAAAACAGGAGGCGAACCTGTCTCCAATTGCAGGGTAGAAAAGGGAAAATTGAAATTAAACTCCATGCGCGAAGGAGCGAAAACCTGTATCGTAATTACAAGTGATTATTTGGCAAATGCAGGCGATAAAATGGACTTCCTGAAAAAAGGTAAAATAATTAACCAAACCGGAAAGTTGATGAGAGATGTGCTGATTGATCACGCCAAACAAGAAGGTGTTTTAGATTCTAATAATGAAGTCAGATTTGTAAAATGAATCGCAGGAAATTTCTACAGAATATTACTTTAGGTTCTGGGGCCGTATTGCTCAGTTTTAATGGTTTTGGCCAATTAATTTCGAGAAAGAAAACAACAAAACTTACAATTCTTCATACCAACGATACGCATTCGAATATTGATCCTTTTCCGATTAATCACGCGAAATTCCCAGGAATGGGTGGTGTTTCGAGGAGGCATGCGTTGATTCAGAAAATAAGACAAAACGAAGATCATGTTTTACTTTTAGACAGTGGAGATATTTTTCAAGGCACGCCCTATTTCAATATGTTTAATGGTGAGTTGGAGATGAAACTCATGTCAGAATTGGGTTACGATGCCGCTACGATGGGAAATCACGATTTTGACATTGGATTAGATGGCTTTAAAAAAGCCAAACGACATGCAAAATTCCCCTTCCTATGTGCCAATTACGATTTCTCAGAAACAATTTTGAATGGCGAAACGAAGCGATTTGAAATTTTTCAAAAAGGCGATTTGAAAATTGGTGTTTTCGGTATTGGGATTGAATTAAATGGCCTGGTAACTGAAATAAATTACGAGAAAACCAAGTATTTAAATCCAATTACAACCGCAAATTCCGTTGCTAAAGAATTAAAACAAAAAGGTTGTGATTTGGTGATTTGTCTCTCACACTTGGGCTATGATTATCCTGATTCTACAAAAATTTCTGATCGAAAATTAGCGCAACAATCAACCAATATTGATATAATTCTTGGTGGACACACCCATACTTTATTAGAAAAACCAACCATTGAGAAAAATAAAAAAGGGAAAAATGTGCTCATAAACCAAGTTGGCTATGCCGGATTATATTTAGGGAGAATTGATATTGATGTGGAAAAAGGGGTGATCAGCAAAAACTTGGAGATCAAATAATTTCGATAATCTTATGAAAACATTTTCGTTGTTTCTCTTCCTGTTTTTTATATGTCCATATGCACATTTACAACATACTCCGGATCGAATTCTGTTCAATGGAATGAACGATGATGGGTCATCCTATAAAATCTACATGAAAGAACCAAGTTCCAGTAATCCTAAAGTTGCAAAAAACAAAAATATTAAGCATTTGGAGGAAATGCCAAACAAATGGGTTCCACTCTACCTTTATCATGACACACTGTGTACCTACAAACCCTGCGATGGTATTTTTGTTTTTCACATAATTCGGAAGAAAAATGAATTGTTTTGGGTAAATTTTGAAGAGAATAATTCTTTGGGTTTAGGAAAATTAAATGATTTGAGTACTAATCAATGGGAAATCGTTGCATTTAATAAAGGTTTAGAAAATCGACTAATTGCTAAAATTAAAAGAACGAAAGAAGGTTCTTTAATTATGTGTCATGAAAATACGCTCTACATAGACATAAATTCATTATCTAGACTGCCTAGAATAATAAATGATTGCACCACACAAAAAAACATAGAATTTCAAGAAATTGAATTAGCAACTTGCCAAATCATTAACTTACCAATAAAAAACTAAATTCTTTGCACCTGAATGAAGAAAACCAATTTTAAGACACAAAATTAAATTGTAGTCTATCGGCTCAAGAATTTATTAAATATTAATTTTCCCATACTAACTCTTTAAATTCTGCATTAGAAAAATCTTCACCATTAATAATAATATTTCCGGACAATCCACCTAAAAAACCCAAGGTATCACAATTATTAGACAATATTGTGACTGTCATATCAGATCCGCATTGACCGGGGTCAAAACTGTAAACATCTTGATTTTGAAAAAAATATTGCTTAATACTTGCACCTGAGGAACAAGCTTCATTTTTGAATGAAGATATTTTTGAATTAATGCATAAAGAAGGGGTGTACTTATTACACTGAAAGGCAGACAAGCAGAAAAACAAAGCAGAACTTAACAGGTAAACTAATCTTTTCATATTTAATAAAAATTAATTGATATTACTTTTTATTTAAAAGCTTGTACAATCTAAAGATTATTAAACTAAATAAGCATCACCTTACCACTTTAAATTCAACTCGTCTATTTTTAGCTTCTCTAACATCAGGTTCGTCTCCGTTACCATCTGCACCCTCTACAATATCACTACTCACCTGCAAACTGCTTTTGTGAGTAGCTTTCAATCGAGATGCATCAATACCATTCTTTACAAGATAATTTATCACAGCTTTCACACGTTCTTTATCTAAGTCTTTGTATTGCTCATCTTGAGCACCGGCTTCGTCTTCTTTTACATCCGTATGACCAATTACTTCAAGATTCATTTTAGGATCTTTTTTCATTGCATCCAAAATAAACGATAGATTTTCTGTGGCATTCGAAGTAAATTTAGCTTGCCCACCTCGGAAATGTAATTGATGTGCTTCCACTTTCTGAGCTAGGGTCATTTTTTCATCTAACTCAATCGGTTTATTGTAAATAACTGGTGAAAACGATTCCTCTAAATTAACCACAACAGGCTTGAAACATTCACACTCTTCTTCTTTATCGATTAGGCGAATAACAATATTATCTACGTAATAATAAGCATGATTCATGGCTTCTGCCTCTGATTCTTTCGGTTTTTTTACAGCTTCAAATTTCCAAGGCGTATCCGTTGAAGTATATGCTTGATTTGGCTGAAAATTACCTATTGAAATGTATTTTTCATCTCCCTTTGCAATGTAAACATTCCCAACTTTTTCCCAACCGAAAAATCCTTTTATAATTTTTCTCGGAACGCGATCCTTGGTTGGATTTAAAACCAAATGATCGTCTGTGTCACCCACTTTTGGGGGTTCTGCGCCAAAATGACTTTTTGAAAAATACAATCCAAGATTGTTAATGGCATACTTGGAACTTTCCGCTAATGAAACATCATAAGACACGCAATATTTTAAACCTTTTTTTAATGTTACTGTTTCTTTGCCTTTTTTTAGCGCAATGGTAATGTAACTTCTTTCTAAATTTCCATTCTTTCCTGGCTTGTAAGCGATTAATCCGGCGTAAGCCTCTCCACCTTGTCCTTCTTTTGGATTCTCTGAACCGAAAACATTGTTTGGAATGCCAACATCACCCGATGCGTCCTTCATAAACAAATCAGCTTTTACTTCCATTGTCGAAAGAACTTCTCCTTCTAACATTTCTACAGCGCCAATTTCAGTTACCGTTTCTTTATCCTTAGTGTTTTCGAATGTCATTTTAAACACTTCTTTTTCATTACCTTTTCCTTTTTGAGCAAAGGAAACATTTGTAACCCCAGAGGCAATAACCACCGAAAACAACGCGATTGATACTTTCTTACAATTCATAATTTTTAACAGTTTTAATGAATACTTTCACCTTTTCAGGGTCAATATCCGGATAAACTCCGTGACCCAAATTTACAATATGTCTTTGACTTTTAAAGGATTTCAACATATTTATTGTTTCTTTCTCTATTAATTCATCGGAACCATACAAAACGCAAGGATCTAAATTTCCTTGTAATGTCTTTGTTTCACCGACCAAATTTCTTGCAACATGAACATCCATATTCCAATCTAATCCTAATGCAGTACAAGGTAATTTAGAAATATCGTCTAAACTTGCCACTGCACCTTTCGAGAAAACTGTTAAGGGTACGCCATCTAATGCTTTTACAATTTTATTTATATAAGCAATACCAAATGTTGCGTACTGTTCACTTCCCAAAATTCCCGCCCAAGAATCAAATATCTGTAGCGCGTCCGCTCCAGCTTCCAACTGCCCTTTTAAATAGTCAATTGTCACATCCGAAATGCGGTTTAGCAATTCATGTGCCAAATCGGGTTTTGTATATAATAGTTTCCTTGATTCAGAAAAAGTTTTCGATCCTCTACCTTCCACCATATAACACAAAATCGTCCATGGAGCACCAGCAAAACCTATTAATGGTACTCGTCTATCTAATTCTCGTTTGGTAATCTTTAAAGCTTCAAAAACATAAGAAAGGCGATCGTAGACATCAATTTTTTTATCGAGTAAAGCAAATTGTTCTTCTGTTTGTATCGTATTTTCGAACCATGGTCCTTTTTGTTCAATCATTTGATAAGGCAATCCCATTGCTTCTGGAACCACCAAAATATCTGAAAAAATTATAGCAGCATCGACTCCTAAAATATCTACCGGTTGAATAGTTACTTCAGCCGCAAATTCAGGTGTTTCCACTAACTCCTTGAATCCTCCCATTTTTGAACGCACAGCCCTATATTCCGGAAGAATTCTTCCGGCTTGACGCATTAGCCATACAGGATAACGGTCTAATTTCTCCCCTCTATGGGCGCGCAGATATAAATCATTTTTCAAAGACATGGACACAAATATAAGGAATGATCATGTAAAGTATGAATCTACATTACATAGAATCTACCATTGGATTTCTTTTTTTCCTAGCATTCGCAAAAACTCGTTCGTTTTTGAAAAATGTTTACACCCAAAAAAACCTCTATGACTCGATAAAGGTGATGGGTGCACACTCGTAAGCACTAGGTGTTTTCTTTTATCAATAAAATCAGCTTTTGCGATCGCTTTAGATCCCCAAAATATGAATACGATTCCCTCCTTCCTTTCATTTAATTTACGAATTACCTCATCGGTAAACAATTCCCAACCTATTCCTTTGTGACTATCTGGTTTTCCTTCCTCCACTGTCAAAACGCTATTCAAAAGAAAAACTCCTTGTTTCGCCCAACGAACTAAATTTCCATTTTCGGGAATTGCAGAACCGCAATCATTCGCAATTTCTTTAAAAATATTGAGTAGGCTTTTCGGAAATGGTCTTACATCGGTTTCAACTGAAAAACACAATCCATGGGCGTGACCTTTGGTTGGATATGGATCTTGACCAAGGATTACGACATTAACTTGTTCAAATGGACACGCTTCAAATGCCGCAAAAATCTCGTTACCTTTTGGGAAAATTCTATTCGGAAATTCTTGATAAAGAAGTTTTACTCTTTGAACCAATTCTTGGAATGATTTTTTTTCAAATTCCTCCTTCAAAACATTTTTCCAAGAATCATCTATTTTAACATTCATTTTAATCAGCCATATTAATTAAAGCTGTCCATAAAGTTATTCTACCTTGATCCATTCGTGGCCAAATTGGCCTAATCGTTCCGTTATGTGCCGCAATTCCGAGGTAGTCACCAAAAAACTTTGACCCGTGGGGTTGGAAAGGACTTGTTGAGATCGTAGTTTCGTTGAAAGTTATCCCTCCATCTTTACTTACCGTCCAAATTACATCTGTTTTTAAAGATCCTGGCTCGTATTTACTTCTATCGTAATATACAAAATGTAAATCGCCATTCGATTGATCTACCGTTAAACAGGTAAGAAATTGATGCGTCTCTCGAGTTTCCTTATTCACTTGAATAGGACCTTGCCAATGCTCTCCATTATCCGTTGAAAACAATAGAAAAATGTCCGTGTCGTTTTCTCCATTTCCTTGATCAGCCCAATTCAGGTAAAGCGTACCATTTCGAGTACCTCCCGATTGATCGGAAACCAAAAACGGAAGACCATTCGCACGGTAAAAACCTGGAACTATTATATCCCAACCTCCAGGATGATCGATAATTTTCCGTTCTTCCGGAAGCCAAGTTTTTCCTTCATCTAAAGAGCGTTGCATCATCAATCCTCTAGGACCTGTCCATGTAACAACGAGCGCATTGTCTTTTCCAATTGCTGGAACTGCTCCTTCAACGGTGTTGTCCCCATCCAAACAATCACCACCGTACTTAGATATTCTCTTAGGTGTAGACCACGTAAGCCCTTGATCCGTAGATTTTGAAAACATAATAAATGAACTGTCTTTTGGATTGGAAGAGTCGTATGCATCAAATTGAGTCCAAGTCATAAACAAATGATTGGTTTCAGGATGAATTGTAATCCAATGTTTATCTTGAACTTTTGAGCCATTTGGCGATGGAAAAGATCCTTTTGAAAAAGTCCCATCGATCTTATCCGAAAATTGACAAACAATTCGATCTAAATGTGAAGTTTTTTTATAGCTGGCTAAATGGAAATAATAAATACGTCCCTTGCTGTCGATTTTCATTACAGGGTCTCCAAAAACACCGAACTTACTTTTCAATTGTTTACTTTTCCAAGACTTTCCTCCATCGGTAGAATAGTGATACCCGTCAAGAATAGAGCCCGCCACCAAACGCTCAGGATTCAATTCATCAATAGCAATTGAGGGCTCACAACCTGAATACCTGTAATTTGACTTTGCCAAAGGAATTCTTACATTCTCATAAGACTCTTGAGCGCCTATTTTTTGATTTAAGAAAATAAAATGACTAACGAAGCCAATAATTATATAGTGACGCATTTGAAGAGGTTGAATTAGCACTAAAATGAAACTGAGGTTTTACATATAGGGAATTATTGATCGATATGGAGAATAATTTCTGATCTCTTGACACCAACAATTCGGCTTTTTCCAGAGCTCCCATTTCTGAAATAATATCTTCTAAAAAATATTGGTCAGCTCTATACCCATTGCAACCTAAAATTTCGTCACCAACAGATAACCCACATAGCTCCGCAGCTGAATTAGCACGAACTGATTTTACAGTAACATTTCCATCACTTGTTGTAAAGGTGGCTCCAAAAGAATAGGTTTCAGTGGTGGCATCCTTTACGGTAACACCAACTTTATCAAAAATACTGGCATAAGGAATAATCTCAGTTCCGTTAATATACTTTTCAAAAAAACTTGTCAAGTCTCTACCTGTGAATTGCTCCAAGGTCAATTTCAATTCATTTTCAGTAAACCCACGTTTTTCTTGTACAAAGTAGACCATGTATAGGTATTGCAAGGCATGATCTAAACACTGCTTACCTTTAGAATGCTCAATAATCATTGCGTCAAAAACCGCGGCAAGCAGGGCTCCTCTAGAATAATACGTCATGGT
>Ga0214923_10007897_pt1 | contig 11472 bp, 9 predicted proteins | sample LL1510_MetaG_FD_177993 | JGI IMG/M metagenome (GOLD analysis project Ga0214923, IMG submission 177993) | Freshwater microbial communities from Lake Lanier, Atlanta, Georgia, United States - LL-1510 | ecosystem: Environmental > Aquatic > Freshwater > Lake | place: USA: Georgia | collected 2015-10-15 | reverse complement strand
AGCCTACTTAGGAAGGCCCTTCTCGACTCTACCCGACAAAAAAATACTCCAAGAGAATATTGCTGCTTGCGATCAGATTATTAAAAACTTTTTAATTAACATAAAACCGCAAATTTCCAGTGGCACAAAACTATGCTTGGCTGTTCCGGCGTGGCAGACAGGTCGCAATAAGTTTATTGATCTACCTCTTATTGACTCCTTAAGCAATATGGGGTACAATAGGCAAAGATTTGAGCATGCTAAAAACGAGGATTTGATTTATTATCGCAGTGATCAAATTGTTGGCAGAAGGCTCATTATAATTACTAAATCTTAAGGATATATAGATGTCAAAAATTAAAGCCGGTGGTACAACCAAAAATACTCGCAAGAGTCCTGGTAAAAGACTGGGTGTAAAGATTTTTGGTGGTCAAACCGTCAAAACAGGTCAAGTAATTGTTCGCCAAGTCGGCATGACAAAGCGTGCAGGCGTAGGCACTAAAATGAGCCGAAATTTCACTATTCACGCTGCCAAAGACGGCATAGTGCACTACAACACTCGCAAAGTCCGCTTGTTTAGCGGTCGTTCTGTCGCTCGTACAGAAGTTACAGTTAAATAATCCTAGTTTCCAAGGGTGTGGCGGATGCGTTCCACGACATCAGCAATCACTATTTGTGATTTCACAAGATAGTCATCAACTCCCAAGGATATAGCTTTTTGCTTATCGCTTTCTTGGCTAAGAGCAGTCAGCATGATGACTTTTAAGTTAGCTGTTTTTGGAGTATTGCGCAGTATGTCTAAGACATCAAAACCATTGATTTCAGGCATCATAACATCCAAAAGCACTAGATTTGGCTGGAAGCTTTCGGCCGCTGCCAAGGCATCCTCGCCGTTCTCAACTCTTTTGACATCAAAACCCTCTGCTTCCAAACGATCAATGTAGACTGTAGCTAGAGAGTTATCATCTTCTACTAATAATATTTTGTTTTTAGGTTGTTCTTTTTCTTCTGGCATACTACTTATGTTATATTATATAACTTTTTATAGCAATGAGCTATTTGCTGGTTTTTATTGCTGCTTCGACAAATCCATAGAATAATGGATGAGGTCGATTGGGGCGACTCTTGAATTCTGGATGAAATTGGCTTGCTATGAAATACGGATGGTCTTTGGCTTCAATGATTTCCACTAGTTTATTGTCTGGATTAATGCCACTAGCGACAATGCCCCAGTCATTGAATGAATCAACAAACTTATTATTACACTCTCCACGGTGGCGGTGACGCTCAACAATCTTTTTAGTTCCATATACTTTATTTGCTAGGCTGCCTTTTTGGATGTCACAAGTATAATCTCCCAGTCGCATAGTGCCGCCTGTGTTTAGTTTAGTAGTCTGATCAGACATAGTGTTGATGACCAGATTCTTGGCTTCTGGATTAATCTCAAAAGTAGTAGCGTCTTTTATGCCGGCGTTTCTAGCAGCAGCAATAACCGCCACCTGCATACCGAGACATAAACCCAGATATGGCTTGTTGGACTTTAGGGCGTACTGCGCAGATGCAATCTTGCCTTCTAGACCTCTCTTTCCAAAACCTCCAGGCACTAGGACCCCGTCATATTTACTTAATTCAGAAGCTGCCTTACTAGGATTTTTATCAAAATTAGCAGCATCAATCCAGGTGATGTCAACATTCACTTTTTTGTGCCATGCAGCAGACCTCAAAGCTTCTAGCACCGACATGTAGGTATCGCTATTGTCTAAATATTTAGCGACAAAAGCCACGCTAATAGTTTTGTCATATTTGGTAGTGGCCTTACTAACTACCTGGCGCCAATCATCTAGCTTTGGTTTGGATGATTTAAGTTTTAATTTTTTAGTTATAACATCTGCTATGCCAGTATCTTCTAGTGTTAATGGCACACTATATATACTTGGGGCATTTGGCAACAAGGCAATGCTTGATTCCGGCACACCGCTAAAAAGACTGAGCTTAGTCTTTGCTGCTTGACTGGCTAAGTTTTCGCTACGACCAACCAAAATATCAGGAGCGATTCCCAAGCCACGCAGTTCCCTGACAGAGTTTTGTGCAGGTTTAGTTTTAGTTTCATTGCTCGCACCCAGATACGGAAGATAAACGACATGCACATAGGCACAGTTTTCGATGCCTACTCTAATGCCCAGTTCTCTAATCGCTTCAATAAATGACAGTGATTCGTAATCACCGACAGTGCCACCGATTTCAACAATGTGCACATCAAAACCTTTACCAGCGTCTATGATCCAGTCTGCAATGGCGCTAGTGACATGTGGGATAATTTGGACATCATCGCCTTCAAACTTACCGGCTCTTTCATCTTGAATTAATTTAAGAAGCACCCTACCGCTCATTAAACTGCTTTTACCGGTCAATTCTTCATCTAAAAAGCGCTCGTAGTGGCCCAAATCAAGATCAGTTTCGGCTCCATCTTTGGTTACAAAGCATTCGCCGTGTTCTCTTGGGTTGAGCAATCCAGCGTCAACATTTAAATAGGGGTCGCATTTTTGGAGGTTGACAGTTAAGCCTCTGGCTTTTAGTAGTTTGCCAATTGAAGCGGCAGTTATACCCTTTCCGAGACCAGAAAGCACACCACCAGTAACAAATACATATTTAGTAGTCCTAGAAGGCACTATACAATTTTCCTCACTTACTTATGATTAATCTTAACTTATTTTTAATCTGTTAACAAGGCTAGTTAGCGTATTTTACTAAGATAGTCTTGAGCAGCCTGAAGCTGGGGGTCATTTCCGGCCTTAACTTCGTCTGCGCTCATTTTTACAGTCTGGTCAGGGTTAACGCCTTTTTTATTAATATTTTGGCCATTTGGTCGGTACCAGCTTGCTACCGTTACCTTCAATTTAGAGCCATCACCAAAATCAATGAGCTGCTGGACTACGCCCTTACCATAGCTTTTTTCGCCTATTAAGTAAGCGGCTTTGTTGTCTCTTAGGGCTCCGGCTGTGATCTCTGATGCACTTGCACTACCTGAATTAATTAAAACAACCGTTGGTATACCTTTGGCTGGATTGTCGCCACTGGCCTCATAGCTCTTGACCACTGTGTTGCCCGTTTTTTCTTTGAGAATGTTTTTGCCATTTGGCAACCAAAGGCTGCTGACATTAACAGCAGAATCTAATAATCCGCCAGGGTTGTTGCGCATATCCAGGATAATTCCTTTGACATTTGCTTGCTTGAATTGCTCTACTGCCTTGCTGGCAGCTTCTGTGGTGTCAGGTGCAAAATTAGTTATTTGAATATAGCCAATATTGCCATCCAATATTTTGGATTTTACGCTTGGCACCGTAATATTTTCGCGGGTTATAACAAAAGTTAATGACTGACTTTTATCTCTAATGACTGACAATTTTACTTTTGTGCCGGCCTTGCCTCGAATCTTGCTAACAGCGTCATCGACTGACATGCCGTTGGTACTCTCGCCATTTATTTCAGCAATTAAATCTTTTGACTTTAGTCCAGCTTTATCTGCTGGAGTTCCAGCAATAGGTGCGATAACCTCTAGATTGCCTTTGCTGTCTTGCCCGAGCTGAGCGCCAACGCCACTAAATGTATTAGATATTTCTTCATCAAACTCCTTGGCCTCTTGAGCGTTAAAGTAATTGGTGTAAGGGTCTTTGGTAGCAGCTGCCAAGCCGTGCTTAAGTCCATCTTCTAGTTGCTGGGCACTTAGCTTGCCATCATAGTTGTCTTTTAGTGATTGGTATACTTGATTAACGCTATTGTAATCTAAGCGTGATGGCAAATTAGAGGACGGCCCTTTGTGATGCCATGGCAGAGTAATTCTGCCGTTTCCAACATTCAGCCCCAGCACAAAAACAGCAACCACTAGTACAGCTACACCGATTAGTGAAGTTGACCGATGCTTCTTGGTAGGCGGCATCGGATAACCCTCGTATTGATTTCTATCCATTGATGTTTATTATATCAAAATAGTAATGCTAAAACACTAAAAATGAATGAAGACTAAGCTGCCAACGCTGACATTATAACGAACAGAATATCGTCCGTCCCAAGAGGCGTTATATTGGCTAATGTTGAATGTACCATCGCCGTTTACGCTTTCAACATACATTACATGGCCATAGTAACCACTATTGCTCACAGCGATAGCACCAGGTTCTGGATTGCGATCTACCCTCAAGCCCATAGCCCTAGCATTTTCGTCCCATTGATTAGCATTGCCACGGCCTCCCCAATAAGGCATGTCTCGACTGTTACGGCCGGCTAGATAATCTGCATGTACTTTGTAGGCTGTATAGCTAACGCATTCTCTGTTGTACATACCCCAAGGATCAATGATTGAATCCATAGGTGCATTGCACAGATATCCAGGATAACCGCCACCACAAGTTGGTCCGCTACCAGGTGAATAGCTGCCGACGAAACGACTGTTAGCCGCTATCTGCTGCTGCCTGAGTGAAGCGATTTGGGAGTTATTAGCTGAAATTTCTCGATTGTAACTAGCTTGCTGAGACTGATTGTAAGATAGCATTTGCTGCTGTTCATTGCGTTTGCTGGCAAGTAGTGATTGTTGCTGTTGCTGAGCAGCAACTAAACCGTCTAGCTCAGCTTTTTGCCTTTGTAGTTGTGCTTGTTGAATTTGAATCTGCTTAATAGACTCGTCAATTTTGTTTTGAACAGTCGTGCGATATGTTTCTTTGTCTACATAGTCGCTCAAGTTTCTACTAGTGGCCAAGGCTTCGATTGTGCTTAGCTGGCCATCGACATACATCATCTTGATATTTTCAGCTAAATATTTTTTTTGTAAATCAATTTTTGCTTTAGTTTCAGTTATTTGCTGCTGCAAGCTAGCCTGACGAGCCAAGCTCTGATTCAATACCGCTTCAACACTATTAATTTGCGATTGCAACTGAGAAATTTTATCTTGATAACTACCAGCCGTAGCTGCCAAACTACCAATAGCTCCTCGAACCGCGCTGTTGCGATTATTAAGGGCATTGATTTGAGCATCATACTGATCGGCGTTCGCTACTGCGGCACCACCAACAATTAAGGCCAACGACATTGCCAGCCCAGCCATTTTCAACTTTGAAGCTACTATCGGATATTTTTTTATTTTTTGCATTATTTTTTGTTTTATATTGCTACTTTGCATTCTAACACGAATGGTCAAAAAATTCACCCTCCCCTTTTACTGCGCAGCAAAAAAATGTTAGTAATTTTTGACTGGCTGCAAAAGACTATTTCGTTTTAAATTTAAGATATCTACGGGTCGCTATGGCAGATGATACCGTGCCTATTATTATACCAATTCCGATCTGCAGAAGCAAAAATTGCCAGAAATGTGCGCCGAAATAATCACTGGCGTAATCGATGTCTAAGAGTCCCAGGCTGCTGGCCTGCAAAGCATTGGAAGAGGCTAGAAAAGCTGAATTGATTATCAGTATCGAGAATACTGCTGACATAATTCCATATATAGCGCTCTCTACTATGTAGGGTCCCCTGATGTAGAATGTGCTGGCTCCAAGTAAGCGCATAATTTTGATTTCTTCGCGACGATTAAAGATGGCCATTTGAATGGTATTAAAGATAATTAAGGCACAGATGATTGAGAAAGTTATTATTGATACAATGCCTATTTTGCGAAGTACATTTGTGGCATGCGTGATATTATCAATTGCCTGTTTGCGATCGCCATTATAGGAAGGAGACTCCGCTGTTTGAAGTTTCTTATTCTGAGGTTCTACTAGAAATTTTTTTATTTCGTTAATTTGATTGAGGTCTTTGGGGTAAACTTGGATGGTTGCTGGAATAGGGTTGCCGACGGCTGCCGCTGCTGTAACTAAATTGGTGTTTGATTTGTTTTGCTCAACATAAGATGCCAAGGCTTGCTGCTTGCTGAGATATACTACTTTTTCAACCTCTGGTTGTTTTTCGATATTTTTGGCGAATTGCTTACCTTGATCTTCTGTAACAGTGTCTTTCAAATAGGCAGAAACACTTATTTTGTCGGTTATTTGATTAATTGTATTCACAAAAGTTGCGTTAGCAATAAGTGAAAATAAGACTATTGTCAGAGTTACCACCATAACCGCCATAGCAGCTACTGCCAGCGTAATGTTACGCATGAAGTTGACTGTGCCAGTTTCAACTATTCTTACTATCGTAGTAAATTTTCTATGCATGTTTATCCCTTATAGTACTCGGCGTTAGCTTGGTCACTTACTACCTTACCTTTGGCTATGGTAATGACCCTCTTTTTGAGCTTATTAACAATTTCTTGGTTATGCGTGGTTAGCAAAACGGTTGTGCCGTAACGATTTATTTTTTCTAAAATCTTTATGACATCCCAGGCGTTCTTGGGGTCTAAGTTACCAGTTGGCTCATCAGCAATTAAGATTCTGGGCTGCCTAACAATAGCTCTGGCAATGGCCACCCTTTGTCTTTCACCGCCCGAAAGCTCATTAGGCATATTTTTGTCTTTGCCTGTTAGGTTAACTATTTCTAGTACTTTAGGTACTGTACGACGAATCTCGCGATTACTGGCACCTACTATCTCTAAAGCAAATGCCACATTTTCATATACATTTTTGTTGGGTAACAATTTAAAATCCTGAAACACCACGCCAATTTTGCGACGCAGATGTGGTATGTCACGATCTTTGAGCTTGTCGTAGTCAATGCCACCGACAATAATTTTGCCGCTGCTTTGGCGCTCTTCTCTAGTTAAAAGTCTAAGAAGCGTAGTTTTGCCTGCACCACTTTGACCAATTACAATCACAAATTCTTTGGCATCAATATTAATTGATACTCGATCAAGCGAAGCTGAGCGGCTTCTTTCATACGACTTTGATACCCTGTCTAATAAAATCACTACTTATATTTTAACACAGCGATAAAAGTGCTTATGTATTATTTTGTTGTTTTTAAGGTGTAATCTAGATATGAATCAATGAATGGCTGTAAATCACCGTCAAGAACTGCTTCTGGATTATTGGATTCTTTTTTGGTGCGCAAATCTTTAACTTGCTTATATGGATGTAGTACATAGTTTCTGATTTGATTGCCCCACTCCGCGGACTGGTTAGGACCTTTGAGTTGATCGAGAGCCTCTTGATGCTGTTCAAGTTTTAGAGCAGTCAACTTAGATCTCAGTATCGTCATGGCCGTTGCTTTGTTTTGAATTTGAGAACGCTCGTTTTGAATAGTTACCACTACGCCTGTTGGCAAATGAGTGATTCTCACTGCTGAATCAGTAGTATTGACTGACTGACCACCATGGCCACCGCTTCTGAAGGTGTCGATTCGCAAATCTTTTTCATCAATTTCTAAATCTTCAGGCTGATCTATTTCTGGCATTACATCAACTTTAGCAAAACTTGTCTGTCGTAGATTGTCAGAGTTGAAAGGACTTAATCTCACCAATCGATGCACGCCATTTTCGGATTTTAACTTGCCGTACACAAAAGCGCCTTTGACTGTTATTGTCACGCTCTTAAGTCCGGCTTCTTCTCCAAAAGATTGATCAATTACCTCTGTTTGAAAATTATTTTTTTCAAAAAAACGACTATACATTCTTAGTAACATCTGAGCCCAATCCTGAGCGTCTGTACCACCTGCCCCAGCATATATGCTAATTATGGCATCATTGGCGTCAAAAGGTCCTGATAATTTTAAGTTGTTTTTGAGTTCATCAAAGGCTTTTTGCAAATCCGATAATTGATTATCAAGTTCATGCTGTAATTTTTTATCTTCTAAATCAATTAGTCCTTTGGCTTCGTAGAGGCTGTCTCTCAAATCTATCCATGGCTTAGTCATAGATTCGAGCTTAGCAATTTCTTGCATGGTTTTTTGTGCTCTGGTAGTTTCTTGCCAAAAGTTGGGTTGTTGACTCTCGATTTGCAGATCCTCAAGCTTTTTCTTAGAATCATCAATGTGAAGTTTTTCGATGGCCTGTTCGACATCTTCTATTAGCTGCTTAGCTGTGTTGGATTGTTCGTGCATAGATTCTAGCTCTTGGACCAAAGTGCAGAAATTTGGTCATTAAGTTGACGGGCGTTTTTCACGCCACAATTACCTAAAAAGCCAGCTCCCCAAATATCAGACTTGAGCATTTGATTAGTGATACGCACTATCTGATCCTTTGTGACAGCTTTGATACGAGCCGGTACTCGATAGTAATCTTCGACTTTGTCATTGAAGAAATACTTAAAGGTGTAGCCCGAGGAAATGCCGTGTACTGTTTGAGCACTTCGCTGAAAACGACCTAAGGCATACTGCTTAGCTTCTTCTATTTCTTCGTCTGTTATGTCGCCGCTGGCTACTTTTCGCAGTTCAGTAATGATAATTTCAAACAAGGCTGGAGCGTTTTTTTCTGAAACTTGTGCGCCAAACCACCAATTAGTAGCACTACGATTATAGAATGACCCGGAGCTCATGCTATACACCAGTCCCCGCTCACGAGCAGTGCCTAAAATTTTTGAATAAAGCGTGCCAGTGAGCATAAGATTTAGTAAATCCAGGGCATCTTTTTCAGAATTTTTTAAGCGGCGCTCCAAAAAAGCATCAATTGTGAAATAAATATTTTCAACATTAGAATTATGTATATAGACTGGATCAATTAGTGGCTTAGGTATTTCTTCGGGCAAATCAATACGCTCACCACTCTTTGGCAACTCAATAGCTTCAATCATTTCAATCACTTTATCTTTGCGGGCAGGCGTGATGTTGCCGGCAATTATGAAACGCATGTTTGGGGTAAGATGAGTTTTTTTGTAATGTCGGCGCACATCTTCGACGCTAACATTTTTCATAATTTTCAAACGCTCATTATCAGTTTTAGCCAGCAGCCCAAAATTTTTGCGCATCTCTAAATTCAAACGGCGAAAATGATTATTACTGCGACTAGCCATCTCCTCTTGAACATTACCGTATTCTGATTTGAATTCCTCTTCTAAAAATAGTGGTTTTGAAACTGCCAGCAACATCAAATCTAGCACTCTGTCCCATTCGAAGTCGGCGCATTCAGCTTCATATGTAATGTCATAAACATCGGTGCTGGCATTGGAGTAAGCGCCATTTTTTTCTAGTTCGGCTTGGAAATCGCGAGCTTTCGGAAATTTTTTGTTGGCACCTAGCAATACATGTTCCATGAGGTGTGGTACTTCCCATTTTGTAGGTTTTACTAAATACTCACCTGCCCTAAAGTTGATATCAAAGTTCATGACAGTGGCATTTGGCACATGAATAAGCAATCCTTTTGATCCATTTTTAAGTTTGACTTCACTGACCTTGTGTTTCAATTATTTCTTCCTTCTTTTAGCAACTGTTTTGCGTTTGCGTTCAGTCTTGCGGCGCTTCTTGATTGAGGCAGCTTTTTTACGAGCCTGTTCTCTTTCGGCCTGCGTTGTAACGAAATCTGCTTCGTCAAACTCTCTTTCAGTTGCCACGATTTGATTAGCGTTGCTGACTGATCCTTTGGCCGCTCTAGTTAGGTCGGTTTCAATAACTCTATCTAGTTCTTCTTGCGTGATTGGCTGGGCATAGAATAGGGATCGCAAAATGTCATGTCTAAGGGTTGCTTGCATATCGTCAAAAAGCAGTTGACCACGGCGGCGATACTCAACTAACGGATCTTGCTGGCCGACACTCATCCAGTGTATACCTTCTCGTAGATGATCCATGTTTTCGAGGTGCTGCATCCACAAATTATCGAGTACCTGCAGATATATATCCCTCTCAACTTTTTTAAGAATTTCAGCAGTAAAAGCAACTTCTCTGGTCGCATAAAGCTCTGTTGCGGCGGTCTTTAAAACTTTTTCAAATTTAGTAGCATCACTATCGAAAATGCGGTCCAATGTATCGTCATCAAATGGGAATACTTCGCGTATAACATCGTCAAAATTATCACTGGTCACCATAGAAGAAGTTGCCAAAGCGTTTGCTTCGGCTTCAATAAATAATTTAATGCGCTTAGAAACATCAACAGATTTAAGGATTTCGCGTCGCATAGCATAAACTGCCTTGCGATGGCGGTTCATAACATCGTCATATTGAACGACATTTTTTCGCTGATCAAAATGAAATCCTTCAACCTTTTTCTGTGCTCCTTCTAGCGATCGACTAATCATGCGATTTTCGATAGGTGTTTCATCATTGACATTGAGTCCGCTCATTATTTTTGAGATTCTTTCACCACCAAAAATTCTCATTAAATCGTCTTCGGTACTGACAAAGAATTGAGTCATTCCAGGGTCTCCCTGACGACCAGAACGACCACGCAACTGGTTATCAATACGGCGGGATTCATGGCGCTCGCTACCCAAAACAAACAAGCCGCCCAATTCTTTAGTCTCGTCATTGAGAGTAATGTCAGTGCCGCGACCAGCAATGTTAGTTGCTAGGGTCACCGCACCCTTGTCACCAGCTTTAGCGATAATCTTAGCTTCAAGTTCATTATTTTTAGCATTTAATACTTGATGAGGAACTTTTTCTTTGTTCAATAAATTACTTAAAGCCTCGTTTTTTTCGATTGAAACTGTGCCAATAAGCACTGGCTGGCCTTTGGTGTGAAGCATTTTTACTTCTTTGGCAATGGCTTTAAATTTGGCCTTTTCTGTTCTATAAATTCTATCACCGCGGTCAATTCGAGCAAGTTTGCGATTAGATGGGACTTCAACAACATCGAGTTTATATATTTGATGAAACTCTTCTGCTTCGGTCATAGCTGTTCCAGTCATGCCGGCCAGCTTATTATACAAACGGAAGTAATTCTGGAAAGAAATGGTAGCTAGAGTCATACTTTCTTCTTGCACCTCAACACCTTCTTTGGCTTCAATTGCCTGGTGCAGACCCTCGTTGTAGCGGCGACCAGCCAGCATACGGCCGGTAAACTCATCGACAATCACAACCTGACCGTCTTTGCTGACAACATAATCTTTATCTCGCTTGAATAAAGCCTGGGCTCGCAGTGCTTGTTGCAGGTGATAGATGGTGCGAATGTTGCCTGCATCGTAGAGATTGCTAACTCCCAAAATTTTTTGAACTTTTTCAACACCGGCATCTGTCAGAATCACTGTTTTGCGTTTTTCGTCAGTTTCATAATGCTTCTCTTTCTGTAGTTGTCGAGTGACACGACTAAACTGAGCGTAGGCGCTTCCGCTGGTAACGCTAGGTGCGCTAATTATTAGAGGTGTTCGAGCCTCGTCAATCAAAATGGAGTCAACTTCGTCAACAATAGCAAAATTTAAATCACGCTGACGCAGTTGATCTTCTTCTCTAACCATGTTGTCTCGTAAATAATCAAAGCCGAATTCGTTGTTGGTACCATATGTTATATCTGCTGCGTAAGCTTCTTGGCGACTACACGGCTTAAGGTGCCTGAAGCGCTCATCTTCGTGCTCCTCATTGATATATTTTTTGTCATAAATATAGCTGTGGTCACCCACAATAACAGCGGTAGAGAGTCCCAAAAAT
>Ga0214923_10007895_pt1 | contig 11473 bp, 9 predicted proteins | sample LL1510_MetaG_FD_177993 | JGI IMG/M metagenome (GOLD analysis project Ga0214923, IMG submission 177993) | Freshwater microbial communities from Lake Lanier, Atlanta, Georgia, United States - LL-1510 | ecosystem: Environmental > Aquatic > Freshwater > Lake | place: USA: Georgia | collected 2015-10-15 | reverse complement strand
CACCATCCATTCTTTCAATTCTATAATATCATTCATGTAAAAAAAAAAAACACAATTTCAAGCACACGGTTCTACTTCCAGTACTTTACGATATAATGACTTGAAGAATTAATTAGTATTCATTCTTTAAATACTTTTACCTAAAACCGACCGATAAGAAGAAGAAGAATGATATAATTTCTGGGTACTCAAAGAAGAACGTGAAAGGTCTGTGGATCCCTTATTTAGTTCATCATTATTATTAGATAATCTCCGGTTTCTCCCCTTTCTGTCAGAAACATTTTGTTGTATGATCAACACTATTGCGAACAATACTGCTCCTACAACTCCTAACAATAGTAGCCCACCCAGCAGCTTATCTAATGATCTACTAAGTAGTTCTGGACTCATTGCACGTCGAATCACATTCGTGAATCGATGATAATCTTGGTAATATATACGGACATTTCTAATAAATGCTGCTGGAATATCTTCACGACCATTTCGCACGGCCGATTCAAGGTATTCAAATGTTCGAGGATGAAAAAATATTGTATCCATTAATAATTGTGCATCACGATTGCTCCTTGTTTGAAGAACAGGATCTCCATTGTCCATCCTTTGAAGAAAAGGATAAATGGATTGTATGTCTTGTTCCTCTTCATTCGGGTATGCATTTTGGATCTGTTGTACTACATGTCTAAAAAATGCATTGTCTTCTGCACGAAAAAAAGGATATTGATAAAATGAATCTATGTTACTTGCTAAATCACTGTGAAGTGCTCTGGGAATCACACGATATGGTAAGAGGCTTCTCGTTAATGATGGGGGGCTCAATATTTGAGCCATCTCATGATCTCTCCTTATAGACAAAGAATCAAAATTTCTTCGCAAAAGAGTCCCAGTATCACGCATCCATGTCCGAGTATCACGCATCCATGTCCGAGTATCGTGATAGAACATATTCATTACTTCTGATAGTGATGGAAGGTTTCTAACGTGTGTTTGTTCATTCGGAGGTACGCCTCCTACTCCGTGCACGTGGTTTAGACCACGCTGTGTCTGGCCGTAACGCCGATCCGCCCTACCGAGATACTCGACCAACTCACGACGAAAAAGAGGACGTGATTCTTCATTTTCAATGTTTCTAGACAGGTTAAACAGAAATTGAAATCGTCCAGATATCAACGGTTCGAGTGCTACTCCAGATAATGCACCCAATGCGATTGTATACCCAATCTTTTTTAAAGAAGAAGTACTTTTCCCAAGCTGGGTGTTATTGATTTTTTATATGGAATGATTTTTTTGATAATATCAACAAAATAGCAAAGGTCCAGTACCAATCTTAAATATATTATATTTTTTTAAATGGGTTGTATCTTTTTTTTTTGGTGTGGATAAATGAAATATACACTGATATGGTTTTCCATGATGCACTTTATATCATCTTGTTATGGAAAATGGACATCCCAAGATCAGAAGATCCTGTACAATGACAAGATCTACAACATCCGTGGAGTCAATTGGTTTGGGATGGAAGGAGATTGTATGTGTCCACACGGTCTATGGCTCAACTCCATTGATCACTATCTCGACAATATGCGTCAACTCGGATTCAATTCTATTCGTCTACCGTTCTCCGAAAAAACCGTGATACACATGGATCATCTCGTCCGCACGGAATGTGTTCAATCGGACATGTCAAATACAACGGTACGACAGATGTTCCATCTCCTTCTCAGTAAAACGAAAGCACGCAATATGACAGTGCTGTTGGATTTCCACGTTATCCATGATCGTATCACCGAATCTCCCATCGATAAGGATTTTACACAGACACAGTTTATTGAAACATGGGACGCGATTTTGTTTGAGTACAGTCACTATCAGAATATATTAGGCGTGGACATAAAGAATGAACCACATGGTCCAGTGCGATGGACCACATGGGCTCAATTCTGTCGTGAATTCATCTACACAATCCATAATAAACACCCGGATTTCAAGGGTATGTTTTTCATTGAGGGTCTGGAAGATCCATATGACGCCAGTGCATGGGGCGGGTCTTTCCGTCGCATGGGAAGATATTTGCGCACCCCTCCATTATCCGATCGGGTCGTTTTCTCACCACATTTGTATGGTGTGTCTGTACGAGGGGAAACCGCACTCAATAATATGGATTTTCATATGCAAGAATGGTTTGGATTCATTATTGATGTCTTTCCGAATCCCGTGGTTATTGGTGAAATCGGTGGTTATAATATTGACAGCGATCTGACATGGCATCAACACGTCAAGACATTTTTGATTGAAAGAGGCATCATCGATTTCTATTACTGGGCTTGGAATCCCGACAGTTTTGATACAAATGGAATTCTTGAAAACGACTGGAGTACCATCAATTGGTCCAAGGTCCAGTTCTGTACTGATCTGCAAGCAAATCCATCCTTTCCTTCCTTCCAGTAAATATATTATTTTTCTTTTCATTACATAATAAATAAAACATAATCATGACCGTGTCCCCACTCATTGAAGCGGTTCAGAAGAAAAATGTACTCCTCGTAAAAAAACTATTGCATGATCATTCGGTAAACGTGAATGATTACGATCATAACGGTGATACCGCGTTGCATCACGCTTCATTAATCGATTGCACATCTAATCGTTGTGATGATGCGATGGAGATACTACGTCTCTTCATCAATGATAAACGTGTTGATAAAAATCAGCGTGATATGGAATGGCGCACACCCTTATTATTCGCGGCTTCGTCCTTTTCAAAGGATGGTGTACGGATCCTGTGCGAAGAAGTGCGTCATTTAGATCTTAATGCTTATGACGTACATGGACACACCGCGTTGATGGTCGTCAGCCAGAAACCGTACCATCCATTTGCATCGGAAATGATCCAGATACTTCTGGAAAGAGGTGCAAATTATCGTATCCGATCACGACAATATATCGATGAATGGATACTGAATGCAATTCAACAGATGAAACAATCGGTGGCGCGAAAACTCATGGGAACAACAAAAAATCCACGACAGGTGTATCCGAAAACTACTGTATTCCGTATCGCCACATTTCAATCCGGTAAAACAGCATACCAGATTGCACTCACAGCATTCCATCTGCGTTTTCCATCAGAATGGATACATTCTCGTGTTGACAGAAACATTGTGAGCAGTTGGAGAGAAAGTCAGTTACACAAATTTGGCGTTGTACCATGTGAGAAGGCGACACAGACAATGACAAGACAAGATCATACGGCTTTTTTTCATGGTTTATCCACATTGTACCTCCTCTTCCACGCCAAAGATAACGAAATCAGGTCCATCTTCATGAAGTATGTTATGAAGATGGACCATTCTCAGAATGAAAAAGGACAAGACGATGTCTTTCGACATGTCAAACGCATGAAACCCGATCTACTCAAACAACTCTATTATCAATATCTATAACACTATCTTCTTCACATTTTGAATATCTCCTACAAAGTATTTAAAGAAATAATATTAGTTCTTTAAATCACTATCAAATTGCTTCCAAGTATTTATAAATGGACTTGTGTAAAATCTTTCAATAGTGTTGTAAAAAAACGTGAAAGTACTCATTTATCATGACTTGGTGGAAGTGTGATAGAATATCCTAAAAACTCACAATATACGTCCTTGTGGTCGTACGGATCCTTGTTTGTCAACAATATCTCGATGCGACAAATAAAATTGTGTACTGCAAAAATGTGACCCAAAGTCGCGTACAAGACGGCGTTTACACATCCTCTGCTTCCCTTTGTTGTGTATTTCTCTGTAACCAGACTATATGATGGTGATCGGATCTCCTGTGTGTATCTGTCGTATACATAATCAGCAATCCAACCCCTGTAAAACCCATAACACGTCCATGTTCCAATATATCCCTTCAACAATCTGTATCTCATTATCCAATTAATTTTATTTTCCTTTTTTTCTTTAAATCAATCATGACCACAATAATTTTTGACAATGGGAATAGAAGGGTCGTAAATACCGATATCATTCGCCTTCATTAGCAAATTATGAAAAATAGAAAAGAATTTAGGAGTATGACCGATCTCGTCACACAAGACATGGGAAAGTTCATGGATTGCTACATAAATGAGCATATTAAAATCATAATAATCATCCTGTTGCTTCAGACATAGATAGATGCGTTTTTTATTTATCGTGTAACTCTTGTCCCCCTCAAAAAACGAAATCTCCGAAACCTTCGGATGTAGAGGTAGTAATGTCTCCTTGATCTTGTACAACATCGGATCTAATTGTTGATAATATTCTTTTATTCGGATAAATAATACATAACTAAGGAGAGCAACGAATAAAATCAAGAGGACGGATATCGTAACGGTGCATGATGATGACTTGTTATTCCCACACTTCATCAGATCGGATTTACTTACTTACATCGATAAAGATTTTTATTATTTTTTTTTTAATGAGAAAGTTTTGCGTACAATAAAATGATTCCAAGGATCGTATTTCAGTTCTGGAATGATGTTTCCACTATACCAGAATATTATCCTATTTTTTTGCAACACCATACGAATTTGCTACCAGAATTCCAATTCCTTCTCTGGAATGATGTTGATGCTCGACAATTCCTCCAAGATCATTATCCATGGTTCCTTTCCGTCTATGATGGATACGACAAGCCCATTAAACGTTATGATGCAATACGATATTTCTTTCTATATCATTATGGTGGTATCTACATGGACATTGATTCCGTCATTATGAAACGTTTCGATCCGATCCTTGAATCACTCAATTCAGAGGATGATAACGCCCTGTTCGGATACCAGCGACGTGATACCACTGCATGGGATGCAGTTGGTAATAGTTTCATGATGACTTCTCCGCGTCATCCTGTATTCCTCCGTATTATTGGTGAATTGACGCGTTTCCGCTCTTTACCCGTCCTCCTTGCTACAGGTCCCCTCTTCCTGACACGACTACTTCACAAGTCCATGGACACAAACGTACACATCCTTGAAATGCCTTTTCTCTATCCCTTTGAGTGGTATCAAGACGATGAAAAACAGAAACTCGTTCATTATCGTAATGATCCCGATTTTATTCGACAGTGGACAACCGTCTTTCCCTATTCCATCATTATGACCTTATGGTCTGGCTCGTGGAAAAAAAAGTGATTCCCACATACACACCACTTTGAAAACAAATGATTCAACGTATTCGTACTACATACACATACTTTTTCAATTTGTCTTTTCATCAAAAGAAACGCTAACCACTTTCAAGTTTTATTTCAAAGCCATTCATGTTAGAACCGTTATGAGCATGATTTGAAATAATACATGAATGAATGCTTTACAGCCATGGTTGTAACGCCCTTCACGTTTTCGACAAAAGTATTTACAGAATTTCTGTTGATTGACTCTTTAAACCGTTTCTTTTTTTTCTTTCTAATAAAAATGGGAGTCGTACTGTTATGAATACTCATGGTATTTCATCACAAAATGTCATAGATGATTGAGGAGTATCAGGTGTATCGACGCAGGAAGAAATTCTATGTTTCTCATGGGATTTCTTAGTTTAGACGATCGGAAGCGGTTACGACCATGCATGGTAAGCTATGAATTCATTTAAAGATTTGCGGAAATCTCTAAATATGTCGTAAGGAGGGAACATCATCGTTGGACCATGTAGAAAAAGACACCACGAGATCGCGCGTCTTCCATACTCATCATTTCATAATGGACATATAATCGAGAACCACATATCATCTGATCTCTGTTTGTAATCACCTGTTTGTATTTATGAAAGAGGGATGTTATCACAATCTCTTCCGGAAATATGGATATGAACGGAAGGCCCATCGCCATCATTCTATAATAATCCTCCATGATTTCACGGACAACAGGACTCTTCATGTTCATCCCCAATATTCTCGTATTGATATACATTGCTTCCCGGATATCATTCTCATTCCATTCATTTAGGATCTCTATGGTCTCTTGAAATGTCATGTTGTCATAAAAACTCGATTGTACTATCGACGCAATCACTTCATTTTTATCTAATTGATCGAAAAGAAACTGCGGGTTTTTTATACAACGCGCCGGTGCATCCAACCAAATCACCTTTTCAAATCCACGCCGATACATATCCTCCATCAATAAAATCTTGAATGCATACGGTACACCAGCATATTTCATTTCAGTACCCCTCGGTGTCGGAAACCCCCCTATCTGTAAATAGAAATGACCATTGTATCCATTCTCCTCCAATGACTTTAAAATCTGCATCGCATTCTTCATCCGGCTCTCCGGATCATGTTTCCTCTTTTCTTCCTCTATCCGGAAATCATGACGGTATGGTGCTGTGCAGATAAAACAGTTCTTCCCATCCCCTCCATCTCCAATCTTGTACAGCTCCTTGAATACATTACCATGTTCATCGGTATGTCGTCCTATGAATCCACGCGTTAAACGACTATAGAAATCTTCATATGTATAAAATCGTCCAGTCGGTGGATACAACATTTGCAAAACATCTTCAATTGATTTTAACTGCATCATCTCCCGGATCCTCATGTAATCATGGGCTGTGTATTCCAATTTATCCTCAATATCGATCGTAAATGGATTCGTGATGATCATATTCCGTTTCCTCACACTCTCATGTAGAAAGGCCTCTGGTGCATCGAATTCTCGCACAAAACATCGCCCCAACTTTTTCAACCTATTCACATGATCGATATATCGACGATACGGTATGTGGACATTGAACACGTTCGTATAATGTTCATCGGTTCCCATTTTCTTCATGTTCTGTATTTCATCACCACCATACAGAAATGCAATTTCCTCCGGTCTGTAATGCGATACAACCAGATCCAGTAATGGATAATCTTGAAGAATCTCATCCGGACCCACTTTTCCGAAAATAATGACATCCCAGAAATGGGTACGGATCCCTTCTTTCACCCTCTCGTCCGTCCATCCTTCCTCTTGTGCATCCCTGGAAATCCGTTTCGTAAGAATGGATTCGCCCTCATCATAGATGATTGATATATTTCCATATTCCACTGCTAGTCCACCGATCGCACGCATGCGCCGTTTCAAACCGATCCATAATGACTCTCGTAAATAATTTAGTCCTTCGTGACAGACAATCATCAGTATATGTCTCACATTATTCTGGAATCTTCCCAAAAAATAATCCGTTAAAGCACTGATGGTACAATATCTTCTCGTATGTTCCAGGTATGCTTGACATAGGACATTATATCGACGGATGTATGTATCATCGTTTTCTCGCCATGTCTTATACAAATGGACAGCAGCTCGATGGAGATGTTTTGGGTACGTCGTGAGTGTGTATCGCGGACACGCATCGAGATTCTCAAATATCGGAATACAACCATTCATCAGTATTTCATAGTGTCGCAAACGATCCCATCCACCTCTTTTCTTTGTCATTGCAAAACGTGATCTACGGTACATGTCAGTATATTTTTTCTCTCCATTATCACCAGGAGCCATCAGTGTGTCCTTGTGCGGAATTTCATCAACTACACATTCATCCGGTATTGCGATAGATACCGGAAACATGTTTTGGTTACACACATCCAAATGTTTCACCTCGTATTCCGATAATGTCTTTACATGAATTACCCTGTCGTTCTGTGTGATGTACCCCAGACCACGATCCGGATTCATTCCAATTATTCGTTCATCTTTTTCCGATAAGAAACTGATGATCCATGAGAATGGATCATTCATATGGACCAGTGATCGACAATCTCTCAGTACCGCAATCTCATGAGGAAGATCCTTTGGTCTACGGAAATTTCGTTCCCCAAAGAAGTCCATGTATCTCTGTGGATTGTCATCGGTGGATAAAAAGATGACCGCATCATCTGATTTATCCATATAAAACGACGGTGGTGCTACGTCGCTCTGGAGTCGTATGTATATTACTCGATCATATACTTCATCGTTCGATCTGAATAGATATGTAGACAAGAATTCTTCGTGATGCGGAAACGATAAAATGTCTCTATTTTCTCGATTCATCATTTGTCTGACGAGTTCGTTACGGTGTCTCCTGTATAGACAACTCTTTTGGAACTGTCCGTCCAATAATATATGAAACGACGACACCACATCAGGATTCAATTCGTCCATCATAATCTCGTCCGTTAAAATCTTGGGTTCTGTCACCATCGGATCAAATCCCGATCGATGCATGTACTCGTGTCCGAATCGGATACAAAAAAGTTTACAGGCCATGTATCGGTACAGAATGGTCGTGAAATCTTCATCACCACGGATTATATAAGAAATCTTCATCGCACCGAAAAAAATTATTTTTCTTTTTACCCATTTGTCTTTAGATCGAGCGCTTGACAGACGAGAGAGAATCCGTCTTGACAAGTGAGATTACCGTTGAAAACACCATGAACATCATCGCATGATTTCTTTGTCGTGAATTTGCATTCACAATCTCCGTTTGAATTCTTAAAGACACAACGCCCCTTCTGACTCGTCATTCCATACGAGATAATGATAGCTAGTTGGATGAGTAACACGATAAAAATCGTGATGAATAACAGCACAGTGAAAATTATCGATGCAGTATCCATCTTGCTTGAATTCTGCTGTCTCATTTTTTATTTTCTGTAATAGAAAAAAAAAAAGTTTCATGTGGGATAATTCATCATCTCCCTACACCTGTCTCACCGATCCATCCAAGACATCTCTCACCTGTCAACAAAACGATGATTTCGTTCCCGTTTCTCCATACGGATACACCTCCATGGATCCTCGTCTCTATGATTCACCACGATCGATTCGCACCGTACTTGATCGTCCTCCGCTCCGTACAAGAAATGTAGATCCTCTCCGATCCATGTACACCCACGAGAATAATGTTCACACCGGTTTTTACAACTCCTACAGTGATATTATGGGTGGTGATTTCGTGTACTATACCGATATGGACATTGCACAGCCTTACTTCTCTCCCGTTTATACCAACATGTCTGACGTTATACCGCAAATACAGGTCGATCCAATGGGTGCTTACAGACCCATGTACCAGAGAATACCCGTTCTGTACAACAACCGCATCACGTCACCCTACACATTCGATCAGGATCAGATTTCTTTCCGGGAAGACCTCATGGCTCTCCAAAGTCGCAAGATCAATCAGTCAGTATTCGATACTTACCAATTATTTTCAAACCCACAAACGTACTTTCCACAATACTATTATCATGATCAACAACAGCGCGACCAATAATATGGACGGAGTGGATGGACGTGCAGGGAGCATGTCCAAAACATGAGGAGGAAGATGACGATCGATATGGATCGGATAACCGATCGTCGTTGAACAATTCGGGTTCTGATAAATCGTCGGTGGATGCACTCCGTACGCTTCAAGACCATCGTGTCTGATCATCCTCGTCCAGAAAGAATCAATTGTCTCTTGTACAGATTTCATGTCCTCTCCAAAATATCGTCGTAATACACTCCGTTTTACCATGAATGCGTGAGTGCACATTGGTCTCTCTAATCTCCGTATCCGTGTAGACGGCCACGGGAATGTTGTCTCCCAACAGTACCCCCAGTAAAAAAGATCCCATTGTTTGTCAAAGTGCATCATAAGACGGTGCATCGCATCACCGATCCATTCTAGTCTCCCATCCAATCTGACATGAAATGGTGTTGGAAAATACACGTCGTCTTCCATAATGAACAAGAACTCACCCGCATTTTCATCCATCAGGAATTCACGATACGCTTTCACATGCGATAGGAAACACGCAATCTGACCCTTATTCAACCATTTTTTGTCACTATCAGTAATCTGTTTCGCAATCACTGCATCCACAATTTTTGCATGTGGATACAAATGATTCCCACGCAGTATTCTCTCCACACGTTTCCTCCTCTTCGGAACCGTAATCACATAGACATCATGAAAATATGTCATAAACTGATTACCAATCGGTCTGATCATCGTAATATCATACAGAATGGAAAGCACTTTCTGTGATTTCACGACCAAACAAGACGGTGGTCTTTCCTCATCTGCAATCGTCGTGAAGATTGAACGATCGATCATCTGTAATCCCGTCTTGTCCCAATCCGAATAATGAGAAAATTCCATCATATGCACTATATCTTGATGATTTCGACAGTACACTCCATCCTTCCCATACCATTCTTTGCGATTTCCTTTGTCATTGCTGTCGATTGTTGTAATATCCTGGATCCATACACATGACGGATGAAAGATGACAATGTCCGAATCCTCCGGATCTTTGATGAATCGTTGTATCAATCGTAAATGTTCATGCTCTCGTATATTATCATACGCAAACATATGTTCAGTAATTGAGTTGGGATAACGGATACTCTGTCTAAATAAGTCATGTCCTGAAAGATGCAATGGATAGAAATAAAATACACGCATGATCTCTTTTATTTCTTGGATACCAAATTTTTTTCTAATCAATTAATCAATCATCCACAACGTTGCACAGCCTGTACGAATCTCTTTAATCATTTAAAGAAATAGCCTTTCTTGAAATGATTTTAGCTATTCGTACAGGCTATGCAACGTTATAACCGCTTTACAGTTTTTTTTTGTAATTGGCTTAAAGAATTTCTCTTAATTCTTTAAATACTTTTGTCAAAGACTACTTTAAAGCGGTTACAATTCCGCCAACAACTACCTATGTTTTTGTAATAATTTCAATGGATAGCACAAAATATCCAGCCTTCACTCCAACTGCGACATCATTCAGTTATAAGTGATAAAAAAAAAAATCAGATACGTAAGTATAAATATGTTTTCTATTCATAAATATCTATACGAATGCATGCTCATGGAGCACGACTTGTATTGTGGATATTGCAAAACTCTTGGAAAACAAACGGACCGATTGTCTTTCTTATTACAAAATAAAGATTATTATGATCATGAGTTCAGGCAGATAGGTCAAGACGCCTTGGAGGATATTAAATTTCTGAGAGAACGAGGCGGCTTGACGAAAACCAAAACCAGACTTCTGTTCGAACATGATGATATCAACATGATGCTCTCTAAAGGTAATTTTAAATTAGTGAATTATAATCCACCCCTATCACATTCTCCATTAAAATTTAATATACGATATCTGGATAGTACAGAAGATGGAAGAAGATATGTACTTAAAGGGTTTCACGATACAGATGCATTGGTTAATGACTCACAAACAGAATTGCAGGAAGGTGGTTTATTACGACCATCTATTCAGCATGCACAGAGTGGCGGTGGTGGTTTATTACGACCATCTATTCAGCATGCACAGAGTGGCGGCGATTTATTAAGAAGACGATCGTCTCTTCAAGCGGAAGGTGGTGGTGGTTTATCAAGAAGCGGATCGTCTCTTCAAGCGGAAGGTAGTGGTGGTGGTGTTTTATCAAGAAGCGGATCGTCTC